>Ga0210059_1002482_pt1 | contig 28945 bp, 22 predicted proteins | sample Ectturendosymbi2_FD_188042 | JGI IMG/M metagenome (GOLD analysis project Ga0210059, IMG submission 188042) | Ecteinascidia turbinata endosymbiont from Florida, USA - Sample 2 (SPAdes) (version 2) | ecosystem: Host-associated > Tunicates > Ascidians > Unclassified | place: Key West, Florida...
GGTTGTGTAATGCCCTACTGTATGGTTATCCATTTTCTGTGCTTTTGCGAATGACGATACAGCTGTGGAGAGGATGAACTGATTTGCTCCTCCCAGTGTTGGTCATGTGCTAAAACCGTTTGTGTAATGTCTTGTGCGCTGATGTACAGCAAAACACTTTTTGTGCTCTTTTGTCTGTGATATGGACCATGAGTCCGCAATAAAATATCATTATTATTATTATTAATGCTGAAAATCCACGGGTCTGTCTGAAAACTATAGTCTTAGAACGGCCTGTGGTATATACGGTGTGGTATAGGGCCTCCCGGGAGCTTCTAAACCACTGGCCTAAACAGGGGTCTACCGCACCCTGCAAGAGACCGCGGCCTGGCTGGGTTTGCTGCGGCATACTGAACTACTGGTCTTCTGTGGCATGGTAGGTCCGTAACTAGTAGATTATGGTAAACCTGTTGTTTAGAATGGTGCTAGTGGATGGTAGCAGGCCTGTGTAGTCTTTCAGATAAACCGAAATTCCACAAGGCATAACTGTTTCCGTTGTACTTATTTGCAAAAATAAGAATGTTGTCAGAAGTGCAGCTGAAGTACAGCTCTGATAAGAGCGTATTTTCAGTGGTGTAGTGGCAATTTTATAGGTTCCAGTCCAGAGCTCTGCTGGGCACTTTTACTTATAATTGTAGGCAAAGATCCATCACCTATAGAAGTTATGGAGCAGAGTTCCGGCAGCACTACACCACTGTGTGCTTTTACTCAAACAAACTTTAGCATGTTATGCTAACACAAGCATCCCAGTGCTTTCATTGTTTTATGATGAAACCAAGCTGTTGCAAGAATTAATTGTAACCTGTTATTAAAGAAAACTAATAAGATGCATGCACCTACATGCATGGTAAGGATGTTGATTAGTTGGCATAAGAACCAGGCTGTGCAATTTAGGAGCTCGCTTTTCAGACTAGTTCACTTGCTATATTCAGTGTAGCAAGACAGTGAAGGTTCAAAGTTCATATTTATTCACTGTTTCTCAAGATGAAGAACTCTTAGTTCATTGGGCTCTACCAAAGTTGGATGTACTATGGAACATATAATTGTGAATTATTTGCTTATGATATCTGGGCTTAACCATTAGTGATTTTCAGTTACTTAATGTTTTTTGTGACTGTCATGCTGAACATAAAATTATTTTTGATTGTAACAAGACAGTTGACGTAATTTTTCCTCCTTGCTTAAAAAGTATAAATAGCCTTAAGCCCTAGATCTTCCTCTGTCTAAACAGTGCAAATGTTGAGTTTGTTGAACAATTCAAATATTTTAGTGTTGATCCATGCCTTACTAGAAGACAGTAACATTCAAAGGCACTTGGAATCACTTTCAACATGTAGTGAACTGGCTTAAAAGGCATGTTTTGCTCAGTGCTCCATTGTAGCAAAATGACTTTGTTTCATGTCTGTTGCATGTCAGTGTATGCTTTGCAGTTGTGGTACAAGTACTGTTGTGATTGGAAAGCCTTGGCAGAGAGTGCAAAGCTTCACATTGTGGCAGCAAGCAAGAACAGAGAGCCGTGATCACTCTTCATGCATATGTGAAGAGTGCTAATTATTATGTTCAATCATTCCCATGTCAGTATCAGCTGAAATTACATGCCATATCACTCTATTGTTGCTTGTTGATGCCACATATTTATAGGTGTTATTTTTCGCTCACATCCCATTCGTGTTGAATCGCACATTCAACACAATGCTAACTGAGAGGTTCAACAGTATACAAAGTCTGGTAATAAATGACTACGCATTGCTTATTTCCCGTTACATCTCCAGGAATGTAACTGTTCATCAGTATCAGTGTACTAATTTCATCAAAGTATTTGATGTCTCAATTTGAAACTATTTGTGTACACATTTGTTCTATGATGTACATCTTCCCCTAACTTATCTGCTCACTTCAAATTTCTGATGCTTTTTGAAAGCTTTCATTTTCTACCACTATGTGAAGCTTCTTCATGATGGTGACTGAATGCAGTAGTTGCTGATACATTATTTCAGTGATTATTCTTTTTTATTATGGTCTAAAGCAGGGGTCTTAAACTCAAATTCTTCCGACAGCCAAATGAGAACTTATAAAGTTACCTGAGGGCTGCATTCTGATGCTAACGCAACAATGGCAGTACCTGAACCTTACTAAAAACAGGTTTTACATCTTAGTTCCTGCGAAAGGTGTTGCGAGTTATAGGCAAACCATTTCTAGCCATCTCTGCGTTTATTTGAAAGGAACTTGTTCACTCGCTGGCCTAGCACTTTCGAACACTGGTGAATAAACTTAGTAACTTTAATTTTGATTATTTCAAAATTCTAAAAATGCATTGTGTGTCACATAAAATGCCCTGCGTGTTTTAGCCCCCAGTTCCAAAGTAAGCAGGTGAAAAAAATAGCAAAACAAATGTATAGTGCATATCGGTTTGGTTATGGGTCTGAACCACACGTGTTAAGAAGAAAGTACAAAATTTGTGGCACATAGTGGACTTCATTTTTATGTGGATGAACCAATAACCTACCTATGTATAAAAATGTGATCTAGGAGCAAGGGAAAGTAACTTTGTTAAGGTAGTTTTTCACCATAATTGTTTTTTATGTTCATTAAAAAGTCTGCTGTGCATGTAGGCTTACAGTGCACAAAGATTATTTTGTGAAGACACGTAACGTGTTTAGTCTAGAACTGGAGTTTTCAATTTTTTCTGTTCATGGCTTATTCAACTAGCAAAGATATTGGTAGCCCAAAGCTTACAATCTCATAGATTTATCACTTTTATATCACTTTGGCTTAATATTAGCTACTGTGCTATAATAATTACAGTGCTATGCCATAGCAATTCTCGTAAATACATCTTCAGTTAGGATTGTTTCATTCTGATTCATGCCAAGCTCTGTGGCTCCCTGGAAAAAGTGTCATGGCCAACCACTAGGCCATGGCCCATTGGTTGAAAACGACTGGGGTAGAATATTTTGTTGTTTCACTGTTGTTATCTATGGCGCTGAAAGTCATCAAAACACTTTAGCACTTATGTGTCACCTTCATTACATTTCTTTGCATTGCTATCGTAACTCAGCTTCAGAGACAAAGCCCTATTTCTCTTGTGGTTGTGCACCAGCAAAAAGCACCTAAAGCTGCAGCTGTGTACATGTGCATGACCTACCTTTTTCCATCCTGGATAGCTTATTTATATTTATATGTGTACATAAGTTTCACGGTCTGTATCGCATCAGTTGGCAATGAAAAATGTGAAAAAATTTACAGCACTGAAGAGTGTGATAGTATTACATGAAAGCAATATTGAAAAAAAGCATACACTGCAATAAATCACTCAGCAACTTCACCATTTAACGATGTTTTCTCATCATACAAATGTATTACGCATGGGTAACAAATAATGACTTGTGACAAGTATCAGATGTTCAAGTATGTACATTCCACGATGGGTGTGAGCAAGGAATCGATCAGCAAATTTTAAATAGGAAATCGATTTCACGTAAAATTATGCATCCTCAGTCCTGAAAATTGCAAGCAAAGCTTACAGGTGAAAAGTTGAAAGGCTGAAGTAACAGCAGAGAAAAAACAAACTCAAGACTACAATTAAAATTTCGTAATACAAGCTGATAAATCATGACATCTTAACAAACTGACTGACGTCAAGAATACTAGTGGCGACAAAAAAAAAACTGATTCATGAAATAAGTGTTTACTCAAAAATTAAAAAGACGTTTACTCAAATAAGTAAATGACTGAAACATCAACTAGTTGATGCCAACTCTTGGTGAAATGACCAACAATGGTAGAGAAAAATAGTACGCCCTGTGTGGGCAGTAAGTCTCTGGGGTACGCATTTAAACCTGCCACGAGTTCGCTTTAAACGCTGCGGTGGGAGTAAGCAAGCTGTGTTGAGAGAAAAGCTAGCGCACAAAGCTTGCAATTTTCAAGACTGAGGATGCGTAATTTTACGTGAAATCGATTTCCTATCAAAAATTTGCTGATCGATTCCTTGCTTACACCCATCGTGGAAAGTACATAACTTGAATAGAGATATGTGCATGTTTGAATCATCGCAAAAAGACGAAAGCAGATGGCAGTTGACTGATTCCTCGAAAGCATACAGAAACACTAGTGCTTTTAAGTATCAGATATATGATATTGTTGCAACCTCTCCAATGGTTTTGCGTTGATTGTGTGGTTCACCACGAACTGGATGTGCGCGAAGAACAAAAATATGTATGCGTGACGCGAGCAAGCAATAGTAAGAGAGATTGCGAGCATTGTTGCTTGCTGCCACGGTGCAAAGCTTTGCGCACATGCCGCTTGGGCTTTCCGATCGCAACAAAATGGTGCTGTGACCAGGATGTAAAGGTCGTGCCGAGTTCAACCTTGACACAAAGAATGTGCAATAGGTGCGGTTCATTGTAAAAAGGAGGGGATGTTGTTGCAACCTCTCTGGTGGTGTTGCATTGATTGTGTGGTTCACCACAAACCGGATGTGCGCGAAGAACAAAAGTATGTATGCGTGGAGCGAGCAAGCAATAGTAAGAGATTGCAAGCATGATCTCTATTGTTGCTTGCTGCTATGGTGCAAAGCTTTGCGCACATGCTGCTCGGGATTTCTGATTGCAACAATATGAATTGAAAAATATGTTATATTTAGATGCACACCATATGACAAGTGCATATGCAATTTGTTTTGAATCATGGAATTGTATGGCATTGAAAACGATAATGAAATTTGTATGTTGCACACAGAAATACAATGCATAAACATCTGGGAACATGAACAAGTCAGCCAAGAAGCTGCATTTTCGTGCAAAGCCATGCACTCACACACATATCCTAGTTCAGGGGTTTCCAACATTTCTGTGAATATGTATCCCTTCAACATTTTGACAGATGAGCATGTACCCCTAAAATTTCTTACGACAAAAAAGGCCGAGTGTAATAACAACGATCCATTGAATTTATGACAGAAGTTTTAGAATTTTAGAACAATTAAGGTAGACTCCATTTTAATGTCTCAAAGTTAATCTTTTTGCAGCTGTACAAGACGTGTACCTCGGGTTGGGAACCCTTGTCCTAGTTGTATGTATTCCTTGATCATCGCAGCCAACACATGTAGTTGGTGGTACACATTCCACAGCAAGAACGCTCACTAGATTTTGTATATTTAAAAAATAGTCATTGTATCATTGTCCTAAACAGTGGTTCTCACCTGCGGGTCTGTTTTCTTGCGCTGAGACATTTTGGTCATTTGTCTGTAATTGCTATTAAAAAATAGCAGTACTAATAGTATTAAAACTCACTGTAACAGTATCCACTACCCCACCTTTTTAGAAATTATGCCCGCGTTCACTTAAAATTCTTTTCTGCCATTTAAAAAAAGTTAGTGACAAAAAACAGCTTTAGGTCCATGGATCTCCATGGCTCTTAGCATTCTGTACATGTTTGTTGAATCCTTTGAAGTTGAAGTTTCACTTTACATTGTATAATATTTTTTTCTGCCATATGTCATTACTCATTCTTCACTGACCAGACTATTTGATGCAATGGTTTGGTTGAAACTGCTGCAATGTATCAGTACCTTCATTGTTATGTCATAATTTCATAAGAGGATTGCTATAATTCCAAAGCAAGTATCAAGCTGTTCCTGGATCAAATCTAGCAATACAAACTACTTTCAGCGTAGTTAGGCATTTTGTTTCAATCCTAAAACCAATTTATTTTGTGCAGACTGGTTTGTCAATTAGACAAAGAGTACTGTTTATTTGCATAAAGAACTCTTTTTCAGTGAGTGCAACTTTTACACAAACTTGTTGAATTCGACAGCCTTATGCATTACTGGGGCACTGACCCGATAACCTTACGGTTCCTTCAGTGCCCTGGCATCGTTGCTCTAATTGTTTTTTATTGCTGGAATACTAATTATCGCCAAATAAAGTGAACTCAACTCATCTATTTGCCTTTGTGCAGCTAGACGTTCTGCTCAGGAAGACATCAAATTAAAGTGCTGAAATAATAAGGAAAATGCAATTACAAATTGCTAGACTTGTTTGTGAGTTGCAACAGCAGGTAGCTCATTAGCAATAAGTGAAATTACTGTGAATGAAATAACCTTTCATTTATAAACTATTTATACGAATTGATTTGTGTGCATTGAAAATAAAAACCTAGATGTTGTGCTTAATGACCAGTGATCATCTGAGACAATGAGGATTACTGCATTTCTTACAAATAATTCATCAAACAAATTCCTGATTGATTAAAATAATATGTACCGACGAAACGATGTTTTGGGAGCAGTAAAAGCAGCCTGCCACGACAAAAGGATTGAGAGCCATTGCTCTAAAGGAAGTGGCAATCACAAAGCCTGATGAAAACTTCTCGCAGTTCATTACTGCTATATGTACACCAGAGGCTGTAACCTCCAGGGTACCAAGGGTTTGTCATTCTCATCGGAAAATGTTCACAAGGTGAGATTTCAGTTGAACACCAATTCTGAAAATAGCATTGAAAAACATGTTGGTGGACCCATTATGATGCCCTGACGATGAATATATATGCATGAAAGCTGTCATTGGTGAGTATTTACGAAGTTCGTGCAATGAAAATATTTCACCTGGTGCAAGGTACCTTCAGCCTTTGTCATTGCATTTGCAGACACAAGGTTTTAGGATTAAGGTTTTAGCATCAGTGTTTAGGATTAGGGTTTGAAGGTAGGATACAATTTGGATTTAACCCTAAACAATGCAATAACTCAGCAGTTCTCATGCAGCGCTACCGCTGCCATTTTGTGGATGTGCATGGTAGGGTAGGCCTACTTTATATAAACAACATTTTTATTGAACATTCCTTCATAAATATTCAACAACAATGGCTTTCATGCATGTATTTGTTGCCAGTGCATCGTAAAAAAACATCAACATGTTTTTAATGCTATTTTCCAAATTGGTGTTCTAATAAACTTTGACCTGTTGCTGATGACCTATTTAGTCATTTACAGAATTTTCATGTTACAGTTCTAAAAGCTTGTGAAAATTAAGCAACCACACCTGAGAAAACAGGATGCTAAGTGGCAAATTTATTTTGGTGTAAATCAATCATTCATGGTGTGTCACACATATACTTGTCACATGCGTCTTGTCTAAAAATTTTATGTTGAACCACCCAAAATTTCTAATAACACACACACACTGTGAATTATACACTATGGCATTGCTATTGACACCTGAACCCCTAGCACTTAGCAGTAGATTTGGTTTGCTTTAAACTTAGTCCACAAAATAGAAAAAATAAAACAGTGATTGTGGTGATTTAGCTTTGGGTACTATCGTATCAAAGTGTGAATGCCTGCCAATTACAGTTTCCCACTATTGCTGTCAGAGAAAGAAATTGGCAAAGAAACAACATATCTCCTGTTTTCAATTACAGTTAAGACATTTTCAATTTTTTATGCCCGTTTTTCCTCTGGAGGGGTTGCGGGGGCAGCAACCCTAGGAGGACTCAAAACATCTCACGGTTTTCAACAGCCTATGATAATTCTGCTGTCTCCACTCAAAGATGGGACCAAGAAAGGTGATAATTCTAATCACACTAACACCGCCGGATCCTGAGTCGACCTCTGGGCTGCTTTCCTATGGGTGTAGCTATCAAGACTTGCCTCGCCACACTTTCCTGAGGTAGTTTGATAAGTGGCCAAACCATGATAGCCTATGTTTATTTTTTTGGCCATAGACTGAATTTTTTTAATGACCAAAAAGAAATTTTGTCAATTCGATTATAATGTCAAAAAATATAGACTAGTCACTAGTAAATACTGTTATGGTGAGTTTTAATATTAAATATAGGACAAATGACCGAAACGTCTCAGCAAAAAAACACCAATAGTAGAGATCTCTGTCTATTTGGAGAAGTGGCTCAACATTTGGGGCTATTGCTAATTTTGTTTTTCTATGCTGTGGTCAAAGAAAACATTTTAAATTTTTTTAACTCGTGCGAAAATTTCTACTACATTTAGCTTCCTCATAAATATTTGAGCCTAAACGTTTACCTGAATGCAAAGAATTTGTGACACAGTTGAAACACTGGCAAACTCTATTAATTCCTCTAATACGTAAAGTACAATTACTTTATTATTCTTTCAAAGTTATGTGCTAGCCACACAAGTGTTGACAGCTGTGTGCATCAGCATACCGTAGAACAGTAAACATGAACATAGTGTAACATACTGAAGCCCTTAAGTTTATTTTTTTCATACAGTGGAGGTTGAATGCCTCTGATTGGTCTGATCCACATCTCCCATAGTTTTTGGAAAAGTGACCTATTTATCGTAATTCATCTACACGCATATTTCACATTTTCTAAAAAAGCATAATGCAATGGATCTTTCTTTAAAATTTGTCATCAACGCTTAGTTTTGTCTTTTGTGCAAGTTTCAATTTGTCAACTTTAGACGACATGAAAGTAACAGTTAAACATATGAGCAACTGCTGGTAACTGTTTTTTTTAAGGTTTGTGTACCGTTTTTTCAGGTTTGTGGTAGCTCAAGAAGAGTTTGAAACAATCCCAAGAAAAAATGTTTTCCTCCTGAAAAAGGTTTCCCTTCGAAAGAACCGGAACCACTAATCGACAAAAAACTTTTTTACTGCTTGATGTCAGTAGTTTATGGAAATCTATTGCTACATGTCATAAAAATGCAGAAAAATCATTATGCAAAAGGTCGATTAAAGTTCACCCTATTGCTCTGTATTTGCGGTTTAAAGTCACCCATTGATGCAAAGCTTTGATATGAGGAAATTGCCTCAGAAAAATGTTTGCACGAAAAGCCTCGAGGTTTTATTTTAAAGCAAAATGCGATGCTACTCTTGGGTACATTTGAATTTTCATGGAATTGGAAATATCTTTGCGGTTTTTGCTGTAAATCCTGATTGAAACTCTCAGCCACAACCAGGGCTGTGAAACCGGAACTGAAATTTTAGGCTCCAGCTCCAGGCGTCAAAATTTTTTGGCTCTAGCTCCAACATGTACAAGTTATTGGCTCCGGTGTTGCAACCACTCCGCTCGCGTTGCGCTGAAACGCGGTTTACCACCAACGGAGTGTGCGCGAAGAAAAACACCCATATATATGTGGTGCTGTGACCAGGATTGGGACGAAGCGAGGTGAGTTTTCTACCGGGTGGTTAAGCCTCAGCGCTTGATCACAGGACTCTCCACGTTGGAAGAAGCGATCACCTGTTCAAAAAACAAAGAAAAAACAGAAGGACAAATGACCGAATTCTGCCACCAAAACTCATTGCTTTCTGCCACCAAAAACTCTTTTGCTTTCTGCCACTGATTCTTCCACCAAAACTCTGCATATGGCTTGTTCAAAAAACAGAAATCAAGGCGCACCGCGAAGCGTAGTAAACAGGACGTAACGCGCAGCTCAGGTGTAGTCTTAAACAGGTGATCGCTTCTTCCAACGTGGAGAGTCCTGTGATCTAGCACTGAGGCTTAACCACCCGGTAGAAGACTCGCCTCTCTTAGTCCCAATCCTGGTCACCACAGCACCATTTTGTTGCGATCGGAAAGCCAGAGCGGCATGTGCGCAAAGCTTCGCACTGTGGCAGCAAGCAACAATAGAGTTCACTCGACGAGATCATTCTCGTCGTCACCGTTAGCAAGCACAGTCGACTGTTATTATTGGAGGTCACTCACCAAGATCACTCTATTATTGCTTGTTCGCGCCACATATTTATGGGTGTTGATCTTCGCGCACATCCTGTTCGTGGTGAATCACACAATCAACGCAACGCCAACTGAAAGGTTGCAACACCGGCCCCGGAACGATTTGGTCCATTGAAAACTAAACCAATGTAAGATTTGTACAACTCGCTTTTCCCACAAACTATGTCTGTTGAATCGGAACCCAAATTTCAGACTCCGCCTCCAGCCATTCAAAAATTCTTGGTCTCCGGCAAAGATATTAGCAGCCCAAAGCTTATAGATCTCCACAGCCCTGCTGCTGGTCACAACAGCCCTGCTGCTGGCCACAATCGAATTTTATTGAAGATGTTGTTTATTGTGAGGATCGCGCCACTCGTAGACAGATCCTCATTTTACTTGAGTTGATTTTATTTTATTTGGTGATAATTGGCACTACAACAAGAAACAGCAAATTAGTGCGAGAACTCCAGAGCATCCAAGGTACAGGAGGGTTGTCGTCGAGTCGCTGCCGCTCAACAGTAAACGGTAAATAGGTTTTGTCGCTGCCCAGATTCAACTCGTGGCGTTGTTTATGCGTGGGAAAGAGCTGAAAAATGATCAAAAGTTCTTTTAACAAAAACGATCAATTTTATGAGAACATTGCCCAGTAATAGATTTTACCAAATAAGTGGCGAGGTGTTGACGAAAAGTTTATGAAAGGCGATTATTTAAGGATTGCTTCGTCCGAGGGGAATTACGATCCTGCCAACAAACAACTCTTTGCAGATGACCTGCGGTGTTTTTTTACATTTTCAAGCCGCGGAATAATTTGCCGATCAGCAAAAGCAGTTTTTTTAAAGGAAAATGTTAGGTACCCGGTATGAACCTGTAGCGACCCGATTTCGCTGATTTTAAGGACCCGATGATAATTTTCGTTGATTCTAGGGACCCGATTTTCAATTGTCGGAACCCGAATCGGGTCCCTAAAACACCTTAAAAAGTCTCCACGGGTTCAAGTTACTCAATTAGTAGCAAACCAGTAGAAAAATTCATTACTGGTGTCACTTCAGAAACTTTGTTTTGTCATCACAATCAGAGCTGCGGAGCCGTCGTAAAACTGCTCTGGTACCGGAGTTTTTCCATTTCCTGAACATATCTCCGGCTCCGGAGCTCTCTTTTTCATAACATGGCCCCAGCTCTGGCTTCTGTTCGTTTTTGCACACTAACATTTTCAATTGTCATGGTGTGCCTCAAGTTGACTGGAAAATGAATTTGTCTAGTACACAAAACTACGAGAATATATCACACTTTAATGTTTTTATAACATTTTTTTTTCTGAGAATGCGCTTCGCGTAAAGTCATATTCCTCATGCTTCTTCTTTGTAATGACACACCCAGTTTGTCAGCCATTTCTCCAAGTGAACATGTGAATGCCGGCGAAGATAACATTGTAAGAGCTATACCGTTGTCCACGACCAATTGAATCAGATGCTTAAAAACTTTTTGTGTAGTCATTGACATAATAACTTTTTCAGGGTGAATACATTTTGACAGCGTTTCCATTTTACATGTAGCATTACTTGTCGTCGTTTGACTGGTCTTAGCTCCGTCTGTTTCTACGACACGTTTGAAAATGCCAACATGATGTCTCTCGAGGTGGAATTCGAAATTGAACGTTTTTGCTGCCAGTTTGGCTCCACAATCATCTTAATTTTTTCAACTTTACAGGGAAATTTACCTTTGACTTAGTTAAAGTGGATGTAAACATCTGATTTGTTATCTTTTGCACTCATAATAAGCAGTGATGAATGGCAAAGAAAAGTACAATTTAACCTGCAAAGCTTAGGAGAAAATAAAACTGGTTACCATATTGAAATAAAACTGGTCACCATATTGAAATAAAACTGGTTACCATTGGTTACCGTACTGAAAACGTTTCCACAAATGAAACTTCAAGGAAAGTTCACATTTGTTTACATTGCATTTTTATACCCTCATGAAAATGGACGTCCATGCAAAACAATGCCAGTATGTTACCAATTAGTTATAACTTACCTTTCATGTTATGTTAACAAACGTAATGGTTCCTAATAAACTTGCCAGTAATCTAATAAGCCTTGCTGGTAAGCCTAATGGTTTCTAATAAAAAATCCTACTTTGCAATGATGTGCTGTGCATTTGACGCTCAGACCTGCAATGCTATCTTACCTGTGTCATACACTCTGCTACAGCATCAGCATGACCATACAGCTACCAAAGATATGGATATTGAATACCTGCTGATTATAGCTTAGTTCTTTATAGATCACCACGCTGTTACAGATCTGGTTTGATTATTCTGGGTTTGATTATTCTGAGTGACTAGAAAGTAAGATGTGGTGGCTGTTTGCAACGTTTCTCTTTGGAGCTTGTAGAACATGTGGCGTGTTATAACAAACAAATTATTAAAATATGTCAATGTTTCGCTGAAAATTTCTTGTCTTGCTGCTGCGGTAGAAATTTAATAACCTTACGCCAGGCCAGAGAAACTGCTATTTTTGGTGCCATACCATTGTTTGCACTTGCAGCTAAGATTAGAATAATAGAGTTGAAAAGGTGGTATGCATGAAGCATAAGCTCTCTGTAAAAACTTTAGTTCCTAAACCATTTATTTTTATCTGTAGGTTGAGACGACATTATGGTAGTTTGGATTACACAGAATTCGAAGAATCGGGTCATAGAACAACCGTTGAATTGAAATCTAAAACCTCTGCACGGGACCCTTTAATCTTTACAAAATATTTGGTTGGTGGATTTAGATTTCAAGAAGCGACAATCATGGGGCCGATTGCTATCATTAGCAATGGTGTGTTTGGATGGAACGTGAGTTCTCATAATCTGTGCGTAATTTTTTGTCGTTTGTACATTTTCGTTCCAGTTCTAACTTTCTGGACCTTCTCCTCCCATACTGCTGGTCGTCCAGATCATTTCTTTCTCCAATAACAACCTTCATTTTTGAAGTTTTTGTGCCATTTGCAAATCTGTATCGCAACTGGTACTTTTTTACGGAATTCTTTCACAAATGCACGCTGCACAGCCTTGTCCGACTGTATTTGAGCATACGGTACTAACACACAAAACGCCTTTTGTATTCATTTATTTATTTATTTATTTATTTATTTATTTATTTGCGTCGTTGATTCAGACTCATGGACCCCATCACAAGGGTAATCGAATAACAATAGAACACAATTATTTAGTCATAGCACATTACAGAGTAGGTGTTAGTTGATAAACACAGTCAACACTGAGAGAGCAACACAATGAAACATCGCACCAGCCATTCCGACATCCACTCATTCGTACGTGCAGGAATCCGGCAGTGGGAGAAAAATAAAGACATTCTAACCAGGGGCGACTCCAGATCAACAGCGTCACTCGGGCTCATCACGTATTTTGCATTCAATCCATATTTCAAGTCCCAACTGACTCATTCTTCGTACCTAGCACTATGTCTTCATTTGTAATTTAAGGGTAAAAGCAATGAAAAAAGCGTTGCATGGCAAACTGATCTGCATGTCGCACTTTTTACTGACTGAATGCAACCGTTGGATGCTTGCGTCACTGAAATTTTTATTTGCTCTCATGCTGGCTGTAGCACTACTGTTGTTATGTGACGTTAGTTACGTAACAATAAATGAGAAGTTCTCATGAGAACTCATCGATTGTTGCGCAACATACGTCACAGAGCAATGATAACGCCAGTTCGTCCTCTGCGTACTAGGATCATTTATATTAGCCCGAGTTACTGGACAGTTTATCATTCGTTTGAAATTATTCTCGAATGGGATTGTCCATTGGATTGGAATTCAAAATCAATGTTCTATGCAATTTCATTGCTTCAAAAACATTCAATATGATGTATTATATTTTTTTAAATACTCAATTGCAGACAGGCCCGTAACCAGCTTGGGACACCAGGAGGGGCGATGAGTTTTCTGAGAGGGGCTCAAATTTTTTGAACTATGTCCAATAGTTTCAAACTATATCCAACCCATTTTTCCAGGGGAGGCGAAAATTTTTCAAGGGGGGCGAAGCCCCCCCTGGTGACGGGCCTGATTGCAGATGGCAGCTCTAGCTCTAACGGTCACGGTTGAGACCGAGCAAAGGCCGGTTTGCAGCAAACGTGACACGAGGCGGAATTGCAGCGCGAGAGTTGTTTCTAATTTGCATTTAGCCCAACGGCTAACTTGCCTTTGGCAGAATGCAAGGCGCGACGCGCAGCGCAGTTGAGAAAAAAAAACAGAACGCAAGGCGCGACGCGCAGTGTGCTAAGCTTCTAACTGCAAAGCTTCGAAATGCTACTATTCGTAAACTTGCTAATGTTGCATTCTGTTTTTTCTTCAGCGTTAGTCACTGCAGGCAATGCTGAAATTTTGTTCGAAAATCGCCAGGTAATATGTGAGCGATAAATGCACTCGGGGCCAGGCTGCTCCCAAGGTCGGGACAGTCACCTAAAATTGCACTGCTAAGGCGCGGAGAAATAGTTAATCTCCCAGTGCTCAAGCAGGAAAACTCACTTTCCCAGCATGTAACTTCAGAGATTATCACCTTTGGTAACACTACCGCTAGTTGTAACACTATTTTGGTTTTGCTCGGGAAGTTACTATGGACCTCTTTGTTTCTACGAACGTAGAGTAGAGCCAGAACACTGACACGCTATTATACCAAATGGTTCGCTTTACTCTTAAAGCATTGTCAATGGTAAAGCCTACTACCTGCATCAAGCTGAGCCAAGCTGTGGAAGAGGCAAGCAAGGACTTTTTCACATTATTACATCACCGTAACCAATTATTATTATACAAAGATGAAAATTACGACCAGTAGCATTGGAGAGAAGAGAATAGTTAACATTAGAGTTCTTTGTTGCTGGTGAAGTAGACACGTAAGAATTTATCTCTTTAGATCTGCTGATTTAAACAAAACTATCTTTAAATACTGTATATGTGGTGATTACACGTACAATCTCCAGTTTGGTACCAACTGTCCAGCGTGTACACAGTGAGCACTATTTTTCAGCATGTAATTAACCTGCAGAACTCCTCGCCAGAGGATGCGGTGATGGCATCTGGCCTAGGTGCCTTTAAGAGGGGGTTGGACAAAATTTTTGAGAATCACTGCAATAAATTGTTGATTGAGGGAATAGCTATTTTTTAGTGTTAGCTATTATTGCATAGGAATAGCTTTGAACTGGGTGCTTCATTTTTTTAAAATTATGTGTTTTTGTAGACTCCAAGTTTTAAACACCAAAAAATGAGCGTAGCGAAAAAAGCAAAAAAAGACAATTGAAGATCATTCCAAGAGGCCTGGACAGAGTCATCTGGAGTGATTGAATGCAATGGGAAAGCATTAGGGCCACATATTCCATGTGCTGAAAGTGTTGGAGCTTTGTTATTGTGTATTTCTTTTAAGACAGATGTTAATTCATGCCTTGTTTTTTCTAACCCAAAAGCTCTGTTGGCCTAATCGCGATAAATTGCGGAGTTGGCACTTAGGAATACATTCGTGAGTTTAGGGTTGCCGTTTGGGCACTCGGTCTACACAAGGTTCGCCATCCTTGGTATAGGCCTTGTACAAAGCAAGCTCACGTTCTTACATTTTAAATCGCAATCAGAGACAATGGGCTGAGCCCGAGCGGCGAAGTCGCCCATGATTCTGACATCAGGTTCTGAAGGAAGTGCGCAAACTGTGGCCTTCTATAAAGATATGTACGGCCATGCACACTGCACATGCCATTTAAAATATTAGTTAGGCAGCAGCGAGGCAGCAACACACGAATCTTCACAGCGACCGTGGATTAATACAAACAACTGTTTGTTTACTGCTGTTTTTTTGCGGCCATAGACCGAAACGTTTTTGAAATGACCGCAAAAAAGTAATTTCGGTCAGAATATTTGAAAATATAGGCTGAAAACACTGTTGTGGTGAGTTTTAATATAACTGTGAGACAAATGACCGAAATGTTTCAGTGACCAAAATTTCTCAGGAAAAATGACCGAAGTGTTTCAGCGAAAAAAAAAGGTTTACTGCACTAAGATACTTAGTAGAAAGACGGCCAAACAGACGTGTGGAACCAGACTAGGCTCAGTGTGTGGAAGCAGAACAGAAGCAATGCAAAAAAACTCACTGGCAGCCGTAATTCACAAACATAAACGTAATGTGGCCGGAAAAAGGCTGTGCATCCTTTTTCTGAAGTAAATGGCTAATGAAGTCGGATGGGGATGCTCAGCGGCGCACAGAAGCATGTGGATTGTTTTGATCAAGGTATCACATGTTTCTGCATTTGAATTGAAGTGAACGCCACTGATATAACAGAAAATATAAATGCATGAAACACAAAACGCAAACTATTCAATTGTTCCTAATCTACAAATGCTGTTAAAATTTGAGATAATTAGGAAAAAATGATCAAGTTCATAGATAAAAATAATGATAACAAAATTTCGGAACACCCTGTATCATACTACGTCGTAAAGTCGCAAAAGTTTTTCGGGTGTAACGTGCAGTGAAGGTTGACATCACATATTCCTCACTCTGTGTTCTTTTATCTGAAAACACCCACACAGTTTTGACTGTTGCGGATACGGTTACCTGCTTCATGTTATTTGATCGTGATTCTATGTTTATACTCATGCGGCTTCAGTTTGGTATGAACCAGTTGCAACGTCATGGTTTGGTGTAAACCAATCACAAGGTCATAGTTTGGTGTGAACCAATCGCAATGTCGTGGTTTGGTGTGAACCAATCACAAGGTTATGGTTTGGTGTGAATCAATCACAAGGTCCTGGTTTGGTGTGAACCTATCACAAGGTTATGGTTTGGTGTGAACCAATCACAAGGTCATGGTTTGGTGTGAATCAGTCGCAATGTCATGGGTTGGTGTGAACCAATCACAAGGTTATGGTTTGGTGTGAATCAATCACAAGGTCCTGGTTTAGTGTGAACCGATCACAATGTCGTGGTTTGGTGTGAACCAGTGGCAATGTCATGGTTTGGTGTGAACCAATCACAAGGTTATGGTTTAGTGTGAATCAATCACAAGGTCCTGGTTTGGTGTGAACCAATCACAATGTCGTGGTTTGGTGTGAACCAGTGGCAAGGTCATGGTTTGGTGTGAACCAATCACAAGGTCATGGTTTGGTGTGAACCAACCACAAGGTCATGGTTTGGTGTGAACCAATCACAAGGTCATGGTTTGGTGTGAACCAACCACAAGGTCATGGTTTGGTGTGAACCAATCACAAGGTTATGGTTTGGTGTGAATCAATCACAAGGTCATGGTGTGGTGTGAACCAGTCACAATGTCATGATTTGGTGTGAACCAGTCGCAAGGTCATGGTTTGGTGTGAACCAGTCGCAATGTCATGGTTTGGTGTAAACCAATCCCAAGGTCATTGTTTGGTGTGAACCAATCACAAGGTCGTGGTTTGGTGTGAACCAGTCGCAAGGTCATGGTCTGGTGTGAACCAGTCACAAGGTCATAGCAACGTATGGTGGTCAACCAGTGATTGCCTGGTTCCTTGTTCTTTTGTTTCAGAAATGTTGGCAAATCCCAAATAATAGTTGTTTTAAGTCTCTGGCGATATATATGTTTCAGGCAGCTGAACGTCATGTGAAAGTAATGTTTTTGCCTTGTACATTGCCATGCAGAAATTATTCTTGCTTCATCGAATGCGACATGAGTATATGCGAAAAGATTTGTAATCCCTGATGATTCACCTTTGATCTACTGCAGGTTGCATGTTCTAACCCAGGGTGGTCCAAGATTGCGAGCATGAAGGGGCACATTACGGTTTGAGGAAAGATTTGCGGGCCGCAAAGAGAGGAACTCACTTGCAATTAAAAGACTAGTTTTCTGTTCTAATAAACTTAATCTTTGCTGCACGCCTGACGCAATTTTTGATTCTAGGGTAAATTTTAAGTTCTGTTTGTTTGCTTGCGACTCAAAATATAGATTTTCTGCTAGCAAAAAGATATACAAATCACCAACAAATTAACAAAACAGTTTTTTTTCTTTGTTTTGGTTGTGAAGTCAATGTCCGCATTATTTTCCGTGTTAGGCAGACGTAAGCAGGCATGCAGGCTTCATCAGTCATTCTATTTCCTGTGTCGCTATATATTCGCTTCATAATTGAGAAAGCACTTTTGCAAATTACGAACATGGGGAGCACATCTTCAGTGCAAAGTCTGTTAAGCGGGGGCAATTGCCCGGTTTCCCCCCCTGCTTGCGGGCCTGGTTACCCTTCAATTATTTTAAATTTGCTTCCCTGAAATTTCAGTAGTATTTCTCGTATGTTTTCTCGTGTTTGGTGCTTTAATGCCTCTTTGAATAAACACTGTTTCTGAAGCAAGGGAGTACGCAAGGGGGTTAGAGGGTTAACCCCCCCTCTTGAGCTTGATATCTTACAAAAATTTTATTACTTGCGCAAAGAGGATTAATTGTTTTCGCATACTTTTTGCTTGTTAATTTGTCGACTTAATGCAAATACCACGGAATAAATTTGCATTCAAATTTCAATGAACATTGTAAATGGGCCAAAAAGTAATAATTAGGTTTTGGTGGGAATTTGGATTATCATCTGCGTCCAGAAACCATCTCACCACTTTTTGCAGACCTTACGTCCACTACGCATGCTTAAGATTGTATTCCCTCACTTTCACTTTATCCAAAACAATTGTCTTTATTCTGTCTGGCACAGCTGATTATTCTGTCTGGCACAGCTGATCAGCGCAAACGTCTCCAAAATGTTGGTGTGGAAAACATGAATAATGACGTAAAATTGTGGCGTCACAAACAACGCACACCAAATACAAATGACATCACACGCCACTGAATGAAACCCTACCCCATAAAAATTTTCTGCGTAAGTCACTGTTCTGAACGGATATTACTTGCAACCTCACAAAGCACTGTGGTTTGCCATTGTTATTGGCGAAGAAATACCTTTCCTCCCAATTAGAATTGAACTTTCTGTTTCCCTCTGTAACTTCTCTTTTGACACTTATTTTTTGTTAAATTGCTATACTTGACTAAAATATATTTTCATTACTCCCACAATGCACATCTTATAATCTAACCAGCAAATTACTTACAAAGTCTATGCTTGCAACAAAGATAAAAAATAAACGCATACGTTGTGGTCACAGAGCACTGCAGTGTTAGCCTAGCCTAGAAGTTAACTATGGAAACGTCATAAATTGTAAAAAGACATTGTTGCCACCTAATAGTTACATAGTGACCTGCACTTCAATGATGTGCGACTTGCAACGACTGTGTGGCTAATACAATGTATTTATGACTTTGTGTAATGTACGGCATACAAAATGCGTTCGCGGGCCGCACAATAACTGTCCGCGGGCCGCATGCGGCCCGTGTGCCAGTGTTTGGACCACGCTGTTCTAACCAACACAAGAGGTTCACTATGATTGTGAGCATTTACGAAGATAAAAGTTGTATATTATGGTAATTACGTTAATGTTTAAAACGGCTCATTTTGCAGGTCACCCATCCTCAAGAAATAAATATAGGAAGTTTGGCGTTTTTCTCCATGGTGTTTCCTAAAATAGGTAAGTACTTCAAAGTTTATTTGAGGATTCCTTGCTGCGTTAGTCATGATCATGGTTTTCTGCACAGATAAACCAGCTGGACGTAATCAATTATAGCTAGTGACCGTCTTTTAACCCAGCACAGAGAAATTTCCGGAAAAACAATGAGAACATGGGTATCTCTGCGAAAGAAGTTTCATTTAAAACTTTCTTGAGCATGAAATTGTGCAACTTCATCTGACACAAAATGAAATGAATGACTAATTGTTATAAACCTTTTTTGTGACCTGCAGCATTATGCAATTAAGTTTCACTCCTCGTCTGCAGGCATGTTTCTGTACATTGAAACAGCGAGCTTTCCGTAAGCGTCTCTGCCTGCATCGCAGGAGGCTGCGACCCCCAGAGCTGTGCCTGTGAGAAAGTTCCTAATCTCCATTTAGAGAATGAGTAATTTCAGTTGAAAAGATAGTTTGAAGGGTTTGTCCAACAATACTTCGAAGTGTTTCGTGTGTACCAGAGGTGGCCGGAGTCGAGCGAAATTTCCGACTTGCGAAATTTCTGACTTCACGCCATGTGCGCATGCACTGAGTGATATTGTACATATCAAATCTACTGAGAAAACTTATAATTAGGGCTTCGGGTTTGGTGTTTCGGGATAGAGTTTAGGTTAGGGTTAGGAAAAGAAAAATAATTGAGGTCTAAGACTAAGTCTAATATTTTTCACTAGTTTTACTTATTCCCGTACTGCAGCTTGTCGTGGGTATCTGACATCCAACCAAAAAGTTTTAATTTACACAACACATATCAAAAAAGGAATTGCCAAACTTTATTCCTTTGCTCTGAGAAGCAGAATAACTTACAAACAACAATAGGTCAGAAAATTCGCTTGACACCTGTGTCGTCACATTTCCGACCCTGTTGCAAAATTTTTGAATCCAGGTCCGGGTTCGAAATAGTTTTCAACTTTGAGAATCCGACTCCTGCTCAGACTCCGGCAACCATCGATGCATCCAAACTCAGCAATGTTTTTACTTCAGAAATGACATTTACTTAGACCACGCAGACTCGTGCTGCTGCCGAAAATATAAAGTGGCTCCGGTTTTTCACAAATTTTGACTTCTGGTTCGGAAAAAAACGCAGAATCCTACCTGAGGCGACTCCGGACCCGTGGCCGTCTCATGGCCATCTCTGATGTGGCGTGGCTCCTCAGTTGCATAACATTCGTACAAACGCGTTAAGTTGTGTTGGACTAAAGTTTGATGGCGTGTCACCCACAGCTGTGCTTAGGATTGGTTCGATGGTCTCCATTTGGAGGCACAAGCTAACCACCCACAAATCGATGGCTTGAATGATTTGTGTGGCGTATTGAAATGAGCAGTAATGTAAACTGACCTGTTTCGTTTTGTGACGTCATGTAACTAGTCATTTTAGAGTAATGCTTACCAGACACGGGGTAATCGTCAATCGTAATCGATTACAGTTTATTGAGTAATCGAATGAACTCACCTGAAATGAAATGTAGTTGTAATCGTAATCGATTTCATTGCCAATTTAATTGTAATCGACGATTACTTTCACGATTAAACTTGGAAATCTTCACCCTACGTCACTGCGCAGCGAACCACGGTTTTGGCGGCGCCGGGTTTCCTCCTTTATCACCATTCGTTTATGATTATATTTCACGGGAGGTCATTTGTCGTCTAAATGCGTTAAACGCATATAGTCCAGCCAGGGACGCCTCCAGGGGTCTGCTTGACTGTCATGAGAGTTCCCTTTGCACCGCAGGTACTCAGCATTGTCTCTAATGCGGGTGGTTTGGAACAGCATTTCCATGGCAACAGCATTTCCATCTAACATTGTTGTTTTCCAACAGTGTGGCTGCCTCGTCTAAACACCCCTGACGGAATGATGTGAAACAATCTATGTTTTTGAACAATATAATTGATATTGCGTCGAATGCACGTGTTTGAGGATCTCCTATTCCGCTTATGCCAGCTCCAGTGCATGCAGAGCTGTCGGAATCTCGTGCATTGCTAGACGTGCGCAAAATTTTTTTGCAATATTTCGCTTAGTTGCGAGAGAACACAGTTTCACTACAGGTCTAAATTTTATCGGCTGTTTGCACCAAGGTTATGATAAAACAAAAAAGGTTTAGGCCTACTTCAATATCACTCCAAGTAACGCGGTTCTCGTAATTCATTTTTATATCACGATGTAAAATCAGAGCAAATGCACGCTGTCACTCTTCTCCGCTGTGAGTTTGCAAGTGTATATTTCACAATCTCAATCTTGATAGATTGCGCTGCAGAGACGCAGTTGTGCAGGTGATTGTCAACATCATTTTTATAAGTGTGTGTACGGTTCGATAAACAGAGTTATTTGTTGCATGGCAGCCGGTTGTTCGACAAGCTGAGGTGTTGACTTCGACCCCGCTCCTGCTCCGGGTCAATATTTGGCTCCGACTCCAACATATTTTAAAGTTTTGGACTCCGACTCCTGCTCAAAGTCCAAAGTGAATTATCTAAACTTTTGGCAGTGTCTAAACGACCGTATCCGGTTTTCGCAGTAAAAAGACTAAAAAAAACTATCAAATGATTTTGCTGATCACTACAATACATGTCAGTTGCTTCTCAGATAAAGGATTAAGGTGGCCATAATTTTTTTAACCCTATATCCTAACCATTTACCTTAACTGCAAACCCTAACCAGCAACATTAAACGCTAATCCTAAACCCTAACCTTAGACACTAACATCAGTGGCGTAGAGGCTAAAGTGCCGCCCGGGGCCGACCATAAAAATGCCGCCCTTTCAACCCCTCAAATTTGCTTACAAAAATTTTAAATGAAAGAAGATCATGTTTCATGCTTATTTAAAGATATAAGGATTAATAAAGCACCTTCAAAATTGCAAGCAAACTCTAACAAACTGAAATGTGTCTTGTTTTTCGTTGTCGATTATGAGTCTTGCCTTTTGTGCTTGTCGCCACCTTTCTCATCATTAATTTTTCTATTGTTTGCTTTCTTTGCATATGCATATACGAACCCCACATGTTTCGTCAAACTTTCCTCCCTGTTGGTTTTTAAATCTTCGGTAAGCTCACCGCATGACATTTTAATAGTTTACTCATTCCAGGGGATAAAACGATAAAATTAAGGGATGTGATGGCGGCATACCTACTTTACGAATGTAAAGATTTATGTGTGTTAAAATTTCGTGTAGTATCCCCGTCTTTAACTGAAAATAGTATAGCTGCTGCATACAGTAGGCTATGTAAACAATCTGATAATATGATCTCAGTGATGTAAAGAACGTTTCATTGTTCACTTCACGCTTCATTATTGGTTTAATCCTCTCAGTATGAATGATAGGCTTCAAACGTTAACTTTGTTGACACTTGCGCCGAGCCCTCTGAAGGTGCAGGACCCATTATGAAAAAATTTTTTAAACAGGTTTAAAACCGGCTATGGTTGAGAAGCGCTGCCTTGCAGTTTTCATCGTGACCTGCGCACTAGGTTTAGCTGTTGGGTTGGGCTTCTTCCAAATACGCGTGAATTCCTTGCCTTTGTTCGTTACCAAAAGAACCATCACCAGAAGGTCTTCAATTGGGAGACTACGTTTGTGCAGGGTGGGATTGACATTCTAAAATTTGACAAAAAATCCACTGATTTATAATGTTTCATATTGCACTTTTTGGGGATTTGGAGTTTTTTTTGGGGGGACCTAAGCCCACCAAAGCCCCCTGTGGAGACGGGACTGGTCACCAACAGACATCAATTTCAAAAACTGTACGAGTTACCAAGCCATGCCAGCTGGGACACAGACCTTCTGTATGCTCAGCAGTGATTACAACGTCTTACGTTCTAAAGTTATTGCGATGAACAACTTTATTCAGTGCAGCCAGCTAGCCATTGTCAAGTTGTACAACCATTTCGGTTAGCGCTCTATTTATTAAAAGCGTTAACCACAATCATATCTAAACATATCGTTTGTGCTTGCGTTAGGTTTTCAGACTAAGGTTCTTGCCTCAAATTCATCAAAATGAGAGCAACACCTTTTTTAAGCTTTTCTTGTTGAAATAACTTCTTCTTTGACTGCCAATGTCTACGTCTGGGGTATAGTGGGGGGAAGGCGTGGGAACGGCGTTCCCACACCTTTTTCAGGTTTTGTTTTAAAATGAGTTGTACGCTGTTTTGAAATGGCTATTTTTTGATGCGTTCCCGCACTTTTTTTCTCAGCTCTACATCCCTGATTTAAGCGTACCGTTGAACAAGGGAGACTTCACGAAACCCATATTGGCTGGCTCTTATTCACTCTACTTGCAGTTGAAACTGACAATCTGAGCTCAAAGTTACCCAAGAAAACACATCAACTGCACTACCCCGCTTTAAGAACGTCATTTTCCGACACCATTACGTCATGCAGAAAAACAGCAATTGTATTGAAAATGAGCAAAGTTATCTTTGCAGAGTTCTTCAACCGCCAAAACTTAATGCTGATAAACCCACCTTATGACTGAGCTGTAGCTTATGGCTTTTATTGAAAATATCTCACTGAACATTAAAAAATAACATGAGATGTGTCAAAAAATGTTTATCATTTTGGCGACGGCGATTAGAGGCCAACGCCGGAAATATGTTCCTTACCGGGGCAGTTGAGGCGAACGATCTTTTCCAAGAAGCACTACAGCGATTCACTCAGTGGCTGTGGATCGAACACCCAACCTTCCAATTGAGAGACGGACACTCTACCACTAGATGTCGCCGCCCCAGCGAATTGTTCGTCATCACTGCCTAGGTGTCAGGTGATGTTATGATGTGCGGTTGAGGCGTTACTGATGAACCAACAATAGGAGAAAAAGGGTTAAGCTAGCCTTGTATATTTACTGTGATTTCATGCAGGGCCTTTTTTATCAGATTGTGAGAGGAGAGGCAATATAAACCGCAAACAACCGGAGCCCAAATGTTTGCTAGTCTGCCGTCGAATGTCATCTCTTTCCTTTGTTCAAAGGACTTTTGACTGAGATGGCTGCAATGGCTTCGTGTGGCAAGGAAGGTGTAAGGACTGGGACACAATTGGCCCTCAAGTAGGCAGGACCGTAACTAGGAGGGCGAAGCCTCCCTTCAAAAAAGATGTTGGACGTAGTTTGAAACTACTGGACATAGTTTTAAAAAATTGGGCCCCTCTCAGAAAACTCTTCCCCTGTAGCGTCCAAAGCTGGTTACGGGCCTGCAAGTGTATTGAAAAAGCCCCTATTTCAGGACAAACATTGGAGTACTTTAGCACATTGGAGTTGACCCAGACGTTTGAGTAAGCATTTAATCGATTCACCCACTCCACAGCCACATGTGTTCTGTTAGGCTAACCTAGCAGTCTAGGGCTTCTGAACACGAAAAGTGAAAAGCGTTAGAACATTTAAAAATATATTTAAAATAATAATGAAATGCTAGAACTTTCAAAACTTAATTTTTCATCAGCAAAGTGCCGCCCTCCTAAAACTGCCGCCCGGGGCCCGCGGCCTCCCCCCCCTGCTACGCCACCAACACTGAACCCTAACTGCTTCCTATAAACCCTAATTTGAAATACTAACATAACACAAAACCCTAATCCAAAATGCTGAACCTAACCGTAGTCCAAAAGCTTAATTTAAATTATCAACACTTGTCTGCTTTTCGAAATGTCCATCACAAGGGGTCCAAAAATTTTGACGTACAATCTTGTGCAAGTACATCAAAAGAAAAACCAAATACAACAAAGGAGTCACTCGAACTGAGGATTGTCTAGTTACTTCCCACTCGACCACGTTGATAGTAGTGAGATGTTCTCCAACTCAGTTTTATATCTGGCAAAAAACTGAATGCGGGATACGGTACTTTTTGCCCTTCGAAACAAAACTGGAAATGCTGGTTGTTGAGACATTACCTAAACTTTTTATGTGAGCTAAATTTTATTGGCCAACATATTTTTAACGTATCACCATGAACAAGAAATTGTGCAAATCTATACACACATGAAACTCACCAAACTAACCTTACTTACAAAGACTTCCTGTAGTTTTGCACACTTGAAGCTTATGTTATAACATGCTTTGCAAAAAACAATCTGCAATAATAATAATCAATTCTAAACAAAGTAACCTCTTATCAAAATCTGACTCCGGCTCTTCCTTAAAAAAATCAACCACTCCTATTTTCGAAAATCGTTAAGACTCCGGCCGGACTCTACCCCGACACTCCTGTACACCTCTGGCTACTACGTTTCTTGTCAGCACCACGTTCACAGGAACAAAAAGCGATTGTGATGTAATGAATGCGCTCTAACCAAAAACACGTGATATCCTGGAAACATCTTTTTTCGTGTGTTTCGGCGATGCAACCGACCCGTAGATCTGTGGCAGATATACAGGCATGCCGATGTGGCAATGTATCATCCGCTGATATATATCGGCAGTATTTCCTCATGAAAGCCGCTACGTTGTTGTTCTGCACGGACGTCTGGAAAAGAGGGACATGTCCCCCACCTAATTGCGCCCATGAGTGTCAGGTGTGCTGTCAAGTTGCGTGATTCAAGTTCCCTAACTGAAGTTTAAGTGGCAGTATTCAAATAAGTTGTTTGATTTTGCTTTGTTTGGCACAGCATAGGTCCTGAAATTGTTACCAGGAATCATTCTTTATTCTTGTTTCCCTCGTTCTGAGGACGTGATTGGCAATAAACTCCCTGGCGCTGCGAAAATTTGTAAAACACAGCACTCTCGCAAGTGTACAATTTGACCACCTGCATGGACTGCTTTGTTCGTGAATCATTTCCTGCAACTTTGATCGACAAATTTACCCAACGTCATATGTTGCATGCCGAGAATTGCTGATGCTTGCCTTGGCAAGTCACAACGGAGTCTATCGAAGTTTCAACTTTACACATCTACAAAGTTTTAGAAGCGCCTTCACATGTAACTTCCACTGCTTTGTTTTTCACAGACATTGTTATTATCGGAACTGGAGACACCTTCTATCCACTCCCACAAGCAGTCCACCAGGAAATGAAGCAGAGAGGCGTCTCGCTCGAGGTGCAGCAAACACAAAATGCATGCGGTGTTTACAACGTTCTGAGAGGAGAGAGGCCGATGGCTGTGGCTGGTGCATTTATTCCAATGACTGAACAAATTTTTGAAAAAAAAAAGTCGATCTCAGCTCAAAAACGTTATTTCCTCGGGATGTGACGTCATGCATTGCAATATTGACGACACGCAGTGCAAATGCAGACAGTTTTGAGTCATTCATAATTTTATTGATACACGACTTAAACGTTTGATAAATAAGCAACAATGTCTGTGTGAGGCAGTGCAAGCAATCTCAATTTCACAGCAGTCTTTTGTTTGAACACTCGCAATATACAATAAACTGAAAATATTTTGTGGCTGTTGATCATTTCATCGGCGTACATTCGTCCTCCCAGTCGAAGATCACTCATCCATGACCAGCACCAGAGCGCAGCGACATGGCAGATAGACCTGGGATCAAATGCCACAAACCTCAAGGTGCAAACTCGCATCAAGTTACCGGATTCAGTTCCACTACTAGTGATGTATAAAGCAATAGGACTGAAGATCTTCAACAATAGCGACAATCACAGGAAAGACAAATCCCGGCAGACATTTCTTTAAATCAATACGACTTTGCCCGGTTACGAATACTTTACTAGCAGTCATTTTTAGGACGGACTCATTGGAGCAAACAAGTTTTAAACCATCTTCACAAATCAGAAACACAGGATAAAAAGTTGTGAAATAGTTGCAGAAAATTGGAGATCAAAAATTAGTTCGTGAGCAGGGCGCCATCTTCCTACATGTTAACCAAGAGCAACACTTTACATTATGACACGAGGTTGTGAACAGTGACGTAACTAAGGGGGTCATCTGACCCCGGACGCAGCATTTTGGGGGGCGCAAAATTGAGGTCTGAATGTTATGTCATAATAGTGATATGTCAGCGAATGACATTTAAATAAAAGTCGAATGCCAGCGTCTGGTACCCAGTTGCAAAATCTCACCAAGTTTCGCAAAGCGAGCTATTACGAACCTTAGTGACGTTTTAAGGTGGAGCGTCTGTCTCAACCATTCAGCGCCCGACACGTGGTTTGACTGACGGTTGCGTCACAATGCTTTCGGAGAGCCAGGCTTGCGAACTTTCCCACTTCGTTCTTATTCTATAGTTGCGTCACAATGGACGGGAATCCAGCATTCACAGTGCATGCAACTGCGCATGCTTTAGAGCAGCTATAAATCTTAATAGTATGTTGTTACGACAACAGATCTGATGTTTAGGAAATATTACATCTTTGATGGTTCGACAAACTTCATGTTGAAATGTATTTGATGTAGTTCACAAGGTACTTATGATGAATTTTTTTCGGGGGATATTGAAATAAATGCTGATGACCACTTTTGCAAAATTTTACTTCAAACTGCAACAGCGTTGCACATATTAGTTATAGTTGTGAACTTTTCATTTACTGCTGTCAGTGTTTCCTGTTAACTACCGGTAAGCATCTCCATGGACATGGTTGTCGAAATTTAAGTCACAAAACTGCTGATCTAGAACTTCTCACGGAGTGTCACCGGCTTTAGATATTTCCTAGGTCAGTACATGTGACACATTTGTTTTATATGTTTTTTGACTAAATGATGGATAAATTTACAGCATAAAGGCAAGAAAACATTGTAAAGCATTACATCATAGAGTTTCTTCTATTTTCTGTACACTTTTCAGGTATTATATCTGAAGAAACGTTATAGGGTTTTACAATTTAATATTTGTGTAGCAGTTTTGTATAAAATCAATTGCCTTCAGTTTGTTATATGTATTGATGAGTCAGCCCCCACCGATCCTGTATAACTTTCTAAAACTCAAAACTCTGCAAGTGCATGCTCCAGAACCCCCTACAACTCGCACCAGCGGTGATTATGACCAGACCTGACGAGAGAAATGGGACAAGCAGGTACAAGGTACAACTCTGGCCCAATTTTAAACTGCGGGCAAGAGGGACCCCCATTTTACCTGGTTAGCCATCAGCCTAACCCTGTGACCTGTTACCACGAAACATAGAGGCCGTTTCCGGTTTGCAACTCGGGCCTTCTACGATGTTGTCAGCGGTGCCAGAAGAAAGTATCATCAAACAAGAGGGAAAAGACATGAGACGCTTTTGGTACAAAACAGATGTTAAGGAACATCACCACCACTACATTCACCTCGGGCACCACCACGGCGGGCCACATGGGCGTTTTGTGCCGAACAGGGGTCACTAAGCGGCTTGGTCAGTGGGCCAACCACCTTCATGGGACAGAAGACGCGAGCTTTCGGTGACACCCCCACTGAACGTCCTCGAAAGGGTGAGGGTAAGTAATCATGAAGCCACCCGATGCCAAGCGAATTTTCTCACCTATTATTGTTTGTCAGTTATTTTGCTGCTTCTCAGAGTAAAGTAGTGGTTCCCAAACCTTGTGGTACGCGTACCACTAGTGGTACGCGAAGGTCTTCTAGGTGGTACGCGAGTACATTCTGTTTGTTATTAGACCGAAGGGAGTTCTTAGTTCAGGTGGGGTTGATTTTGAGTTTTTTGGAGCCGTCGACGTTGTCTAGGTCAGTGATTCCCAAACTG
>Ga0210059_1002483_pt1 | contig 28930 bp, 15 predicted proteins | sample Ectturendosymbi2_FD_188042 | JGI IMG/M metagenome (GOLD analysis project Ga0210059, IMG submission 188042) | Ecteinascidia turbinata endosymbiont from Florida, USA - Sample 2 (SPAdes) (version 2) | ecosystem: Host-associated > Tunicates > Ascidians > Unclassified | place: Key West, Florida...
CCTCCAGTGGTTCCAGCAGGATGGTGCCACCCCCCACGCCTCAAACGAATCATTGGCATGGCTACAGCAGCGTCTCCCTGACCGATTGATCAGCCACAGGTGTGACCCGCAGTGGTCGCCGCATTCACCGTACTTGAATCCCCAAGATTTATATATGTAGGGATACCTTAAGGACAGGGTGTATGGCAACAACCCCCAGACTATCCCTTACCTAAAGGCAGTAATCACAGCAGCAATAGGAGCGATCCCAAGGGAGGAATGCAGGAGGGTCATCGAGAACTTTGCCCGCCGGATCCAAATGTGCCTGCAGCGCCGGGGAGCTCATTTGGAGCCCATTTTTGAGTACCAGTGAAACAAAGAGTTTTTGTACCACAGACTTGAAACTTTGGAGATGTCTGCTACACAGGCTTGACCTAATGTAGTTGAAGTTTTGTGTCAATCTAAATAAAATTTTGGAAGTTATTCGATTTTTGGTGATGACTGTTTTTTTTGTGTCACCCTGTATAAGCTTATTGACCTATAATGCTCTTTAAAAATCCACGCATTATCCATCCGGTAAGCTCATAAACAAGCAAAAGTGTTTATTGCCAAATCCAATGTTAATACTGTTTTCGATCCGAAAACTGATGTGAAGTACAAAACGTGAGCCAAGTTAATGCTCTTTGTCAATATCTGTAGTTGAAAAATTATCCAGCATTGGTATTTACAAGAAGTACAATAATTACAGAAGTTGATATGGTGTAGTACAAAAAAAGAAATGAGCGACAAATGTACAAACTCTGAGTGAAGTCACTTCTTGCCACATTTGTAGTATTGTTTGCTAGATTGATCTGGAAACATGTAATTGTTATTTTATATCCTCCCAACTTGTTTCAAATGTCTGAGAATCTGCAATAACCTGATGTTTTAAGAGATTTTTCCCTCGGGATACCAGCGGTGAAGTGTCCAACGCGATACGAACTTCATTGATCAGTTATTTTTCTGCTCTGCTCAAGTACTGTTGCTGCTTAACGCTTTAACTTTTGGCACTGGTAACCCACCAGAGAGGTTTAGCAAACATTTTTAAAGATTAATTCCGTTGAAATATCAGCTTTTATGTTAGTGATGTATTTATTCTGATTAGACGGCAATTTATATAAACATGACACAAATATACCATGAAAATAATTAAGTCACTTTTTTCTTGTGAATAATGAACCATTCAGTGTTGAATAACCAAAAAGACAATTTTTCTGTAATACTGCATCGCTGCACACAGTTTTAAGTCTTCAGTAAATTTAGGAAGAAAAAAAACATAGCAATAAGCAGTTTTTGCAAAGAAGGTACAAGAAAGACGAGTTTTGATTATTTGTAAAATCAGGCAGTTTCTCCAAATGAGATATGAGATCAACATAAGAATTGCATTAAATTGAAGATTATTAGTATTTCCTCATACGCTAGAGCGAAGTCGTGTAGCACTAGATGGATACTACAGAATGCTGTAAAGATATGGTCTTTGGTAAGAAACTACAAGTAACTTTGTGAGAACACAATGTGGCGATCGCATCAGTTGTACTTCATTTCAAAATGCTGTTATTCTTCATGATGATATCCTGCTCGATCTTCGTTCTCCAGTTCTATCGCCTTTGTTTTGAAATTTACATGATACAACTCAGCTGAAAAGATACATAATACAATGGTAAAATTTTGTGAGTTTTAACATAATTTTCTTTTTGTGAAACAAATCAGCACTGTTTACCTTTTGTTCTGAATCTTTCTGGTAATAATAAAGACAAACTTTGAGGTACTGAAATCATTGTGCCAATGGGTAAATTGTTGGAGGCGCAACTTAAAACACTGTGCCAGATCTCGACGGGTCAACTCGTCCCATGATAGCTTGTCCCATGATTTCTACACTACAGTTTTTTGGTAAGTAACGTAGGGCGTGCGCTTCATGAGCTACATAATTTATTTTGTCTACTTACACGTTGCAACGACTGTAAGGACTAATGGCGTTAAATTAGGGGTGCACAACCTGCGGCCCTCGATAAAAATGTATGCGACCGTGCACAAGTAGTTTAAAATACAGTTGTGCCCACAATTAATAAGCCCAAAATTGTCCCGTCCGGAATTACTTCATTTATTCCTGTGGTAAAAAAACGCATTATAAGCTCAAAATCACGCTTAACAAACCCAATTTTTGAACACATTTGCTTAAAATTGGGTGAAAAGGTGTCGCAACTAACACTTCACAGTCTTGCTTTTTCACACTTCCTTACACTGCTGATCTAGTTCTTAGTTCAGCTGTTTCGTCACAGATGCGTTTAGTTGTGCCGTAATCCAGGGGTTCTCGAACTTTTGGTGTTATGGAGCCCATGAAGAGATTGACCATAATTTACGGAGCCCCACAATAAATTTATTTCATTATTTTAATAAGTAAACGAATATCTCGCGGAGCCACGAGGTTTCTCTCGCGGAGCCCTGGGGCTCCGTACGGAGCACTTTGAGAACCTATGCCGTAATCGATAGGCAAGACAACCGGTGCTCTGTATTGTAGAATTTATTTTCAAAATGGCGAAGCGGTGTGCAAACTTAGCTTTGTCTAAGTCTAAGAAACTTGAAATATTTGAAAATACCTAGCGCTGCCAAAATGCACTCAATGTGCTGCTGCCGAACAACTCAACGTGAGTTTGAAAAACAAAACGCACGAACCATAATTTTGGCTCCAGATATGCTAGACAGCCAATCAAGGGCTCTAAAGACTCGGAAAATAGCCTAGTTTCCATAAAAGATCTGGAGCCAAAAAATTACTCGTTGGGTTGGCGCCCAGGGCCAGGTCAACTTGGCCAAAACGGCGAAAACTTGACCACATTGTGACGTCACACACAGCAAACCCCAAACCCAAACGAAAATATTTTTTTCAATCTCAACTAGAAGACGTGCCGAACCAGTAGAGGGTTCGAACAGCTCTCTAGCTCAATCAGCTGGCGAGTTGTTGCCAGAAATGTTGTGGCCACTGTAGTGGCCTCAGCGGGACTTAAAGGGTTTAAGCTCACCCGCTTTAACAAGCCTCAAATCGTCCGGTTCCGAGGTGGACTTGATAAACGGCAACCACTGTAGTAGTTATGGCGGCCGTGCAGTAATAAAACACTGCTGTATGAGGATCAGGGCCGTCGCCAGTGGGGGGCCATTGGTGTCCGGACCCCGTTTAAAATATGTGCCCTCCATTTTATGTTTTCCCCCATATTTAAAAGATGTGGCCCCCCTTGTGGTTTTGGCTCCTCCTGCTGCGAAATCCTGGCGACGGGCCTGATGAGGATACAGAAAGACGGCCAAACAAACGCGTTGAAGCATGATAGGCTCAATGTATGAAAGCAGAACAGAAGCAGTTCAAAAAAATAAAAATATCTTAACTCACTGGCGGCTATAATTCATAAACATAAACGTAACGCGGCCTGCAATAGCGAAAAGGTTGTGCACCTCCGGGTTATATAAATAAAACGCTTAGTTTATAAATTTAAATGTAAGGAATTGAGACGCTTTTAAAAAAACTTAATACGCCTTGTGCACATGGTCTCGTCTCTAGACCAAGTTTCGAAACTCCATCGCTGTAATTCTGAAGCTCAACTATTTGGTAGCTTTCTCCCTTTGTGCTTGACACTCTAAATTTGCGTACTGTTCAAGCAGGTAATTGCCTGCGTAAAACTTACTACATTTTTTGTTTCAGATAAAAAGTTGTACAATTTTTTCAGCAGCAGCCCACAACGATGGGTGGGAATTTTACGACAGTTCTTAGGATACAGTATTTACAAACTGTCTGATGCGGGATGGTCTGCAAGAATTGATACTGCAAGACCTTTTGCAAAGACTCTTCGCAAGATTGCTGAAAATATAGAAAAACTCTTGACCTCAATTTGATGGTGCAAATAAAATCAGATTTGAATGGCCTATTGCAGTAGTGCAGGTCATTCGAATGTATTGGTTTGTTTTTAGATGGATCTAGAAATTAAATCCTGCAAACATGAAATGCAACCTTGTGGCATCAAATAAGCAGCAGTAGGGATGATTGTTCTTTTAAGTGCAAACTATACGTCGAAAATCTTAACATTTCAACAACTTTCCGCAGAAGAACCACAAATCCCATGGCACTGGTTTAAAACGCAAGTGTTCTGCGTTGTGCTTAACTGCATGATTTGCAAATATGTCGAAGGTTCAAAGCCGCAGAAATACTTTAACGAAACATTTTGCGTTTTGTAAAAGTGCTTGACGACATATTATGTATCAATTGAAGCTTATGTACTGGGAGACGTAGCAGAGGTTGAAATGCTGAAAAGGAAGTTCATATATAACCAAGGCTTGGAGTTTCTTGTGCTGTACCTTTGGAAGCACTTTTAAGTATACAAGTAGAGAAAAATAGCATAAATATCAAGTTTACAGAAGACCTGTTACTTCATAATTCGAGTTTATCGTAAACACAACTCGGCCAAGGGCTATTCAATGGCAAACAACAGAAAAAAATAAATGCCACTGTCTGGTGATAAACGAGTGTTGAACAATCCACAAGAACATATTTGAAAAATGTACAGTAATTCCTTTCTTTTTCAAATTCTTCTAGATAAGGGTATTGCAGTTAGCATCGTTCCACATCTTGTTTGTAAAACTTACGGTTTTCAATTACTCGAAATTTATTTGTTGATGCTCCCTCGCCTCTGCAACGAGCAACAATCAGGGAAAAGAAAGCAGTGGCCATCGCGATCCTAAAAACAAAACGTATATGTAAGTATTTGTTAACTGCTTAGAACACATGAAAAATGCTCCAACTGCATTAGATTAGTTTGAGCGAACCTTCGTCGTATTGCACGGTTTGTCTTGAGACTTAAAAACTACTGATGTAACTAGCCTTGTCGCAATAAGAAAACCAAATCTGCTGTAAGATTTTCTTTGGAAAAAAGTATACTCAATGACTGTTTGAGAACTTTGTCAACTTAACAGTACTTCAGTTCAGTTTCATTTTCAATTTCAGTTTCGGGAGTGTCACGAGTGGTCTGCGGCGCCCACCACCGCTTGCTTGCGCTCGGGGACACGCGGCAGTTTTCGCAGTGATTGCTGTATTGATGGTGAGTCTAAAATGGCAGGACCGCGCGTGGACTGTTTCCTTGCACCCAACTGTTAATGGCAAACACGAGGCTGGATAGACCACAAGTACCATTTTCGAGTCTTCGGTATGACCCGCCCGGGAATCGGACCTAGTCTATCAGTTTTGGTGGCGCCTGTTCAACCAACTGTGCCAACGACTTGGCCAGTCGCCTACAATACATCTGTTTAAAAATTTCATGACCACTGATTTTAGACACTATCCTGGTAAAATAATAATTAACACGGTAGAAAAATTTTCTGCAATCCTTGAGCGCTTGCAAAATTGAATTGGATTTTTAACAAAACTTTTAGTTGTGGTAATGAGTAAAAATGACCATGACCATAACTGCAGTTTAAGAACACGATGAAAGTGTACAAATTATTTTCGGATGTATACGCTCATCATAGCCTAGCCCAGTGAGTTGTACGTTCAAAGAACAAATATTGATTCAACTTTAAACAACTTTTTCCACTTATGCATTAAAACCAATTCCGAATGTTTATCACAGCAAACATGTCCAATCTAAAAAAGAAGCTGCTACTTGAAACAACGTCCTTTTTACCGTTACTTACAAACTTAACAAAAAAAATTATCTTTGATATCTTGAAAAAGTTACAAATGTTTTGCATTTAAAGTGCTAATTATGTAAGCTGTTTTTTTAAAATGTTATTTTTGTTTTGCAATTTAACTTACAGAAGTAGTAAGTTGTTGAATGTGTTGAAGTTCGACCAAACTGAAGAACCATCATCGACAATAAATTCTGACTCATACGAAAGATCACGTTCCGGAGAACCATGTTTGTTAACTGAAAAAATTGGTTTATTTTGCTGTGTTTTCTAAATACAATTCATGGTTTAAACACAAAATGACGTTTATTCTATCCGTCAGTTTTGTAGTTATTGTCAATTACAATAAAAGCTTCTATCAATTTAATTTCGTTACGTCATCAACTGTAGACAGAATGCAATATGTAATTGTTTTTACTCTATCTCATCAAACGAACTAAAATACTTAGATTTTCAACAAGACTGAGTGAAATCTTTAAAAATCTGTAGTAACTCAAGAACTACTTACAAGCAAACAAAAATGTATTTTCAAGTGTGTGTCAGTAGTGTTTTGTCTAGTTAGTTGACTGAAGTTTCAATTTAGATACACGAAATATAAATTTCGTTACCAGAATTTATTGCCGTTAATAAATAATTTTCAAATAAGGAATGAAAGATTATTGCAGTTTAACATGAGCTCTTCAAACAAAAAAACAAAAATATTTTGATGGTGGGGAGAATTTATTGCCACAGCTTTAGTCCTTTCAACATATTTGAAGAAACTCCAGGAGTTGTAAACACCAGAGAGACACCACAATTTCTAGACATGAAGCACTTAAATGCCAAACATGCATGGAACCCACAATTCATTAAAATCATTGAGTCCCAATTTTCTTTACACTTCTAACTGCATGAATGTAGATTTGTTACAGCCGCTGATATGACCAGCGTCAGCGTCGGCAAATACGTATTGAGTTTTCTAATCCAGCGCCGTTCACAGAATCTTGTTCTTCTCTGGATATTATTAAAACCTCCATTACAGAAAGACATGCCTGTTAAAACCTGCTACTGTACTTCTGATGATAATTTTCACACCATTTCTGGGACATGATTGGCATTACTAAACTGTAGATTCCACTCAATATTTAATGCTTTTTTAACACGTTATGTTTTAAATTAGGGTAAAAGAGATGACTTTCTCTAGTCAAGAAAAGATAATTATTATGGGAAATCTGTTTGCTGTCTTTTCGTTTCTCGCTAATGCTTTTGTAGAAACTGATGTTGCAGTATGTTTGGTTGCAGAAACCACTGGTTTTATTCAAGTTTATATAACAAATAATAGGAACGAAATCCTAGTTAAGGGTTGAGAAATACACCTTTAGTCTAAGATCACAACGATCAATAAAATGTGTTCAAAGCACTTATTCTACGTGTAGGCCCGTCTTCATGCTGTTTTGTTATGCAATTTCAAAACTCACTTGTAAAAGGCCCAATCGTTTTGATGAGCACGTTCTCCTCGTCACTCAAACTTCTCTTGCGTCTATTGGACGTTCCACAGGAAGGGTGACATCTCGGTGAGTTGTCGTCATAGGCGCAGGCAGAGAAAACACAGTGGATGTAAACGGGTAGTTTGTTTCCATTCTGTGCACCCAAATAAATACCTTTTTATGTGTCTTCTGCTTGCATTGATTATAACTTCAACTGGTCGCGGATGATAGGTCAAACTTTTTATTTGAGTAAATTTACATACATTTCCTAGAACCAGAACTTTAATTTAGGAGTTCTACCAAGGTTTTATTCAAACTGGCAAGGTGCCAGTCGGCAAAACAAAAACATAAGCTAATTGCAATCTAACGCAACAGGAAATGTTCAAATACATCGTAACGGACAAAGACATAGCTCTCTGCTCATTTCGGTTGGATAATATTTCTCTAGCTGATTTTCATGATTCATGATTGAAGACACTGAGGTAAGTTCAGCTTAACTGCAGTTTTTTGTGCTGTAAAATAGTAGCTAGTTTAAATTTAGCACTGTGCCTAATGTTGACATGAATTTCTTTCTTGGCAATACGCTTGCATGGGTTGGCTAGAACTATGTGTCGTTCTGTAAAGCACAGGTTGCATCTTCTTCAGCCACCTTCATGGGCATCGGAAGGGGAGGCCTTGCCCCCATGAATTTTGAAATTTGACATTATCTTGTGAAATTTTAGCAAAAAAGGTTGTTTTCTTAGTTTCGAGTTGATAAATTTCACCACTTTTGGCCCCTCCTGAAAAACACATTTTTGGCTACTCCTGGAAAATCCACTATTGCCCCCCCTGGAAAAAAAAATACAAAAAGCCTTCCGACACCCATGGCCACCTTTGCGCATTTTTTCGCACAAACCATTCCAGCTGTAGTTTATCGTCCTTTATTAGCTCCCAAATCCATTTTGAAACTTGCAGTAAATTCTCTAGTGGTTTGAATTCAACGATTCATGCAAAATGTTAAGCATTAAAGGATTCTAATATACGAGTCAAAAAGATTTAGTCACACAACTGTCGGTATTGCCTTTAACTAAGATCAGCTAACATGGGATGGTAAACTAATGCAATGAAAGCGATAATGTGGAAGAGAAAAAACATCAAAAGCTGAGTGGCTAAAATACTTTAGGTGCCATAACCATGCCATGTGAAGCCCAATCAGGGTAGCTGGTATATATAACAACTATAAACTGTGTCACTTTCGATTTTTAGTATTTCAACAAGTGAATTTATCTTATGCATACCTAAATCAAGTCATTCCTTAAAGTTACATACTTTTTTCTTTGGCATTCAGTGAACCTGGCAATAAAAGTCAATATGTGCCTGATCTTTTTGCAAAAATTTGGATTCATATTTCGAGTGCTTCTGCGCAAAGTAATAATATCATGAAATTTTTACTTAAAGATTTCTCAAAAAATAGAAAATTTGATTTGGTAATCATAGAAAGGACTTTGCACTTTTTCTGCGAGCTTCTTGTCATGTATTTGTGCAAAGCAGATATAGCCTAGTGTTTGACCGAACAAGCTAAAGGACAACTGAAGCTACAATTAGCCATTGGCATATTTCAGCTTTTGTGAGACTTTGTGAATATGAAGTAAACCTAAAAAAAATGAAAATAGAATGTACGTGATATTCCAAACGCTGTCCTATTATTTTCCATTATATGTTCGTAAACTGATGAGGTTATCGCAAAAATAAAAGTTGTAGAAATCCATCATCTCCAACTTACCGGTTGGTCGTAAGTGGAACTAAATTCGAACATTTTGAAGAAAAACCTAACAGAGTTATTCTGAGCGGCAGGAATAAGTGTGAAAGTTGAATCAGCTGCACATCCCGAACTGGCAATGACGTAGCGAACAGTATCAGTGAAAGAAGGAGTGGGAGTACCAAAACACTGCTGCATTTGCAGGAAAAAAACTGAAGGAATGGTGCTCACTGCTTCCACGTACACTGGGTAGCCAACGCCAATCTAATCAGTAAAACAAAGCGATGTTTTGTTTCAAGAGGTAAATCACCAAAATATTAGTACTATAGGCTACGCGTTGCAAACTGGTCTCATTTAAAACACTTCTTAAAATTTTGTCATTTTTTTGTTAGTGGTTCAAGGAATTTTTCTGCAGATTAACATATCTACTTTGGTTAAGTTACCTCGAAACGATTAATTGCCTTTTGCTATGAAAGTCACAATATATGAGTAAAGTTAGGGCAATTGTAACAAAACTGTCGTTGTAAGCGAAGGAAGACTTAAAAGTCATACGACGAAGAAGTAAAGGCGTTTGATCTTAGAATACAAAAATCTATCATCCGTTTTCAGAGAAAAATATGGTTACGATATAAGTTACGTAAGTCCTAACATTACTTTCGTTCTTCTCGCCATGTGAGGCGTGAAACCCAATCAGGGTTCTTCTCGCCATATGAAGCCGAAATCAGTTGTAAAAATTTGACATGGAATGAAACGCTTGAAAAGCAAATCATTTAGCTACTTACTTGGCCGTTGCTTTCAAGAGGATTCGAAAAGTTTGAAGTAAGATAAATATTTAATGTCAGGTTGAAGAATTCTTTTCCCATGATGCTTACACCGCCTTCATTTATTGAGACCACTTCTTTGGGAAGAACGAAAATGGGATAGGTGCAGTTGATTTCAAACATGACCTCAGGTAGAATCTGATTTAGCGAATATTGTTTAGTTGAGAGCATTTGGTACAATTCTGTCAGACTGTTGCCGTCTTGAACAACACTCTGCAACAAAATGTAAATTTTTTCGTAAAATTTCATATGGTTTGCCAATGCTGAGCAACGTCATACATCAAACACCTCGAAACACGATCTACAGGTCATGAGCGGCGGAAAGAGGTGGTAGTGGGGCATTGGCCCCCCTGTATTTTGAAATTTGTTATTTTGCCAGTAACTATGTAGTAGAAGTGTTTTCTCTTGGTTTCGGAGTTGGTGAAATGAAATTTCTCAACTCTTTGGCCCACCTGAAAAAAATCCTTCCGACGCCCATGCTACAGGTCATGAAATCATCTAATCCCAGTGCATGAAGAACACATGCTTTTATGAATAATGTGTCTGGTGGAAAAGTGTGGCCTATTGTGTGCTCTACATACGTTTCTAACTGCGTTGTTTTAATTGCATTCCATAAGCTATTCCAGACTAGCATTCCACGAGCTATTGCAGACCAACTCGCTGTAACAACAAGGTCAAATGTGGACGCCACCGACAATATCAAGTGTAGTGATTGTTTTTATTCGTCTCGAGGCTACAACCTATGCAACACGTGACTTGACACATTTGTCTTAAACAGCAAAACGCTTAAAGTATTTGTAATGTCAATGAATCAGCGCAAAAATGGTTCACGATATATCTAGTGTTCTCGTGCTGGAAGAAACTGAACCTGGTCTTATCCGTTCTCTTTCCAAAACTCACCCCATTGTGCAATATCCAATCGCATAACTGTACACAATGAAATTAGTTGTAATTAAGAAGCAATTCCTCTCGAGTTTGAAGTACCTGAGTCTGGGTTCCGCATGCCACCATTGGAATTGTCACAATATAGTTGGAACCGTCGTCTGTTCCGAACTGCGAAACGTCGCAAGTACTGTCCAGCAAAACAAGATCACTCAAAGTCATTCCTCTCAAAAGACATTTGGGGATAATTATCTGCATTGTTTCGCCACAAGTGATATTTGTGCTGATGACCAGAGCTGAAAAATGCAGCTTCTTTAAAAAAAATTAGAGACGAGGCACCGCAAGTAAAAACTTTTGATGTCGCTCAGTCCATTTCTGAAGCGAGGGATTTCTCGAGCTTCAAAGTCAGAAACCGTGCTCACTACTGCTAGGGTTACCAGATCACTTGAAATTTTTCAAGGACATTTTGTGATTATTTAAATTTGAACTTCACGCCTACTTTGAATTCTTTTTGGATATAGTGGTATAGCACACTTTTTCAAACAAACATTTGGTGAATAACATTGGGTACATTTTACTGCAGCACAACTGTTTAAGATGGAACAAATCTACAAGTTATTCTGCTCAGTTACATTGTTTAACCTTGATTCTTGAATGTTTAGTGTAATCACTAGTTTAATAATGAACAATTTCGCAACTGTTCAAGAACTTTCAAGGACGTTAGAAACTACTCAAGGACAACAAAATTTTTTTTAAAGATCAAGGACATAACCAGTTTTGATAGCAAATTCAAGGTAAGCCCTTGGCGCTCAAGGACGTCTGCCAACCTTAACTATTGCAATGAGGCACCTTGCGCGAACAGCGCGTTTACCCTGTAAAATGTTGATTTTCTGCTGGAAATCAGAGACAAGTGGATTTGAACTTGGTTGTGTGGAACTACTTAAACGATTTACTTTCGCTTAACGTCCGTAGAAATAGAAACACACTTCATTTAAAAATTGTGAACATTATAAGCAAGATGTTTATCGCGGTTTGTAAAGACCAAATTGATGAGTTTTTTTAAGAACTAAGTAGGCCTAAACGACATTGTTCATATTGCAAATTATAAACGTCACTCAGCGCCAAGATACAAAGTAACATGGTTTCCGACCGTCCTGTACTGTGAAGTTTTGCATCAAACAGACAAAACATTTTCGTAACTTTTGTCTTCCGATCTCGATTCTCTGTAATATAGCAACCATGCAATTGGGCTAAACCAGTGGTTCCCAAAGTTTTTTTCACATTCCTCCCTTGCAAACCCAAATTCTGCCAATTCTTCCCCAAGAAAGATCGCAAACGATAATTGCAAAAATTTCGCACTACCTACTGTGAAGAAGCAATAGACGACTATGAAACAAACATACTCTTTTATAATAGCAGTCACTGCAGTTACAGCAGCTTGAACCTGCAAGTTACTGTGATTGCTACCTGGCAGGTGCATGGTCCGTTTGATCATGGGATTGGTTGGTAATCGCAGCTTCACCCCTACCGCCAGCAACGGCAAAGGCCATGACCCCTCAAGAATATAGTCCCACAGGGATCCGTCTGGGCGCCCCTTCTCCCCATCATCTACATCTCTGACCTGCCAACCACTGTTTCCAGAAAGTATGTATACGCTGACGACCTAGCAATCATACATGCTGATGGAAACTAACAAAGAGTGGAACGGGTTCTGAGCAAAGACATGGCAACCGTAAGTGAAAACCACCAGACTTGGAAGTTAAAGCACAGTACTACAAAATCAGTGTTGGTAGTCTTCCACCTCAACAACAAGGAAGCTAAACGTGAGCTGAAAGTCAACCACAACAACGAAACCTGCCTTTTTGGTCCGAGCCCAAATACCTCGGAGGAATGTCGGACAGGACACTCACGTACCGCCGACACTTCGAGTCACTTCGCAAAAAGTGACATAATGCACTGCACTCTTGAGGCGGCTCGCTAGCTCGGGCTGAGTGCTAGAGCAACAACACTGCGAACAACCACCTTAAACCTGGCCCATTCAACAGCTGAGTACTGCTTTCCAGGCTGGTGCCGCAGTGCTCACGCCTCATTGTCCTGCCATCAACGACGCCTTGCGAACTGTGACTGGATGCCTGCATCCTACACCAGCGGACAACCTTCCAATCCTCGCAGGCATCAAACCTGCTGAGCTTCGTCGCAAAGGAGTCACATTGTCTCTTGCACGCCGTGCCACTGGAGCCTGGAAACAGGCTCCAATCAGCGCTCACCCGTCCATCGATTGGAAATGCACGGTGTCTCAAATCGAGACACCCATCTGTACCCACTGCACAACAACTCATCAGTTCATCTGACACCAACAGCACGCGTGCGGCGCACTGGGAAGATCACCAATGGAATGCGGAGTGGTTGGACAACCTCACAAAGACTCCGCATTTTCATTCCCCGACACCGGCACTCACCCCTCTGGGTGACCCTCCCAAGAAGAGCCTGGGTCCGGCTTAACCGCCTCCACACCGGTGTCGGACGTTTCCACTCCTGCTTGTACAAATTGGGTATGACCTCCTCTGAGGCCTGTGAGTGTGGTGCAGAAGAACCAATCGTCGACCATGTTGTCCTCCAATGTCCTATCCATCGAGCTCCACATGGACTGCACGGCCTGACGGTTCTGGACGATGAGACAATTGAATGCTTCTCAACACCTGCCCCGAGATCTAGTGCGGCCAAGCAGTGGTAAGAAGAACTAGCTCAAAAGAAGTAGCGTAACTAACGGAGGGGTGAACATGGCCAAGAGGGCCATGGCCCCCAAATTTCTAGCATATCTTGTCATTTTGTGCTTTGAGAGGCGGCGTCCCAAACAAAGTACTGTTGGCCACTGGATGTCAAAAGATTTTTCCCCCACCTCAAGTTGTTCGGCTGGCTACACCACTGCTGCTGACGATGCAATGCAAATGGGCGTTAATAAAACTCTAGTCTTTGCCCTTCCTACACCACAAAGAACATGCCCTATGTTACGGCAACAATCACAAAACATGCGCTTCGTTGGCAGCAATATCCAGGTATATTACGATAATTTACACAATAGGCTATCTGCTGATTTTAAAAGCAGTGTACTTCTTTTCAAGGATGCGTGTAGGTTTACCCGGGCGATCGTCCCGGCGTTTACTGCAGTACTTTATAAATTTGAACTCCGCGCCTAGTCTCGTCCATCACAAATGTCCTTGCACCCAATGAAGCTCGATTTGTCACTGAGAACACAGTCGAGCACACAAACACGATGTTTTGAAACGCTGTGACTTCTGTCAGGTGACGTACACAGCAAAACTTTGAAACCATATCTCAAGAAACTGCACTTCACCCACGAGGCCGACCACGTTATCTGTTACAGCCACGAGACTCGTCGCCCGTCGGCGACGAGTCGTCGCACTGCGTATTGCGCAACAGAGAGGAGCAATACTTCCTGCTCTTCTACCAATGAGGATCAGGTTTACTTGTGCGTTCCACGCAACAGCGCAGGCTAGTGTTCGAAACGTACTAGAAAAATCTTACAATGCTTTTGCCATGGTCTTTAAAGAAAGAAGCATGGACATGGTCTTCAACGAACCACAAATTATTACCTTATTTCACTTTGCAAGACTCGTCAGCATAAGTCAGATACAAGGGCTGCAACGTCTGGTATCTCGACCGAAACAATCAATACAACATTGCTTGTCTTTGCTATTTTCTGCGGTGAACGCTCATCATACACAAACCGGATAAGCAGGCCTGTAGCCAGGTATTACGATTTGAAGGGATGGCAAAATACATATTTAGGTGGACAAGATTTTTGTTTTTGTTTTACTGTATGTTTAAAATATATATTTCTGGTCACAACAAAAATTTTTTTTGGGGGATTGGGGGCACTGATGTCGAATAGTGGCTAAGCCCTCGTGGCTACGGGACTGCGGATAAGTTGACCTGCATGATGACACGACTACGGGCAACTTACTGAAATTAGAACTCTACGCAGGCTTAAAAAATTGAGTAGATGAATTATGAAAACTCGCCACAGCAAATATAGCTTTGCACTCAGTACTCACTCAGAAATCAGAACTAAACTTTAACGACTAAGACTTAATCCTACAAGACTGCATCGACGTATTCTAACAAGCCAGATAGTTTTGTACTGTTAGTGTGTGAAAAAAGTCTGCATAAGCGTAGTTTAAGTTATTTACTCAGGCACATTGGTGATTGGTCACATCACACAAACAATAGCTTTTTCAAACTTGTGAAAGCATTGCTACAGATTGACTGCTGTTTCTTTTCACACAGTATAAGACTACATTGCTTTACTACCGCTGTCAGCACTCAGCAGTCACTGTCTCGCTGCAATGCCTGCCAATATGTCTACGTTCAACAGACACATGCAACAAAACGCCCACGCAACTTCAAGGAAGTTGCTAAAGATTTGTTGCCATGCTATTGTTACGCAGTAAAGACCGACAGTAGAATCCTCTCGCAACTTTCGCAAACTCCTCTGCAGGCAAAGAAGCGGCCATGATTGAACTGCAAGCTTCAGACCCGTAACGAGGGGAGCGCAGTGGGGGCAAAGCCACCCTTAGAATTTTTCTCGCTCCCCCTGAAAAAATGTATTGGACATACACCACAAAATTTGGGCCTCTCTCAGAAAACTCTTCGCCCCCCTGTTGTCTCAAGCTGGTTACGGGCCTGGCAAGATCATCACTGCATAATATCAGAGCTGTGAACCTGGCGCTTGTGCGGTGTGAGTGTCGTACCGGCAAATGAACTGACATTGCATTTGCAAGAATTATCACTTAATCGGTATAAGCCGCTGACTTCAGGTTTTCTAGAAATTTTTGGTTCTTAATCCCAATTTCCAGGGGGTCAAATGCCCGTTTTGCCCCTCTTGCGGACGCCCATGATGACACACTGTAATTTTTTATTCAGTAAGGAATTTCGGTTGGACATAGCTGGTCTAAGCATACTGCAACACTAAAACCACTATGCACCAGAGATGAGCGGACTGTCATATTTTGCGATCCAGATCCAGTCCTGAATTTTTAAAACTCAGTCCAAGCCCAACTATAGTCCAAAAAGTTTAAAAAATTCATAATCCAAGTCCAAACAAAGTCCAAAAAATTAAAAATACACCTTTTTGAGGACAAAAATTATGTAATTCTTTTCCATTAACTCAGTCCAAATCCAGTCCTGATCCTAAGTTTTTGGAACATTTTGTAGCCCGGATCCAATCCAAAATCAACACAATTCGTAGTAGTCCGGATCCAAGCCAATTCAAGTCCAGCCCAATGCTCATCTCTGCTATGCACTAGAGCTTCCACATCGAATGTTTTTTGGTGAAGGGGTAACCTTCTGAAAACTTCACTAACACCTGCAGTTTGGTAGCGAAAACATTACATACATTTGCCAACTTAACTCTAATTTTGGCGATTTGATTGGAAGTCTATCAATTGGTAGCAGGTTTGAATTGATGAGATCACCAAGTACTCAGTAAACGTAAAAATGAAAACATTTTCACATCGGTAAGGTCGTTAAGCGTTGTTTTCGATATGTTCGTTCTCTTCTGTTGCATTCATGGGCGTCCGCAGGGGGAAAGGGGGCATTTGTCCCCCATGGAAATTGGGCTAAGAACTTTTAAAGCGTTTTGTGAACGTCTATTTGCACTGTATCGTCAGAAGCAAAATGGTGATGTTGCCCCCTGAAAAAAATTCTGCAGACGTTTCTCCATGGTTGCTTCCGAATTTTTTACTCATGGCAGTTCATAACAATCAGGTTTAAGGCATCCCTAGAGGAGTTACTGAAAGTAGTCCGAATCATGAGATGTTGTGCAGTAGAAAAATTTCGTTCTTCCTTTGAGATTGGACATAATTAGGTCTTTCTAATTGACGCAGTTTGTGAAATGGCCGTATTGGCTGACCTCTTTTTTCTTACTGATATTGTTTTTTGCCCAGCTACAGATCAAACAAAACAATGACATAGTATTCACAAAATTCAAACTGCAATTAATATCAAGCAGAATATGTTTTACTTTGTATTATTGTACTTTTTTCATCCACATTTGATATTACGTTAATTATGCAATTTGTCTTTTGATTTATAACTCGAGATTGTAAACCTCTTTTGGTTTCAAGACTGCTAGGGAGACCATTTCTGGTGTTCTCAGCCACATTCTCCTTGCTTATCTATACGCTTTGCTTAGTGTTCAATCTTGTCTTTATACTCTTACTTTTCAACTTGATCATGATCTTCCAGTCTTGGCCCCGAACACTTTTGAGACCCCAAATTTACTGCTTAGTGACCCACCATATCACAAAAGATTGCTCACCAACAAATTTTTTAAAGTAATTTTAATCGTGATATGGCTTTACAAAGTACCGCGCCGGCCACTTTTTTGACCAAGCTTTGCAACGCAATAACTCCCCAGCCAGTTGAGCTAGAGAGCTGTTCAAACCACCTACGGATTCGACATGTCTTCTAGTTGAGATTGAGAAACGTTTTTTTCTTTTTGGGATTGGAGTTTTCTTCTGGTGGTGTCATAATGGGGGCATGGTTTCTCAACTTTTTGGACGAGTTTACCTGGCCCTGGGCGCCAACCCAACGGGCCATTTTTTGGGTCAATTTTTTTAAAAATCTCGGCTATCACCCGGGGCTTTGAGGCCTGGATTGGCTGTCTAGCATATCTGGAGCCAAAATCATGGCTCAAAAACCAAAGATAGGTAAAAAATTATATCCCCAGAAATGCCAACCCTGGATATACTATACCCGTAAGATATATGGCCCTAACTCGCCAGCAGATCGAGCTAGAGAGCCATTTAAGCCCTCCATGGGGAAAGTCTTGTAGTTTAGATAGAAAAAAATGGGTTGTCAAGTTTTTTGTTGATGTTTACATAATGGGAGGATGTTTATGCATATTTGTTTACACTTGGATGCGTCATCATCCCCTGGGAGCCGATCAATCGAGCCGATTTCGTGGCTCAAATTTTGTTTGGATTCTAGGCTATAATACGAGTCTTTGGAGGGTTTGATTGACTTTGTAACGTTTCTGGTTCAAAAGTTATGGGAAAATAACCGAATATTAATTAGGGAAATCCTCCAGGTTTTTGTAAACAATTTGGTTTTATGGCCATAATTTTGGCACCGGAAACGCTAGAAAGTCGATCAAGGGCTCAAACGACTTGTATTATAGCCTAGAATCCAATAACACTTTGAGCCAGAATATTGGCTCATTGAATCAGCCGATGACATCATCATACAAATTGTAAAACATAGCCCACTCATGGTGTCATCAACCAAAAACTCCAAGCCCAAAACTTAAAACTTTTGTTACATTCCAAGCTACAAGACTTCACGAGTCTTTAGAGGGTTTGAATAGTTCTATAGCTCAATCTGCTGCCGAGTTATGGCTGGACAAAATTTGCCCTGAAATGGCAATTGACACCTTTTGTGTAACGTTTCTATTTTTGTCAAAAATGGGGTTTCTGAGGCATGATTTTGGCTCCAGATATGCTAGCAAAACAATCAAGGTCTCTAAAGACGCGGATCATAGCCTAGTTTCCAAAAAAACTTGAGCCAAAAAAATGGCTCATTGGATTGGCGCCCAGGGCCAGATATACTCGGTTAAAAAGGCGAAAACATGCCCTCATTTTGACGTCACCCACAGAGAACCCCAAATCCGAAACGAAAAAATTTTTTTCAATCTCAACTAGAAGATTTACCGAATCCGTTTAAAACAGGGGCGTAAAACACACTCATCACTACGTCAGAGCATTTACAACTACAATTTTTGCATTAAGTCGACAAATTAACAAGCAAAAAGTATGCGAAAATAATAAATCTCCTTTGCGCAGGTAACAAAGTTTTTGTAGCATATCAAACTAAAGGGGGGTTCAACCCCAACCCCCTCTTGCGAGACAATCGTTTTGAACAAGAAAATATATTTCTGGGGGCTTGGTAACTAAAAAAATGGATCATGCAATAAGTTTTTTAGTTGTACTACTGAATTACCTAATTTCACCCGATATTTTCCACATTTGAGTCACAAGCACTACTTAATGTCACCTTTGCACTAAAACATGTTAATTTTTTAAACTAAAGCTAATTTATCAATAGGTTCTCGCTTGAGGGATGTTTAAAATACTTTGGCTTTGTTTGCAAATAATTTACTAAATTTTCGTTTAGCTGAGCGCAAACAGTAGTGATGTGGCACTACCACGCACTTGCTAATAATCCAAATATTTTCACTGTTTCTCCTCACATGAGTAAGGCCGTTTTTTATGACCTAAAAACTTGATTCGACTTTATATTTCAGAAAATATGACTTTATATGACCATAGACAAATGGCTGACATATAGTTTGGTTTGAAGCAAATTGAAAACATGCATGGACATTGGTTTGTTTCTTTGGGGCAGCAAGAACATGCATTTTTAGGCAGTGCATTACATTTCATCCAAAAAACAAGGCCACCTGTCTCTTTGCCAACATAGGCAGGGTGTTCAAGTGAGTTCAGCTTGCAGGATGCAGCTTAGACTTGGCGATATAGTTTCACCTGATGTTTCGAGATTTCCTTATTGAATTGTTTGAAAATATGCAAAAAAAAAAAAACTTTATGACCTCACATGGAAAATGTGACTTTTTATGACTTTATAACTTTTGTCATAGACTTCATAGGGGTGTGATTTTTGTTTTAAAATTCGTTTCATAGCTTCCCGAAGCACATAAAAAATATGACTTTTATGACTTTAAATGGCCTTAGTCATGAGCTTTCAGCAGCATTTGTAAAATCATTTAGACATTGGTTCATATTTCCTATCAAAAACTGTTTCGCTTACCTGCAATTTGTCTGGCAATACAAGCATTGACATCCATCTGTTGCAAGAGATTAGTTTCTGTCAAAGTTTGATTAAGGTCATTGACATCATCTACGTAGAAATAGTCAGGACATGGACTAGCTGCAGAGTCGTTGCATGCAGCCAACCTGATAAAAATGTAAATTTAAATCGTCACAGCTTGCTTTACTAACTTGTGACTTGGTATTTCCTTCAACTGACAACTGGTACTTTATTTAATAAAGTGTTTATCTTGTTGGTCGTTATGGCGAAACAATGAGAGCTGGATTCGATTGCCTACCTTGGCATTTCGAATATGAAAACGCACATTATTTGTGAAGGGTAAAGGCAATGTGAAAACATCGCAAGTGGGCTAGATTGCAAAATTAGTTTACCTATGAATATCAAAGAAACACAACAAAAACACTGGCAAAAAACAGATACTTTTTTCAGAGCAAACGAATCTCTAAGTGGCAAAACCGTGGCCGCTTTAAGCTAGCACCTTTGAAATCAATGAAAAATTTCGCTTGAAATGCTGCTAAATTTGGAGTTTATAGCAACTGCATATTGAATGCAGGGTTTTCTAATGCTCAACCAATTTAGATTAAATTAATACATTTGAAAAGAAAGCATATTGCTGTTGTTCAATATTGAAGAAAAAGGAAAAGCTTAGGTTTTTCCCTTTACATAGGTTTGCGAGCTTTTTTACAGAAATGACAGTGCCTTATACGCTGAAGGACAGTGATATTCAAAGCCATCGCCCGCTAACATGTTTGCATGTGGCGCTTCCTTAAGTTCGTGGAGGCATACCTTGTTATATCGCTTCTCTTTCATAACGTGGTTGCAGGAAACGCTTAATAGCAGTTTTACTGCTTCACTCTGTTACAACGTCTGCCTAAGAACAACGCATCCAACCAGTTTGTTTCGAAACCAATCTTGCGTAAAATATTTTTACATCACATTAACTGAACTAGGCAAAAATTAAGTGCAAAAAACTATTTGATTTAGGTCCAATGCAATCAATTAGTTCTTGTTATTCTATCGATTTCTTATTCCAAACACGCAGCAAAAATGCAAAAGTTAGCCACAATAAGTTTTACTTTCGGTAAAAACAAAAGTTCTTACTGTACCTGTTAATCTCTTCATTTCTAACTTGAAATTGGGTGGTAAATGTGCTGGGTAAATTTTTTTTTGATACCACCAGAACATCATCCATACCAGTGAGTACGGTACGCATACGCACGGACATTAATCCAGTGTCTATGTTCGTGAAGCCAGAAGTAAAAACCAAAGCTGCAATTGTAAAGGTTCAACTCGAATTAAATTTGCCAAAGATGTTTCGAGCTCATGACTAAATTTCACCGCAGATATGTTAGGTGAAATAAATATTGGCTGGAGCTCAAAACTGAATCATTTCAAAATGTTCTTTTCACTGCCCACAATTTTTTTCAATAGCGCTCACCCACTCTTGAAGTTGTTAAATGGTTTCGTCTTGTGCCTGGACCAAGATACTGGAAATTTGTAAAAAGACTGTTGCTTTCAATTGCTTTTCCGAGCAGATCAACGAAATCGGCGCTTCCAGAACAAATGGGTGTTGGCCTTGCTTGGAATGATGAAGCGGCTCCTGTCAGATTGTTGTCAGTGTATCTGCAATGATGTTACTTCCGGTTGCTTTTACCCTTCTTGTAATGGTTGGTGTAGCATTTTTCACCGATGGGGGTAAAACAATCTTGATAACTTCCATATGCTTACGCTCATCAGTTCGATTTTATCCAAAATTATCTATTTATCGAAGAAAACATGAGACATATTCGTGCAATATATCTTTGCTGAATAGCAATTCTAGAAAGTTACCCCTAAACCTTTTTTATGCTCCCCCAAATTTTGTTGTGCTCAGAAAAATTTGTTTTAAACATATGATAAAACCAAAATGTTACCCCTAAAAATGTATGTTACCCCCACACCTGAAAACCTGGCTACGGGTCTGGTTCTGTCAAAATTGTATCTACAATTAGGATATTTTGTTTTAAAGGTAATTCGGCCTCGAGTGCAGCATAACATAACTGTTTTTATAAATCACCATTAGGGGGGGACCTGTAAGCATTTTGGTGCGGGGTCAGAGTTGAACTGATACGGCACTGCTAGAGACCTCGCATGAATAAGATAATGACTCAATTCCAGTTACTTGTAGAACTTTATCCAAAATTGAACATTTCACAAAATAATCTGTGCAAATATTAGTTTGCAACTCATTAATCTACAGCAGGAGTCTCCACACTTTTTTGCCAGAGGGCCACATGGCACATAACCTACTGCACAGCAGTTCGAGGGCCAGACGTCTCACGTAATTTGATTGTTTCCCAATAAGTTGCATTTTGCCAAATGAACAAATGTTTCATAAATATATTGTTTTTTCATGATTGACAAAATGTCTGTGCGGCCGGATGAAATGCCTTTGCGGCCGGATTTGGCCCGCGGGCCGTAGTTTGGAGACCCTTATCAACAGTAAGTGTCCCATTCTTCCATTTAGTTTCTTATAATACATCAAAAATATAGCTTTTAAATCTAATAGGATCACTTTTAACCATGTTCTCTGGAAGAATCTTATCAGCGCTTATACAACTTAGGATTTTCCACATCTTTTCTCTGAGTAAGTAGATTCAATGCAGTCCAGCACGCGTCTACTACAGTACATCAACCTGTCAAGTGACGACCATCTAGCTGATCACTGAAGCCTAACTAAATACAGGGTTTCCACTAGATTGAAACAGCCGGAACTGGTACAAACAACTTCCACCACCAGAAAAATGAATTTCGGGCAGTATACTATATTAAATGGATTTTTACAACTTTTTTTATGAACCAAACACTGGTCTAAATGTTGTACAAAAATGGTCCAAATTTTCTGCCGAAATATTCCAAAGATAGCCAAAAAATCCGCCACCCCCCAAAGCCAAATTTTACCCGCCAACCAAATAAAAAAATAGTCAAATTTGGCGGACAAATCGCACATCTGGCAACACTGTCGGAGGCAGACATCCACTCACCGTGCAAAAACCTGCGTTCGAATGTTACGTCATATAGAGCGGTTTTCCAAGGTCTCCTAGGGAGAGAAGTCTAGGTGGCCGTGGTTTCACGTAGGGGTTCCCAACCTGGGGTACATGCAGTGCAGTATCAGCCCAACTCTGAGTCCCCCAAAAATGCTTGCATGGGGCGCCTAATGGTGATTTATAAAGAAAAGTTATGTTATGCTACAGCTCGAGGCTGAATGGCCCTCAAAACAAAATATCCTAATTGCAGACACACTTTTGGCAGAACCAGGCCCGTAGCCATGTTTGGGGGGGAAATGGCAAAAAACATTTTTAGGGGGAAAGGTTTTTATTTTTATCATATGCTTAAAACGAATTTTTCTAAGCACAACAAAATTTGGGGGCACAAAAAAGATTTGGGAGTTACTGCCTTCGAATGCTCCCCGGTGTCTGCGGGACTGGGCAGAACCGTCGACAGAAAATCTTCCATTGGCGGCCTTCATGTTTGTGCAGAGGGGCTAGACATTCTGAAGATTTATTTTCAATTCACAGCATGAACAGCATTTGCAGATTGTGCAAATAAATTATAAATATTTTCCCACAAATACGCATAATCATGGCCGTCGCCAGCGGGGGACAGTGGTGACCCGCCCCCCATTTAAAATATGTGCTACCCCCAAACTACGACGAAGCTGCAGAATTGCGATGCGCAGTTGCAGATGAATGACTCTAATTTGCGACATTGTGTTCGTTTATCAAGTAAACAAAAGCGCAAAATTCCACTGTTTTAGTCGTCGGAATTGCCAACATGAGGGTTTTGAATGCTTTATGTAAATAAAATTGTCGCTTCTGGTAAACCAAGAACGCGTCTTGTTTTTATTTCATGACGGACAGTAAAGTTTTACGAAACACAGAGTTCTATGAAATTTAGTTTTTCAGTAGTCACACATAGGTTGTGTACACTCAGGGCCGGATTTACCAATAGGCTATGTAGGCTTAAGCCAAGGGCCTCTGTTGAGCACAGGCGTACAAGGCGGGGATCGGGGGGGGGGCGGCCGCACCCCCGAGTTTGAAAAATTTCAGGGTAAACTCTGTTTTCAGGGCAAGCGCAAGTTTCTCAAAAATCCTGAATAATAAAAAATACATATTCAGTACGGTCAATTCAAGGCACCCTCTGTTTTTCAGGGCAAGGACAATTTGCAAAACCCCTGAATGTAAAAAGTATATTCAATACAGTGAGAAATTTCAGAGCAGCTCTGTTTTTCAGGGCAAGCGCGAAGTTGCTCAAAAATCCTGAATGATAAAAATATTTCAATTCATTGAAAAAGTTCAGGGCAGCTCTGTTTTTCAGGCCAAGCGCAAGTTTTTTAGGGCAAGCGCAAGTTGCTCAAAACTCCCGAATGTAAAAAGGATATTCAATACAGCGAAAAATTTCAGGGCGACTGTTTTTCAGGGCAAGCGCTAGTTGCTCAAAAATCCTGAATGACAAAAAATATTTCAATACAGTGAAAAATTTCAGGGCAAACTCTGTTTTCAGGGCAAGCGCAAATTGTTAAAAATCCTGAATACCAAAACTACATTCAATATAAGTGATAATTTTCAGGGCAACTGTTTTTTCAGGGCAAGCGCAAGTTGCTCAAAAATCGTGAACGGTGAAAAAATTTTCAATACTGTTTATATTCACTTGGGGGTGATCCGTAATATGGGCTAGTGTAGTTTGTAATCTGGAGCAAAGTCGTGATTGGTTATAGTGACTTTGATCTGGACCAAGCCCTCGTTTTCTGTAAAAATCGAACAATCGGATGTCGGTAGTTCAACAGCTTGATATAAGAATTCGGTAACTCTTTCTTTGTTCATTTTTGAATTTGCGCTGGGTAGAGGTGCATGGTGTTAAGATGATAGATTTTTTTAATCAACAGGAGTTTACAAGCTGGGAGCACGGACGTGCAGATTGCTTAGCTCCTTTGAGTGCGCGTCTTTAAGTGCCTTGCTCAAGCGCACAGCAGCGATAACACAGGCAGGTTTAGGGAGTCAGACCATACGATCCGGAACCGTCGTTTTTGAAACATTGCGCTGCGTCATCGAAGTCGCGCACATATTTGCATCAGTAAAAGCAATACCCGTAAAATGTCTTGTCTGAGAGAACACAGCACGCAAGGAACTTCAACCCCTTGAGTTAACAAGCAAGGGAATTACAGAATTTGCCCATAACGGCACCTCTGGGGGATGGCATAGAGAACGTTATTGCGGAATTGACATTATAAGCGAATTGAAATGCATATAAAAGATGCCATCGCGACCAAACAAAATGTAACGTTATAGGCGAATTGGCGTTACAGAGGAAGCCATTGTAAACGAATTCAACTGCATAGAACAGATTTGCATAAGGTTTCCGGCCCCATTCGGATTAAACTAAAAAGTTAATTTCAAGGCAAATTGTTTATTTTTAGGGAAAATTGTTATTTCAGGGCAAATTTTTTCCGCCCCCAAGTAAAATGCCTTCCCGTACGCCTATGCTGTTGAGCACATCGCAAAAAAAGAGATGTAAAGTTGACGTAGGCCATGTATTTTTCCAAACTTTAACCGTGACATTTTTGTTGGTCTCCCCTGTCGAAATTACAATAGTGTTCCTGCCAGCCAAGGATGCATTACGCAATTCCGTGTCATTGAACGCTTTTGCGCCGAAAGTTTGAACAAGCGCAGTCATCGTGGGGCATTCGCAGTAAGGATCTACAAATTTTTATTGACCGTACATTTAGAGCAGGGGTTCCCAACCTTTTGTTTCCCATTTACCCCTTAAGCATTCCGACACATGAGCATGTACCCCTTCAGCATTTCGATAGATGAACAATCAGGCGCGTGGCCAGAAATTTTGATAGGGGGGGGCAAACAAGAACAAAGTCTCCAACATTTAAATATATAATGCCCTTTGTTTTTAAAGCACCATCCATAAAATGTGCTTATTTCTGGTACTGCTTTTTCTGAATAATTCTGTTCTGATTTAAGCCGGCAAATAGAAAGTTTGCTTTCATTGACTTAACATGTTTTAAAAGTTTGTTTTTAGTCAATTTCCAAGTTCCTACTTTGAACGAAAGCCACCATGTTCTCGTAAAACTTCCCTACGAAGAGTTTGTGAAAATCTTGATGCTACATAAGCGCAAGATCTACAGTATGCATTTTTCAGCTAATATTGCAGTTGAGCAAAGAGTCATCGTGGTCGTCATTATGATAGCGCTTTTAATATTTACACGCTTCTGATGTACACCACCACACGTTCAATCGAAGCCGAGTAGCGACTTTGCTCTAAGACACGGACTCCCGAAGTATTAGTCTAAAAAACTTGCGCGCATGTAGACAAAGACGTGGATTTTGTCTATATCTTGAGCGAGTGGTTGACGTATGCAACTGATAACGTAAATGCTAGAGTTCCTCAACGCGTTAAAAAATGTTTGGATTTTATGTCATTAAAACGCTATGAAATGCGACTGCGGTAGCATTTTTGTGCGCTACTTGCACTAAGCCTGCTTCCCAGAAATGATTCTCAGGTATTTATCTATCTTGCTTTTCAGAGTTAGCAATAAAATTCACAAATATTATAAAAACAATTTTTTTAATTGGAGAGAGTTCTACATGCCCCCTCAACAAACCTGCATATATTCGACCCACTCAGTCTACGCAAAGTGCGAATACGGATGTGTATTTGTGAAAACAAAGCCACAATCGATTATTACCACGGCTCTGCAATGAAATTGGCCTACTTGTCGCTGCAGCTCAACACAACGGTTGGTTAGTTGATATAGCCCAGTGGTTGCCAAAGTATGGATCAAAACCCAAAGAAGGGTGGAGAAGGGTCAAAAAATGGATCACGCAGAGGCGATCCAAACCGGAGTTTTAGATTTTCAGTGTTACCGCTTGTCTGTCTGTAACGTAGATGCTTGCGAAAAAGTAGATTGCTGACATTAAAAACGAATTTAGCAACTTGCTGCCAAAAGTCATCACACAATCAGTATTTGTTTCATACGTTGTTTAAGGCTTGGGTCACGACTTGTTCACTAAAGTCAGATTTGGGTCGTGCTATAAAAGTTTGAAAACAAAGCGGTTGAAGTCTTTTTTAAAATCCATCAATGTTTGAATAACAAAATCCAACTGACTAGGAAAAAATTCAAATTAGTTTCATATTGGTCACATGCGCTTTATCGAGAAAAGAGATTGCAAGCTGTCTGTAAGCAAATGGCAGTGTCAACGGCCTTAACACTTACAAAATATAAAGCATCTTTCTACTATCTTCAGACTTTTCGCTGACTCTTCACGTTGCAGCTGAATGCTGGTTTCAAATTTACTGTACTGTCGGATAGGGCAGCAATTAACATCAGGTGTATGTTGAAACATTTTTATGTACAGGTCGGATTCTGCTTACTTGAACAAACTTTTTTTTACTCTCCGGCAAGGTAAAGTGAGATCATTGATGAAACCGGTAAGGCTCCACATATTGGTGATTGAATCGTCACAGTAGGTCTACATGCCATTACAATAAAATACAATAAAATATCTAGAATAAAGGCTGTTGCTGCTAAACAGTGTCTGTGGCCTACTATAATTGCGTAATAAAAAAGACAGAAACTGAATTGCTTCCCAGGCAAGGCATAAGCTTCCAAGCATATAAAATGTATAACATCGCGATATTCACGCAGTTAGTTGCAAAACTGTACAGACACAAAACTCTACGATGTTCATTTAAAGCTACGGCTGATGGTGCAGTCCAGGGCAAAATATACAGTATTTGTAGCATGCCAGAGTTATCAGAGAGGAATTTTTGCGATGGTCTTGAAATGAAGTTCACATCACCATTAGGTGGGATATAGCAATCTGATGTGCCAGAAACAGCTGCGACAAGCGTTACTCCTTATTTTACTTTCGGTTAGTGATGACAAGCGCGGATATACAAGTCTGTATTTCATTATCCCCAACTTCCGCACGGAGCTTAACCTCAGCCATGGCATGAATTCTCTAGCATTTGCACCATACACAATGTTTGCTAATAATGTGGCAATTGGTACACCATACTGCTTTGATCAGGTTCAACTAAAAGTTAGTTTTTTATGCAGTGTTTTTTATGCAGTTTCGTTGATTTGCACTGACGCATTTCTTTGGCTTGCACATCAAAAGCTTGATTAACCTGAAAATTGTTAGTGCTACTTTCGGAATTGGGGGGTGCAATTGCTCCCATTCCCCCCCCTGTCTACGCGCCTGTGAACAATGAACATGTACCCCTAAAATCTCGTATGACAAAATATTTTATCATGGTTATTCATAGATATATTTAACAATAAGCATATGATTTTGATAACTGTATAAATATTTCGAAATATATATAATGCAATTTTTTTCTCTTATATGGCAAACCTCAAATGTACCCCTTCAGATAGGCAACTTCACCCCTGGGGGTACATGTACCCTCTGTTTTAAAGCGTCAGTATCGTCATTTTCAGCCTAGCGCTTTTCTATTTTCTCTAGTCATAGTGGGAGATGGTACCTTACAATGGGATTAGCCTAGGGGCATCGCATCAGCTAAATCCGGCTCTGGGTATACTGAAGGATTTAAGTGTAACAAATAACAGAGCTATATTGATTCCAGAAATGAGTCAAAACTATTCTTTGACGAAGTTTGTTTTAAACGAAAAGGTTCATAGGATGACATTCTTTCTGCTTTTGTGCTTCAATTGCCACACTGTATCGTCTACTTGCATTATTTCTGCTGTGTAGCGAACCGCCTGGTATGCGGTGTAGTGCGACATGAAAGAGGATGCGAGGGGCAAAGGTGAAAAGCGAGGACAGTTTAAAAGAAGATAGCAATTTTAACGGTTTGCAAAATATGCTATTTCTTGTCTCTTCCCTTGCCCAAGTTGCAAAACATCAAATGACCGTGCTCAGTGAGTTCGGCGTTCATATCTGTATAACTTTCTGGGGCGAGTGAAATGTGAATAAAGTTTATATATCGAAAGCGACTTTTTTCGTGGCGGTTGCTGCACAACATCCAACGTTGTAGTTAAAAATGTGGCCCCCTTTGTGGTTTTTGCCCCCCCTCCCCTGCTGCGACAGCCTGGCGACGGCCCTGCCCATAATAGGCTCGTAGTTTTCAACAATAATTTTTGAATGAGCTTAACAAAACAAATTTGGTCGTAAATTATTGTTATTTTATTGACGTCGATTATAGATGTCGTAATGGAATGTAAATGTTAAAAAATTTGCAGGAAATCAGAATCCATCCTATCGTTCAGCTATGAAGACATTATTACTGAAGGATCAAATATAAGGCCGGTCAAAGCCAAAGGCGCAGCCAGGGGAGTGCTGAAGGTGCTCAAGCACCCCCCTTAGCGATCAGGATATTGATGTTTATTTTCTTAGTTTTTCACCAACATTGTACTGTAAGTCGAGATCAGGTGCATTGCAAAATGTTCTTTGGCAGTACCA
>Ga0210059_1002484_pt1 | contig 28923 bp, 17 predicted proteins | sample Ectturendosymbi2_FD_188042 | JGI IMG/M metagenome (GOLD analysis project Ga0210059, IMG submission 188042) | Ecteinascidia turbinata endosymbiont from Florida, USA - Sample 2 (SPAdes) (version 2) | ecosystem: Host-associated > Tunicates > Ascidians > Unclassified | place: Key West, Florida...
AAATCGAGAAGCAAATGTAATTTGTGATTTGACGAGTCATATTAGAATCAGATAAATCTAATTCAGATAGGAAGACACATTAGAAAATGACAAATACAGTATTTAGTTTGTGTCGTAACCAAGCATGGCTCATTTTTGTAAATTGTATGGTTTGTGGAACTCCATGTACCTCAACGAAATTTTCGCTATGTTTTCAAATATGGAATTCTTTTAATCTAAATACTTTAGTTGGTATCCATTTTTCTCACATTTAAATGCTTTAATTGACAATAATAATTTACCTTGGCTGTGGAAATGGCGGAACTATGCACCATAGAGTACCTGGTGTTTGAGAAAAAGATGCAACTTCCAAAATATCCACAGCATTATCAAGGTTCAAGCTAATTACTCCAGTATAAATGAAATTAAGGAGAGCATCAATCGCCAGTGCAGGAATGTTTTGAAGAACAATTTCTTTTGCGTATTTCTCTTTCATCTGAAACATTGTTAGCTTGTCTCTGATGAGCGAAAGCGAAGAAAGCATGAAACGGCTATAATAATACAGATTATCTGTTTTCATTGCAAATATTTTTATAGTGGGTATATGTCAAAGTCGTTCAAAACTTACGCGAAAATATTTTCCTCAGAAATACTTCATATTCTTTCAAAAAGTTTTTTTTGGATAAAATGCGGTAGAATAAAGGAGAGCAACACTGAGTATTAATTAAACTTAGAATGTCATTGCTTTACAATAATTTCACGAAAAGATTATAGTAACAAAGTGTAAGGTTTTGAACATGACACTTTTAACGTGAAGTCATTGCTGCTCTTCTCATATTATTAGTTGGAACCAAATAAGCCGGATATGAAAAACAACAAACAATTGGAGATTTGTTCAAATCTTTAGAAAGATATCGAGTCAAACGCTAAGACAACATTGTCAAAAACTAACATTGAAAACAGTATTGGTCCAAGGGCATTTCTAAACAGACTCATTTACAAAACATCCGGCTCTAAGACATATCTCATATTTATACGACCTACGTAAGAAACAAAGTTGAACAACATCAAAATCATCCATTTTATATCACTGCAAAAATCTTAACCTAGCATAGGGTGGCTACGAAGAAAATGTTTATAGTTCATGAGGAAAGTATTTGTAAACACGGAAAATTTTATCGTTGTACTTTTTAAATTACTTAATCAAAATATAACAGCATCCACTCATTCAAACTGTGTCGATGGACCAAAATTAAAACTGTAATTTGTGAAACAATAATGCTAATAATTCAAAATACTGCACAACAATGAGATGTGAAAATATAGCTTTCCGTGGAATGCGAGTCATTCCGGGAAACACCTTACCTCTGTTTTGAACATGGTTCTAAAGTACGCACTTGCAGTGGCGAGGACGCATCGATGAGCATTAAATTTCTTTTCTTCCACAACAAGAACAACGTCGCACATTTCTCCGTCAAATCGTTGCCTGTTTAAAAAAATTTTCATATCCACGCATGAGTAACTCCCGTCACAAGTTTGGATGATTTGTTCGCGTAGGATTTTCCAGTGTTTGATGATTGGCGTGTGGCCCTAAACTTTCCACCAAACTATTGCATTTTGTTCCTGAGGATTTTTTGAAATGTCAGTAAAAAATAATTTCAAAAATTCTCTTATTGCGCTTGCAAACCTACTTCTTCATTTTATTAGCAAACACATTTTACTCTTGATTCATTTCATATTTCCGTTGCCTCGGAATTGACCACTTTGCTACGTCACTGATCTTGATACATGATTCCTGTGACTCTTTAAACGTATTGTTCTTATCACGAAGTTAGTGCGATGGAACGGCGAGGACGCACCGATGAGCATTAAATTTCTTTTCTTCCACAACAAGAACAACGTCGCAAAATTCTCCGTCCAATCGTTGCCTGTTTAAAAAAATTTTCATTTTCACCCATGTGGTAACTCTCGTCACAAAGCATGACTCTTATTATTGAGCATGGGTTTTGCCGTATTTGACATTTCAAGTGCCATTCAGATTACAACCGATCTGCTGATTTTGGTCCGCTGTACTTTACGATATGAGTTTGAAAGAATTATAGCAACTGCCATCGTGATCGGAGTTCAAAGTACTGTAGTCGGTCTGGTGGAGAGGTTATTATTTGGCTTAATTAATTTAAACTTGCGAATTGTTCTTACCAACACTCCATAGTTTTTCTAAAATATTTCAATCTCAAAATTCGCTAGTAACCTTTTTACTGGCTGCGCAGGATTGAAGGTGTGTTAGACACGAAACTAATTTTCTTGTGCAAATAAATTGCGATATGAGTTTCTTGCGTGGGTCACTGCTATGACTTAATTATTAGGCCTAGTGCTAAAATCTGTTCGTGGTGCACTTGAGCAACATTGTTTGCCTCGCATTTCATCATATTTAATTTAATTACCGCAGGGAACGAACTCTTTCTGATGCGTAAAAAGCAACGTAACTGTAATGAACATTAAACTTGCATTCAATTAAATCGCAACGTTGATCAGCTGCAAAAGTACTCAAACTGTGGACATTTAGATCTTGTAGAAAACCCACTGCCGCTAATTGACCAGCAGATAATTAAAACTGCTGGTAAGTAACAGGCTACTACAACAAAATGGTATATAGTGTCGTCTACAGCCTTGAAGACACACGACTTGAAATTCATGTTTGTTTTAAGTAACTCTAAGCCTTTGATCCGTTGTTTTGGCTAACACACCAAAGCCAGATCTTAGCCCAAGTGGTGCCTTTGTGTGAGACGATTTTCTGTTTATTGTTGCTTCACACCTCACATTGGCAGCACTAGAATTCTTCTTGATACAGGTATTTACTGCACCCCGACATGGAATAGCCCTTTCTTTTATTATCTTCAATACGATAGTCTTACATTTACCCATTGCCTTGATTTCCCAACTTATCCATTATTTACGCTGGTCAAGAGTATAAGAGCTGTGCTTGCAATTGATGGTTGCTCTATTTGTATGGTGCATACCCAACAAGATGCAACCAGTAGTTCTTATATGTGTAGTAAATTATTTCAATGCAAATGAAACAAAACGTTTGAGAAGATTACTCAGAGCTTAACGTGCTTCGTTGGTAAATTACTAACTTAGAAGTAACTTAATGTTGCCAAAATATTAGTCTCGTTTTCAACGGACTAAGAAGCAACGCGTTTATTTCCACCGTTCTACAAATCATCACTGAAGTTACGGGGTGTCCGTCAGGCAACCTCTGGCAGCACATCTGGTTAAAAAGACTGATCTTTTTGCCGCAAGAAACAGTTTTATTTCATATTTCAAAGCTTGTTGGAATAAAAACCTAAAAAAGGAACAACAAAACTTGTGCAAAAACATCAAAGATTGATGCTTTGTAAATCGATAAGCCGACCATGCTGCCTTCACATCACCTGTTTAATTCGTCCATCGTATTGTCGCATCTTTTCCGTGCAGATGCTTTCCGTTTCACTGGTTTCTCCATAACGGTGTCACTTTTGTTGAATTCTTTATTTGGAAATTTGCAATACCAATGTCCAATGTTGCAGCTTCAACCAGCAATTCCGCTACATCATCCAAGGAACATAAATCTTATTGAAATACAGCGGGCTGTTTGGGTGTGTCCAAATTTAATAAATAAAAATATGTTTTTATTTAGTTATGCATTCGTTTGGCTCAGACAAATGGCCCAGAGCACATTGGTTAGTCAAAGCGCCTTAAGCGTTAATTGACAAGTAAAGTAACTCAGAAAGCTTTTCAAGATTTTATTGCACTCAAAAGTAGGAGCCACGCAGTTGTAGATTTATTTCAGCATAAATGTCTTCTATTAAATGAGAGTAGAAAGATTTTACATATTTAAAGCTCTTATTAGAGTGTTGCTTTGAAAGCAAACCATGATAAAAAGAGACGAAAATTTATAAAACAGCAATAACTTGAGATCTATGCAGCACCTTGCGTACACAATAATTAGGCACAAAATCTACATATACAGTACAATGAATGGGCTGTGAAGGCCACGGAAACACAAAAGAGTTTTCGTAAGATTTGGAAACACTGTCAACCTCGGGTAGACAGCTTTATGAATAAATCAACTCTTGCTTTAACGATTTTCACTTCCAATTTCTCCAAAACGTCTATTTGTATTAATTCTGAGCCAACAAAAATGAAACGCTTTCAGATTTGTGAGTTGCCAAGGCCATGTTAATCTATTTCTTCCCAATTAAACTTAACAGGTAGCAGAAACAAAACTGAAAAATATCCTTCTGCAATAAAATCGTTTCTGATCAACCTACATATATCTGCAGGTTTCAACCAGCCTTATGTACAGAACGCATGGCCTTGAATCCCGCAAACTCAAATTTATGAGGCATGTTGCTCAATATTTACACAATTCTTGCAACACCAAATCATAAGCAAATATGTACAAAGCATGGGTGTCTGAAAGATTTTTTCTAGGGGTTCAAAAGTGGATTTTTCCAGGGGATAGCCACAAGGGGTTTTCGAGGGGAGACAACAGTGGTGAAACTTTGTTTTATTAACTCCGACACTAAGAGAAAAACATTTTTTTACAAAAGATAACAGAAAAATAGCAAATTTCAAAATTGGAGAGAACGTCTACCCCTGCTATCCCTTCCGATGCCTCTGGTACCATAAGTTCTTTGCTGCGAAACTCGAGATTTCGTATTTAACATGGAATTTTGCAAGTTGTCGAAAATTTAAAGCTCTAGATTTTCTGTTAGCTTTCCGGGAATAATACTCCCGGATCTGCTTTCATATTTTTTGTGATGATTTGCATACTAACCCACGCCCGAATTCCAATGATTAGTCTCCCTAATGGCTACTTTCACAAAGAAAAACAAAACCATGCTATTTTACCGTCGAATTTCATTGCCATGTTCATAAATATTGTAGCTTCAAAAACACCTGATTTCCTCATCATACGCTTGTTACTATTACCAATTTCAATAGTGATTTGTAAAGTTCTTGGTACTCCCAGTCGTATAAACAATTCCGTTTGAATCGTTAAAAAAAACGTCAAACGTGATCAAGCCACAGCAATAGCGTCTTGGTTTCAGAAAAATAAACAACTATCTATAATCCGTGCGCTGCAAAATGAACTCGTTTTTTATCTTCTCTTTCCACGTGGTGTGGGAAATACTGCAGAGGTTTTGTTTGACTGCATGGAAAGCAAACTTTTCATTTAGGTAAAATCCCCTCCGGAGAAAGCTTGCTCTTTCTCTCACCAGCGGAGAACACGCGTGATGTTGTTACTTGCACAGAGAAACTAGTTTAGATGAAAATCTATACAAAAAACAAAATGTTCGCTTTTTAATGCCCAAGTGAAAGTTGATCAGCTATGCAGAAAATACCCAGATGGGTAAATACCCAGAAAATACCCAGATGGAAAATACCCAGATGGCTACGTAGTTGTCCAACACACGTAAAACTGAGCATCGCCTGCACAAAAACATGCACAAAGACATTTATAACTCAGGGGTGCACAACCTTTTCGCTATTGCCGGCCGCACTGCGTTTGTTTTTATGAATTACGGCCGCTAGTAGGATCAAGTTATTTTTATTTTTTGCACTGCTTCTTTTCTGCTTCTACACACTGAGCCTAGCCTGTTTCTACACGTCTGTTTTTCCGTCTTTCTAGTAAGTATCCGCATGCAGTAGACAATAAGTGTTTACACGGACGCCATGAATTATATTTTAAATTATATGTCGCTATGTGCATCGCGGGATAAGTTTTTATCGAAGGCCGCATGCGGCCTGGTCTAAAAAAAACTGTAAGTCTAGCAAAGTAAGTAAATTTACTGAAAACCTTCATTAACGCTTTTGCTCTAAAGAAATCGCCATTTTAAATAAGAAAGTAAAAAAAAAATTGCTCACCATTTTCGCAAAACCTGAAACAGGTGTGACTGGAAGAAAAGCAGTTTTGAGATTCACCTCTTCAAAAGAATAAAACAGGCCCGGAGTGGATCGCAACAAACGCTTTTGTACTGCACCACCCCATCCCCCAGCTAAACAATACAAAAAGTTTGACTAATCTGTTACTTCTCTAAACTTGAAATGATTCTCTACGTTTGAAAAAAAAGCAATTTCGATAAGAAAAGGGCTTGAACGGCTTTTGTTTACACTTTCAGTTGTGCGCAAACCCCTCGAACACTAACGTGCTTAATTTTTCATCATAAAATGGTGCGAGTGAGCTGCGAGTGAGCTGTTTTACGACTCTCTTTGATGTCAGAAACGCTTTTCGAAACTGACTAAGTTGCAGGCATAAATGACTTTCATGGTTAACTTTAAATGCACGCAGCAAAAAAAACAGTTTCATTTGTCAGACTTGCACAGGGTGCAAACAAGACATTTAAACTGTAGTTGTGTTTTACATCAAATTCCACTGTATCTCTGACGTTGTAACCTTAAAGACCAAAGTTAAGACAGAGTGAACAGTTACTACGATCCTAAAATGGAGAAGACAACTTGAAAAAGTAAGCAGTTAGGTCACGAACATCAATGGAAAATGTGCCGAACGACAGAGTGTCAAAACGCGGAGAACAAAAACACACAAACTCTATATCTGAGGCATCCAGTTTCACAATATGCTTATGCTGAAGCCAGTGGCGATTCTAGAATTTAAAAATTGGGGGTCCACTGCCGGGCCAAAGAAAGAAGTAGTGGGGCCAACATCAATGTCTCTTCTGCATGGTGACTTTCCGCTGTAATGAAGATTAATTTGCTATGATTAAAGCTATCAAACCCAACAAAGGCTTGTGACTATAGTCAGAACCGTTGACAGAAAGTCTTCAATAGGCGAGCTTTACGTTTGAGCAGAGGTGCTTGACATTCTAAAAATTGACAAAAACTGCACTGATTTACAGTGCTTCATATTTCAATTTAGGGATGCTTGTAGCTTTGTTTGGGGGTGCTAAGCCTGCCAAAACCCCTCCCGTGGCGACGGGCCTGAATATCGTAAAGTGTGACCTAACGTTATTGTTCACTAGAGACACCTAAGCACCACTAGATGCAATCGCACAGTTGCACTGCTGTGTCGAATATTCTGTGCTAACCATCCAACTTCCACAGCACTACACTCTATACACGTAAAACGAAACGCCATTTCCTGTACACCACGCCTGCACAACTCAGAAAGCTCGAAGGGCCAAATTATCAACATAAATTTTTGCCGCGGGGCGCAAAAGTCTATTTCATTTTGATGTGGTGATTCAGTTTTAGCATGAAAGAATTCCTGGAACAACAATTGCTTATTCGAGTTCGAGCTTTTGCAACATTTTCTTCAATTGAGAAAGGTCTCGCGTGCCGCATGAAAAGCTTTCGCGGGCCGCATGTTGTGCAGGCCTACTGTACAAAATTGTGCCGGCCCAACATGGACGGAAACAGCTGCACGAAAGTGACAACAATTCACATGAAAGCGAAATGGTTCCAACGACGAATGCCATCCTGACACAGAGACAAGTATACTGGTGAAAGCCAACTATTTTCGTCAAACTTTTCTTACTGCAAAGCAAGTTTCTTTTTTTTAATAAACCAACCATCTGCCAACAGATTAGTGACACTGACTAATACGTTTTTGTGGTAGCTTACGAACACTTTGCAATGTAATAATAGCAATGTTACGCAACTACTATCACAAGTGCAATACCATGTGCAGCGTGGGTAAGGTAAGGACCTTAATGAACTATGCAGATAACAACAGCGACGTTTCGGCACCAGTCCAGCAGTGGCACCTAAACTAGCAAAGCCGCGCCGCAGATAAGTATGTGTGTATCGGCGTTTTGGGCGTGTACCCTGGTACCTGATAGCAAGATGTAACAGTAGACATAAAACCTGCTCTGCAGAATATGCCCAACAAAGTCGTTCATTTTGATTGTCTCTCTAAATTTTCCCCTGATTGATCCTCAAAAGCTGACTTTTAAACCCTGCATTAATTTGTGGCAGTGATTCTCAACGGGGTCCAGATGGTCCATCTATCGACAGAGAGTTCTATAAATCTTTGATAAAACGTTCACTGACCTATGTGCAATACAGTTTCGACCAGTTGTTCATGAGGTGTCAGTATAGCAAGTGGCCCATCCGATACTTTAAAAATGGTTCATGAGCCAAAAAAGGTTGAGAACCACTAATTTATGACTATCTTGTCATAAGTGAAACACGCACTACATCAAATAAAACCAAAAGAAACGATTAGACAAACAGACAATGAGCAATATGATTCTCAAACAAATCCTTGCACAATTTACGTCAGAATTTCATATCAACATCAACTCAGTGTATTATAATCCTATTATGTCGATTGTCAAATTCATCAACGAAACAACCTAAATCTATTTTTCAGCTCGTAACCTTGCAGTTGAAAGTAGAGCATTGCTACCCAATCTTTCCCTGATCATGGAATTTCTGAGAAATGTTTTCACTAATTTCATTTTTGAAAAGCTTCTTTCGCATGAAGCGCTGGTGACGGGAAGAGTTACTTGCAACTATTAGTAACAACTTGTATAAACAATAAAATGCAGCTTTGAAAGGAGCTATAAATGAAATAAGTTGTTCGAGCGATGAAGGCAGCTGCGACTCTTTCCAAAGCAAATTCTTTGCCAGAAGTGTTTCATATTTTAAATCATTTCAACAAATTCAATATGCATTTGTGAATTCTTTCAAGTGTTCTTCTGATAGAAATGTTTGATCTTTCGGGTCAAACAAAGAGCTGAAATGCCGGAACGAATTGCTCCCAAACAGGCCCGTAATCAGCTTGGGACACTAGGAGGGGCGAAAGGTTTTATGAAGGTATCCAATTTTTTTTAATTATGTCCAATAGTCCTAAACTATGTGCAACAAATTTTTAAGGGAGGCGAAAAAAGTTTTAGTGTGGCTTTTTGCCCCAAGTTACGGGTCTGCTGCTAAAACCAGGCCCGTAACCAGGCTGGGATACCAAGGGGAGGAGCGTTTTCTGAGAGTGGTCCAAATTTTTTAAACTAGGTCCAATACTTTTAAACAATGTCCAACATATGTTTTCCTGGTGGGGCGAAAATCTTTCTAGGGGGCTTTGCACCCCTGGTTACGGGACTGTCCTAAACCATTACAAAAGGTCATTAGAAACTTTTATGAGGTTGCAGGACATGTGTGGGTTGACCTAAAACTGGTCACGAACTGGTTGCGTTAGATGCTTCGAAGTCATATGCAAAAGGCAGCAGAACGCAAACCTACAATCAGGATAAATTAACTGACCCCGATTCTTACTGCTGTCGCAAACATTTTGCTACTAGAACAAGCAACAATCTATTGACAGTAATATAATCTAGTTCTAACTCACACTGAAATGCACGATAGATTAATCTTTCCATCTCTACGACCGTTTATTAGCTTCGAACTGAACCTTTCACCACCACGAACGTTGTATGGCAAGATTTCACGCAGGATCCAAGCAACCACTACTATGTGTTGTCATCAACATCTCCCATCATCCAGCCGTCACAACCAACATCCCAGCTTATCATGAATTTGGGAAATATTGAATGCAGGCAAGAGGGCTTCTATCAAAATTTTGCTGGCTGAAAGTTATCTGCTGTAGCCTATATTTCAAACGAACGTGAACGTAAAATCAGGCAAAAAACTGGGGGGCGCCAAGAGGGGTCCAACAAAAAACTGGGGGGCATGGCCCAACCAGCTCCCCCCCTTTAGAATCGCCACTGGCTAAAGCAGGAATACATGTACATTCAGAGTTTTGAGAAATAGAGAAGGCTCTTGAAAGGCTTTGCTTGAGGCGTCGTCCAGGTCTAGTCATTGCTTTGCCTGTGGCGTCTGGACTTGGTATACAAAACGAATGCAATACGTTCTGGATGCCAGTAGCAACGCTAATCACGAAACGTGTAAAGCAAACGGACTGTTGTTTGGATGGACTTGGTGGCTTCAAGAATCGTGTAGCCCAGTGGTTCCCAACCGGGGAGGAATTCCTCCCCAGGGAGGAATTTCATGAGTTCAGGGGAGGAATTTCCACTTTGTAGTTAGTTTACCTATTCATTGCAAATGTTGTACTTCTTTTTTAAGTTGACATTGGCTCTTTTAATTAGTTAGATTAGTATGTCATTTAATGGACTATCACACGTTTTTTGACCACTTTTAGTGCCATTGTTTGACAAATAGTTTTGTCCCACTTTTATTAATCAAGTTATTATGTTCAATAAAGTGCATTGTTCCAATTGCAGTTAATACTAGTCCACGAACCCGAACAATAAGCCACACCGTGACAGGTAAAAGTCAGGTGAGAAAGAATATATCGGTAGATCAAATATTCCTGCAGACTCGTGTAATAGGGGAGGAATAAAAAGTTCCAAAATGAGCAAAGGGGGAATGCATCAAAAAGGGTTGGGAACCACTGGTGTAGCCTATCAGTAATAATGGTAATGTTTGGATAGCATGCATTGTACTGATGTTTTTATGTTTCATTTGATGACAGTATGCGCAGTGGTTAACGGGTTTTAACGTCTGTTGTAGAGAATGTTGTATAGAAGCAACCATGGGCGTCTGAAGGATTTTTTCCAGGGTAGGGCCAAAATGATTTTCCACTGGGGGGATAAAAATAGTGAAATCTCATTTACACCTCTCGAAACTAAGAAAATAACCTTTTTTGCTAAAAATGTAATAAGAAAATGTCAAATTTAAAAATCCAGAGTGGCAAGGACCCCTGCCACTCCCGTCTGATGCCCAGGGAAGTTAGTTTATCTCCAATCCATTTTCTATCTGTTTGTACAAAGCACTACTTCAATAGAACTGTAAACTCATTAAAAAGTTGCAGATATGATCGAGATCTCAGACATCAACTAACTATGGCAGAGTAACGACTGGAATGAGCTTATTTTTGTTGTAGGAATGTGACAAAAACTGAGGCAGTTGCAAAACAACAAGACGCAAACCGCAGCAGCATATGAGTATGACTTCAAACTACCAGACCAATCACATAAATATATCCAGGACCGCACTTTGGCGAATTTATTTTCGAATGCAATGTTGTTCCATGCAAATTAGTACTTAGACAAAAATACTTTCGATTTGTAAAATTTGAAAGAAGTATTTTTCAATGGGTGTCTCATGTTTAAAAAGCTCTGTTCCAAGAGTTATTCAGATTTGCAAAGAAAATTCCAATGACGATATTGAATATCTTTGTACTGGTAGCGACAAGCATGAACAGTTGTCACACCGTTGGTAACAAAAATTTGGAAAGGCCGCATGCACCTCCAGCAACCATGCTCATTGAAACGAAACGTTATCTTCTGACTTGCCTTATACGACTAAGTCATTTGTAAACGAGAACGGCTAACCTCAATAATTCAATTTTGCTACAAGTTATTTGAGCAGTTTAGTCCCGAATTTCAATTGTATACGGGAGGCAAAAACGCTTTGCGCAAAATTAATCAACCAAAAGCGATTGCAGTATTTGCTTAGATTTCAAATCCTCAGCACGGTTGCCAGATGGTGCCACATTTAGAAAATACTGCCAAACAAGGGCGTACGCAAGGGGGGAGTTTGTGGTTAAAATCCCCCCCTGAGCTTGATATTTTACAAAAACTTTATTACGTTCGCAAGGAGATTAGTTGTTTTCGCATACCGTTTGCTTGTTAATTTGTCGACTTAATGCAAATACCACGGAATAAATTTGCATGCAAATTTCACGGAACATTGTAAATGGGCTAAAAAAGTAATAATCAGGTTTTGGTGGGAATCTGAGTCATCCTCTGCATCCAGAAACCATCTCACCACAATTTGCAGACCTTTCGACCACTAGGCATGTTTAAGATCGTGTTCCGCGATAGATCACTTTATGCGAAACCATTGTCTTTATATTGTCTTCCAAGGGCGTACGCAAGGGGGGGATGTGGTAAACCCCCCACTTTAGTTTGGTATGTTATAAAAACTTTATTACCGGGAAAAAGGAGATTAATTGTTTCCGCATACTTTTTGTTTGTTAATTTGTCGACTTAAATCCAAAATTGTACTTGTAATTGCTCTGACATAGCGATGAGTGTGTTTTACTCTCCTGTTTGAACGCTCAGCCTGATATTTTTTGCAGTTATGAAGTGCTGTGTTGTAGCTTTGCATGTATTTTCCTCCGAGATCCTAACTTGGAGCACTGATATTTTAGTTTATATTCAGTGCCAAGAGCGTAGGTTGGATTACCCCCCCCCCTGAGCATGATATGTCACAAAAACTTTATTACCTGTGCAAAGGAGATTAATTGTTTTCGCATACTTTTTGCTTGTTAATTTGTCGACTTAATGCAAATAAGAGGGTTCTAAATGGGCCAAAAGGTAAAATTAAGTTTCGGTATAGGAATCTGGGTTATCGTCTGGATGCAAAAACCATCGCACCACTTTTTGCAGACCTTTCGTCCACTAGGCTATGCATGTTTAAGACTGTGTTCGGCGATAGTTCACTTTATCCGAAAAATTGCATTTATTTTATCTACTAAGGCTGATCAGCGCAAGCGCTGACCGCATTGGCTGCATTGGATCTACCAATTTTTGCAGCATGATAGAACTGTTGCACGAGCTCAAAACAGTAGTTGTTAACATAGGAGGATTCATGCATTTAGTGTGTCTCAGCAGGAAAAGGGGAAAACTATAAGTTTGCTGGAGTTCTATAAGAAATCAACAAAATCAAGAGTTTTCTTGCGTACTTTATGCGCATTCTTAATTATTGTGTAGTTTAGCAAGATTCGATTTTTCATACCGGGGTGTGCGCTAGCCAGTCAACCCGCACTTAGTATATGCTCGACTTCTCGTTTTCGACAAGACATTAGCGCAGCCTCATTTTTCCGTTGTAAATTGCCCGGACGAATTGATGAGTGTGTTGTACTTGTTGCAGTTGACTGCATCGCCTTGAACTGCTGAGGCAAGCACAAGAGAAAAATGGCATTTCGGGGCATTAACCAACAGGAAAGCAACCAGCAGCAATAGAGCTCCATCGGCGAGTTCACTCTACTACTACTTGGTTGCACTATCATTATACAGGGATAGGTGAACTACGATAATTCGCTTGTGGTAACTATCACAGTGACTTGTAACTTATGGGCACCATCTAGCGGTGACCCTTTATTTACATGTGGCGCCATCTACCTGCCGTCACATACTCCCCTGTTTCAACGCACAGCCTGATATTTTTGCAATTACCAACTGCTGTATCGTAGCGTTGAGCGTTGGGTGTATTTTCTTCCGATATACTAACTTGGAGCGCTAATAGTCTACATTCAGTGCAATGACACATAAAATAAGGAGAATGGATGTATAGAAAAATGTGCATATTATGTCAACAAACTTCGCCAAAACGTTGGTTTGGAAACAGGACTATGACGTCAATTCTGACGTCACAATCAGCGCACACCAAATGCAAATTTCTGCCCCATGCCACTGAATGAAACCCCCCATGAAAATTTTCTGCGTACACCACTGCTGCCAAAAGTCATTGTTTTCCAAAAAATTTGCCAAGAGTTTTTGCAATACTTTTTATGCCAAATTTTTCCCATTTTTTGAAATGCCAATCGCCAGTATTGCCAAAACAATCCATTTTAGAAAATTCATGAAATTAATACCAAAAGCTTTAAATAGAAAATATAGCTCAACATTAATGGTTGTGAATTTTTTACAATTGCACCATATATTCTCTCTAAGCACGGTTATTGCTCTGCTTGAAGATATGCTATTAGCATTGCAGCATTGCAGATCATTCACAACCAATTTTAACAGCGTATTTATTTTTTTAAATGACTTGATGTCGCTGTTCCAAGTCTTACTAGACTTTGGTTTGTGTGCATTTGAAGCAGGCCTGTGTTGAGTTCGCGTTGCATCCTCAACATGAAACGTCTCTTGATTCTGGAATACAACTAATTGAAGATTTCAACTACTTTAAAAGCAAGTCAAGAAAGGACCTAGAAACTTGTCGATGGTCTCATTAAATAGCAATGACTGGGAAAAATATTGGAGTACTAAAGTTATACCAAGAAATGGACTTACCTCCAAGAGAATGAAACTGGAACAACATATTAATTGGAACTCGCACTCAGGAAGAGAGTAACCCAAAACGTTATAGAAACCATTTACATTAACATTTAATACCGATTTATGAGCAATGTTCCCGATACAGATAAAAACGAAAAGCATTGCAAAACTATTTTGGACTTCGGCGAAGCGCTGAAAAAGACCACTAGAGTCGCCACGAAGCAGCGCGCGACGTAGTTCTTCGGAAATTCACGACGTCACGCAACGCACAATAATTAGCCAATGAGAATTCGTGGAAGCATGGAAATTTCGACAGTGACATCATGCGGCGAAGGGTATAAAGGAAGGCACGAGTTACAGCTTCAGTTAGTTCTTCCTCGGGCCACTGCATGAGTAGTAACAAACCTAGCCACTGCGAGACTCCAGGCCACTGCCTCACCTTCAACTTAGCCCACTGGCTGAGAAGAAGTTTCCCACTGGAAACTTGTTGCACAGTCTACAGTTATTCTGCTAGACTGATACCCGTAAAATTTCTGGCAGTATGGTTTACTCTCTTCCTCCATGAAAGAATTGAACTCGTATTAACCCCTGTTGTTTCGAAATACTTTCTGACATATAAAAGATTAAAGCGCAGTGCTTAACGTTATATTAAACGAGTCTGTCCTCGTATTCTGTTCAGATGTATCGACGCTATCGGGCCATCAAAATTACCGATTTATGTGGCTTTCATTGACCCAGTGCCTTTTCTGGAATCGTGATTGTGTGACGTGGTGATTTGCCAGATATGACGTTGAATTCGTAGCAGCAATGGTAGAGTCTATCTAGTCAAGTGGGGAAATTCCGTTGCTGTTACGTGGAGGGAGGGTCGTCGGTTCGACTTTCCATTCAGTTGGCTCTGGGCGACGCAGCATTATAGCTGCAACAATTGCTACGTCACAGAACAGTAATACCTACTGCTCAGTTACATTTAGAACATTTCATCATATCACTATTTCCGTAGCCTAGTGGTAATTTGCGTGTGCTTTAGACCAGTTAAGCTTTGAACAAACTTTAGTCAGGTCTACAGGCTATGTTCTGCAGTAAAGAGAACCTAATGCAGATTGCGGTTGAATGAAATTTTAAAATGCCAAAAACATGTGAGATGTGGCCCTGGCTATTGTGAATAGATCGAAGGTCATCAACTGCATGCCTTTTTTTGAATTGTTTTTGTGAGGTGTTGCTTAACGATGTGTACATCAAAAACTTAATTCTATTTTTGGTCATAATAGTTACCATTCTTTGTAGGAAATTCTAGTTTTGAGTGTTAAACTGAGACATATGACTAACTGAGCATTTCAATGCATTGCTGCCAAAAGTGATTACGATTTACGTTGAAGTCTTCGAAGTGTCAATTACGATGTTGTAAAACAAGATACAGCATAAGTTCATATGAATTATGATGCAAAACTTTTTCCTCGAATCATATTGAGTTGGATAACATGTAGACTAAGATAGTAGTGATAAGGTATCGGATTTAAACAGGATTTGGATCTTAAAATGGTCCGTTTTCGGATTTTGAAATGAAAAACCGGATTGGATTTGAAAAACCTTCATTTGTGCGTTTAAGTGAAAGAAAACATTTAACGTTTTTTAGAAAACTACCAACTAATTTTATATGTTACTTCATAGATTTGATTTGGTGCTAGCTTGCATGTAAATTGTCATTATGTTTAAAAATAGACTTCAACTTGTTAAAAATTTAATGCAAATACTACATATTACCTTAATTCTTATGTGCAAGTACCGCTAGCGTACATTTCAAGTTTGGTTTTGACTTTTTTTAACATTTTGTATGTCTGGGGTTTTTTATTATTTTCTGTTTTTTTTTAGGATAACACTAAACGGAGGGCCGTCGGGCTGGAGGGCCGTGTTTCCAAATGAATGACATTAATTTTCGGCGGGCTGATGGGCGGCACTGAAGACCGGGACGACAGTCTGCACAACAGGGCGGGCCAGTGAGCTGCACATAAAGGCAGGCTGCGGAAAAGTTCACCGGCCCGCCCTTTTGTGCAACCCGCCGGCCCGGCCCTCTGTTATGTGCAGCCCTCGGAAATTCACATTTTTCATTTGGAAACACGGCCCTCCAGCCCGCCCGCAGAGATGATCCGATAGTGGATTTTCACTATCCGTTCCTATCCTGTTTTTGAAAAATGATATCCGTATCTGATCCGAATCCAGTTTTGGTTGAAATTATGTTACCCGTATCCGAAAACTATCCGAAAGTTTATTGCGATGCACAACATACATTTTTGTGCTGTGTCTATTTTGCCTCATGAGGCAAAATAACTGCTGGAGCTATTTTGCTTTTTGCTAAACTTGATTGGTTGAAGTAGTCACACGACAAGTTTGGAACGCATGTCCTGCTTAGTTGACCATGACATCTGCAAAAGCTCAGTCCCATGCATGGATGATGGTTGTCATGTTTCAGGGATGGCAAGCAGTTAGCAGTTTCTTGTTTGCATTAAGTGAACTGTAGGTTAAACCCTAACACCAAACATTGATCCCCTAAACCTAAAACTTGACCATAAACCCTGATCCAAACACTAACCATAAACTCCTAAATCCCAACTAATTGCCTCTGCGTATCATGCTTGTTATACGACTACTTCAACCAATTGTGTTCAAATGAAGGCAAAATAGTCCCAGCACAGATTTTGCTTCGAAGCAGAGTAGACATTTGAATGCGTTGTATCACTTTGGTCCCTGTCATGTTTGTATACAGAAAGTTTGACATATCTTCTCTTGCAAGCTTGACATATTGCATAACCTAAGTACATTACCGAGTCAATTGCATTAAAAAATAAGCTGAAGTTTTGTCACACAGTCCAGTCACCACGGGGGGCCTTTGGTGGGCTTAACCCCTCCGAAACAAAGCTCCAATCCCCCCTCCCAAATTGAAATATGAAGCACTATAAAACAGTGATGTTTGTTCAAAATTCAGAATGTCAAGCCCCACTGCACAAATGTACTGTAAAGCTCTCCTAGGCAATAGAAGACTTTTTGGTGACGGTTCTGTTGCCACACCAAGTTTTTCAAAGGCCATTTTTGGCAACAATGGTCAGATTTAGACACCATCCATGAGTTCACATTCAAGTTTTATTTATTAATTCTACTCATTGTTGCACTTTAACCAAACCTAACTACATAACAATGCTATTCTACAAACCAAAACAGCATTCAAAACAATACACTGACTTAAAATTTGTCATTCATATTGAAATGACTGATTAAAAATTCAGTCTAACAAGTCAATGTCACAAATCAACAATCTTGCATATCGTGTTTAAAAAAGCTATCTGGCCTGGTAGGCTATCACCAAACAACCAGTCAATGCAGGATCACGTAGAATAGGCGTGAAGACTGCAAGACCTGGTGTAGACTTCAGAACACATTAAAAGAACTAGTGCTCTAGCTACTCTAAGTCTAGACTACAGATCACGGTAGGTCTACACTAGCTAGCCGTAGTCCAGGTACGCAGCAAACAACGTCCTTTTAATGTACACTGAAAGAGAGCCCTATCTTGCCACACTAGGAACATATTCATGCTGACAAACTTGGCATAACTCACTCTACGGTTCAGAGATTACACCATAGACAGACTCGGAGTCATGGCGCAGATGGCTGAAAAGATGCTTCTGAAGATAATAAATGAATGATTGTGCAATGTGCAACTTTTTCCAAAAGTCTGAATCCTCGTAATATTGATAAAAGCGTTTCGGATATCCGGATCCGTATCCGGTTCCCGTTTGAAAGCAGTTTTTGGATATCCTTATCCGGTTGCAAACTCAATATCCTGCCGGATATCCAACCGGCAAACCGGATAGTGATCATCTCTGCCCGCCCGGCCTGCGGCCCTCCAATTAGTGTTATCCTTTTTTAAGGTAAATTCTGGGGTTTTTCTTCATAACAGAGTGGCAACACTGGTGGCAATAAAAGCTCTACGTTTTCTATAGGCGTTAGACTAGAGAGGAATCAGCCGACTGGCCTCTGAGTTCATGTTTTTACGATGATTCAAACTTGCACATATCTGTATTCAAGTAACTTCTCTCCACAAGTGAAAGAAACAAGGAATCAATAACAAATTTTTAATAGGAAATCGATTTCACCTAACACTACGCATCGTCAGTCCTATCATCTTATTCAAATAGAATAAGATACAGGACTGACGATACGTAGTGTTACGTGAAATCGATTTCCTATTAAAAATGTGTGGTTGACTCCTTGCTTGTTTCACTTGTGGAGTTAAGTTACAAATGATGGTGGTAGTGTTTTCTTTGTTATGGTTTCTATATTCACAAAAAAATCAAAGTCATTTTGTCAGTATGCTCTACACTCACCACATTGATTGAATGATAATTCGTGTTACTTTATATCGTACATTTTTTTCCGGCGAAGTGGAAGTGGCAAGCTGCTCTTATAATGTCACAGTAGTATGCTGCTTTGTTTTGTTGTGCTGAGTCTGAGTGGCATATGCGCATGTTGTGTAGGCTACTACAAGTCTATTTCATGGATGGTCAACTTGTCCTGGACTGGGATCGACTAGAAAATTTCTTTAAAACTCGCGATCAACCGATTGATTTGCTAACAAAGTCACAAATGCAAAATGCCAAAGTTGAGTATCATATGTGCAAACACAGTCAGTGTACCATCGCCTTAGTAAGTGATGCACGGACAGACAGAGGGCAAGGTCACAGTGACAAAGTGTCTGGTATGCCATGATTGTGACGCAATAGTTAGTAGAAAAACATATTACAATACCTTTGCAGCATCTGTGGAGCTAGCCTATGGTCATGGTCAGCCATCCCAAGATGCACCAAAGAATATAATTTATAGATAATTTTTATGTACGTTCTGGAATATTGATTGAAAAACGTTCTTTTCAGGTGTCTTGCCAATTCAATACAAAATCACTAATCAGGTACTACTGACCAAGTGCAGTCGACCTGTTAGTTTGGTTGGGACAGGGGTCGGGAACCTTTTTGGCTAAGGTAGCCATGACACGTATATATTTTTAATTGTATTTCCGTGAGAGCCATACAATATTTTTTCAACACTTGATGCAACTAACTTGCTAATTAACGTGTACTTTTTTAAGCAAAACAAGCAATTTTAAACAATGGTAAATGTCTGAATTTTCTCTTTAATAACATGCTTCTTACAGTTAATGCATTTCTAGTGCTGCATGGTGTTGCTGATGGCTTTGTAGTCAGGTAGATGGAAAATTACAGAAAAAGTTTCATTCTTAACGAAAATATCAAGCGAGCCAGATTCTGTCATCAAAAGAGCCACATCTGGCTCGCAAGCCATAGGTTCCCTGGGTTACGATTTTGAATATTCTTCCTCAAGTTTTATACAGTCAACCTTTGCTAAAAACAAGTTGAGTTTGTAGTAAGCTACATAGTTTTACTGTATTTTATACTGTGATTTACTCTCAGTGTTACAAAATCTGTTAGCTTTATTTTACCAAGTGATTGAATGCTGGAGCTCCTTTGCCATAAGCTGAACCAGATTGGTTGAATTAGTCACATGCATGGGCACAATCTTGTTGTAAAACGTGGGAGGACAGCTTGGTATGAAACCAATAACTTGAAGAGAAAAATGTGGTGGGGATATGACATATATCCCTACCATCTGTAAAAGTTGAGGGACGCGTCCTCCACCTAATTACGCCTATGGTCACATGACAAGGGCCAAAACTTTGGATTACCGGATCGTCTTTACCGTATAACCTAAAAGCCTAATGTAAATTGTAAACCTGTGTCTGGTTTTCAAAACTTATTCAAAAAGTACTGTAGCTTAGATCAAAAGTTCTAGACCAAAATGTTTTCGAAATGACTAAAAAAATTAAGTACTTTTGGTCAGAATGTTTAAAAATATAGGCTAAAACACTTTCAGGATGGGTTTTAATACAACTGTGAGACAAATGACCAAAATGTTTCAGTGAAAAAAAACGAATTCACGGCATGACAAGATGATTATGAGGGTGACATAATCTCAGCATCAATATGCAGTACTTTCACTGGTGGTGACGTATTTCTACTATAAGGTCATTCAAAGCTGTATCATAGAAGCCAGGTAGAAAATAAGATGGAGATAGCGTTAACTTGAACACAAATCTATTTGTGTTACGGCTTTGCTATATGTGATACACAATGTTAATATGCACAGGTTAAAAAATTAGGGCCTTTGGGAAAACAATTGAGGCTGTTGTTTGTGACCCCACCACCACTCCTTTGTGACCCACTTTGGGGTCATGACCCATCAGTTGGGAACCACTGCTCTAACCCTAGCAGTGCTAGAAGTCCAGTTGGGAAAGAGTTTCATCACAAGAAAACAGGATTTAGGTGCATGTTCATTGCATTGATTTCCTTGGCCATAACATTATGGTGCTTGCTTTATCACCGTTAGATTAACATACAATAGCTGAATGGCATTGCTTGGAGTCCAGTTGGTACACGAATATGGGCTAGTTGTTTCATTTGATTTAAGATCTCTATTAGAGCATATGACCATCATAATTGTGTACAACTATAACATCCGTTACCATACATACATAGAAAAATAATTGTGCCCTTCTCAAGTTCTAACCTATCATAAACTGATAGTGGTAGACAGTTGTAGAGAAAATATGTTGGCAGTGTCTGTTTTGCCTCATAAGGCAAAAGCACTGCTAGAGCTATATTGTCTGAAGCTGAACATGACAGTGGTTGAAAGGATCACATGACAAGTTCAGAAAGCATGACCTGCTTGATTGACCCACAGTGTCTGTAACGGCTTAGTCTGATAGACCAGTTTTGTAATGGTTTCAGTGTTGGCAACCTGTCAGTGGCTTCTTGTCTGCATTGTGTGAACAGTAGGCCTAAACCGTAGCCTTTGTCTGTTTGCGTATCATGCTTTGTCACATGACTTGAACCAATCATATCTAACCAAAGGTGAAATAGACACATCTTTTGCCTCATGAGACGATATAGACACTATCAAATAGGTTGTCTGATTTGCCACTGACTGAACAGTTTCCAATTTTGATGGGATATCAGAGTATATAATTCGAAAATTTTGGATATAGAGTTTGTGAAAAAATTTCATTGGATCAGAATTGCAAAACATCCATATCTGTATACCACTAGTCACCGCTCAAAGAAAAATTTTTTGTCAAATTTTTGTGTTTAGGTGGGTCTGTGGATTAGGGCTGAGTGTGTAATAAAACATGTAAAGTACTTGAATAACTTGCTTGAAATACAGTGGTTATGGTTTTTCAAAATTGTAGGTTTCATATCTTGTTGAAAACAAGGTCTCCATGGTGTTATACATTGCCAAGAACATTTCCACCACCTTCATTGAGGTAATGTTTTTACCTGCTGACTTTGTCTGCAGTTCTTAAGTTATATGCCCAAAATATTGTGATCATTTAAATTGTTTATATCTAAGAAATTGCAAGCTGTAGGCATTTAAAATCAAGCAAGTTTATTGTTTAGTAGAGCTACTTTTACTATTGTTTTTCCCCAAGATTCTCTTGCTTGTGGTTCACAGTGGATGCATCAGATAAGCAAATATAAAAGAATGTGGGATGCTAATAACGTTTAATTTTAAGAAACGTTTTGAGTGTATTTGTTTGAATTGTCATTATTTCATTATCTTGTATATTAAAGGTCATTCTTCACAAAACATTCTGCTGTGCCTTGTGTGGATACTTTTCAACAACTCTCACCACTAGTCCTTCAAAGAAATGGCTGCTGTAATTTGTTCCTCTGTAGAAGCTTATCGGTCACATCAGGTTTTCTTGCAAGTCCTTTTGAAAAAGCCACTGGTTCAGATCAATTCGACAGCAACAGTACTGACAGCGGCGAGATTTTTGATGTTGGTTTTTCTGGCATAAGTAAACAAACTGTATTGGATTCCAGCAGTCCTGTATCTGAGGTCTTTGCTGACTATGGGTGAGTTCTATAAGTCGGGATCCAGAACAACCATAGCAAAAATGAGAGATTTACATGCAAGTGTTAGATTTTGTAAAAGAAAATGTGTAGTGTTCATTGAATATCATTACTTAATTTACAGTGCTTTTTACGGGCCTGTCACATGTTATTTGATAGTGTTGTGTTTCTGAACGTCTAGAGCTCGGCAAAAACGTTTTTTCCTCTTCTGGTTTCAGTGTTGTCCTGCACAAATTCAGGCACATTTTATCTTTAAATGACAACCAACACTTACACAAAAGACGTTATGCACCTGTTGCTTTTTCAGGCTTGGTGGTTGGGGTCTACCGCATAACATGATACAGAGTTTGTTGGAGATCTTACACACAAATGTAGGCATTTCCTGGTTGCCTACTTTGATGATTGCGACTGTATCACTGAGGCTGCTTGCCTTGCCAGCATATGTAAAGATGCGATCTTTTACTGCTAGAACCAACAACCACATGCCTGAACAGGTATACCATTGCTTTGTGGCTAATTTTTTTTGTGAATGGCATTTTGTAATCAGAGTGTTTTAGAACAATGTAAATGTGGATTCCTGTTAGCATTAAATCATTACGAAGTTTTACTCAGCAAATGTATAGGTTGGTTTCTGCTGAGCTACTTATGTTTAGTCATGAACAATAATGCTAGTCTTCTTGGTGTCATGCATAATGTTTTTTTGCATTGACTAGTATGTAATTTGGCTTTATTCAGTACACTATCTTATTACTGTAAGCTACATACAACTCTTTCATTTCTGTCATTACTTTAGTTCCATAAAAGTTTGTCATTTTTAGAAAACTTTCATCAATCAAATTTGCTTCATGCCAAGTTCGTTTGTTGTTGAACGACTCACGTTTTTTATGTCATGCTCAAACCAGATTTTTCTCTCATGAAGATCACAGAAACAGCAGCCCAAGGAGGTCTAAAAATACTTAACGGTTTTCAGCCTTCTCTGATAGTTTTGCTGGCTCCACACCAGGGTACGACCAAGCCAGGTCAGAGATGTAATAGCAATACCATGGTTGTGGTCAAGCTCTGAGTCACTTTCCCATGGGTGTAGCCACTAAAGTTTGCCTAGCCAACCTTTCATGGGGTATAACTAACATTCCAATATGTAAACTTTCAAGTTATAGACAATTTTACTTGTTTTTCAGTACACATTGTATAGAATGGAAAGTGAACAACGATCAGTTTAATTTGCATTATTATTTAGTGCAGCTATGTCCAACAGTGTTTACTTATATTTCATGCGTTAACCCATGTTTATTTGTACCATGACTTGTGGTTTCATTCCAACAATGCGAAATTCAGAAGTACGTCTATTTTAAAGACGTTGTTACTTCCAAAAAACTGTAGTTTTAAAATAGTTTGCACACTCGCGCTTAAGGTTATCTTCTACCTTTCTTCTGATTTGTGTTCATACGGAATACCTATTTTTATGGTCTTTCTTCAATCAAATGCCCTGCATGTGTTCAAACAGTTGAAATTACAAACGCGCCTGAGAAACGCCACAGCCTTCGAGAAGCAAAAGCTCGCCGCCCAGTACATGGACTTCATGAGATCGAAAGACATCAATCCTTTGAAAGCACTTCTCTATCAACTGCCAACCGGCATAATCTTCATGTCGTTCTTTGTTGGTCTGAGAGGCATGGCTCAGGTAAAAAGCTGTGTTGATCGTTCGCTTGATAACTCTCCCCATCCTCACGGCAGCGCATCGCTCTTCACTATGTGACGTTTTTTTGTCGGATTAAATTTTCTTCCCTTTTTCCTATTTGACGCAATCATTAGCCATACTTTCACTGGCAGTTTGTTTAATATTTGCACGGGCACTGAAAAGTTGACAAACGCGTCGTTTCGCTTCAGCTTTGGCTTTTGCTCTTCGCCCCAAACACGTTGTTGATAAAATCTTTATTGCTTTATTCCTTCGAAAAGCAAACTTGTTTATAACTTTTCTCGCGTCGCTTCGTTCAAACACTTCCGCTTATTTGACTGAGACCTAGAGTGGACTTGGTGACAATATTTTCTCAATCGCATTTTATCCCTGTGCTTCGCTATTTATATTTATCTTTTCAATGTGTACCACACGGGCAGCTGTCTTACTTGTTCACAACTAACAACGTGTTTACTGCGTTTTACGGTGTTGCATGAGACTCAGCGTTCAATTACTTGTATCGTCTACAGGCTAAAATACCCAGCTTAACAACTGGGGGTCTGTGGTGGTTCCACGACCTGACCGTTTCGGACCCCTACTTCATCCTCCCGTTCCTCTCCTGTGTCACGATGCATTTGCTGGTCAGGTACGGGGCCGCGTCGGCCGAATTGGGCCCATCGGCGTCGATCCCTGGTGTACGTGGTCAAGTTGTCAGATTGTAGTGATGTTGTAGCTCTCGACTAACTTCGGAACACTGAACGGCATCTTGTTGTAGAGCAACTTATCACGTTTCACATCGAACAGGCGTTTTGCGTTTTTGTTCTTCATCGTGTAACGCAATGAACGGAATATTTCGCTTAAAAACTTAAAAACGGAGTTGCATGAATATCGTTCCACTGTCCGTGGTGGTGGATCAGTTTGCGATGTCTCCCCCCCAATACTGACCATTTATGTGCGCAGACGATTTCTTCTGAATGCGAAAAAACATATTCTTTCATTCATTTTCGTGCCCGCTTTTCTTCTAGGGAGGGTCGCGGGAGCAGCAGCCCTGGGCGGGCTCAAAATATCTCACGATTTTAAAAACAGAAAAAAGTGGAAGAAAGCACAAAACAGAGCCATGTTGGTGGTTGTCCCTGGCGCAGGGGTTATTTGAAGTTGTCGTTTTTTTCCCATCCAAGTTCACTGTTCGAGCTTGCTGATTGTGTACTGCGAAAAATCAGACCTGTAACTTCACGCGAATTGCATGGCAACCGCAAAAAATATTTGTCGATTGATGAGATGACATACGCAAAGACAGGGTTTGTTTGAGGCTTGACCATGGTGATCGTTACCATGGCCATGGTGATCGCTAAACACAGACCGCAACGTTTCATCTGAATACCGAGATCGTCGGAAAGCGAAGTCTTAGTGTATTTTGGTGGCAAAGCGAGTTTATACTGTATTTTGATAGACTGTTGGAAAAAATCGAGAGGCTGAAACGGTCTGTGAAAACGTCTTAAAAAACAATATGCAAAGATGTACCTTCATAACAGAACATCTGCTCTCCAAGCTTATGATTTTTTTGTGTGTAAGACCAGAAAGTCATTTCGTGTTCATCCATTCATTCGAGATTTATTCGCTTTCCACGATTCAGTAAATAACAACTCGTCGTTGGGTTTCAACTGACATGTTTGTTCGACTCCAGATCCAGAAGTTCTTCATGTGGATGCCATTCGCAGTGATGCCGTTCATAATGTTCCAGCCATCTGCGATGTTTGTGTTCTGGATGACCAGCAATGTGTTCTCCTTCATTCAAATGCGAATATTCCTGATGTCCCAAGTGCAGAGGTTAGTGGCTTTTCGTGAGGGCCCCATGGTTTCGTCAGGAAATGCTTATTCCTGGAATAGAGACCGCTTTCCAATGTAGCCACGCCCAAGTTCTCTGCAATGTGTGTTCACGTTGCAAACACATGAGATGGCGCCTCCTCAATGTAGAGGCTCGCTATGGAGTTATGTCTCACCGGAACTACAGTACTTGACGATGCTCTCTGGTGTATGTTTCGTCCCGGTGTCAAGCGAAATTTCTGACTTATTATTGTTTGTCAGTTAGTTTGCTTCAGAGCAAAGGAATAAAGTTTGGCGATTACTTTTTTGATGTGTGTTGTGCAAATTAAGACTTTTTGGTTAGAGGTCAGATACCCACAACAAGCTATAGTACGGAAATAACTATAACCACTGAAAATTTTTGAACTTAGTCTTAGACCTGAAATATTTTTCTTTTTCTAACCCAAGCCCTAACCAGACGCACTTACCTAAACACTAATCCCTAAGCCCTAATCATCAGTTTTCTCAGCGTATTTGATATGTAGAATATTACTCTGTGCATGCGCACATGGCGTGAAGTCAGAAATTTCGCTTGACACTTCACTGCTCTCGGATGAAGCTGCATTTGAAATCACATGTTTATGTCGTTCTTGTTTCCAAACACAAGTTATGGCCACGTGACTTTCATGGTAAATTGGTTTTTAAATGCTTTGCGCCAGCCAAGAAAGTGACCAGTTTTGTTGTGCGGTTACCATATAAGTAAACTTTCAGCTGAAATTAATCGAGCGCGCTAGATCTAATTACAGGTGTACAATCAACGCTTTCGTTAGCGGATGGAGTGCTCCAAGATCTCACTTGTATTTGCGTCCTCGTTCGGAAAATGTATTAACTGATTTTTATGCAACGAATATATTTGATGATTGGTGGACAACCGTTTTTGTTGACCAGCAGTCCACTGCACCAATCCCCCATTGTGAACTATATTAACACTGATGTGCTGTGGCATCTTGAATCCGGGGCAGTCCCTCGACTTTCGACTTGTCATCCGGATATTTAAACCAATCATATTTTGCGATTTTGTTTTATCATATTTAGAACTTATTCAATAAAAACAAGCAGCTGGAAGCCTTTGTGAGACCAGTTGAACTTTCCCGTTCACAAAAGGGCGATACGTCGCTGATACATATTAGCTTTTAACAGTCGAACAAGTAAAAAGTTATCAAAATTTGAAAAAAAAACAGCAGTTACGGAAATTTGAAAAAGACAAACTTATCAGAAATTGAAAACGACAAACTAACCAAACATTGAAAGAAAGAAAAGTTGCCAAGTTTTAAAAAAAAGACAAAAGTTACCAGAATTTCCACTTGCACTACTGCACACAGATACTTCGGCATCCCTGAGCTGGTCAAGCACCCTAAGCACGTGATGGAACAGATGAACCCCTTCGAGCAGATGCGGAAGATGAAGCAGGAGCGACTGGCGGCAGAACGGGCCTCCAGCAAGGTCCGCGATCACATGTCGAAGCTGGAAAGGTTTGCCAGCGAACAAAAGAAGGGGAGGACGTAGCAGTTGCTGCTCAAGGAAGTGACGTTTTCTTCTTCATTCGCTGCTTGAGGTCTGGTCTTCAGATGGAGCAAGTTAGGCCGTGGTGGTTAGGGCTGGTCGCCGCCCGGACTGGCCCCAAATGGGGATTTACCTGGAACTGCCCGACCCTGTCGCAATGCAGTGCGCCTACACTGTTGTGAAATATGCCAATGGACTATTTAATTTCAGTTTAAAACTTTTGTTTGATTTAATTTCATGATCTCTTTGATTTCATGGTTAAATAGATAAAATATAACCAACGCGTTGGCGATTTCCAGCCAAGAATACCGTTCCCACTGATGGTTTAGAACGCCATGTGACAACAGCTCACTCCAATGTGCGTGTCTCCAAGCTACCTCTGCGTGCCCTTTGACCTTGTGACGTGTAAAATGCAGTGGGAAGAGAAGCATGTTTCATGCGACGTCTGCGAATGTTGAGTTGGGAGAAAAAATTAAAATCGATGACCGGGTTAATTCTGTTTTGTTCACTTTATAAAGTTCTCTCGGTTCAGATGAAAAGTTTAGGTTTCAAACTTTCAACAAAGTAAATTTTTACTTTCAAGGAGCAAGGGTTGTCCGCGGGTCTGTTACGAAACTGTGTGTAGTTTGTTTCGTAGATTTAACAACAATTAAGGACCGTTTCAACGCAGGCGATAACGCTAATTGAAGGTACTCTTGCGAATCGCAAATGCTAAACAGCTTTAATTCAAATGAAAACAAAAATCAGGTTTTTACGAAACAATGACGTGTACAGTGGAGGAGCGTCTTCATGATCAGTGGTTAGTTTTGAAAAGATCTTTTTCTTCGATTTCTGGACGTGTGTCTTCATTAATTGCTCACAGACGTTGAATTACGTGGGCGTCTGATGCAGCTTGTCTCTGTTGTCCAAGCTTATCAACAGGACTGCAGAAAGTGTGGAAATCGGGAAGGAGCTTCCCGGGAAATCGTACATGCTCGCGGGAAATTATCACTCTGCAAATCAAGTAATACGCCAAGAATTGCAAGCAAATCACCAAACGGGCTATACAATTTTCCTCGCTGGGTCATGGTGGCCCAAAACCTGACCTTGTGACGCAACAGTTACGGCTACCAAACAATAGTGGTCTCATGCAGTCGCTGGTCGCGTGCAAGGTTGCAAATCTGGCATTTTTGAAATCGGATTTTGAAGTTCTGTTTTTTAACGCACTTGGCTTTTATTGAAAATCAAAACAAGCCGAAATGTGGCCTTTTCTTGTTCATATCTTTTTTCAGTCGGAAAGGCTTGGCCCTGCCAAACATTGTCCGAGCTGCATCTTCATTAGAAATCTCTGACAAGAGTCTATGATCATGCATGGGGCAAAGGTTTTGCTGTTGCCCTAAAAATGTTCGATGTATTTTATAAGAAAAAAATGTACAACAGTGTTTTTACGGGGCAAGAAAATGCTCCTGAAGATAGGAATTGCATCATATCGATGTTTTTGACGAGTTTTAACATCTATTTTTGTTTGTTTATGCATTGTTTCATGTGTAGACTATGTCTTAGGACTGCTATTTCGTTGAAACAAAATCTGTTTTTTTTGGTAAAGACCGGTTGGCAACCCTGGACGCTTGTAAGTTCGTAATGGCGGCAGAAAGCTGTTTGAATATTGCTGCTATGATGACACATGTAGTCAAGAGGGCACTGAGGCCGACGCATCTTAGAACCACAGTACGCATGCGAGCAAACTTCATTGCGTTAGAGCAGGGGTCTCCAAACTTTTTTGTCCAAGGGCCACATAATCTATTACACAACAGTTCGAGGGCCGGACATCTTGCGTAATTTGATTGCTTCAGGATATGTTAAATTATATATGTTGAATTCTACCAAATCAATTTCGTACAAATATATTTTTTATTATTGTCAAAAC
>Ga0210059_1002485_pt1 | contig 28915 bp, 24 predicted proteins | sample Ectturendosymbi2_FD_188042 | JGI IMG/M metagenome (GOLD analysis project Ga0210059, IMG submission 188042) | Ecteinascidia turbinata endosymbiont from Florida, USA - Sample 2 (SPAdes) (version 2) | ecosystem: Host-associated > Tunicates > Ascidians > Unclassified | place: Key West, Florida...
TGATCTCTATTGTTGCTTGCTGCCATGGTGCGAAGCTTTGCGCACGTGCCGCTCGGGATTTGCGATCGCAACAGGACCATGGGTGGTGGCACAAATGAATAAAGCAAGCAAGCTTGCGTTCTCCGATATAAATCGTAATCGAAGATCAGGGCCGGATTTAACTCATGCGAGGCCCTAGGCTAATCCACTTGTGAGGCCCCCTCTCCCATTGTTGCGAGGAAAAAATGGAAAGCGTTAAGAAATTTGCGAAAATCCGAAAATGACGCTCTGAAAGTACGGTCAGTAAAAAATTCTAAATCATTACTGGAGGGCCCACGATCACTGCATTTGTTGCTGCCTTCGACGCAAAAGCGTTCAATGACACGGAATTGTTGAAATCGTACTTGGCTGGCGGGAACAGGATTATAAACTGCCACAGGTAAACCAACCAAAATCCCCACAATTGAAAAATTTGACAAAATACTTGGTATACGTTTTTTTTATAAGAATCACATCTGTTTTTCTTATCTGTGTTAAGAAAAACAAACAAACACACTGCACTTATATAGTATATGTGGCGGCATAAAGACTTTAAAAGATTCGCGTGTTTCTTACTTTTTCATTCTGGTAAGAATCGAACGCAACTAAATTGTCACGTGAAAAGATGTGACATGTGAAGTTTAAAAACCAGAACCGTCGCCAGAAAGTCTTGCACAGGGAGTTTAAATTTGCGCAAAGGGACATGACATTCTGAACATTTGATAAAATCTTTACTGATTTATAGTATTTCATATTTAAAATTGGAAGGGCTGAGCTCACCAATGCCCACCGTGGCGAGTGGTCTGGTTTAAATTTCGCTTATGTTGTCATTATTGAAATACGCATAAAGAAATAAAAAGCTACAATCATTGAATCAAGTAAAGTTGAACATAACACTGTAAACAGTTAAAAAGGTTTTGTCCTGTCTTCTTCATAACAAAATTGTCTAAGAATTCATTACAATTGGTTTGTCTAAGCTTTTCGCTTTTGATGTACCGAATGCTTAGTGTGGACAACCTCTCCTGGAACATTGCGACCCTTTAATTCATTTTTAATTCTTTTGAATCTTGAAAAGGATCTTTCTCCTGAGCAGTTAGTGACCATTAAGTTAAGAAATAAGGCTTTGCGTGGTTGGATAAACTAAGAACCACTAATCTAAGGCATCTGGTGCAAACGTACTTTTTTGTCATTTTTGTGCTATTTCCCTGTCTCGTTGGGGAAGAGTTCTACGGTTGCCAGTTGGCAAAGTGGCTTTTGCTTGCTGTTCAAGCTCATCAACATCTTCTCTGCTTTGCTTAGCGTGGAAGCAGTACAAACTCGTGAAAGTAGTCAATAGCAATCTGATTTCTGAATGACTTTACTCGTGAAAATTCAAACGGAAAGAAAGCACATCTAAAAATACCAATCGATCTTTACGCGATGCATACCCTGACAAAACTACTGCTCAGTCATCTAAGAAACAACTATGCTTTTATTGTGGGATACTGCTGGTAGCCCTACACATAGCTCTTATCTGTAGTACAACCTTGCTTTGATCAGGTGGAGTGACGTAACTAAAGATTTGAACCAGGAGGAAACAGCTGAAGGGAGCCCACTGGCTAACACTCAGAAAAAAGTTGAGAAACAATAGCAAATCTGGTATTGAACGGCTGTACAAAAACGCGAAACCACTGGAAAACACTCCCAAAAACGCAAAAAATAACTATCTACCGAAATCAAAAGCATAGTAAAAACCAAAATACAAGCTAGGAAAGGGCCCGGTTTTTACGATCAGTTTGACAGGGGGGAGGGATTCGCACCCCTGCCACCGGTCAGTTATGCCACTGATCAGGTGCATTTCAGACATGAACAGCCACAAGTTCTTTTGATGGAGTCACACATAACAATAGGTACGATTCAGCAAATGCAGGACGCAGCCAGCGTGCTTTTAGTATACCGACAGGCGACACAATAGTTGGCATGTGAGTTAACTAACCGTCGTGTTGACGTTCATCTTCATGGGAACTCGTTGGAATACTCTGGCGTGATCACCACGAAAGTTGAATAAAACTAAATTTCGTGAATAAATTAAGACATAAATTTTTGAGGAAGTTTAATCTAAATGATTATATATTGACCTTTGACTCAATGCGTATCACAGTTTGTTGGAGGCCCCCTCGGATCTTGAGACCCTAGGCTTAAGCCTATATAGCCCATAGGTAAATGTCGAAGATTCGCGCTAAGCCCGAGGAGCCCGTGTGCTGGAATTGCCACTATGGGCTGTTAAAAACACCGAGAACCTAGCATACAAAACAGGCAAAACTGACACAGCATTGAATCACAACTTTTCCACATCTTGAACACAGAAGTAACATGACTGAATAATCATTCTACAACTGCATCAGATACCGGTGTGAAGCAAAATTGCTGACTTGCGAAATTTCTGACTTCACACCTTGTGCACATGCACAGAGAGATATTCTGCATATCAAATACGCTGAGAAAACTGATGATTAGGGCTTAGGATTTCGTGTGTCGGTAAGTGTGTCGGCTTAGGGTTACAAAAAGAAAAATAACTGAGGTCTACTAAGACTAAGTCCAATATTGTTCAGTGGTTATACTTGTTCCCGTGTTATCGCTTGTTGTGGGTGTCTGACATCTAACCAAAAAGTTTTAATTGACACAACATACATGAAAAAACTAGATGCCAAACTTTGTTCCTTTACTCCGAGAAGCAAAATACCTGAAAAGAAAAATAGGTCAGAAATTTCGCAGAGGTCAGAAATTTCGCTTGACACCGGGATGCAAAGAGAAGACGAAGTGTATGTAGCAAGTAGGAAGTTGTCTGTAAGGATGCCAATTTTGTTGCCAATGCAGAAAAAATATATATATGTTTAGTGTTGCCATGCAAAACAAAAACACAATTGAAATTGATCTGTCAAACACTTCATTTTGCGTATAAGATTCAGCAACATTTCACTATTTAGAATGGTGTTGAAACGCTTGAAATTACACCAGTTGTTTAATAGTGTGGCACGAACTTTTCCTATACACAAGCATGGGTGTCGGAAAGGGGGCAGCAATTTGAAAATTTCAACAAAAAAGGCCGTGTTCGTAGTTGTGACTGACAAAAAACAATTTTTTTCCACTTTTGGCCCACTCTTAGAATAACTTTTGAAAAAATCCACTAGTGCCCCTGGATGAAATACTTCCGACGCCCATGCACATAAGCATATAAAGTACGCCATTTTTGTAATAACTGTGTTGTATTACACCATCTGGAAACACTGTTCAACAATGCCAGTACGGTAAGCAAGCCATGGCAGGGTGACAGACTGTACACGGTGTATTCTGCCAAACAATTACGAAATCCTACCAAATTCACTGCCAAGTTACAAATAATATATCAAAAATAACGTTAAGAAAATACTGCCAAAATTCTGGAACATTTTTTCATTAAACGCTTAATTTTAACAGTGGACCTAATACTAAATGCCTTACTTAAACTTATTAACGCAAAATTCGAAATTTAAAAGGAGGATGCCAGGCCCCACCCAGAAATAAAAGTGGGGGAGCCTAGGCCCATGCGGCCCTCCGGTTCCGCCACCTATGTCTGAGAAGCAAAATAACTGACAAACAATAATAGGTCAGAAATTTCGCTCGACACCGGGACGAGACTCCTTGTGCTCCTGGCAAGCCCTGGAATTGGACAGCACCTTCCTTGATGCACAACCTGCGGGAGGTGGCTGGGGAAACTTTGCCCTACGAGTTGCATTATGGACTAAAGCCAGATGTCCCTCTGTAGCGATCTACAGAAATCACAGTGAAGGCTCAATATGGCGATCAGGCGCGTATCCAGGGGAGCAATTCCCCTCTTCAAATCCGAACGTTGCGCCAAAGATTTTCAGGGTAATCAAGCTTTTGATGCGAAAGCCAAAGAAAACTTCAGTGCAAATCAACGACATTGCTTACGGAATCTATTGCATCAGCCTTTAGTCGAACCCGATCAAAGCGCTATGTTTTACCAATTGTCCATGATTAAAATCAAACGTTGTGTACATGGCGGTCGGAAAATTTTATCCAGGGTGGCAAAAGCAGCTTTTTCAAGCAAAGGGGGGTAGAAAAAATGGTGAAATTTTATTTTTTCTACTCGAAACTAAGAAAAAGACCTTTTTTGCTAAAAATGTGATAGGAAAATGTCAAATTTCAAAATCCAGGGAGTGGTCAAGGTCCCCTTCTACCTCTCCCCGTTCGACGTCCATTGTTGTGTATATAGTATTGTAAATGCTAGATAATTCATGTCATAGCTGACATTTACCTGAGGTTTAAGCTCCGTGTGGAAGTTGGTGATAATTATATATAAACTTGTATCTAAGCGCTTGTAATCACTAATCGAAAGCAAAACAAGGAGCAACGCTTTACCCTGGTGTTTCTGGCACACCAGCTTGCTGTATCTTACCCATTGGTGATGTAAACTTCATTTCAATACCATCACAAAATGTTCTCTCTGATAACTCTAGCGTGCTACATATACTGTATTACTTACCCTTGTCTGTAGCATCAGCAGTAACCTTAAATGAACATCGTATATTTTTGTTTTTGTACAGTTTTAAAAGTAAACAGCGGTGATGTACGTTTTATATGCCTTGAAGCTCAAACTTTGGCTGAGAAGCAATCCAATTTTAAAGTCTTTTTTGTTACGCAAATAGGCCATAGACCAGGGGTCTCAAGCTCAAAACGAAAGCCAAACGAGAACTTATAAAAAAACAGGGCCGCACTATGACTATTCTAGGGCTGGAATATGACGCTGACGGAAAAAAAGCTGTGCCTGTACTTAACTAGAAATAGCTGTTACATCTTTTTTTCCTGCGAATGATATCGTGAGTTATAGGGAGTGTATCTTTAGCCCTTTCCACATTCGTTTAAAATGAACTTGTTGACTCGTTGGCCGAGCAATTTTAAACACCGGTGAATAAACAAAATAACTTAAATATGAATTATTTCAAAATTCCCAAAAAAGCATCGCGGGCCGGAACCCTAGGGTTCCATAGACAAAGGGTTCTACGAGCTATACTTTCCAGTTTTAAGCAAAAACTGCTAGTGTGTCCTTTGGCCCTTTGGGCGTATGGCAGCCGTTATATCGTTTGATCTATCTTTCCTTTTTCCCCGTTTTGCTCATTAGTGATGTGCAGTGTCGTTACAGTGAGCTGTATTTCGTTTTCCAGGCTGTGACGGTGGCGCTCCGAAGCAGTGCTTTCACTTTTAGGGATTTTGTCCCTAGAGTGGAACTTTTGACCCTTTTTAGGGATTTTTTACGGATTTTTGAAAAAGTTTGAAAATGGGTAAAATGAATCATTTCAGTTTATTTTACTAATGATATTTGTTTCTATTTTTAACACTTATCATGGCACTCAGATTTTATGCTGCACAACCACAGATTTATGGATTTTGTATGTAAAATAGGATTTTTTGGTGCTGTTCTGGGGGATTTTTGGAGTTGTGTTTGTGAAAGCCCTGTTCCGAAGTTTGACTAACAAGTAGTACAGTGTAGATATTTGGTTGTGCTGAAAAGTCGCAGAAAAGGAGGACCATAAGCAAATCGAATCGCTGAAAGCCCTGCGACGCATAAGCAGCAGATATAAGTATTACATAACTGTATGTTTTAGGACCAGCTCTATTTCTTTGTTTTTTACCTCAATTTTATCAGTCAAGCACATTTGAAGGGTCAGCTCTATTTACCTCCATTTTCATCATTAAAATCCCAGCTCTTTATGTTTACGGGTCCAGCGCATAATTAAAATTTTCCCGTGTCTAACTGTATGTAGTATGACCGCTCCATTTAATCCCTTTATGTTCTGGGGGTCACAGGGAAATAATATGTAACCCCTGTATTTCCTTTGGTTCCATTTTTTTGTACAGATACTCCCATGCCCCCATGCATGTGTATTTATTCGATCTGGAAGAATGATTGGTTTGTCATCGTCAGCAGAAAGAGCAACTTTGTTGACAGTTTCTGTGAATATTTCATGCTGCCGACTTCTGATTACGTTCATAGGTCTCAGCTGTTCTTCGTCATTGAAAAGGCAATTTTTATAGTCATCGACTGAAATATTATTTTTTACTATGCCTTTTTTACACCTTTACATTTCTTCTCTTCATCTCCTTCCTTTTTGTAGGCATACAATTTTGCTCATAGACCTACAAATTCAGATATGATTTTCCCACCACATTCATCTTTCATCATCCCAGGAACCTTTTTTTAAGTCTCGGAAGACTGTAATTCTCAGAGTTGGAGGTATCAAATTTATCTTTGATATCTTCTCGGATATCTTCAAAAAAGTCGTCAGTTTCGATCTCATACATCAAAGAATCCGTATCAGTCATCAGCAACTTTGCTTTTGATCCATACTTTTTATTGATGTAATTATAATGAAAATCATACATAAGAGTCTTTGATAAATCCAGGATTGACATTCCGAGATAAACTGGCTTTTTGAATACAAGTTCTGTTTTTTTCATATGCATCGCAACTAGGTTTTCCTTGAATATTGTTTTTCATTCATAACTAGGTTTTGCAGCCAACTTCTCCGCAGATTTACTATCTGCTTCAAGTCTTATATCAACTCTGTTCCTGATGTTTTCCATTGTCTTTCCAAACACGGAGTTATTCATCAATTTGAAGAAATCTTTTTCAAACTCACTTGAAGCTTTTGTTCTTAGTTTTGTATTTAACTCGATATAAGACTTCATCCATGGCTCTTCTTTGAAAGAAATTCCACGATTAAGTTTTGTTAATTTTAGACCAAGGTCTAAATACTGTTTTAAATTTTTACAATGTAATATATATTTTTTCTTGTCTGCCAAGTAAGGGATAAGTTTTTTTTACTCTATTTGCAGTAATCCTCTCTGGAGCAAGAGGATAATCATTATGAAGATCATGAAGTTCTTTTGGATACTCTAAATCAACTTCTAAGATGCATGGAAATTCTTTCCAATTGTTTAAATCTTTTTCTTCATCCACTTGAAGCCACTAACTGGCAATGGACGACTCATTGCCCAACCATACAAGTTGTTAGCATCAAGATATTGAATAAATTTTGATTTTTCTTCTGAATTAAAATCTTTCATATACTTATTATTTGCTCTTGAATACCGCGTTGAAATCATATAGACCCCCACACGTATTCCCTGCTCTATCATGAGTAACATGTGTGGATCACTGAATAATTCAAGTTGAACTTCAGTCTTTTTTAAACATGCAACCCATGCTAGTCCAGGCGCTGAATAATACCAACAAGGATCAAGTTCATAATTTTTAAACAAACGTCTCTAAAATTTTCAAAGACATCTGCAAGTAAAACTCCGTCTGTGAGAGGATATAGATCATGGTATTCACGAAAACGTTTCATCTTAAAACGATCTCAAACCTTTTGAGCATGCTTAAAGTTTTCAGATGATATATCAGAGTCGTTCAACTTTGAGTAAAACTCCTCTTTAAGGGGTAATTGAGTGTCATTAAATTTACTCAGACTGTTAAACCAGTCATATGGAAAAACTCCTTTTCGTCTTAACAATTCACAAGTCTCTTCATCGAAAGTTTTATGAAGATGAGTGAACTGTTCTTTTTTGAGATAATTCAATAATTTCTCCAAGCCCGATTGCAAGAATTGAAAACTGTCGATAAATCCAATATCATATTTTTCTTTTTCCTGCTCTTTATCATAAATCTTTTTTGAGAAGCTTATATAATTTTCCTCCATTTTCGGGATACAATTTAACATTCCCGGCGTCTTTGGACTTCGTCCCCCAAGTTTTTAATGAACAAATGTGCATCATAGCCAGAAAGATTATGAAAAATCACCGGTATATCCTGCGGCTCTTGATACAATAAATTGCATTTATTATGTGTTGCTCCACAATATTTTCCAGTTTTATGATCATGACCTCTACACTTTTTATCATTAGAAGCGAACGTTTTTTTTACAAAGATAGCAAGTTTTTGCATTTTCAAAATCGATTTTATCTTTGTCAGTCATGACCATCGGCTTGTTTTCCAATGACCAAATTCTGTCTAGGTCTTTTTCAAGTTGACCTATAAAAATCCCTGCTATATCTTCCCCATCTTCTCTCTGAGAATGAAGAACTTGTTTAACAGGTTCACCATTTTTAAGTATATAATAGCAGAATCCAGAAGGTTCATGTTTTTGATACTTCTCAGTGAACGATTTGTCTAAATCAGGTTGACAACTTTGAATTGGTTTTGTGAAGCATTCAAAGTCTGTGTAGACTACGATTGGAACTTTATTTGATCGGTTGAAATGATTGAATTTTAAAATTGTCCCATTTTTTGGTAGACTCACCTTAACCACACCATTCTTTTGACAATATTCATTATGATTTTTTAAAACCTCCTTAGTTGTGAAAGAATTCAAACACCTCAAGCAGAAATGTCTTTTTTCTGCATGTTTAGTCTTTTGACTGGTTAAAAGTCTTGACATGTTGTTTATTAATACATAATGCTTATCTTCCAGCAGTAGAAGATTTACTTCAAGTTCTCTTTTATCCATCTCTGAAATCCTCAAAGGATATATTATCTTTTTTTTCATCATCAGATCCTAAAACATTTAAGGAAATAGTGGGATTTTGTTTTTAAAATTTATCTATATCCTTGAGCTTTACTGGAAAGCTTATATTTTTAAAGTTTAACGTTTCTGCTTGTTCTTCTAATTTCCCTGTAATTCTTTCAGGATGATCTTTAACAGGATTCAACGCCCTTGCAATGCACCATTTAAAGCATTGATTATCAGTTTTATTTTCATTTCTAAACTTCATGTTTTTCAATGCTTTTTTACTTGCTAGATATTTTGGTAATTTCACATAAGTACCTCCTCTCAAGGGTTTATATCTCACCGTGTGAATATCAAGACTCACAATTGAGTGAAATGTCCACCCAGATCCTTTCATTTGAAAAACTGCAATATTTTCTAAAATTTGTTCAACCATTGTTATCCATAGTTCATCCAAGTTGGTCGCCTCGAGGATAATCTCTGTTTTTGACTGAAAATTCATAACTGCAACGATTGAACTATCGTCTGTTGGATTAATTTTTTCCATTCTTGCATTCAAAACAAGTCTTACCTTTGTCTTTCAATTTTTCCATAGCTTTCTGTTTAACAACCAGCAAAAAAGTCTTTGGGTCAAACGTTTGATCTGTTGGTGCTTTGATACTATGATGAACTGCGAACCCATTCAAAGCTGATCGTTTACTTTCTTCAAATTTCAATTGTTTGAGATATAAACTCATGAATTTTTTCTTAAAAGCTTCAAACGCATCGTTGATTGGTATTTTTACTGGTGTTGGCACAAATCGTAACAGCTAATCATTAAATCGTTTAAACCCACTTTTGATACTACATTCAGGTGTTCTAGCATACTTACTTGGTTGACTTGGTTGAAGAATACTAGTATTAATGTGTGGTACATTTTCATCAAGTATACTTTCCATCCTTTATATAATATTATATAATTATCGTTAACTAATTTTTATTTATAAGGAAAATTCATTCAATTATTTTTTTCATTATTATTTTCTTTAATTTATTATCTTCAACATATTATATGATAAAACTTATTCAATTATTCAATTATTTTTTCATTTTATAAAAATATTTTAATCTTTTTGAAATTGTTTTCCTACACATATGACAATCTTTCAGTTTATCAGCACAACTAAAACATGAAGAATGTCTACAACTCATAAATACTACTTTTGGGATATTAATTAAACAAATTTTACATAAAATAACTTCTTCTTTTTCTTCTTCATCTACTTCATCACTGAACTGTTCATTTATTATTTCATCACTTAACTCTTCATTTATTACTACAGTTTCTTCATTTATTTCACCAGTTTGTCTATCATCATGTCCAAGACTACTCTTTCCTTATATCGTCTAAAACAATATCTCAACCAATTATATATATTGTTCTTCCTAACTACATCCCTATCAGGTACTATTGGAATTTCACGGAAATCATCTACATGAATCATTAACCAAATGTCAAAATACCTTTCTTCATCATCATCATCATCTGAAGAGTAAGTATATCTTTTTATTGTAATATTAGTTATTTTTTTTAAAAGAAATTTATACAATTTTCTAATTTTAACACTTTCCCTTTGAGGTGTTTGATCACTAGTATGTTTGTTAAATATTCTTATAAGCTCTCTTAAGTTTTCTTCAGGAATTATAGTTTCTTCATGACATATTCTTGGTATCATTCTTTTTAAGTCCTCGCGATTTTCTAGATTTGCTAAAAAACTATTAACAATTACTGTATGTCTTATATCATAAATCTCATTCAACAAAATTGGTGTTAATTTTTCAATGTAGTGTTTTTTTCTCATTCTTATTTCCCCTCGTTCACCAAAATTTTCATATAACTCTTTAAGATGATTAACATGTCTGCATTTTAAATGATTTATCACAAGTCTTTTATCAGTATTCATTCTTTATATAATATTATAAAATGATCTTTATATCATTTTTGTTTATAAAAAATAACTTATAAAAATATTTTAATCTTTTTTGAAACTGTTTTTCTACACATATGACAATCTTTCAATTTATCAGCACAACTAAAACATGCACAATGATAACAACTTGTAAACACCACTTTTGGAGTGTTTACAAAACAAACTTTACATGTAACAGGTTCTTTTGCTTCTTCATCTACTTCATCACTAAACTCTTCAGTTATTTCTACAGTTTCTTCATTTATTCCGCCCTCAAATTGTCATGATATCATTAACTCATTTTGTCTTGATAGCATTTCCTCGACTATTTCGTCCTCAAGCATTTCCGGGCCCATTACGTCCTTATATAGTCTAATAACATTTCTGGGGCTATTTCGTTATCATATTGTTCAAACCAATGTTTAAATCAACTGTATATATTATAATCATACCTACAAACTATACCCCTATCAGATATTATTGGAAATTTGCCGAATTTATCATTACGCATCTCAAGCATAAACCAAATGTCAAAATCATCATCATCAACTATAGAGTAAAGATATCTTTTCATTATAATTTTAGCTATTTTTTTTAAAGATTTTTATACAATTCTCTAATTTAAAAAATTTCCATTTGAAATGCTTGATTTCTAGTAAGGAATCTAGGTCAGTAAAAAATTGTGATAAGCTCTCTTAAGTTGTCTTCAGGAATTATATTTCCTTCATGACATATGCGTGGAATTATCTCTTTGAGTCTGGAGACACCTTCTGGATTTGCTGAAAAACAACTTATGATCACTTCATGTCTTCTGTCATGAATCTTAATCAACAAAATTGGTGTTAATTTTTCAATATAGTCTTTTTTCCACATTATTTCCTCTTCTTCTTCACCAAAATCTTCATTTAACTTTTTAAGTTTAGCGAGAGATTCATCTTTTAAATGGTTTATCACAAGTCTTTTATCAGTATTCATTCTTTATATAATATTATAAAATTATCTTTAACTAATTTTTATTTATAAAGAATTTTCTCTTGTTTCTTCAACTTATTCAATTATTTTTTTTTTGTTATTCCAAGTTCTTCCATTGTTGTATTTTAAAAATAAAATTCCTTTCCCAGTTTTTCTTGAAGCTTCAACTATACTATTAAAACTTGTTTCTTCGCCTGTGAGAATGTCAACAAGTTTGACCTCTTTTCCTTTTTTCTGCTTTCTTTCTTTGCTTAGACCTATTGCTTGTTCCAATAAACCCTTTTCTTCGATAATTTTAAGCATTTGTTTTTTATTCATTTGTGTAAGACATCTTGTACTGTCTTTCAAGACTTCCATCATTGCTGGTCTTGTAATATTTTTTACAGTTGCCATTTATATATAATGATAAAAAAATTTTTTAAATTAATATTCAACTCTCATCTTGTTACCATCACTCTGGAAGATCAAACTTTATCGTTAATCACAACTGCAAAAGCTTCTGTATTTGCTGCTACGTTTTCTGAGAACTGAGCTTTTATCTGAATGTCAGTAACGGAGTTTTTCAGTTTCTCACTTTGTTTTGCCACGTCAAAGACAAACATAGGGAATAATTCCTTGTAGTCTGCTGGAGTTATATTTGGATTTGAAATTAAGTTTTCGACATTGTAAAATTTTGTTCGAAACACTGCGGCATCCCCATAAACCCTTGAAAATTTTAGCTGTGTAAAGTTTGTATCGTCATAATCAATTTCTAGATATCTCCTAGAGTTTAACACGACAAACATGTTGGTGAGATTACAATGATCGAAAATTGATGGGTTGTGCTCCTGGTTTCCAGATTTATCTGTCTGAAAAGCTACAATTATCCATCGAGGTTTCTCCAGGGCTGATTTTACTGACAATCGCCAGGTGAAATTTCTCGTTTGTGGGACTGGGATCGAGTCGCATTGAATCATTTGGTAGCCAACTGGGAGACTTGACTTTGACTTGATTGTTTTGTACAATTCATGTTTTTCTTGATCATTTGGAAGCACACGAGGTACATACCAAGAAAGTTTCGTCAAGACAACCTTTCCAGCATCAGCCGCATTGTTTCTGAAAATCCCATCATGATCACTAGGGCAAGTTTTGTCGCAGTAAAAAAGTGAGAAAGTTGCATTTATTTTCAACGAAAGTTGTATTTATGCGCAGAAAGTTGCATTTATGCGCACATTTGACTGTGAAAGACTTGGCACAACCTATGTTCGTTTGTGCGGACTTGGCCAAAAGCCAAGATTTTCCGCATTTCCACCTCTACTTGAGTTCGGACACTGTCGTACTTGGCTGGGTTATAAAACTTCTAGCTTGCAGACCAACTGTTTCGTCACAGATAACATTGAGACGCAGTTAATCCATCCATCATAGCTCTTTTTCATGCAATCAAAGAGAATAGAACTAAACTGAAATAGTTTTGTAGTATTTTTTTAATTACACGTTTACATTTTGCGCAATAATTGATAAAAATTGCAATAAAAGCAGCACGTAAAAATTGAAAAAGTTGCAAAAAGTTGCAATATAAAATTCCTGGAAATACCTCAAAACGTTGAACTACATATATTTTGAGTATTTGGTAAGCTGTTGGAAGCTGTAAAAAAAAGTTGCAAAAGTTGCAAAAACTTGCCCTAATGATCACCTTTTCTTACGAGAGTTAGTTGATGCTTAAACCCGTAAAAGACTTTTTCATATTCATCACAGAATCCGAAAATATGTTTAAGTGGAACTCTGAATGAAAATGTGCCTTTTGGGTCAGGCTTTTGAATAACATACTGTTGTCGAACTCCAAATCCGATATTATTTTGAAGATGTGCTGTTGTGTGTAAATGTTTCATCCACAATTGGTTGAGCCCATTGGATTTTTGTGAATCATCAGGATATTTTAACAGTCCAAGCATTGTCGTTGCTTGTCCCGGGTGAAAAACTGATTCAATTTCTTGCCCTGAAAGTTGATATTTTATGTTGCTGAAAAGATGCATCATTGCAATGTTTGTAAGCGTGATTACGTCTGCATCAGTGTAAACAGTGTCGTCAGCCGCTTTTAGCAGCTTCCCGTCAAAAACAAGATACGACTCAGCTGGGTGTGTGAACAAGTCCTCCGTTTCAATATTTAATCAAATCTCACCAGGATTGTTGAGATTCGTGCCAGCAATTGGCTCGTAACTGTGAAACTCGTATTCTTGAATACTTTCATCGATTTGTAGTTTTTCTGTAATGTTAAAAATGTCGCTGCTCATTTATTATAGACGATTTTTTTGCTTGTTCAATCGTCTTACAAGGTCTTGTATTTTTATCGCCGACTGCCCCGAGACAGCGATCAAATTGTTCAAGTTAGCTGTCGCTGTAGACCCTTTAGTCACTGCAGTCGCTGGTGTTGCTACCCCTTGAGGCGTTGCTACAAGTTTTGATAAAATTTGTTTTGAATTTGGGGTTAATTTTGAACTTGCAAAATCAATAGCTTTTTGTCCGGCCTTTTGTCCAGCACTTCACGCGATGTTCAAAGCCGTGTCAACGACTTGCTTTTTACTGATAAATCTTGATAAAAAGTCTTTGAGCTTTGAAAAAATTCCAGAGCCACCGACTTGATACTTGCTTTGATATCCACGTTTAATAGTTAGCATCTTTATTTATGCAAAGGAAATATTCGCGACGAGACTTTATTTTGAGGTAAGCATAAGTTTTTTGTAGGCATCACTAGGCAAAATTTTTTGTCTCAACAGTTCATCGCAAATGCTAACGATTTCGTTTCGAAGACCAGTGTTTCCTGCTTGTTTTGAAGCCATTAACAGTTCAAGTCTTTCACACAAAGCGTTTGGATCACTTGGGAGAAAGCCTGAACCTTTTTTTGCCTCACGTTTCACTTTTTGCTTTGGCTCTTTCTCATATTTATTCCACATTGGTCTTATGATATTTTGCCATTTATATCCTTTGTTTGCAGCTGGTCTTTGTAAATTTTTCCTATTTCTCATTGCTTCAGAATTAAGCATTATTTGTTCATAATTTCTCATGTCTTCTTCTGTAGCAAGACCTAGCACTGTTTTTTTCATCGTTACCAAACCCCAAAGACCTTTTGTTCCCTTGTATTTATTTCCATCAATGATCAAATCATCTCCATCAAAATCAACACTAGCATTTCCAAGAAAAAATTCACCACCTCTATTATTAAGTCCAAAGGTTTTATCACCCGCCATTCCATATGAATCAGTCACATATTTTCTTGCAATTTTCCCTATATCAGTTGGAAGAAGACCCTCTGGAAGTGCTTGCACCACTTCAGCGCCTGGTAAGGCTTGCACCGCGTCAAGTTCGGGTTGACCCCAAGGAATCGCTTCTAGTTTGGAAACAATTCCTTCAGACGTTTTTTGTTGTTGTTCAGTTATTGGTTTGAATATTTTTCCAAAATCTTCGTAAAGTGATTGTTCACCCAATCGTTCTGAGCGAAAATTATCTTGAATTTTTTTCTTGGTTTTGATAAACTCAGCGAAAAGTTTGTCACGTTTTGATGGGTCTTTGATTTTAAGAAATTCATTTATTATACCTTTACATTTTTGGATAGGACCAATTTGGATAAAGCCAATTTGGATAGGACCAATTTGGACAGGGACAAATTCGTTTTGACCTAGTCCAAATTGCAGTGCGCGTTTTTGACCTAGTCCAAAATTGATTTAGACCCAGTCCAAATTGCAGCAAGTGTTTTGACCTAGTCCAAATCAACCACGATAAACAAAAACTTTTCTATACTGTTTTGGATCAAGGTTCATAATTTTTTGCAATTCTTTACATTGCGCTGGTGTGAGTTTGTCGTTCAGAAACGCAGTGACTGTTGAGCTTTTGATTCCGAGACTTTCTTTTGGCATTTTATATTAAAATTTAATAAGATCTTTGTTATCAACCCAAGAGTTGAAACTTGCTGGATTCCCTTTCCATTTAACCAAAGACTTTGTTTTACCTTTCTTCACAACTTTCTCGATTCTGAATACTTCTTGAGTTGTTTTTTGAAACGGTGAATACTTCTTCTGTCCAGTTTGGGGTGAACCCTTTCTCAAAGAGTCCTTTCTTCTTTTGAATTCGGACTTTGTCACCAGTTTTGAATTTTGCTCTCGTGGGCCGTCTTGTTAAGTCTGGATACAAATTTCTGTAAACAGTTATAGTATTTATTATCTTGCTCGCTTCGACAGGAGTCATATTTATTGATGAATGCCATGTGTTGTTGTATTTGTCAACAAAGTCGTCAAGAACGTCAATATATTTGTTGGTATTGTTTGCCGTGAAATACTTGAACATTTTTTCTTTCATCGTTCTGTTCCAACGCTCAGCGACTGACGATTTCTCTTCGTTTTCAGTAGAGTAAAGTTCAACACCTAAGTCTCTCACATGTTTATTATAAAATTCTTTGCCTTTGTCTGTCCAAAGCTTTTCTGGATTTTTCTGTTTGAAAATTTCTTTCAACGCTTTCGCAACAGAAACTCCAGTTTTGTCTTTCAACAGAAGCATCCAACCAAACTTTGAAAATACATCAATCAACGTCAGGAGATACTTGACTCCACGGTTAAATTTTGAAAATGCTTGCATATCTACGAGGTCGGCAGCCCAGATTTTATCAATTCCATTCACATAGACTTTTCGCTTAGGGAAGTTTTTAATGACTGGCTTGTGTAGTTCTTCAGCTAATGGTGTACTCTAGGCCAGTGATTTTCAACCGGTGTTCCGCGGAAAACTAGTGTTCCATGAAAGATCGTCAGGTGTTCCGCAGGAAATTTGATAAGTTTGACTAGTGTTAATTAGTTTTAGGAGCAAACGAATAGGACTTTCTTGTTAATTTTAATAAATTAAAAGAGCCAAAACAGAACTAAACATCATAATTGTGATTATAAAATTTTGTTTGGTGTTCCCCAAAATTTTTTTATTGCATAAAGTGGTCCGTGATGCAAAAAAGGTTGAAAAACACTGGTCTAGTCTGCACTCGAAAAATTTTTTTTCTTGGAGGGTGCGTTTTTTTGTGAGTGACGTCATAAATGGAGGACTTTTAGACCACCTTGGCCCACTTTGCCTGGCCCCGGGCGCCATCCGTTAGGTGGTAGTATTTCACTGAAGTTGTTACTGGAAACTAGGCTACAATCCGAGTCTTTTGATACTTTGGATGACCTGTTGGTGTTTCAGCAGTGGAGTCTCGAGGCTTGGTCTCGGTCTCGAGACTCGTCTCGAGACCCGTTTTTTAGAGTCTCGGTCTCGGTCTCGGTCTTGAAGGTCTCAGGTCTCGTCTCGATCTCGAAGGATCACGGTCTAGAGCTCTTCGTCTCGAGACTTTGCATAGGTTATTTTTTATGAAGTTTTGCAAGGAGTTCCTTGAATAAAACGGTTTCAAGAAATGATTGTTCAAAATTTAGCTGTTCAAAAAGGTCAGTGGCTAAACTTTGTTTGTTGTTATGTTGTTTGCGAGATGGAGAAAACAGTTTGCCTTCTACCCCGTTTAAAATTTATGCTGAAATTTATGCTGATAGTATGATTCAATAAAAAATGTGCATGCACCAATGAAACCGCAGCGCGTAATCTCTGCAACGAGAGGCTGGGAGTACTTGCTAAGCACTATCTTTAAATTGTTTTTCCAAGAGTTTTGTTATGAAACCCATAGGCTTATTCAATAGAGGTGGGTGAGTGCCAAAAAGTTTCTTTTTTGAGAAGCCAAATGAAACCATGTCTTTTTCACGAAGTGCTTTTCAAAGCAATCTGTTGAAACACGCTGGTGAAGTTTTTTTTGTTCTGGGTAATGCAGACTTTTTGAAGTTTAAAAATGCCTCGGAACTCTCTTGAGGAAAAGTTTTGCTCATGAGAGTTTTATACAGAGAGCAAATATTGCGTCATGGCTGATCAGTTGCATTGACGTAGCCTGCTGCTATAGGCTTTTCGGCCTTTCTGGGTTTTCTAACCAACATGCGGTGTTGCGAAAATTCTAAGTGTGTTAGCAAAAATGGAAATTTAGAACAGTTGTGAATGTCAGTTTAACGTAAAAATATGGAAATTATGAAAAACTTGAAAATATAAAAACTTGACAACAAAAAATAGCAAATCTAGGAATTATACATAGAGCCATAAAATCAGTGGGAATTAAGGCGCTACACCATTTCGCTGCTAGTCAACTACACCGGTAATCCCAAACTTCGCTCATTCTACTGCAGCATGCTGCATCCCAACAATGCCTGTCGAAAGCATCTAATACTTTCTTTTTGTCAGAGGAAGAAAAAATCTTCAGAACGAAGGCAATGGTTACCTGCAAACGATCTGCCACAGTTGCAAAAACTGACATACTACAAGCACCTTGCTCTAAGTAAAACAAAAAAGCAAACCCAAGTTGCTTCAGGGCTTCATTAGCCCTGTGCACTTTGTTGTTGCCATGGAAAACACATCGAATCCACGGTGCCAACTGATTCACAAGTAATGACAAAAAAGAAAACTTTCCCGCTGAACCAAAGCCTAGCATGTGCCAGCTATGCTATTTATTTAGCCATACATACATGAAAAAGTAAAGAAAGCAAAAAAATAGGAAAAGTAATGACGAGAAGGGTGGCTAGCAAGTAGAGAAAGCAAGATCCATAATTGAGAATTAAAAATAAGACCCCTTTCAGTTTCTGAGTATTTGATTGTGATGTTCAAGATGCTTTATTATTCCTTATTGTTATAATAAGCATGATACATGATTTTCTCTCATTTTATATTGTTGTAAGGAAATGTGAGGAGTGGAAAGAGAAACCATTATTATGGTCGGCCCCGGGCGACATTAACATCGTTACGCCACTGCAGTAAAGCATGCGGTGGGATATTACCTCGCTGCTTCAACGTGTAAACCTCATTTGTGCCAAATTTGTCTATTATTTCTCTTTGGCGTCCGGCTGCTTTCGGGGATTTTCGGAAAAAAACGCCTAAACGCACGTGGCTTTGCGCGGGAATTTCTCCGGTCCGGTATGCTCTACAGACCCGGTAAAAATCTCAAAAGACATGGCAAATCTTTTAGTATGCAATCGAAAAAAAATTTTTGCTTGGGGGTGCGGGTTTTTTGTGAATGACGTCATAAGTGGAGGATTTTTAGGCCACCTTGGACCACTTTGCCTGGCCCTGAGCGCTAACCGTTAGGTGGTAGTATTTCGCTGAAGTTTTCACTGGAAACTAGGCTACAATCCGAGTGTTTTGATACTTTGGATGACCTGCTGGGGTTTCGGGTTCAAAAGTCATGATGTAAGTTAGTAAAAATATTTGACTAATTAGCTAATTAGATAATTAATTAATTTGTTTGTTTGAGATCATAACTTTTGAACCAGAAACGTTAGAAAGTCGATCAAAGGCTCAAAAGACTTAGACTCGAGCCTAGTTTCCAATGAAAACTTCAGCGAAACACTTTGGCCTAGTGGTTGGGACCTAGGCCAGGCAACATGAGCTAAAATCACCCTAAAACTACTTCACTTATGACGTCAGTCACAAAAAATCCGCACCCCCTAACCAAAAAAATATTTTTCGAGTACAATCTACTAGACTGGCCGATCCGTTTGAGCCCTTGAACAGCTCTCTAGCGCAATTGGCGGAGGAGCTAGGGCGTTGGTAAAGCACCCGAAAACTGCTGTTTTTTAGGCCGAAATCGAAGTATGAATATATCGTACGCAGGTGTCAAGCGAAATTTCTGACATCTGCGAAATTTCTGACCTGTTATTGTTTTTCAGTTATTTTGCTTCTCAGAATAAAGAAATAACGTCTGTTAATTCGTTTTTTGATGTGTTTTGTGTAAATTGAAACATTTTGGTTAGATGTCAGGTACCCACAACAAGCTATAGCACGGGAATAATTTTCACCATTGAAAATTTTCGGACTTAGTCCATGACCTCAACTATTTTTCCATTTCTCGCACTAACCCATACCCTAATCCGACATACTTACCTAAACACGAATTTCTAAGCCCTAATAATCAGTTTTATCTACGTATTTGGTATGTACAATATTACTCTGTGCATGCGTGCCTGGTGTGAAGTCAGAAATTTCGCAAGTCAGAAATTTCACTTGACATCGGTTCTTAGTGAATAGGCCTAAATATTTTTTCTTTGGTCAACAACGTAATCACGAGCATCACTTCAAAAAATTGTTTTCGACAGAGTGAGCAAGTTTGAATGGATGAAAAATTAGTTACAATTTTGCGTTTTGAAATTCAAAGTAGTGCTTTCGTTTTTTTAAATCTCTGAGTTTATCACCTCTTAGTTCTAAATCTTTGGAGAATTCCTACTCAATTACTTGTCGTGTGAGGAGGAAAGTAATTAGGAAAAGTGTAGGTAACTTTACAAAAAATGGCAAAGCTTTGTTAGCCAAAATACACGAAATATGTGGCGAAGATATCTGAGTGTCAGTGCAGATGCGCAGTGTTAAAATAAAAAGAATGTAGTGAAACAGGTAAGTGGTAGATAGTAAAAAACTGCAAAAGTTTGTTATTACATTGGCAAATGATATAAACGACGAAGCACCTTGGCAAAAAATTGAATGATGGAAAGCAACCTTTCCTTTGGAATTACCACTTTACTGTGCTTTTTTGACCAGTGCTGCTGGGGCTGTTTACACTCGCCTGCATCGACTGTGCTTGTTTAAATTGAAAAGTAATGATTCGCCTCTTCTCCACTTTCTCAAATAACATAGGCCTACTTCAATACTCGGTAGGAGACCAGAACATGGGACCTTCACCAGGGCATCACCTCCTGTCCTTGCACAGACGGGTTGGTATTGTTTTGCAACGAATAAAACAATTAAAATGTTTCTGAGTCAAAACAAATTTATTGAAGCATGGAAACTGCAAACACATCGAATAATTAATTGGTTCATCAACATTTTTCGAGTGAAAATGCGTAGAGCCTCTAAACCAGTGGTTTTCAACTTTTTCATGCGGCGACCCATTTTGCAACCCAATTTAACCTAACGACCCCCTTCCGAAAATTTCCAGTCAGACATATGAAATGCAGTTGTATTTTCACAATAGAAAATCGCAATGGCTATAAAATAACGTACGATATCACTGTGTTGAACCAAGACTCATTTGTTAAATTCACGCACATGGCAGCATCAGTGAGAGAGAACCGTGCCGTACACAAATCACTCCACAGCACAACTCATTGAATACTAGAATAAAAACTCCCTTAGCTTCCGCAATCAGATATCTAATTTACAAACACATCGCATTCTTACGTCACAAAGTTATTCCTGCGTTGCCAAACGCAACAGTATTCTGTACTGTGATGGGCATAATCACACTTAAAACAATTTTGAATGAAAAAGTAAGGTATCATTTTTGCCAGGTGATCCTATTATTTTAGCTACGACAAAAAGTAGTTCCATAAGCACAGGTGTACGGGAGTGCATATTTTTGGGGATGCAAAAAATTGTTGCCCAAATTTGATCTTGTTTTCCCTAATAACGTATAAAGAGCAAACCTTAATGTTAAGACTAAAATGTAGTATTGTAAACTAATCAAGGTTTCTGCATGCCTAATTAGGCCTACAAATTACCGGGGTTCAAAGCCGTACAACCTCAACTAGCCCTCAATATTCTGCACAGCTCCATGTGAACAATGGTAATATTTGCTGTGTTGAAATGTTAGCTAATTACAATTAAATCCCTGCTGTTCATGCCACCACGCGTCTAAGGTGTTGTTCAGAATCTTCATTTTCAAGACTTAATATACGTTCTAAACTTATTCTTCCAACACATTCATCCTAATAGCTAAGATCTGTTCTTCTCTAGCATAAACGTGTATATAGATGTGTGTGCATTTGTGTTGGCCACAATGGCAATCAATCTGGAAAAGGAGTAAAATATCGGGTTACGTTTTAAAGTATTACATTGCTACAAATAGGTCAGGTCTCAAGTAAGTAGAGGGAAAGGAGGCAATTTAATACATAGCATATAGCTTAACCTTTCACACTGAACGATCTTCACTGCAATGTGTTGTCTTAAAATACTACAACTTTCTTAAAAGTTCACAGCTTCTAAAGTCACATGATGAAAACCAAAAATCCACTCCAGCTTAGACAGTTAAATGTGCATTGAACACAGCATGCTGAGGAAAAATAGCAATATGGGACTGATACACGCAAATACTGCAGCCTAGATGATCAACTACTAAGGAATGTGTACAAATGCACATCTCCAATGACAAATGACTTGTAATCTCAACCACAATGTTTTTATAAAAATAGCAGTGCTTCACTGCACTGCACTAGCGTATGTGAATTATGCATTGCAATAAATAGTACAGTTGCTACTGTTTATAAATACTTCACTTCACAGCATTAAATTGAAACAATAAAATTTGTCAGGATGCAACATATGCAATTCATTGCATATGTTACAGTTGCTACTGTTCATGAAAAGTACAGTTGCTACTGTTCATGAAAACTTCACTTCACAGCATTAAAGTGAAACAATGAAATTTGGCAGGATGCAACATACGCAATTTTTTGCATGTAAGTTGTATACAAGTCATTGCATACAACACATTCAATTCAAACAGACGGAAAATATGAATATCTAAACAGTATTAAATCACAGTTACATTACCACCACGTAACATATTACAGCTGCAGTTACGTAGTTATTTCTATTCAGGAATACTTCATGGAAACATATTTGCAATTGCAAATCTCACAACATCAAGCACGTTTGAACACACTATCATATCATAGCTACCACACATTACTACCGCAAAACATTTTGCAGCTACAGCTCCATTTTAGTTTTACATTTTACAGCATGAACAATTTGAGGTTTACAAAAATTGGGGTTAGTTGGAATGGTGAGTTACCACCACATGTTCCTAATTTTAAAATGTTTTTAACTCTACCCAAATTTGACAGAAGTTGTTTCAGTTGGTCCGATTTTGATTTGGGCTGTTGTAATTTGCTGAAATATTTATAATATATGCAAATCTGAATGACACTCTTCTAATTTGCCCAGATGGTTCTAATTGTTCCCAAGTTTGAATGAAACTGTTTCAATTACGCAAATATGATCAAGGCTGTTGGAATTTCCTCAAATGTATCTAAATGTATGCAATTTTAAATGAAGTGGTTGTATATTAATCAAATCGGAATGAAGCTGTTTGAAGTTACCCAAAATTGAATCTAGATGTTCAACATGGCGCGACGTTGAATGGAGCTATTGTTGTTTGGCCAGAGTTGATTTACTCTGTTGGAATTTACCCAAATTTTTCCAATTTATGGACACATTTTTAACTGCACCCAAATTTGAATGAAGTTGTCCCAATTTGCACAAACTTCATTAAGATTGTTAATATTAATCCAAATGATTTGGATTTTATCCTAATTTGTACAAAACTCTTTTAATAAAACTCTCACCCAGAAATTTCTAAACGCACTAAAATTTTAATGGAGCTTTTCTGCATAGCCCATCTTTGAACAGGAGTGTTTGCAGCTGCCCACAATTGAATGAAGCTGTTGCAAATTGGCAAAATTTGATTTGACTAATGGGCTTCACTCAAGTGATTCCAGTTTAGCTAAATGATTTTGTTTTCACCCAAGTTTGATTGAAGCTTTTCTCATTTGCCCAAATTTAATTGAAGCTGTTGTACCACACCCAAATGCTCCTATTTTACTCAAATGTTTCTGATTTACCCAAAACAATATTAAAGTTTTTTAGTTGGCCCAAATTTGATGAAGGCTGTTGGAATTACCACATGATTCCAGTTCACTCAAGGGCAGTGTCTATTTTGCCATCATGGGCAAAAAACAAGACTATTTTTCCTTTTTGGCTATTAATTTGCTGTTGATTTGGTTACTATTTTGCCTTAAGTTGGAAAATAGACACTACCTCACTTACATGTAAATGCAGCTGTATACTTTGCGCCAAATTTTGAAACTTTTTGCCCAAATAATGGCCAATTTTTCAGCGTTGGGGATGCGACCGCATCCCCTGCATCCAACATGCCATACGCTTATGTCCATAAGAAATATGAAATAGAGAAGTAGCCTAAATATGAATATTTTTGCCAGAAGCTCTCGCGGCCCTAGAAAAAAGGCAAACGACCCCAAAGTTGAAAACCACTGTTCTAAACGCTGCCAACATTTTCAATGTCCATGCATTTCTTCATGGAATTTGTAAATAAGGCCACAGGTTTGACGTAAATTCCAAAAAGTAAAATGAAAATGAACGTTTGCAGTGTTTGGTCGTTTGCACAATTTTCGGATGATTTTTATTATCTTGATATTTGGTAATGTGCCAGATATTTTGTTGCTGCATTATTCAAGGAGTTAGCTTTAATTACCATCAGAGAAATGTGAGGTCTCAAGTCTCGGTCTCGAACTTCCAGGTCTCTGTCTCGGCTTTTATGACAAGCTCTCGGTCTCTTCTCGAAATTTGAGCCAGGTCTCGGTCTTGGAGGTTGCGGTCTCGACTACATCACTGGGTTTCAGGTTCAAAAGTTATGATCTAAACTTGTAAAAATATTTCACTAGTTAACTAATTATATAATTAATTAATTTGTTTATTTGATCAACACTAAAAAAGCCTTCAAAAAACTATACATGTTTTATTTTGAGACGTTTCGGATTATTCTTAATCCATCTTCAGTCAAAAAAATAAAGCAACACTTGGCAATGACAGCAATTCAAAACCATAAGGCTTTGTGACGCAAGAAAAGACAATTCTGTGACGCAAAAGACGTCAAACGCAAACCCAAGACAGCCAGCCACGTCAAAATCGCTGAAAGCAAATGCAGAGTCAAATGTTATGCAGAGAATATTAAAACTAGATCTACGTAAGGCCATAATTTACGACGACAAGCCGAGGCCAGCATCAAGAGGCAATTCACAAACCATTGCAAGCGAAGGATGCAAAAAAATTTAACAATTTATTACTGCAAGTCTACAACTAGCACCAAATGTCCACGTCAACACCAACGATAAATGTACGAAACATGTATTACCATAAGAGCTGAACATCAGACAATATTTATCATCATAATCTGCGTGCTAAAGAGGTATAAAGGGGTGGAAAAATTGTCTACATTAATCTCGGGCTGCTGCTCTTGTATTAAAAGCGTCTCTTTGATTAATAATTCAATGGTGGTTAAAAGCAGAAGCCAAGATTTCGGGATTTTTAAAGTCCACGAAATGATCCGGATGTGAGTATAAATGTTTGACTACATCGGTATTTTGATGGTTAGATTTTAAAGGGTTGTGTTCTTCCAGTCGAAATTTCAAATTCCTTTGTGTTTGACCAATATAGGAATTGCCACAAGAACATTTAAATTTGTATACCACATTGCATCGTTCCAGATGTGCTTGTTTGTCCTTATACTTAAAATGATCTCCGATCGTGTGTGTTCTATGAATAAGAGACAGTTGAGCAAATTGTTTCAGATATTTTTGAAAAAAGTTTCGCAATTCTATTTCTAGTTGTACTGATGTTTCACCAAGGTAAGGCATGTATAGAATTCTTCTTCGAATATCAGTCGTCTATTCTTGCTTGTTTTTGAAGGAGTGTTTTTATAACGTTTGTTAAGAAATATTTTTATATGCCTGTCTATAAACCAGTCCGGGTATCCACTGCTAAGAAAAGAGGATTTAATATGTTGAAATTCTTTGTGGAACAATTGGTATGAGCTGCAAATTTGGTAGGAACAATGTAACAAGCTTTGTATGGCACTTTTTTATATTGTAGTGGCGACAAGCTTTCGCATTTGTTGTACAGTCCTGTATGAGTATTTTTTCTGTAGATAGTTGTTTCAATTCCTTTCTCATTTTTTGTTAGCAGGACATCCAAACATGTCAGCTGTCCGTCTGCTTCCACCTCTTTTGAAAAACTTACGCTTGAATGCACTTTGAAGTTTGTTTGAAGCACTGACAATGAAAAATTGAAAATTTGGAGAAATTATTTTGCCTGGAGACGTGCAAAAAGTCTGTGCATGTATTTGGGAGCAATTGTCCACAGTAGTTGCTGAAACAGATAACTGTTTTTGATGTCTGTCTGCAACACTCAAATGTTTCTGGAACATTCAACGGTCTTGCGTCATGGCCAGTGTACTAACGAAGCGAGAGCGAAAGCACCCACCAGACAGGTCTCGACAGTGGCAGTCAGTGTTGATCTTGCCTTCATCATAGTTGACTGTTACTCAGCAGCCAACTTGCTCACAATCACCCGGTTAATCGAAATTGTTAAACTTTGACTGGAGCAGGCTGCACGCCACACGGGGACTCAAAACACTCCTCTTGTGGGCGTGAGCAGTGGCGTCCAATAAAATGGTAGTGGTCTGCGATACTCAGTGACCCGTGACATGATCAGTGAGGTTTTCAGCTGTCTTTGCATGTGCGCTTTCACAATTGCGATCGTGTGGTCGGCAAAGCTAAGAAGCATTCGCATTGCGACGTAGTTTGATGGCTTGTTTAAGATTATATTGAAATTGACTACGGTAAGGCAATTCCAAAGTGAAAGTCACTTCTTTTAGGAGGAATTCATTGTCTGTTCATAACCTAGTAGGTTAAGGTTAGATTTGGGAAGCTCCCAGGGAGATCTACTAAGATGTTCAGCTGAAACCCACGATTCTTCAAATCTCAAACCACAAGTTCTAAAGAAAATTTTATATTGGTGACAATGCAAGTCATGACATTTCTACGTAAGGCTGTTGGAATAGATGATTTTTCTACTAACTTGCCATCTGATTGTTATACCAACCCAGCCAGCAGCTTTGGCTTAGTCTTGCTGTACACATATGCACATTGCCCTTACAGTTTTGGTACTAGGGTTTTTCCTTGGAAAAACAAACTGCATACCAGGCCTTTTTGGTAATTTTCCATATTATTGTTGGATTTCTAAAACACCCTGTGAATGAAGCTCAAACAAGTCCTTAAATTGTTATATCTACTATTTATCTTCAGGGTTTTCTTATGTAAATGTATGATCTTTCAATAGAAAAAGAATATGGTTGGTATCTGATAGTGATACTGTAGTCAGCTAGATCTGTACTTGTATATAGTATTATTTAGGCTGATTTCTGCTCTGAAAAACCACTTCCATACAGATATGTAGCCTAGGGCTGAAAGCTTTTAGTTAAGGCGGTGGCTGCAGAACTGCCCTTGGATCTTTAAATTTGAAATCTTATTTGACCATCTCTTGTAACATGATAGTAACGCACAACGAGAATGCAGCAGGCTTGGTAGAAACATAGTAAACACAAAAGGTAAACTTAACCACAGCCTTAACGTTAACCCCTAAATTGAAAGTTTAGAAAATTTTTAAAAAATAAAGAAAAAGTGGTCACATGCATTGAAACATGGACCAGTCACTACTACAAAAATTAAAGTAGCCAAAGTGAGAGTCCAACTGAAAACCATTTGCACAGCAGATCTGAAACACATCCGCTATGATATTAGGACAACGATGGTTGAGTAACAAACTGACCTCTTCATTCAAACCGCGTCATGTGAGGCGGTGTGGTCGAATAAGTTTTAAAACACGAAAATCCATGGGCGGTTCCATAGCCACTTCAATCAATTTAGAAAAAACGAGATTGTGGTTATTTCTGTGAAATACTTTCTGCTTCAAACAAAATGTGCATTTAAATGTTTTTGTGTTTCATAGCAAATGCTACTCAAAGTGAAAATATAACGAAAGTGAAGTACTGAGCTTTAGAAACTGCAAGCTATTGTCAAAAATAGCCTACACATCAAAAAAATAGTTATCACAAGCCTGAGGAAATGAAGTAAAATACTTTATTCAGAGGTCTTTGCTTTACCAGATCATTGGTACTTCTTAATATGTTTTAGGTCTAAGAAATGTGCTTGCTCTGTTGCAGCGATGGGGAGACACGCTGTCTCTTTCAAACCTTTCTCAGCCATCATGTCAGACCAAGAGGATTCTCCCATTGCTTTATCACTAACTTTACTCATGGCTGGAAAATAACACTTACAAAAAGGTCTTCATCTTAGTTTTTAACAAATCCATGTTGAATCCAAGTGATTTTGCCTGTTTTTTTTTAGGCTGGATATGTCAATCTTGCTTTTTACCCCACAAGGTTTTGAGTTTGTTTTGGCTAAGGTTGACCATGCCTTTGCCTTCAGTGGCTGTAATTTTCTCAATGAAAAAATTTTAAAGATACCTTATTTAAACTTATTGCAAAGTTTAAACTTTGAAAATTAAGCTAAATTATACATCAGTAAAATGGTTTTCAGTATTTATTGCAATGAAATTTCTTGATTGAGCTCATTGTGTAGTATCAGGGTTTTGAGTTTCTACAACTGATTACATGGATGAAATGATTAATGAAGTCTCCCTTTAGCTCAGCGGTTTGCAACTTGGGGGTCATGAGCAGACATGGACAATTTGAAATTTAGATTGGGGTTGTTCGGTTGGGTTAGTGGGACGTGGTACAAAAAAGATTGAAAATCACTGCTTTAGCTGATTTAAAACCACTGCTTCAATTGGAATGAAGATAATACCAATGGAACAGATCAGTATCTAATTGCAGGCATCTCAAACTGCAGTGCTCTGTCAACATTAGTGAAAAAGTGGTCACCATTTTCCAAGAATCTAGTCTTAAAACTTTGGCAATATTCCTACAGTTAAATAACATTTGAAAATGAAATTTTTGCCAACGCTGATCTGGAGGTAAACATAATATGTTACAATGAAACTCTGGGATAAGACATTTGACAAAAGATTTTAAAACTCTCACTTTGGAAGAACACAACCTCCACTTTGTTGGTCTGCACAGAACAAATATGGGAGGAAATCCAATAGGTTTCTTACTTCCATTGGATTCCAGCTGTAATCTTGCTCCATTGAAAGTTCATACATTTACATATGAAAACTATGAAGAGGAATGGTAGATTTAACAATTAAAGCACTTGTTTGGGTTTAGTTAAAAGGCATTTTATGAAACTGGCATAACTATGGTAAACTCCCGAATGGCCCAAGATCCAGCTCATTTTCCTGTGGTAAAACATCTGGTAGCAAAAGTGTTATTGGCATTTTTTAATATAACTTTCTTGTCAATGAAGGTCTTCGAGATCAAGTGTCATGATTTGATTAAAGTAAATAGATGATTCCATGATTAAAGTTTGTTGTGATTTTTGGTATTGATTATATATAAGATCACTGTTGTAAATTAAGAATACATAGACTCACTAATGGTTCTTCATGGATTCAACTGAGTCTGCCATGGGAATGAACATTGCATTCAGTTTGTATCTTAAAATTGTAATATATGCCAACTTCTTGAGTTGTTACACTTTGTGTTAACAATATTTACTGTTATACAGGGTGACCCAAAAAGATGTGTACCCATGAAAATTTCAATTGTGACTTTGATTAAAAAGCTATTTATTTCAAATTACAACCACACATTATTCAGTTTATGGA
>Ga0210059_1002486_pt1 | contig 28914 bp, 15 predicted proteins | sample Ectturendosymbi2_FD_188042 | JGI IMG/M metagenome (GOLD analysis project Ga0210059, IMG submission 188042) | Ecteinascidia turbinata endosymbiont from Florida, USA - Sample 2 (SPAdes) (version 2) | ecosystem: Host-associated > Tunicates > Ascidians > Unclassified | place: Key West, Florida...
TACTACCACCTAACGGTTGGCGCCCAGGGCCAGGCAAAGTGGGCCAAGGTGGCCTAAAAGTCTTCCACTTATGACGTCACTCACAAAAAACCCGCATCCTCCAAGCAAAAAATTTTTTTCGAGTGCAGACCAGAAGACTTGCTGTGTCTTTTGAGACTTTTACCGGGTCTGTAGACCATACCGGACCGGAGAAATTCCCGCACAAAGTCACATGCGTTTAGGCGTTTTTTTCCGAAAATCCCTGAAACCTAGCAGACGCCAAAGAGTTAAGATGCAAAATACAGTCCTTTCCAAGATGCAAAGAATTAATTGTTTTTGCTTTTACACGTTTCCTGCAACATTACACAATCACTACTTTTGCCAGGCATAACCCTAATGTACTCATCATTCTTATAAATGCAGCAACAGCTTTAAGTATTGATTGAGGTAAGTTGTTTCTACTCTTGTATGTTGGTTTTCTTAATATATCACCTGCTGACTTCAAATTTTGTTTTGTGATTCTCTCACCAGATATTCTGATACTTCAGAGAATTCAGCAGCTTTTTTTGCACTCTACGATCTTGGCTTCATTGTTAGCAGTTGTTACACTTTGTGGAATGATTTTGCCGATAGCAATTTTTCTTTAAATTCAAGCATCATATTAAGCAAATCACTTGAATCCTTTTCTATGCATTCAACTCAAGATGTTGAAAGTTCAGTCTGATCTTGATTGTAACACAATTCTTCAAAAATGGAAGTGTTAAAAGTTCCTCTAGTGCTTCAACCACTTCCTGAATCTTTTACTTTGCATGAACTTTCCTTTGCTTCTTTGGTATACTGTGGGTAACAATTGGAGGCACTTGACAAGCATCCATTATGCATTCAAGGTAGCATTTTGCAGATTGTCTTTGTGCAGTTCCTTCATCATTGTTAATGGTACTGGTAATTTCTCTAATTTGAGAGCTGCTTTCACTGAGTCTGTCAGCATCACTTTTTTCTACTTCTTGGTAACAAATAGCACATAATTATTTCCAACCTAGTAAAACTTTGATTAACTGCATTTCCAAGTTTCTCGGCCATTGCAACAGCCACCTTATGGTTTGCATTGACTTTTTTCTTGCGTTTTTTCTATACATCACAGCATTTAGAAATTTTTTTCCTCGAATGCTTCGCCAATGAATCACCTGCAGTGGTGCATACATACAGTTTCAAGTGTATCCAAGTGTTTTAGCTCAGATCTACATTTCAGCTGGATTTTCTTGCTTGACTCTTGTATAGGTAAGTTTGTTACCTTTGTGCCCTAAAGAAGGGGTAGGGAACCTGCGGCCAGCATGAAAATTTAATATGGCCTGCATCAGAATTTTCATTACTCAAGTTAGATAGCATCGTGACAAAACGAAATTATATGGCAAGCAGGCACTCATACAATGAGTCAAGATAAGTATCTCACTCTTTGACATAGACCTAGTTTTCTCTCTTTGTTTTCCTTAGGAAGATAAAGGCAGAATTTTACGATAAAAATAATTTTTGTGGCCCGCCAGTGATATTCCACAATGCATGTGATCCACTATAGCAAATAGGTTCCCCATCTTTACCCCAAAACATTACCTAGTGAGCAGTTTACAATACTTTCCATGTTGTAGTAACTCAGAGAATGATTAATTAATGTTTAGAATCTGAAAAAAGCAAAAAAAGCTGAAGATACTGTACAACATGTTCTACCAAATGATATTCCTATTTGGAATTCTATTAACATTTTACGTAAACTTCTTGTGATCTTTAAAGTTGGATATCTTCTTTAAGACAAAATTTACATCAATCCAAATAGGTGAAATTATAGCAACAAATTGCTTTATTGAATGAAAAAAAAAGTATTTTGAAAACTCTTTGCCAACGCGCCAAAATATTGTCAAAAAGATGAGGTATAAAAAAAATTTAAAGAAAATCTTCAACACCAAATTTCGTGCTGAAATCCTCACCTTATCAAATATTTTAACTTCAAAAATGAATTCCTTAGATCAAAAAATGGTAAAATACTTGTTTTCATTGTAAAAATCCTTTAAGGTAGAGTTATTGCTAAAAACTGAATGTGAGGAATAAAAAAATGGTTGTGCTCATCCTTAAAAACCCACCTAGTAGCCAAAAATTCAAAATGCTGTATCTAAGCCATCGGTAAAGATATTTCAGAAATTTTTTTGCTATCATCATAATTTTTCAGTCTTGATCACATATGTGAGAATTAGCAAAATGCATGACTAATGGTTACAAGGTGTCTTTGATTATAAATGAATTGCCCCAACTACATTTTCCTTTATTTTATGTTCCACCCTATTACTGTTGTATAACGTTTACCATTTAGCAGCTAAAAATGTAGCCTACTTTTTCGTTTCTTTTGTGCACCCATGTATGCATCAGTGGTGGTCTTAGCAATTTGGGAGTTTTATTGTCATAATACATGATATGCAACAAACCAAAACTATTTTATACAATTGAAGTTCATTGTCATAATACAAGATATGCAACCAACCAAAACTATTTTATACAACAAGTTTCAAAAAAACAATTTCTCGTTGAGGAGCTACTCTTTGGGAAAATGTAGATGAACAATTCAAAGATATATCCCATAACGCCTTTAGTAATCAATACCAATCATTTTTGTTGTTGCAAACTTGCAACATGGATGAATGTCTGAAATAACTATACTACTGGATACATGTAGTGAAATTTTCAATAAAAATAATATCACTTATGTTTGGCATGCATTTCGGATTGCTCGTATGGTTTGTAACCTGGTGCTTGGCATTTTGTGGCAGGCAACTGAAGTATTTCCATGATCCTTATCTCAGGTCTGTTTCACTGTTTATGCAATTGTGTCTTTATTTACACTTTTGGCAATCACTGAGATGTTTCATTGTGCTGGGGCACTTTGACTCAATAACCGCAAGGTTTTTCAGTGTCCTGGCTACAAGATTTCACTTGTTTTGTTTTTTTGTTTTATGAATAAGTACGACTCTAGATCGTTAAAATGCTTGTTTCTATCCATGTCACCGATACCTTCATCTCGTGTGTGTTGGGGCATGTATAATTGCCTCGAGTATGATAAACTTGCAAGTGTCTTATTTTGTTTTATATGTGCGCTAGCCATGTCTTGTGGGCCTTGCGGCTGAAATCAATAAAACTGTCAAACTGTCATGCACTGATGAGCCTTGCAATTATCTGTTTAACGATTCTAAGCTCAAGGATAGATGAAGCAGCATGTAGGCCCAGGCAAATTGTTTCCAGGGAGTCAGGCTGAATGGTTTCTTCACCATGTCATGTTGCGATGTGTACATTTTCTTGTCAGATTGTGTGTACAGTACATATCAAGTTCATGTGTGTGGTCTTCACTTCCCACATATGCACCACAATCCACTACACAAATGACACAATGGCATACAACATACAGCAAAATATAACACCCCACTGCTGCTAAATAGGTAGAAAATACTTCAGCTAAGGGTTGGAAGCTTGTTTTTATTGTGAAAATTTGACCATTTAGTTTGATTGCAAATATTTTGTTTGATGTGGAATATTTTTGGAAATTTGATTTAATTTGCATTTGGCCCCACATTCTGCATTTGACTCGTTGGCTGCCGGCCTACGGTATATTCGTACTTTGATTTCGGCCTAAAAAACAGCAGTTTTCGGTTGCCTTACCAACGCCCTAGCTCCTCCGCCAATTGCGCTAGAGAGCTGTTCAACAGCTCAAACGGATCGGCCAGTCGATTGCACTTGAAAAAAATAAGTAGATTGCACTTGAAAAAAATTTTTTTGGTTGGGGAGTGCGGACTGTTTGTGACTGACGTCATAAGTGAAGTAGTTTTAGGGTCATTTTGGCTCATGTTGCCTGGCCTAGGGCCCAACCACTAAGCCAAAGTGTTTCGCTGAAATTTTCATTGGAAACTAGACTCGAGTCAGAGTCTTTTGAGCCTTTGATAGACTTTCTAGTGTTTCTGGTTCAAAAGTAATGATCTAAAATAAACAAATTAATTAATTAACTAATTAGCTGATTAGTCAAATATTTTTACTAACTTACATCACAACTTTTGAACCCGAAACCCCAGCAGGTCATCCAAAGTATCAAAAGACTCGGATTGTAGCCTAGTTTCCAACGAAAACTTCAGCGAAATACTACCACCAGTTGGCGCCCAGGGCCAGGCAAAGTGGGCCAAGGTGGCCTAAAAGTCTTCCAATTATGACGTCGCTCAGAAAAAAAAACGCATCCCCCAGGCAAAAAAAATTTTTTCGAGTGCAATCTACTTGACTGGCCGATCCGTTTGAGCCGTTGAACAGCTCTTTAGCGCAATCGGCGAAGGAGCTAGGGCGTTGGTAATGCAACCGAAAACTGCTGTTTTTTTGCAAAAATTGCCAAAACCACCCAGACGCCAAGGTGTTAAACAATCTGAATGTTTCCATGTACATTCTCAAAAATACTCTTTCCTTCCTGACAGTTGAACCTAGAGCAGGGTTTCTTAACCTGGGGTGCTGAAATCAATTTCAGGTGGTGTTGGGGAAGGTCACATATGTGGCGGTTAAAGGAATATGTTTGGACAAACGTATTTTTACCAGGTATTACCCAATGGTAGGGGGTTATGGACTGTTTAGGTGTGAACGAAGAGGGTGCTGAGGTAGAAAAAGGTTAAGAAACGCTGACCTAGAGGATGAGGATAATCAATATGACAGATAATGATCATCGTTATATCATCAATCGATAGAACTTGTAATTTGCAGTTCATTTCCTCAACACGGTAACTGAAGCTTATGCTGATTCCGCTGAACAGTATGATAACTTGATGGAGGGTTGATCATCAACATGAACTGGATGGGCACAGTGAGATCACTTAACTAGATGGTCTCCAGTATATTTAAATTAAACACATATTGTTGATGGCCTTGTGGAATTGTTTTTAAGGAAAATATTTATATATAAAACTGACTAAAACAATGTTCAGCATTAAGCACAAAAGCATTGGATGTTTATGAGGGTTTCCCTGTCCATTGCGTTGATGAAGTATCTATAAATCCTGCTTCAGCATATCCACCTTCATTTGTTCGTCTCGCATAAAAAGCAGGGAACCCACCAACAAGTTATTGAAAGTGCGTAAACCAAAAACGTGGGCCCAGTTGAAGTGCGTAAATTGAAAATGGGGGCCCCATTTTGCACACCCTGCACACTCACCAAGATCACTACTGCTATGCATCACAATCATGGTGTAATTTCAGATTCAAGTCATGCATGCAGAGATTGCGTGTGGCCTGTAATTTTGGCTGCAGACTACCATGACTATGGTTGTACGACGTGTTACGGGTTGTTTCAGGTTAGTGAACAATGGTTATAAGTGTCTGCACTGTAACCCTGTGGTTCTGCCTCCATCACTGTTGTAAAACGTTCTGTTAAGAAAGTGTCTGCAACCCTGTGATTGAGCCTCCAATGCTGTTGTAAATCGTTCTGTTTTTATTAACCTGCATTGTGCAGACAGCATGTGTTTGTACTATGGACTTCATATCTGCTTGCAAGTTAAATTAAATTGAATTCATAATGGTTGTTTTGCGTTTTCTAATTTTCTTTTTGCACAGTTTGCACAAAGGAGATGCAGCACCAATAGAATTAGGCTTTTTCATTCAAGTAAAATTACTAAAATGCAACAGTCACTCTTCTCTAAATCTTCGACCACTCTTAAACGCAGCTTTCCAGCCTTAGAATGCATTGCCATTGGCTGACTAAAAGCACATGAGATACGTTCAGTTTTTTCAGAAGCTTCCAGCTCTATTCAAGTCTCAGGTTCGCGGTGTCAAGCAAAAGTTCTGACTTTGCACCATGTAGTGTATGCATGCACAGTGTAATATTCTACATACCAAATATGCCAATAATACTGATTATTAGGGCTTAGGAATTCATGTTTAGGTAAGTATGTCGGGTTAGGGTTTGGGTTAGGGTGAGAAACAGAAAACTAAATGAGATCAAGAAGTCTGAAAATTTTCAATGGTATATATTATTCACGTGCTATAGCTTGTTGTGGGTACCTGATATCTAACGAAAATGTTTTAATTTACACAACACACATGAAAAAAACTAATTGCCAGACTTTATTTCTTTATTCTGAGAAGTTAAATAACGGAAAAACAATAACAGGTCAGAAATTTTGCTTGATAGCGGCGCCCAGTGCCGGATTAAGGCTTTTGTGGCCCCAAGGCATATTTCAAGTATGGCCCAAACTAATGATAAAAGTAAATAAAAAAACAAAAAAGCTTTATTAGTAAACATTTATTTCTTAGCAAAATTTAGTACTGTAATTAAAATTACAAGCTAAAAATGTTACTCGATTTACTTACGTAATAATTAGTCCTAATAAATTAATTGTAACTTTTCTTGATTTTATTGTAGCAAATTCATCAATATCTGAACTAAAATCAGTTTCACGTAGCAGCTTGCTTTCAATACACAGAAGTGCCAGTACACCAACACGGTCCTGACTCATGGTAGATCGCTTCACATTCTTAATTCGAGCAAGCTGTGAAAACCAACGCTCTCCAGAGCAACTAGTAGACATAAGTGATAAGCATATTCTAAAAATTTATTCGGTATTTGGGAATGCAATGTAGACTCCATTTGTGTGCAACAATTTGAAAATATGTTGAGCAATGCCTGTTGACTCATTTCTGCTGTATTTTTTTGACTGTTCCTTGTACCAGCAAAGAAAGTGACAGAAATGTGAGTGGAATCGAAAGAGAGATCTTTTGGATAATTATCAACAAGTCTTTCAATTGCAATTTTGATATCTTCATCGGACATTGAATCAAATTAGGTTAGAACGCCAAAACGCTGTTGCACAAATGAATATGATTTAACGTGTTGCTTCAAAGCATTGTTGAGTTGGTCAATTATAACATAAAAAGTGCTGACTTTGAACTTGTTGACTCCTGACATTTCTTACAAAGCATCAACAATACTTCCTTCACTAAAATGCTTCTTGCGTTTTGGTGCTCGGCGTGATACACTTTCAAACTTATAAGATTTGTTTCCACTGCGGTCATAAGCTTTCACATCATAAGACGTCATTGTACCATTCGGTTTACATGTCAGAAAGTCATTCATGTGTGGCAGACACATCGGTAAATATCTGCTGTGCAGGCTAGTGAACAATGGGTTGTATGGAGTTGGAAAGCATGTACACTGATTATAGATTTCACGAATTTGGCAATTGCTGATCATGCCTCTCATGAAGTTGGTGCTGCGTGAAAAATGGATCACGCTGCACCCAGGAAGATCCATCCATAACAGATGTGCATTATGAATAAGCATCTTCTCAGTAATGTTTCATTTCTAAACAATAAGGGATATCTCAAACTGCCAGATAGCCTACATTTCAAAAAGCACAATACAGTTGCTATAGTAACTTCCACTTCTATCACCACTGATGGCATGGAATTATTGTACTCAATTTTTTTAATGACATGTAAAATGCAGAAGCAAGCAGCCTTTAGCAGGGTGGTTTCTGCACATTTGGTTAAGATTCTTGCCTTCAAAATTACAAATCCTAACATGCCAACCGAAAGCCTAAACTGCTATAATATCTATTGTAAAACACTACCCATCCTCACCGACATGCCTTGTCGACTGCGTGGTAATTATGTTGGTATTACACTTCTGAAACTGAACTCAACACACTAACAGTTAAAATAACGGTGCAATCATATCTTATCTGGAGACAGGCACTGAATGCTAGCCGTGTTACGGCAAGTTCTAGCCTAGTACTGCGCAAACAAGACCACGTAGCCTACACTTCATAACGAGATGTCTTCCTGACAAGATGGCCAATGCATTGGCTCGTATAGGGTGCTGACTCAGCAAATCACGTTAAGAAACAGACCATTTGTTGTCCATATACGCCATACGGTAACAAGACAACGCAAAAATAATCATGTCAACGTAGCAGAGATGAGCAGACTGTGAAATTTTTCAGTCCGAGTCCAGTCTTGATCCGATTAAATTGAATCCGATCCAGTCCTGATCCGCAAAATTTTTGAAAATCTCAGTCTGATCCAGTCCTGATCCGTCAATGTAAAATCATGCATTTTTATTTTGCCTCATGAGGCAAAAGAACTACTCGAGATATTTTGCCTTTCTCCAATTAGGATTGGTTGAAGGAAAAATACTTCCAGCAGTGCCATTGTCTCATGAGGCAAAACAGACACAGCCTTTTAGCATTTCCAAAATTGAACAAAAAAGTGTCTAATAGGCATCAGAAGCAAAAGCACTGAGTTATTTTGCCGTAAAGAGAGTCCAATTGCTTGGATTGGTCAAGTGACAAGGACGATACACTTGGATTAGCGTAAGGTCCTTGTTACATCACCTAAAACTCTAAACCTAAAACCAAAACCTAAACCCAAAACCTAACCCAAAACCTAACCAAAAATCTAAACCCAATACCTAAACCCAAAATTCAAACATAAACCCAAAACCTAAACGTAAAAGTTGAACTTAAAACCTAAACCCTAAACCAGGGGTGTCAAACTCGTTTCAGTTCAGGGGCCAATTCAGGCAAATTTAATCTCAAGCGGACCATACCAATGTAATCACTGTATAACACCCTGGTTATAAGTATTGACAACTTCCAACTGTTTTCATAACTTTAATGCAAAAAGTTCAAGCTTATCTGAAAATGATTATTAGCATATAAAGTTTTCAATTTCCCCATGTAAATAAAAAAACGCCTTATTACTAAGAAGGCTGTCAAACTGACGGTGATGGTTCAGATGAAAATAACTGTCTGGACAACCACTTGCATGACGTGATCCAATTTTAAGGATTTGCAGCACAATGCCTCCTGGTGCGAAATATAGTTCGCGATCATTGATGGCGCACTATCTGTAGCAATACCTATAGCATGGGACCAGTATATTCCCATCCTGTTCAGTACTCCAACAAGAGAGTTGAAAATATCATTGGCTGTTATGGTATCGATCATAGGCACCAATCCCAGGAACTCCTCAGTGACAGACAAAGTCTAATCAATGCCACTATTGAATATGGCTTGTTGTGCAGCGTCCGAAATGTCCGTGCTTTCATCGAACGCAACCAAAAATATAACATACGACTTGACTTTTTTCTTCAGTTGGCTGTCTAAACCTTCTCTGCCACAGTGTTTCTCATCAGGCTAATATTAGGAAAAACTTCAGCTTCTCACAACACACGATTTCTGCAGCCTTTAAGATACAGGTCTTCACGATCTCACCCTCACAGTATGGCTTTGATGCTAACGCTATGTCATTAGCAATAAGGTAGCTAGCCTTCACATCTGCTACACTTATATCTGGTCTACTGGCAAAAACGGATTGCTGTTTTTTCAGGTCTGCTATCAATTCCTTTACCTTCTCTTTCCTCGGTTGCCCTTGTAAGCCACGGTATCTTTCAGCATGATGAGTCTCATAGTGGTGTCAAATGTTATATTTTTTCACCACTGAAACCTGCTGTGAACACACCAAACATACAGGTATCCCATTCACCTCCGTAAAAAAATAGGAAACGGACCAATTGTGTTGGAAAACTCTGCATTTTTGTCAACTTTTCTGTTTCGATAAAGACATTTTGGGAAACGAGGCTGCCACGTAATAGAGAATAAAGGCTAAACTGAGCAATTTAGGGAAAAGCAAAAGCTCAAGTCCGAGCAAAGAATTGCCACAATACAATTTCCTTGTCTCATGTTTTCACAAAAAACTACAAAGATGTCCTCCCTGTTTTCACTCCAGGTTGACATATTTGAAACAGGAAGTTGCTTGAGCCGGTGGTTTTTATTACCATTTCTATGTATTTTTGACACTAGAAATCCAGCGATGTCCATTTCAACATTTCTTATGATTCAATGCTCTATTTTCTGCAGTTACTGCTTTTTACCAATTCTCAAATTTGACCCTGTCGAACAGATTTCTGTGCAGTTTATTTTTTGGTCAATAATTAGAATAGAAGCTTTACTTAGCAAATTTTAGATAAAGTTGTACCTAGAACTCTGAAGGTGTCGAAATCGACATCGTTGGAGCTCAATGTATATTTTTTTCTAGAGTTCAAGTGTTAAACTTTATCAACAGTAGTTGTACTTTTGCATGTCCATACATACCTGTCTGAAAGTTCAAACCAGTGTGATCATGCAAACCTCGCAAGGGGCCGGTTTTGGCCCACGGGCCGTATGTTTGACACCCCTGCCCAAAACCTGAAGGTAAACCCTAAACCGACACTTAATCCTTGAACGCAATATTTTGGCCATAAATCGCCAGCTGCTAGAGCTAGAGAACTGTTGAAACCCTTTACAGATTTAGCAAGTCTTCTATTCAAAATCGAAAAAAACAATTTTCGGTTTTGGTGGGAGGTTTTCTAGAGGTGACGTCACAAAGAGGACATGTTTTGGAAATTTTGGTCTTCTTTGGCCGGTCCTAGGCCCCAACGCATTGACCCATCCTTTTGGCTCAAAGTTTTGTTGAAAACTAGGTGAAAATCTGCGTCTATAGAGCCTTTGATTGACTTGCTAGCACATCTGTGGCCAAAATTATGGGCCAAAAACCCAGTTTTTGGCCTAATTACTAACTTTTCAGAAAAAGCATAATTTGCCCTTTCAGGCCAAACTTTGGCCGGCCATAACTCGGCAGCAGATAGAGCTAGAGAGCTGTTCAAACCCTGTAATGACTAGTGGCGTCGTGTAGTTTAAAATAAAAAAAAATTTTCAAAAATTTAGATGGGGAGTTTCGGGCCAATTAGATCATGATGGGGTATGATTTTTGGTTAATTATATGACGTCATCATCCGATCCCACGCGCCAATATTTTGGTTCGCAGTATTTTTGGATTCTAGGCTAAAATACGCGTCTTTAGAGCCCTTGATTGAGTTTCTAGCGTTTCTGGTTCAAAAGTTATGCCAAAAATATTCCAAATATGTCAGGAATATCCCAGGGGATTAGCACAGATTAGTGGGGATTTCCCTATTTAATATTCTACCATTTTTGCCATAACTTATCAACAAGAAACGCTAGAATGTCCATCAAACCCTCTGAAAGCTCGTGCTATAGCCTAGAATGCATTTAAATTTCACGCGGTTTCACGCCAGTGATTCGGCTTGGTTTTTGAACTCCCACGGGACGTTGACGTCATGGACTGTTTTGACAGACCTGTCAAAACATCCTATGGTTTTGTAAACATGGCCAGAAAGGCTGAAATCGCACGGTGAAAATTGTTTTTTAAGTCTAAACTACAAGTCTTTCCAGATTCAGAGCGGATTTGAACAGCTCTCTAGCTCAATCCACTGGCGACTATTGGCCATATAGAAAAGGGGGGTTTTCCACCACAGACTAAGGTTTGTGGGTACTGAAATTTTCACAAATTTTTGGTGTTTTGTCTATAATTTCCGCTACAGATATGCTAGAAAGTCATTCAAGGGCTCTAAAGACACGGATTTTAGCTTAGTTTCCAAAAAAATCTTGAGCCAAAAGAATGGCCCAATGGGTTGGGGTCCAGGACCGGCCAAAGGTGGCTAAAAAAAGCAAAAACACTCCCCCTTGTGGCGGTCCCCCTAGAGAATCCTAAACCGAAAACAAAATTTTTTTTTTTTCGATTTCGACTAGAAGACTTGCTGAATTCGTAGAGGGTTTGAACAGCTCTCTAGCGGCTGGCGATTCATGACCAAAAAATTGCAAGCCAATTTATTGGCTCGCGCGGCCGTTAAAGGGTTAAACAGACACCCTAAATGTAAATCCTAAACTTTTTGAAAAAGTACATTGAAAGCACTCCCATCAAAGGTGTAAGAGCGACAAGCTAAGCCAAAGGAAATGGTGAGAGCAGAACCAATGGACAATCGCACAGCAGGCATAGACATTACCTAACCACTCAAGTTACTATGTTCACGTTGCTACCAGAAATGAGCGGAGTCACATTTTTAAGACTCCAAGTCCGCTCCTGCACCACGCTTTGAGACTCTTGCTCCTGCTCTGACTCTGAAAAATTTGGAACATCAACTCCGACTCCTGTTAACACTCCGAAAACTTACATGTCAGGGCTATTTTGCCTTTGATAGAACAAAAATGGTTGAAATGGTCACGTGACTAGTAGAATACAGAGAGACACAATATGTTGAGGTTTAAAGTTATGTCTTAGCCTATTCTTTACAAAACGTAGACAAACAGCCACTCTAAAAGCTTGCCCGCATTTAAATTAGACATTACAGTCAGCTATGAAGGTCATGCATTCCAAATTGTCATGTGATCACTTCAAACAAATGTGTGCAGCTACTGACAACATAACTAAACTTCAGAACTGTTTTTGTCTCATGAGGCAAAATAGACGCTTTTTGTCTACTATACACCTTGAAAGCATAGGTTCTACTGTAATTAAATCATGAGGTGGAGGCCATTAAAACACTAGTTAAGTAGTTCAAGCTTCAATAATTAGACAGATAGATAACAAGTATTTGAAGTGAGTGCTAATTTTCAATTTTTACAAAGAGGACACATTTTAAATCTCTGAGGTCAGGAGCTGATCACCCGTTCACAAATAATGAATCGAACTTTAACCATGTGTTCAGATAAAACTCTTTTTTTTTGTTGTTTTGCTTTTCATGTATCTAATACTTGTTGAAATCAATAATGATTATATACTGCTAATAATACTGTAACCTGTTTACATCCTTTACTTTACTCTTCAACTTCATTCGGTGACATCATGCATCTGGTTGGGAACAACAACTCATCCATGCATTATGCAACCCACCCAGGCAACTATGGTCTGTGGGTTAATTTACATTTCTTCATGATGTGTATTTATAAACATTGTTTTTTGCCCATGCTACTTGTTTTTGCTAAGAAATGTTGTACTAAAATGCCTTGCCCTTTGCCTCATAACCATTATATATAGGTCAGAAATTTCGCTTGACACCGTCTACCTTCCTTCATCCTTGTGGGTTTGCCTACATGTACATCAGCCGGCACAGCCATCACACACTTTTTCAGGTGTTGACCTTAGCTGACATTGTGCATTTCGCATTACTTTCGCCACCATGCACGTTTCCAGGCTTTCAAATCATACGACACTCTGAACATCGTTTTTTTTGCACTTTCTTCGACTGCCGGCTACCTTCTCTCTGGGTTACGTCAGCCCTCACATCCAGCCCGCATTTTTTGCGGTATTTTGCTGGATCCGTTTTATTTATTGCCGGCTCACGTAACTTTGGGGGCTTACAGTCAGTGTATAGGTCATTTCGGCACACACTGTTATTTCTTTATAATCTGTTTTCTTAACCACTGGTTTTTGTCATGTGTCTTGTGTTATTGCCTACATCATAAGCCCAACATTTTCAGTGACGGCATGGATTCCTAATTCCCGAACTGCATTGTCACTTACACACTGCATTTTGCATAGGCCATAACTTCGAAACCATCATGAGGTGAAATGCTCGGTACTCCCAACCAGTGTCACACTTTTGTGATATGTGACAACACTGGTCAGAAAACACGTCTCAATTAATTCGATTCTGTTTGACAACAACAAGTGTTACAACCTCTCCGTTGGTGTTGCGTTGATTGTGTGATTCACCACGAACGGGATGTGCGTGAAGAACAACACCATTCATTTACGTGGCGCGAGCAAGCAATAAAAGAGTGATCGTGGCGTGGAAGCTCTGCCGATATTAACTTGTGAACGATTGAACGTAACAACAGCGTGCGCGAAGAGTGATCATGGCATGTGAACTCTATTGTTGCTTGCTGCCACAGTGCGACGCTTTGCGCATATGCCGCTCGAGATTTCCGATCGCAACACAAGCATCATTACAGAAATTAGGTCTCTTAAAAATTTTGATTTACTCCTGCGCAGACTTCAATGTTGACTCCGGCTCCGGTTCCTGCTCCGGCTCGAACCTAAAATGTTGACTCCGGCTCCTGCTCCAGCCTAAAATGCAAACTCCGGCCGGAGTCCACTCCGGCTCTCCGGTGTCAAGCGAAATTTCTGACTTGCGAAATTTCTGACTTCACATCATGTGCGCATGCCCAGAGTAATATTCTACATACTAAATGCGGTGATAAAACTGATTATTAGGGCTTGGGATTTCGTGTTTAGGTAAATGTGTCAGGTTATGGTTTGGGTTAGGGTGAGAAAAATAAAAACAATTGAGGTCAACGACAAAGTCTGAAAATTTTCAGTGGTTAAAGTTTTTCCCGTGCTGTAGCTTGTTGTGGGTACCTGACATCTAACCAAACTGCTTTAATTTACACAACACAGATCAAAAAAGTAATTGCCAGACTTTATTTTTTTATTTTGACAAGCAAAATAACTCAAAAACAACAGGTCAGAAATTTCGCAGAGGTCAGAAATTTCGCTTGACACCGGCTCCGTGGTCATCTCTGGTTGCTAATAAAACTCAACGTTATGTGTGAACAATGGTGGATACAGTTCGAATTGCAAAATAGTCCCAGCAGAGTTTTGCATTTGATGGCAAAATATACACTACCATTTAGCAAACCTGTGAAATCGGATCACAACTAAAATTATTGATATTTTCAGAATAGTCACATCAAAACAACAAAATTTTCTCAGCCATATCCAGTCCTGATCCGCCAATTTTCAAAAAAATTGCAGTCAGATCCAGTCCTGATCCGGCCAAAATTGGTTTCACTGCTGATCCAGCCCGATCCAGTCCTTATCATCTCTGAAACGTAGTAAATGAGATCGACAAACAAGGGTCCCCGGCTCATGAACAGCACATCAGTTGATTAGACAGTTGCAAAAAGAAACAAAGGCACGGAAGCTCTTGGAGTTCCCGGGAGATAAACTTTACTTAATATTTCAATTGTATTAAACCCCGCGAAGTTCTCACTTTCAGACAAGCCGTTCTATTTTTAGACATCATCAGTCGTACAGAATTACTGTGAGGGGGAAACATTCGTGAACACCCTTAAACAATAAACACTGCAGATTACTTTCGCAACAATAAGTTCATCAAAAAATTATTTTAAGTATTCGATAGCTCAAATTTAAATGTTTTCCTGACACAAGTGGCCTGTATTTTTTCGTGGCCTCAAGGCACATGCCTAGTTTGCCTAATGGTTAATCCGGCAATGGCGGTGCCCTGCAAAAGGCGGAGCTCCGCACATGACGGAGTTTGGTTGCGAAGGTTTGATGACATAACTGGATTGGAAAAAAGTTGCGTTACAAAAGCAAAAAAAGGAAAAAAAGCAAAGGAAAAATATTTTCTTATTGCAAATAAATATGCGCTTCCCCCAAACATCTAATGCATGAATGTCTGCGATGTTTAAAAATTTTATACTTTCACAACTGTTTAAACCTATTTTTTGTCCCCGAACGGTTGTGAAACTGAAATAACCAAAAATTATCAAACTTCAGAAAAGACTTCTTTTACCGTAGTGTAATATCACCTTTTGCAGTAAAATTATTTTTACTACCGTTAAGTTCTCATTGCTCAACGAATAATATCGGTTTTATCGACTGCGGTTACGTCACCAATCCTCCGCAACCAAGCTCCGCTGTGTACGGAGCTCTGCCTTTGACAGGGCACCCTCGTTCGCCGTTAACCAAAACAACAGTAAAGTACATGCTTACTTTTTGGGTGCCCTGTAAAAGACGGAGCCAGGGTTGCCAGATGCTTGACAGAAAATATGGCAAGTGTTAATCTAATTCATGGCAAATTTTTGGCAAAAAAATTTTGAAAATGGCAATGTTTTTGGAAATATTAGTTTTCATTACAAAGTGGCAATTTTTTGGCAATATATACTGATTTTATAGTTTTTTGCAGTTCATACTTTTTTCCATACTTTTAAAATTTTAAGTTTGACAATTAAGACAAGGTCTGCTTCATGGGAATAAAAATGCGTATTCAGTAGGCGAAATATATCCTCTGTTTAGTTTAGATCAGAGGTTCTTAAAGTGAGCTAAATCGCCCCATTTTGGACGATTTTAAGGGGCAAGGGTGTGATAGGGATAAAACAACACAAAGGGGGTAAATGCTCAACCACTACTCAATCACTGGATTACCTTTAGTAGCCTAAAGCAATTTATGCGTTAAATTTTCCTCTGGATCGTCTATGTGCCCGGCTACAATATGGATTATTTTCACAAGAATTCTGAACGTGGGTCTCCTAACATTAGCGTCATAATAGAGTTGCTTAGTTCAGCTCTTTCATGACTTGGTTCAGCTCTTTATACTTTCTTGAAATAAAATTCTTCAGCATTACTATCATGTGTTTGCTTTATCAGGCCTGGGGGCAAAAACAACATGTCGGTAGTGAAAAAGGGGGTTGGAATTTAATGTTTGAGAAACAAAAAACAAGATCTAAACATGAGATCATAGACCCTGATTCTTGGCTGCAAAATTATTCCTTATGGTTGATACCAGTTAAAAATATAAAGTAATATTTCAGGCCTAGTTGAAAACCGGAAGCACTACATTTCAGTTTTGATCGTTATTTACAGAATCATTACTTTCAATGCACGCAAACCAAAGCACAGCGTGACCTGAAACGGTAGCAGCAGGTATGTTTTGAAATAAATTCAAAGTTATGCTTGGTTGTCAATTGAAACACTGCAACAATTACAGCAATTCCTCAAGCAGTAGATCATATTCAGACATATGATCTGAGCTGCACTTTCTAAAGTTTTGGTTTAATTTGATAAATTTTGTTAATATTAATAGTCATAATTGGTACTTGAAAAATGGTAAATTTTTGGTATTAAAAATATTACCAACAAAAATTGGCAATTTTTTTGGAAAACAGTGATTTATGGCAATATCTGCCAAATTTGGCACCATCTGGCAGCCCTGGGTGGAGCTCCGTGAAGAGCAGAGCTTGGTTGCGGAGGTTTGATGACGTAACCGGAGTCGATAAAACCGATATTTTGCGTTGAGCAATGAGAACTAAACGGTAGTAAAAATAATTTTAAAAATTTTGATTTTACTGTAAAAGGTGATCTGACACTACGGTAAAAGAGGTCTATTCTGAAGTTTGATAATTTTTGGTTATTTGAGTTTCACAACGGTTCGGGGACAAAAAATAGGTTTCAACAGTTGTGAATGCATAAAATTTTTAACATCGCAAACTTCCATGCATTCCATGTTTATGGGAAACTCATATTAAGTTGCAATGATCCAACATTTTTCCTTTGCTTTTTTTCCTTGTTTTGCTTTTGCAACGCAACTTTTTTCCACTCCAGTTACGTCATCAAACCTCCGCAACCAAGCTCCGCCTTTTACAGGGCACCACTTTTGCATAGCTTTGACACCATCATGTTTTTATCTGTTGACGCTTTCCAATATAACAAACAATTTGGAAGAAAATCGCAACTAAACCTTCGAAAAATATGCCAAATTTAAATATATACTAAATCAAAAATTTCTACACCAATCAACCAAGCACTTTCAAAATATACCAACTTAAACTTGGTATGTATACCGGTTGGCGACACTGTTTCGAACTCCGACACCGCTCCTCTTCCAAAATTTTTGAATCCGGTTCAGGGTCCGGTGTCAAGCAAAATTTCTGACCTCAAGCGAAATTTCTGACCTCTTATTGCTTTTCGGTTATTTGGCTTCTCCGAGCAAAGGAATAAAGTTCGGCGATTATTTTTGATGAGTGCTGTGTAAACTAAAACAGTTTGGTTAGATATCAGATACCCATACACGGACGCCGGAACGTCGATTAGGCTGGAGGGGAAGTAAAAAAGTTGAGGGCAATGGAAATTTATGAAGAACAAAAAAATCGTTACCAATTATACTTTCTAATGTTCAACAACAATGTTGACCTCAAAAATAATAAAGGAAACTATAGAAAATTTGTTTAAATTCGATCGTGATAAACCATAAAATTCCGATGATACTGTTATGAAAAAGACACCTTTGCCCCTGTTGTCCCTCTTTTGAAAGGTCAGGGGACAATGCCATCGCTTTCCGGCGTCCCTGCTTACCGCTATCAGCAATGACAGCCTCGCTGCCTTACCTGCCAAGATGTCTGCGTTCAACAGTCACATGTGGCAAAACGCCTAATATCGTAACTTGAAGTGAACATTAGAATATTTTTTGCCGTGTTATTGTTCCACAAGAAAGACCAATAGGAAAACAATCCGATCGCAAGTTTGCCAACCTGACTCTGCAGGCAAAGCATGGCAAATGAGTGAACTGCAAGCTCACCACTGCATGACACCAGAACAATGAACCTGACTCTTGTGCAGTGTGAGTCTCGTTCCGGCAAATAAACTGTCATTGCAATAAATAAACCAATCAATCGGAATTGAGCTGCTGACGCGAAGTTTTCCAGAAAATTTTGGTTCTTAGTCCCAATTTCCAGTTGGGAGGGGCAAATGGCCGTTTCCTCCCCTGTAGACGCCCGTGGTTTTGACGTACCACGAGTTCAAAACTGTTTGCTTGAGTTCAGTGTAAAAGCGCTCCGACAATGGCCATTCTTTTTGTATGTTCAGCAACAATGTTGACTTCAAAACTAATAACAGAAATTATAGGAAATCATTCTCAATTTTATGTGTGCGCGAATAGCTGCAAAAAAATTGTTTCAAGTCGATCTTGACAAATCATGAAGTTACTTATGAATCTGATATGTAAGGGCACCTGTGCCCCCTTTGCCCCTCTTTCAAAGGGCAGGGGGCGGTGCCCCGTAATGCACCCCCGTTCCGGCGTCCCTGTACCCACATCAAGCTCTAGTACGGGAATAACTATAACTACCGAAAAATATGGGATATTTTTCTTTCTCTAATCCAAACCCTAACGGGATACACTTACGTAAGCACCAAACCCTAAGCCCTAATCATCGGTTTTGTCAGCGTATTTGACATGTAAAATATTACCCTGTGCATGCGCATGGCTGGAAGTCAGAAATCTCACAAGTCAGAAATTTCGCTTGACACTGGAGTGGATCCGGAGTCATTTTGTGAATATGAGGTTAGTTTGCTTATTATTGATTATTATTATTGCAGGTTGTTTGTTTTACAAAGCATGTTATAATGTAAACTTCAAATGTGCAAAACTGCTTCACAGAAAGTCCAAAACTTTTAATACAACTTGGATGTAAGTAAGCCTAAGGTCAGGTTGGTGAGTTTCATGTGTGTAAAGATTTGGACAATTTTTTGTTCATGGTGATCTGTTGAAAATCTATTGGCATATAGAATTTAGCTCACATAAACGTTTAGGTTGTGTCTCAACAACCGTATCCAGTTTTCCGTTTCGAAGGACAAAAAGACCGTATCCCGCATCCGGTTTTCTGTCATACATAATATTGAGTTGGTGAAATTCTCACTTCTGTCAACATGGTCGAGTGGAAAGTGACTACTAGACAGTTGTCAGTTCGAGTCACTCCTTTGTTGTATTGGAGTATTTTGATGTACTAACACAATATTGTATGTCTAAATATTTTAGACGCCTTGTGATGTACATTTCGAAAAGCAGACAAGGGTTTACAATTAAGCTTTTATATTAGTGTTAGGCTTAACATTTAGGGTTAGGGTTTTGTGCTAGTGTTTAAAACGCCCGCGCCGGCTACTGCAGTGGCCGGTAAACCTATGAGCGACCATAACGTCTGAACGGAATGAGCTACAAAGTAACTGAAGGTATCCCTGGATCCGTAAGACATGCCTGCGCATTTCGAGTTTGGTCACGCCAGCCTGTGACGTCACTGTCATGTCAGTTCCGAGGAAAAAGACGTTTTTTACGGAGGCTAGAATACCTAGTTGCATCCATTCAGTAGGCTACAGAGCAGAGGTGATCACATAACCGGAGTGGACTCCGGAAGGAGTCTACGATTTTTGCGGAAGCCGGAGCAGGACCCGGCTATTTTTGAATTTAAACCGGACCTGGAGCTGGAGCAGGAGTGAGAATTTCAGTTTTTACAGGAGTCGGATAATTAATTTTATCAAATTGAAATTTTTTCTGAACGGCTAATTGTTACATTAATATTTTTCGCTCTATTCTCTTGGATAAATTAGTCGGTCATTAATTCAGGCTGTTGAGGATGAGGGAGGATGGCAGACTGGCGGTTTGTATTCTGATCTGATTGGTGCATAGCTTATGCTCAACTGCTGTATCACAGGACGTTAGTTACTGGAAGTTTTACCTCTTTGCTGGGTCGTGTTTTGATTAGTATTCACAATTTGTTAGTTTCAGTGAAATGTAGCCTAGAAGACAACAATGTATGTAATATGTATCTTTGCAAAGCAGCAACGTCAACAGCAGTCAGTGCAGTTTGAGTCAAGCTAGCAGAAATGCAGTTCAGGCTATTCCTAAACATACCATTGTCATCTTGCAAGTTCAAAAACAATAAAAGAAATAAATCAATTGTGTGAACAAAGTGGCATGAAGTGTTTTCGATGTAGCCTACGTGGATTTATTTGTAGAGGCTAAAGTGAAAAGATAGCAGTAGTTGTTTTGTTCTTGTTTCATTGTGCTTGTGCCTAAATCACAAAAGAGTTAAATGTATAAGTTAAACATGACTTAGTTCAGGCCAGAGCTGAAAGAGTCAAATGAGATTTGGTTCACATGAGAACAACTTATGATTCTATTATTTGGTTTCAACTTTGGTAGCATGGATGGTGTATATTTTGCCTCATGAGGCAAAATGAAATGTAGGATACTCAAATACAAAATGAGTATGGATATAAAGTTAGGTAAAAACCTGCAGTTGACCAATACAGACAAGAAACCACTACCTGCTTGCCATCACTTAAAGCATGGCAATACTCATCCATATTGGCCAAAGGCAAAATAGTTCAAGCAGTTATTTTTCCTCATGTGGCAAAATACACTCTGCTTTCAAGCTTTCGGAGTGTAAACAGGAGTCGGGGTGTAAATTTCCAATGCGTTCCGGGGCAGGAGCAGGAGCTAGAGTCACTTTCTGAGGAACAGGAGCAGGAGTGAAAAAAAGTGACTCCGATCACCTCTGCTACAGAGCCTAAACCAAACACGTTGGAAGCAAACTTTCCACATTAAAATGTTTGTGAAGACCTTACCTTTGCAATGATGATAAAAAAGTTGACAATTCTTTTGCTGGGGGGCCAAGGGGGCAAAAACCTCGGAATTTAGGGTTGTTTTGAGGTTCATGCCACTTTTGTGCCAGCCAGCACCCACCAACCTCACCAAACTTGCAGAAAAGGTGTAGGCTATTTGGGTGTTTTGCAACATCCCACCAAATTTTAAGCCAAAATATTGTCAGGAAAATTTTATTTGGGAATAAAATCAAAATATCCACTAAGGGGCTGAGCAGTTTTCAAGGTCTATTTTTGGCGTTATCACCCCAACCCGTTAGGCTAGCAGCCTACCCAATGTCTCTAAAGCTTCAGAATTGCTCCTATAACATTTTAAGCCACTCAGCACATCACTAACCCCAATGTGGGGTTCTATGGACAGCAAACCCGTCATCTAGAAGTCAATTTTCCTAACCTACAATTTTGCACCCCAAATCTCACCCCACAACGGCCCAAATAGACTTTTTTCGACAGGATCCTGTTTTTCGAGTATTCCGGTGGTCGGCGAAGCGAAAAACCGGATCGGATAGACTAGACGGTATGCGGGGAACGTTTTTTCCATTCTCACCGAATTTTGCCAATAATTCAGTACGGCAAATGCACAAACATGGATTTTTTTCAAAAATTTTACATGCAAAGGTATGTTTTTGTCATTCTCATTCGATTCTTTGCTGTCTCAAGGATCCAGGGATGTTTTCACTGGCTTTCTCGCCCGATCCGTTCAGGAGTTATGGGTGATCGAATGTCTTTCAGACACTGCCAAAAGTTTAGAGCATTCACCTTGGAGTTTAAGCAGTAGTCGGATTCCAAAACTTAAAATGTTTCAGAGTCGGAGTATATTCAGCCGAAGCAGGAGTGGAGTAAAAAATTTTAGACTCCGTACACCCTTGGTGCATATGCACATCTTTTGTGAAACGAGCTTAGTAGTCATGTATTGCAGCCACAATGCTGTGTCGCCTTGAGCCACCTAAATGGAGAGTCGAACCGACGACCCTCCGCGTAACAGAAAAAATAGAGACAATTAGATGCTCTAGAAGGTTTTATACAACCTTTAGAGGAATCAGCCGATTGTGCTCTGCTTTCATTTTGCTGCGATGATTGAGACTTGCGCATATCTGTATTGATCAGTGATGTAGTTGAGACCGTAACCTCCGAGACCGAGACCTGGCTCAAATTTCGAGACTAGACCGAGACTTTGTCATAAAAGCCGAGACCGAGACTGAGACCTGGAAGTTCGAGACCGAGACTCGAGACCTCACATTTCTCTGATGGTAATTAAAGCTAACTCCTTGAATAATGCTGCAACAAAATATCTGGCGCACTGCCAAATACCAAGATAATAAAATCAACCGAAATTTGTTCAAACGACCAAATCCTGCAAACGTTCATTTTCACTTTCCTCTTAGGACGTTAAAACCTAAAACCTGTGGCCTTATTTACAAATTCCATGAAGAAATGCATGGACATTGAAAATGTTGGCAGCGTTTAGAGGGTCTACGCATTTTGCACTCGAAAAATGTCGGTGAACCAATTGCATATTCGAGGTGTTTGCCGTTGCCATGCGAAAAATTTGAATTGTTTTGTTCGTTACAAAACAATACCAACCCTAGTGTGTAAGGACAGGAGGTGATGCCCTGATGAAGCTCCCATGTTCTGGTCTCCTACCTAGCATTGAAGTAAGCCTATGTTATTTGAGAAGTGGAGAAGAGGAGAATCATTACTTTTTATAACGATGTAGACGAGTGTATACATCCCCAGCAGCACTAGTCAAAACAGCGCGGTAAAGTGGTAACTCCACAGGAAAGGTTGCTTTCCATCATTCAATTTTTTGCCAAGGTGTTTCGTAGTTTATATCATTTACCAATGAAGTAACAAACTTTTAAGTCTTTTACTAACTACCACTTACCTGTTTCGCTACATTCTCTTTATTTTAACACTGGGCATCTGCACTGACACTCAAATTTCTTCGCCACATATTTCGTGTAGTTTAACAAATCTTTGCCATTTTTTGTGACGTTACCTACACCTTTCCTAATTACTTTTCTCCTCACACAACAAGTAATTGATTAAGAATTCTCCAAAGATTTAGAATTAAGACGTGATAAATTTAGAGATTTAAAAAACGAAAGCACTACTTTGAATTTCAAAAAGCAAAATTGTAACTAATATTTCATCCATCCAAACTTGCTCACTCTGTCCAAAACAAGTTTTAAAAATTTTGCTCGTGATTCTGCTGTTGACGCAAAGAAAAAATGTATAGGCCTATTAGAGTAACAGACTTTTTTGGCACAAATTAGTTTTACACTTTGAACCAGCGCGCTAATATCCCACTGCATGCTCTACTGCAGTGGCGTAGCGATGCTAACTGTCGCCCGGGGCCGACCATAGAAATGCTTCCTCTTTCCACTCCTCACATTTGCTTACAACAATATAAAATTAGAGAAAATCATGTATCATGCTTATTATAACAATAAAGAATAATAAAGCATCTTCAACATCACAATCAAATACTCACAAACTGAAAGAGGTCTTGTTTTTAATTCTCGATTATGGATCTTGCTTTCTCTGCTTGTTAGCCACCCTTCTCATCATCACTTTTCCTATTTTTTCTGCCTTCGTTACATATGCATGTATATATGGCTAAATAAATAGCATAGCTGGCACACGGTAGGCTGTGGTTCAGCGGGAAAGTTTCATTTTTTGTCATTACTAGTCAATTAGTTGGCACCGTGGATGCGATGTGTTTTCCATGGCAACAACAAAGTGCACAACGCAGGGCTAATGAAGCCCTGAAGCAACTTGGGTTTGCTTTTTTGTCTTACTTAGAACAAGGTGCTCGTAGTTTGTCAGTTTTTTACAACTGCGGCTGATCTTTTGCAGGTAACCATTGCCTTCGTATTGAAGATTTTTCCTTCTCTGATAAAAAGAAAGTATTAGATGTTTTCGACAGGCATTGTTGGGATGCAGCATACTGCATCCCAACAATGTTTCCTGCTGATTTTACGGCTCTATTTATAATTCCTAAATTTCCTATTTTTTATTGTCAAGTTTTTATATTTTCAAGTTTTTCATAATTTCCACATTTTTACGTTACACTGATATTCGCAACTGTTCCAAATTTCCGTTTTTGCTGCCACACGTAGAGTTTTCACAATACCGCATGTCGGTTAGAAAGCGCAGAAAGACCGTAAAGCCTATAGCAGTACGTCAAACTAACTGATCAGACATGACGCATTATTTTCTCTCTGTATAAAACTCTTATGAGCAAAACTTTTCTTCAAGAGCGTTCCGAGGCATTTTTGAACTTAAAAAAATCTGCATTACGCAGAATAAAAAAAAAAACTTCACCAGCGTGTTTTAACAGAGTGTTTTGAAAAGCACTTCGAAAAAAAGACATGGTTTTATTTGGCTTCTCAAAAAAGAAACTTTTTGGCACTCTCCACCTCTTTTGAATAAGCCTATGGGTTTCGTAACAAAACTCCTGGAAAAACAGTTCAGAGATAGTCCTTTGCAAAGTACTCCCAACATCTCGTTGCAGAGATTACGCGCTGCGGTTTCATTGGTGCATGCACATTTTTTATTGAATTCAGTATAAATTTTAAACGGGGTAGTGGGCAAATTGTTTTCTCCATCTCGCAAATAACATAACAAAGGAAGCTTAGCCACTGACCTCTTTGAACGGCTAATTTTTGAACAATATCATTTTTTAAAACCGTTTTTTAAGGAACTCCTTGCAAAACTTCATAAAAAATAACCTATGCAAAGTCTCGAGACGAAGAGCTCGAGACCGAGACCGAAATCCTTCGAGACCGAGACGAGACCTCAGACCTTCGAGACCGAGACCGAGACCGAGACTCCAAAAAACGGGTCTCGAGACTCCATCATTGGTATTGACGTAGCTTCACTCCACAGGTGAAATAAGCAAGAATCAATCACAAATTTTAATAGGAAATCGAATTCGCGTAAAACTACGCATCATCAGTCCTTATATCTTATTCAAATGTAATCTAATATTAATAATAGGGCTTTCCTCTATTAATATTATTTCTCTATATACAATGATAGAGATTTCCCTACCCGACTAGGTAGACTCTACTATAGTTGCTGCGAATTCAACGTTATATGTGGCGAATTGCCACACCACACATGTCAGCAAGCTGTAGCCTACTGTGGTCTACCATTTAAAGTTGCGATAATAGGTCAGCTACTGACAAAAATATACTCGGTCAGCTACTGACAAAAATATACTCACTCCTATTGCCATGTTTTTGAAATCAGAAGGAATGCTCACGTTTCTTGCTTCTGTAAAAATAAAACACAATTATGTCAGAAGCTGACATGCAATTTGATTTTCTGCAAAATTAATGATCGAAAGAAAAAGGTGCAGTCTAAGAGTGTAGTCATATTGAAGGCTACACTGGAGTCTGTAGCATTTGGATCGCAGTTTAATAAATGATCCCGGCATACCAACAGCAAAAAGTGTGACGCTGCATTAACCACTTTTTGTGCTCTTGTGTCTGTGATATGGACCATGAGTCCGCAATAAAATATCATTATTATATTATTTTTATAAACGAATTGCAAGATCTGGATGTGCAAACTATATTCTTTCGCAACAGATTGGTAACTAGCAAAGTATTGTTTATTTCTGCCACTAGTTTACATATTCCTTGAAATGTTGTGGCATGGTGGTTGTACAATTGTCATTTCTTGAATCATAGGTTGGTCCACTGAACCGCACCATTGTATTAAGAAAATTTCAGCTTGTTCAGCTCATGAAATATAGCAAAGTTTGGTGAATAGAAGAAAAATCGTGAAGCGTCTTAGCAAGCCAGTAAAACAGACCCATAACCAACTTATGACACCAGGAGGGGCGAAGAGTTTTCTGAGAGGGGCCCAAATTTTTTGAACTGTGTACAGTAGTTTTAATTTATGTCCAACACGATTTTCCAGAGTGGGCAAAAACTTTGAGGGGGGGATTCGCCCCCCTGCGCTCTCCTGGTTACAGGCCTGCATTAAAACCTGCTTGCCTTTTAGTTCATGAAAAGAACATGCTTACATTTAAATTGTGATGCTTTTAAATAAAGAACCTGACATTGGATAAAATTTTGGATAATTACTGACAACGTCTTCAAGTAACTTCACTCCACAGGTGAAACAATCAAAGAACCAATCGCAAATTTTTAATAGGAAATCGATATCACGTAACACTACGCATCGTCAGTGCTTACATCTGCAAGCAATGCTAACAGGTGAAACGTTGAAATGCTAAAACAAGGGCAGAGAAAGCAAATAACCTCAAGACTGTAGTGAAAAATCATACCATATCAAATGCAACAATTAAAACTGGAAATTACGTCTTACTCGTGTTGTTTCAAGCTCTAATTGGACGCGTCGCCTTGCCAGTAGTAGCGAAATTCAAAAGCATGCATTTATCTGAGGAAGACGTATTCTATTGTGTTAATCGCCGCAGTTTTTGTTGGGATTTATTTAGTTCATATTACTTTTTCAGTAAGTTTTGAAGTTTCATTGAATGCATTTAATTGAGTAAGACGTAGTTACCATTTTTAGTATTTTTTGACATTTTTAAAGACGAGAGATTTTCTGCAATTTTAGTGAAGAGGTGCGCATCGTACTGGAACAACCCTGCCGAAAAGTATAAATTGGCGAGTGGTGAGCGTTTGCGAAGTACAGGAATATCATTACGCATTGAGCGCGACTTTTACCAGAGAGTATAGCTTCGTCACATTTGTGAGTTTTCTTCGGCTCATCTTGAAATCGTACCGAAGTTTTATTGACGGTCAATGGACTTTTTTTTTCTTTTTTTACGTAACCGAGACTTTTCAAGTTCAGGCGCGTAGATTGCATATTATTCTGTGTCTTCATGAGCTGGTATCTGCGCAAAAAAGAAAATAATTCCAGGCATGCTACAACATGGCTAAGCACGCTTACGTGTAATTCCAGGTATGTTACAACACAGCTAAGCACGCTTACGTATAATTCCAGGTGTCTTACAACACAGCTAAGCACGCTTACGTATAATTCCAGATATGTTACAACACAGCTGAACACGCTTACGTATAATTCCAGGTATGTTACAACACAGCTTAACACGTTTACGTATAAGCATAGGCGTACGGGAAGGCATTTTACTGGGGGGGCGGAAAAAATTTGCCCTGAAAATAACAATTTGCCCTGAAACTAACTTTTTAGTTTAATCCGAATGGGGCCTGAAACCCTAAATCTGCTCTATACAGGTGAATTTGTTCATAACGGCTTCCTCTGTAACGTCAATTCGTCCATAACGTTGCATCTAGTTTGGTCGCGATGGCATCTTTTATATGCATTTCAATTCGCTTATAATGTCAATTCGGCAATAACGTTCTTCATGCAATCCCCTAGAGGTGCCGTTATAGGCAAATTCTGTAGTTACCTTGCTTGTTAACTCAAGAGGTTGAAGTTCCTTGCGTGTTGTGTTCTCCCAGACAAGAAATGTACGGCAATTGCTTTTACTGATGCAAATATGTACGCGACTTCGATGACGCAACGCAATGTTGTAAAAGCGACGGTTCCGGATCGTATGGTCTGACTCAAACCTGCCTGTATTATCGCTGCTGTGCGCTTGAGCAAGGCACTTAAAGACGCGCACTCAAAGGAGCCAAGAAGTCTGCACGTCCGTGCTGCCCTCTTCTACAACTCCTGTTAATCAAACAAATCTATCATCTTGACACCCTGCACCTCTACTCAGCGAAAACGAACAAAGAAAGTGTTACCGAATTCTTATATCAAGCTGTTGAGCTACCGACATCCGATTGTTCGATTTTCACCGAAAACGAGAGCTTGGTCCAGATCAGTGGCGATTCTAGACTTAAAAAAGTGGGGGGAGGGCAGTGTGGGGCCAAGGAAAAGTAGGTGGGCCAACATAAAAGTCTATTTTGCATGGTGATATTTCGTTTTTTGAAGATTAAGTTGCTGTGATTAACCCTATCAAACTCAACATAGGCTTGTGATTATCGTTAAACATGAACATAGCGTTATTATTCACTACAGACACCTAAACGCCACTGTAGATGCAATCACACACGCGTTACAGCTATGTCGATAATTCTGTGCTCACCGTGCAACTTCCAGAGCACTGCACATGTAAAACGAAACACCATTTCCCGTACACGATTGTACTGGCCCCAACATGAACGAAAAGAGCTCCACGAAAGTGAATACAATTTACATGAAAGCGAAATGATTCCAACCACGAATTCCATCTTGACACCGAGACTGTTGATAGCCAGCTAATTTTGTCAAAATATTCTTACTACAAATCAAAAAAACAAAAAACATCAGCCAACGGATTGGTGACCACTGACTAATCCGTTTTTGTGGTGACTTATGGACATTTTGTGATTGTGGTGTAACCATAACAATATTATGCAACTACTATCACAGGCCGGCGCAGCCTATTCGTCCGGTACGGCCATGGTCGTACCGGTTTTCTTACTCAGCAATAGGTATCAATTTTAAGAAACTTGCCCGCAATACTGCTGATAGCAATTGGAGACCCTAAATAGCTGCTCTTTGCTGTACTCCGCCAATTCACTACGCATTGAATTCATCGTTGATGCTCAAGGGTGTAGTGGCACTTTTATAGATTCCGGAACTCTTACAGGTGCCTCACAGGCAGAGACTGCCTGCTCTTTATTTATATTTGTAGGCAACGACTAATACACTGGCAGAGGTGGCGGAGCGGAGCTCCGGCAGCGCTACACCACTAATCATGCATCGATATTTGGTACTATGGACTAGAAACAGGGTTGGAAATTTAAAAGACGATATTTCGAAGCTTGAACTCAAAGTAGGCTACTAGTTCCCACTTCTCAAACCCCTCTG
>Ga0210059_1002487_pt1 | contig 28907 bp, 18 predicted proteins | sample Ectturendosymbi2_FD_188042 | JGI IMG/M metagenome (GOLD analysis project Ga0210059, IMG submission 188042) | Ecteinascidia turbinata endosymbiont from Florida, USA - Sample 2 (SPAdes) (version 2) | ecosystem: Host-associated > Tunicates > Ascidians > Unclassified | place: Key West, Florida...
ACCCGTGTGCGGAAACGCATCTAGATTTTTCGGATCCGACCAGTGACCCGTCGAGACGGGAAGACCTAGTCAGTCACAACCTGCTGCTGGAGCTTGTACAGTATTTGCCCAACACGCAATGACGTGACGCAGCTTGCTCGTCCACGTTTATCGCAGATCTCACATCAAATACATTCCATCCAGCTCGCTCCTGGATCGCGCTGAGCTCACACATTAACGCTGTACCGCGCTGTGGTTAGCTTGAAAGAATTTTTACGATTTTTGACCGATCGCCATCTACGAGGTAACGCCGCGAAGTCACGGCCAAACAGCGAAAAACCCGCTAGTGTCAGGCACGGAACTCGAAAAATCGCTGTTCGTGCGATGCCGCCCCCAGTTCGTCGTTGCGTGCAGGATGACCTGAATCGAGTGATCAAAGTCTAATGCGGCCCGGAAGCTTTTCTCAACACCGCCGCAGACACCTACCGGCAGTGTGTTAGACAAAACGGAAAGGCAGAGGGGCTTTGCTTGTGGCGTTACTGGTTAAAAAGTTGAACAAAAATGCCAAGCGATTGAGAAAATTTGTTTCGCGAGTGTGCGATACGCCCTGGTTTGAAAAAATCTGAAAAAAACGCACAATGAAATGCATATTGTCTATTGCAGCATGCATAAACAATGCGCGTAAGGCAGATGTAATTTAAGCGCTGTGCCAATGCAAAACCTTTCAGACTTAGTATATGAAAACGACCAATCTAAAAAAGGTGGGGCAAGCAAAGCCAGGAAATAGTTGCGTTAATGCGCCCAACCCCTCCGATTTCCTGCGTATCGCGTGACTGGAGAAAACGGCATTTTCTTGCATGCATTTCGAAGCTTAGGTTCAAGTTCAACCTTTTCTGACAAAGTCTGCTCAGTGACGTACCTCGGTAATCACGCAGGAGAAACAGAGTAAAATTCGGAAGCCTTGCAAAGCAAATTTGTACACGTAACGGTAACGCAACAACCGACGATTTGAATTAAATCACGGTGGACTTCCGTAAAACATATGTTTTCATCGTCAGTAAAGATCAACTACATAAGGAAGCTTTGCGAAAGGCATGAACGAGGGAGCGAATTTCACAAAGCGGACATTGTTTTTGTGTGTCGAAAAATATGTTTTTTCCAAGTCGTTTCACACCACCTTGCGCTATGTCGACGTTCGCCAACAGTCAAAGAACAGTTGCATTCGCACTTTGCCAGTTAGCCGCCCTTTACGAAATTCATCATTACTTTTGTCACAGCGACACGTAAATTTTAAGGCGCAACACAACGGATCTTAACCTGCGTGGACTTATCCAAAGTTAAGGAGGGAAACTGTCCATGTCTGGCGCTTCCACTGGAAGACAATTTACATAAAAGCTTCCGAGCTAATTTTTTGCCTCTGAAAACTTTGAGAAACGTTTGTTTTTGGTGACAATTTCTATGGGAACCCGTGTAGTGAGGCAAACCCAGTTGCCACCGAAACATGTATCACAAACATCGCAAACCAATAAACCTGTCACGCTGTCTTCAGAGTCAGTGTCGGAAAACCTTTTCCGCACGACGGTGGCTTGCATTTGCGAAGTCGGAGCTTCACTTAGTTCATCCGCGGAATGGTAAAGCCTGAAAAAAAAATTGCAAGAGCTACATAACAAACACCTGAGTTTACGGAAGGTAAAGGACCGTGCAAGGTGAAACAGAGCACAGTATTGAATTCTGGTATCAGGTTCGTTTCTCAGTTTCAACCATTTCGAAAATTATTGTTAAGAAAGGCAAGGGCGCTTTGAAGCCACTCTCGGCGTCCACCTTGTGGCGTGAAGGCAAGATCAGTAGATATAGCTAATTCAGCAGAGCCTTGAACTAAATTATGGCGCACACTACATTTAAAGGTTTTGTTCCAATAATTACGATACAACGTTTTCAACTCCAGGAACAGTCAAAGTTCAAGCACAGTGACTGACAGCTGAGGAGTCAGCAACCCTTCACTTGCACAGAATGAACGCCTGAATTGACGGTCTGATTGCAGTAGATGTTGATTGAGGGGCAGGCCCGTCGCCAGGATTTAGCAGCAGGGAGGGGCCAAGAACCAGAAGGAGGGGCCAAAAACCGGAAGGGGGGGCACATTTTTAAAATACTGTATTGGATGTATGCAGCACCCAGGGGGCCAAACGTGAAATGAGGGGCACAGTGTTCAAATGGGGGGGCCGGGAACAACTGCCCCCCCGTTGGCGACGGCCCTGCTGAGGGGCGATAGAAACGTTGACATCAATTAACTGCTCTTGCTCTCACCCGACCTCTTAAATTTATCTTCCTCAATCTCTTCCGGCGCTTCTTCTGCTCCCCCGCGCTTGCTCTTCATCACCTGTGTGTACATACTGCCATCTAGTGGTCCTGGTGAGCGGGGAACGTCTGTAAAGAAAATTTACAGTGACCTAACATAGTTACCGTTTTTTGTTGATGATCTCTCAACTTCAGTACATGACAGTGTCAACTGAATGAATGATGCACTCTGCACTCAGTCAAGGTTATAGAGGATCGCACACTATGCTAATGACCGCGACATGAAGCAGCAAGCTTGATCAGTTTCATAAGGACAATCATTTGACAGACGCATATCACCACACCGCGTACCATGCATTCACACAAATAACCGTTGTGTTTCGGCATACAAATACAACTATGAAGAACCATTCATTAAGTAAGCCGTTTTGCGAGGCAATTTTGCTTCTTGGAAGTTTTCCGTGGTGGATGCCTTTTTGCAAAGCAAATAGCAAACGGGCATTGAAGCCTCCACTGCGCAGTGCCTAATTGATCGGCGTGTCGAAAATGTCTGTTAAATGCTGCTCTGGCTCGTGATCGCTGCGCGCGTTCAAAGACGACAATCGATCGGAGGCTGTACCTCAGCAATGGGGCTCAAAGGACGATCGATGAAATTGACTTTTTTGAGAACGGCCAACAAATTTTAATGTGTTCTGACAGTGGGGTGCTTCAGGGTGATATGAAAAACTCTTGCAGAAACTTTGAAAATAGATCGAGATAATCTGGCTGAAACGGTGCCTAGAACTTTGAAACCCCTCAGACTCCTTGAACACTTCCTGCCTTGGTCACGAAAACGCACAAATGGCGTGAACAGCTTATGTCTAAATTTCTGCGTATGGGTGTAATGGATGGTTTTCGTTGCAAAGCCCTATTGTTTACGATTCATCCGCAGATGCGGCATTTAGTTGTTGAAACAAATGTTGCTACATTTCGAAAAACGTGCCTTCTATTTTCCACTTCAGGCCTTGCTCTTCACTTACAAATGAGCTTCGCGGTTCACCAGAAAACGCTGAAAGTTGTGGTTCAAATTGGAAAGTTTCGTAGCCAGTCAACGTCCAAAGGCATCGGGAAAAGCGTTACTTGTTGATCAATGCTATTTCATCAACAGCGTTTGCGCGAAAGCAAATGTTAAACGAAGCGGTACTGAAACCGAATCAAGCGGATCGAACAAAGCCTATCTGACGCTCTCCCTCTCAGCTTGAGGTAAGAGGGCTTGACGTAAGATGCAGCGCCCGTCCGGTTGCGGAAGGTGCAATGTGAGCTGGAGCATGCAGTTCCACGCGAAGACTTAACGCGATTTTTGTATACGCGTGGCAGTTCCTTCTTTAACTGATTTTTTTATATCAAGCCTTATTTTTAAAGCGTCAAAAATGACGAGAGCAATGTAGAAATCCGGTCGCAAGATTTAGGCATGGAAACATGCCCTGTTCACTAATTCACTCACGCTTTAATTCGACAAACGCTCGAAATTGTAAAATATAAAAAGCGTGACGAAAGATGTGCTTGCAAAGTTTTTTTATTATTTTATCGAATTGTACTTCCATCCTAACCTTTCAGTCTTGCACAGCAAGGCTGGGATTGCTGTCCCGGCGATTTTTATTGCTTACATACGAGAATAAACAACCTTTGAAAAGTACATTACGTGTCCAACAAAATGCACTAAACTCTTCACTCTATAACTGCATAGGATGTTTGGTCATCAATATGTGCTGTGCAAACATCCTTTACCATAGCGAAGCACGACGTATAAGCAGGGAAAACACACTGATTTTCTTTTAAGTCCAGGTTTTTCATTAGATAGTTTGTGTTGTCCTCAGAAGCGCCGTGAAATTCGCCCAGTCTCACCAGAATCGCTGTGGAAGTGCTCCTCCATCATTTCCCAAAATTCAGAAGTTCATCCAGTTTGCAACACAACCAGCTAATAGGTATTATGCATGAAAGGTACACCAAGCTAAAAGCACAAGCACATTGTCAGACTAAGAAAACGCGGTCTTTTTACGGTCGACAAGGTTTGCTTGAAAGTCTGTCACGTTTGGTTAGCCTCTCGCTCTTTGTCAAAACAAAACACGAACTCGCCAACTTGCATTTACGAATGAGTAAGAGTCTTGCAAAGAACCACTGAACCGCATCTGCATAGAGTACGCCAAACTACATTTCGTTGCGTAACCTGCTGATGCGTACCACTGGCGTCGGAGGGATTTTTTCCAGGGGAGGGGGGAAATAGTGGATTTTTGCAGTGGGTGGTCGAAAAATGATTTTTTCCAGGTGGGCCAACAGGGTGAAAATTCATTTTGCCAACTCTGAAACTAAGAAAATAACATTTTTCTGCTACGAAGTTAATAGCAAGATGTCAAAGTGCAAAAACAAGGGGGTCGTAGCCCCCTCCCCTCATTTCGGCGTCCGTGATGCGTGCCGCTGCAGAACCATTTCGCACGCTGAATGCCAACACTTGATTGTCTAGAATTTTACAATCAAAGGTGTTCCTGCACACCCGTCTGAAAGCTGATGAGGTTGATCTAGAAGGTTACGCACGACCTTTTTTGCGATATCAGCTCAAGAGTATTTCGGTAAACACACAGTCATCACAAAATTGAAAAACAAACGAACCAACTGAAAATGGTCTTTTTGCAAATCTTTGGCTATTGAGACAACTTGCACAGTTAATTCATTCATTTCCACATCTGCTTTTCCTCTCGGGATGGTCGTGAGGTCACCAGCCCCATGATGTCGCGAAATACCTCACGGTTTTCAGCAACATCTGATACTTCTGCTGTCTCTAAAAAAACACGGGGAGACAGGCAAGCTCGGACATGTAATCACACCACCTGGTCCTAACGGACGACCTCTTGGCCGCTTTCCCTTACCTAGAGTGTAGCCAGCAGGACTCGCCTCGCCTATCTTTCCTGGGACATTGTTGTCACGTGGCTGAACCATCGTAGCAAAGATCTCTCGATCCGGATAAGTGGCTCGACATTCACGGCTTTACGCATTTTGCAGCTTCGCATTTTGTTGCAGAAATCACTGTCAACCAGGGTTGCGGAGTCGGAGGTAAAATACCCGACTCCAACTCCGACCTTTCCAAAATTTCCGACTCCGACTCCTTAATATAAAGGGAATGAAATTTGGCTGTTAAAATCAATTCAAATCGTGGTGCACAGCAAGAAATCTCTGTTTGAACACAAGTTTCAAAAGAAATTGACCATTTCAACAGGAATTCCCAATTTAGGAGTGTGATATAAAAAATGATCCAATTGGAATTTCGGAGTCGGAGTCGGACAACAAATCCGACTCCGACTCCCAGTGTTGTTAGGAATCCGATTCCGACTCCACCCAAAAACCTCCGTCTCTTTACGACTCCGACTCCGCAACCCTGCTGTCAACACTTCGCAAAAAATCCATCTGCGCCGCTTGCACTTGGGATAGTATTCTTTCAGTCATTATCCTTGAGTTAGCACTTTTTCCCTTAAGATAGCACTCGTTCTTGCGATAGCACTCATTCCGTCACTGCACTTGAGATTGCTCTCTTCCGGTCGCACTCTTCGCAGAAAATCCCATCTCTGCCGCTTGTACATGAGGTAGAACTCTTTTCAAACTTAAACAGTCATACCTGTATAAATTCAAATGCGTTTGTCTATTACTGTACACAGTGTACATTTTCTCAAAAGTAGCTATGAGCACATGCCTGCTCAGGGCATAATTTTGAAAATTTTCATAGACCTTCCTCGAAGAAAATGTAATGGAACACCGCGTGTTGTACCGCAATCTATTGCTTTATTCTCTGGCCAAGACGATTCAAAGCGACGAAAACCGTTGTTTCTTACCACCAGCCGCTACATGATGGGCGGTCCGCTGCGAACAGTTCCTCCCTCAAATAACATGGACGTTCCTTCTAAACAAATGTACATCTTTTTCGTGACTTCTCACAATGCACGTTATAGTCTGTTTGATGCGCCTTTTCGCAACGGCTACGAAACCCCAATTCAAGATCCGCGTCTGCTTCTTACGCACACGGGACCAGTGAGGATGAAACTGGTATGTACGAAAAGAGTGTAACTGCTATTCAGGCAACAACACGCTTTCGTACACAAGAAAATAATCTGTGCATGCGTTTTTTTCTTTTTCTAACCAAACACGAACAAACTGGCACTGTGCAATAGTCGCGCACGCATGACCAAGACAGCTTCAATTGTCCAGTGGTGGTTATTTCCAGCACGCAATGCGTAAAGCGTGCGACCAAGTTTCAAAGTACATACTAACATAGGAACTAATGTTGCGCCTGCTAGTCACACCAGGGCACGCGTTAGGACTTTTACAAGTTGAGCGAGCACAGCACAGTAATGCGTTGAACGCGCATCCACATTTGGCAGTCTCGATCCAGTCTTAAACCATCTTGCGTGATTTTTTTCCGGTTCAAGATTAAATCTGCTGCACTGCAGAAATATTTGCTATTGTTTTATCATCTTACGTGCATTTTTAAGTTTTAGTTAAGCAAACGTAAAATAGTAAAAAGTTAACACATGCAGCTTAGCTTCCTGCATTTACATATGAGAATAACAGATCTAAACATGCCTGAAGTGAATTTTGTTAACTCCACCAATACAGTTTTATCAAGGCGAAGCTTTACGTCAGGAAACAGCCCGTCTTACATTCATGAAATCCAGTTTGAGCGCCGTTGCAAACGAAAGATTACAAAACGTTTTCGCTGGTGTTGTTTTTTGCCAACATTCATATAGTACAGGGGTGGCCACCCAGTCAGAGACCAAGAGCCACATTTCTTTACTGTGTTACCGCAAAGAGCCACATCATACACCCGGGCACACACGAACATCACCCCATCTCTTCCTCACTCACACACATACCTTTGCTCAGCTAGATTTGTTGCAAATATCACACACCAACCTGATAATGACAGAGAAGAAAGGCACTGGTTGTTATGCATGTTATTTAGTGGGACTTCTGGTAATTACGTAAGAGCCACATGAAACCGGGTAAGGAGCCGCGGGTTGGCCACCCCTGATATAGTATATCATACATTCATGAGTAGGTTTTTAATGGATCCTTCACGCATAGGTGTAGGAGCAGGCAATTGGTTGGGGCTGCGAAGGAACAATAAACGTAAAGTTCACACTGAACCTTACGAAGAAGACGTTTCTATTCAGTTACGTTTAAACTGCGTTGCTTCGGCGCAAAATACCACAAATACCAGCTGATAGTTATTAACGAACACTACACGAATCACTGATATCAGTTTCCCCCACGGCCGTCGCTGTCAAGCAGAGTTTGCTTAAGCCAGCATCGGAGGGCGAGACATGAGTAGAATGGTTGTTTTGCTAGTTCATACTACTCGCCACGTGGTTTATGAAGGAAAGTCTAAACCAATCAAAGTTTCTAGGGAACATGTTCGGTGCATATCTGTATTTTTAACTCCGCTGCAAACACCCCAAAAGATCTGAACAAAAGCGTCGCCAACTTCACGATAGGAAAAGATGTGTAGTTCATGGTTAATGAGTTGAACCTTGCTTAAAAATACGATAAATGGTTGGAACATTAAAACATTAGATTCAGGCTCGCACTTTTTTCAAAACCGCGTCCGGTCTTAGACCCCAAAAAATTAGTATCCTTGAACCAACGATCCATCTTCTGTTTGAATCTCGTGCAATGGACAGCACAAACTTTATGATTCATGTTGTTTCACGCCGAGCATCCATACTTAGGATTCTACTGTTGCGATCGGAAATCCCGAGCGGCATATGCGCAAAGCTTCGCACTGTGGTAGCAAGCAACAATAGAGTTCACATGCCATGATCACTCTATTATTGCTTGCTCCCGCCACATATATCTATGGTGTTGTTCTTCACGCGCATCCCGTTCGTGGTGAATCACACAATCAACGCAAAACCACCGGAGAGGTTGCAACACTACCGTACAAATATGCCTCTTGTAAGTGACGCAGACCTGTAATCCTTCCGCAAACCTACACAATGTCTAAATGCACTAAAACTTCAAATTCCACCGTTTTTCACGAAACCATTACGTACACTATTTAAACTCGCAGAATCTAGGTGTAAATATTAGGCAGAAAGTTCGTTTCATTAGCAAACAAAATCTTCGACGCACAAACCATCCGCCAAGATTCCAGAAAGTTCACTTTTCACCACAACCATTCTACCTCGATACTGCTGTTTAGCGTGATTTAGACAGGATATCTGCATCAGTTTCTATGTATCTGACAACTATCCGGATTCCTGCCTTCAAACTTTGAATGCCACACAAGGTAGCACAGTCATCCATTATGCAACCCAACAGGTCGATATCTCTATTGCTCTCTGTCGCTCATCTGCACACGCATGTTACATTCCCAACATATCAAAACCGTGTATGTTGCCATGCTGACAAGTAGACCGCGCCGCACACATCCAAAAACAATCTCTGATAACCCAACATGACCGTGCGTCGAAGCCGAGAGCCGAGCTGAGCAGCAGCGACGTCCAGTTCCGAGAGCCCTTAATGAATAAGCGCGAGGCACTTGAGGTGATACCAAAATGCACTGCCGGCCACAAAATTCGTTTTTCAAGAGGCCGGGGCCATAAAATCCAGCTGGACGATTTTCGACGCCCAGCTTAGGGGCTCGATAATCAAGGTCAGAGCAATGATTGCAAACCGTTAGCGTTTTTTGTGGTTTCATTGCAAATCCTCGATTTTACCACTGACCGCATTTGAAAATCGCAGTGGTTTAGCGACTGGAAATTGCAGTGGCACGTTACATGCTGCGCCTCACCTAAATTTCACATTTAGCTTGATTAATGTACAAGCTATGTTTGCCGCAGTACGCCGCGTGGTCGGTAACGATTCAGGTAATTTGAATTTGCCAGGTTACCGACAACTTTCTCCAAAACGTGCTTCAACAGATGTCGTCGTGATCGCAAAACATTGCGACGTTGCAGTCAAAAGTTCCTAAATATAAAACTTGTTCAAATCCAATAACCCACGCTCCCGTTGCGTGAGGAAAACATAAAACATGCATCTCTCCGCTACATTGTCACAGAGTAACACTTGGTTTGTTACTTTCGATCACGAAAAAACTCTGCAAGAATATCAATCACTGTCCAAAACATTTTTTTGGGTTGCGAGCACTTCTTGACTCAGATAACACAAGATGTAGTAAAGTTGAAGATTCCACAGCAACGCTTCGCCTGAACTTAATGTTTTATGATTTATTCACTTTTGCTGGCGATTAAATGCAAGGAGCCTTACACTAACGCGCATGTGTTACACTTGCCTCTCGAGTATTAAAGTCCATTGGGTGAACGCAGTGGATGCAACCATCTGAGAGACGTTCACAAAACAGAAGGCTTACCGGAAAAAGCAATTCAGAGCGGTTTGCATGAGGTCAATTACTTAGCAGTACATTCTCAAATTGGAGAAATATTCTTTTTTACAGTTTTAAAGTGCATTGGGGGTAACTATGAGAGGAACAACACAGAATTACGGGACGGGGGTCTTGGAGGTGGTCCCCACAAGCAGTGCAGAAAATATCAGTGGTTCTCAATCTTTCATGATGTGTGGCCCCCTTGCAAAGACTCTCAACACTTGTGGCCCCTGCTCACCAACAGGGTTTTGCAATATTACGGCAGAGATATTTAATAAAGGCCTCTGCTCGTGGCCCCCAGAGAACTGCTCCGTGGCCTCCAAGGGGGGTCGAGGGCCCGGTTGAGAAGCCCTGATCTAAACCCAGGCGCTAGTGGCTAAGTTGCGGGACAGAGGAAACATCTCATGTAGAAGTTAATGTACTGTAGGTAACAACTGACGCTGAATGAACCGTGCGCAAAATACCCGAATGGTGGGAGAACTTTCGGGAGCACTTCCGAAAAGTTGGAGGAAAAGTGTATTGGCAAAGCTTTTGTGAGCTCTCAGGCATTATCACGGAAGCAGGCATATTTACAAAAAGTTAACAGCTCGCGCTCTAACCGTATTCTTACATCTTGGACAATGAAAACTGACATCTGGCGTAAGTGAGATCAGGACAGTGATATTTTATAAGGATAAGCAGTAAGCACTTTTCGTCGTAGTTCCCCCAATATGATGTCTTCCCACATACTCATGCAGGCAACATTGTTTTAGCACAGGGGCCTCCAAATGTTTTTGTCAGAGTACCACATAAGCTACTACACAACCGTTTCGAGGGCCGGACATCTTATGTAATGTGATTGTTTTGAGATATGTTACATTCTACCAAATCAACAAATGCTTCGTAAATGCACTGTTGTTTTATTATTGACAAAATGTCTTCGCGGGCCGGGTGGAATAGCTCGCGGGCCGTAGTTTGTAGGTCCCTGTTTTTATATTACGTTAACAACACAACGCAAGCGAGGCAGATCATCCAACTGGGACGATTTTTTCAAAACACCGTCAGTTGTCACCTAACTACCTGTTCATCTTAAAATCAAAATCTCGACCTGGTGCTTTCTCAAATTTCATTCGCCAGCTGCTCCTTCAAAACAGTTTTGAGATGGTGAGTTCTGGTCTTCTAAATACATTCTTCTCTGTAAACTATAATTTATGGGCACAAAGCTTGGACGCGGTAGGCTGATCCATATGCACCCCCCGGTAAGGCAGAGCTAATGAGGACGTTCAACAGCCTTTCCAACTTGTACTCCGGCTTCCACTAGTTTTTCAGCAATGACAAACCTCTGCAGCCAGCGATACTGTAGGTTTTCTTTCACTGTTTTCAACAAAAAATTCCAGAATCTTCCGATGGTCAGTGGTAAATCGTACCATTACCGACTACACCTCGAACGCCCACTTCCATCAAACGCAGCTAGCACCCGTATTTCAAACGCACTTCCAAAGATATTCGTTCTTTAAACATGAACCTTGGAAGTCAAGTGTTGCAGATTTGTTCATCTTAAAACAAGCAACAGTTCTGACACGAACAGTGATGCAAACAAAGGTTCTGAATTACGTTGTGTTGAAGTAAGCATGTAACCCGTGTATTCCCAAACTATCCACAAAATAAAACTCAGCCCAACAATGTTTCTTATGGGCGAGCAAACTTAACAGGATGACGCTTTTCAGCAACGTTTCCGTTTGCCTGGGCAGAGCATGTAGGTACAAATTCTTTTGATGGAATTTCAGTGTGCGTTTTCGTCTTCTGAGAGCAGCTTCCGAATTTGTCAGAATATAGGTTTTGTCGAATGTAGGGCAACTGCTCTAGAAAACGATCATGCCATTAATACAAAATTACAATATACTTGCCTATCAAAGTAACATGTACCTTGCGACAATAATGCATTTATCAAGTACTAACGTCCCATCAACAAACCAACAGAGCCCTCCAGAACATTGTCTATTGAAAGAAATCCTTTCTCAGCAAAGAATCAGACACTAAGATCTTACAGAGCATATATTTCGCCTACGAAGTAGGCATCCAGAAGTTTTAAGTCTTTCTTGATTAGATTTAATGATCGACCTCTAGCGGCTAAACACCTTACAAAAGAAAATTATCGATATTGTAGTCTCGTTCGAATCTAAAACTAGCGATGAGGTGCATCTCATCAGCAGAATAGTAAACGGGCACTAAAGCATCTCTTCATGAGACACATTAGATGTGCTTCAACCATTCAACAACGCGCCCTGCACACGACCTGTCAATGACAGCCCAGCTCAGCAACGCATAACCAAAGAGCTGTCTCCAGTTGCCTTGCCTTTTCCACGAAGTTTAAGGAACTGCTCGGTCAAACGACCGCAACGTCTGACCATGCAGGTTTGATGAAGGGGAAAACCCCTCAAAGAATGCCAAAACTGACAAACAGTGAGCAAAAACAATAAAGAGCATAGAGTAAAACACAAATAGGCCTTGCGCTCTTCGCAAAAAAAACACCACAAAAATGTGAACAGGTCTTGCTTCCTGCAAATATACCTGCATTGTACAAGTAAACCTCATGACCTCATCTGAACTGTACTTGCAACTACTAAGAATGATCAAAAATCCAACATAGAGACTTCTTTCAGCTACCTGGCACTAGCAGTGAGCGGAGCGTTTGAAAAACATTAATATATTGTTGTTTTGGGCTGAGGGACAGGATTTTTTTTTAGTTTGGCTCATGATTAAAAAAACACATCCACTGGCCCTGCTGTTGCCAGGCAAACTTTCGAAAAATGTAGTCAGCACGTTCCTTTCGATTAGTTCTTTTTATGTAATACCAGAAAAATTGTTTAAATTCCTGCAAACAAACCGATAGAAAAAATGTCATTCGGTAAAACAGTCGTATTATATTATTCCAGTTAACCTCACTAAAAACAGGATGAGAAAGGAGTTGGACAACTTTACGACGTATTATGTGATCAACTGCCTTCACAACTTCTTTGACAGCTGGTTTTGTTGTGTTTTAACTTTAGTTTACTGCATGTTTCAGTGTCTCGTCTCAGTTTGGCAAGCTTTTTTTACAGCGTCCACGATAGTTTCTCGAATCCAGAGTTCGGCCCTTTCCAAAAAATTTACGAAGAATCTGCGACTATTCCTGAAACATGCACAAGTCTTTTCGTTCTCAATGAAACTCTCAATGCTCGTCACTACCAAACACATCCATTCTTTGACGACACTATGAACGGCATCAAAACCACCCATGGTTTTGTAATAAGAACTCTCGGAGGTCTAGACAATTTCGCCCGACATGGTGAAGCGATTCTTGGAAGCCTTTTACTTTTGCCTGCAAGGACAGTCAAAACTGGTGTTGCCCTGACCATCTCGTCGACTGGCGCGAACAACAGTCTTGTATTGTTTTGCGGGAGTCGGTGCTAAAATGGTCAGATATTCACTCGCAACACGTCTAAATACGTCAATCACTGATTAACACCAATTAGCTGCATCTAAGAAAACACAACGGCTCCACTTGCCTCACACACGGATTGCAGCTCCTCGGAGCAGAGCGCTCTCTTGCACTGACTTCCAAACCCATAACTCGGTCTGCCGTGCCTGGGGCGTTATGCTTCTTTCGGGCTGCGATCGCTCAGGCGTGAACTGCCATTACGTATGCACCGAAGAATGCCGATTTTTATTGCCAGTTTTAGGCATTATTTTTGGTGCGTGCACTTAGCAACGAAGCAGACACCACGAGCAACAACAGCGAAAAGCAAGTGGGCGAGATAAATGGACGCTAAACTGCAGCTTGGCGTCAAACTGACATGGTACCAACTTCACGTCGGATGTACCTGTCTGAAACGCAGTTTGACGACGGTATTGAGTGCATACGCCGCTAAGGCGTGTGAAGAGAAACATTAAATGAATACAAAAATACACCGTAAACGTGACATAGCACTAGACATGGTTAACGGAACAAGGCCCTTAAAAATTAGTCTGCCTGTATATCACTCTTGTTTCTGCCTGTGTGTTTCGCAGAAGCCGGGTTAAATACATTTTTATGACGTTTATCGCAAAATGCTCTGACCATTCATCAATTAGCTGTATGATAAACTCCATATTGTCAAGGCTTTAAGTAAATACTCCGTATTCAAGGATTTCAGTAAGTACATTTTTTCAATCAGCAAAAAAATTAGCCTTTGATTACTTGCTTACCTCTCTTGTGGAGAGTACTTACTTAAATGTGTAAGTTTGAATTATCGCAAAAAGGTGAAAGCAGAGCCCTGTCGGCTGATTCCTCGAAAGATATAGCAAACCTTGAGCTTTTAATTGTCTTAGTATCGAGTCGTAAACACCAGTAAACCATTGGAAAAAACACCAGAATTTGTTCATGGCGTTCGAGCAAATCCAAAAAAAATCTAATTTCATACACTAACCCTCCTGAAAAGGTTTGTATGAAATCCACACCAAAGCGGCACGCAGTTAAGAGATGCTGTTTTGATCACTTGTTTATACATTCATCCGTAGCGAAGTTGTGAAACGTCAACGCGCAGGTAAGCACAGTGGAGCAACAGTAAATCAAAGCTGCCGCAGGCCAATGAAATTGAAGAAAATGCGTTCTCCAAACTAACAAAAATGCTGGTAAAGCTCATAAATAATTCACAATCGTGCTTCACATAGAAAAAAAAGCACGCGAGCGTTCACAGACACAACCTGGTATGGCCAGTCTGTTGTCTCATCTGAAATCGCAATGCGTTTTGACTGGACAACCATTCCATGACTCACTAGCTCAGAGGGTTGGTGGCCCTGAATTTTCTTCATTCATTCACTTCTTCACCCGTTTTTCGTCTCGGGGGGTCGCGGGGCAGAAGCCCTAGAAGGTCTCGAAATACCTCACGGTTTTCGGCACATAATTTTTTTCTGCATGATCTAAGCTGACAACCAAGCGGCGGAACGTCATTCGCCCGCCGTGGCTGCCGTCCTAGCAACATGAGTAACTGGCGACAACTCGTCAAGCATCAGTTACAACAATTTCCATAGTATAAACAACAACATTCCAGTGAATCACGAGGTACAGCTTTGGCACACGTCATTTGATCACAGCCGGACTTTGCCTCCTCCACTGACCAGACAGCTTGGTGAAATGCGCCAAACTCAGGAGCTTCGCAAGGATTTCATGCTTTCTATTTTCAAGCCTTGGACGAACTACTTACTTAGTTGACATATTCTCGAATCTGAGTTAAGGCGTGATTTGATAGGGTCTCGAGATATTGACAGTTTGGTAAACCTAGTGGTAGCAGAATAGCTTTATAAATGGCAGATAAAAACACAGTTTAATTCCATTGATTAGTATAGATTGGATGCAAAAACAACAACAGTATTTTCTGAACATGAAAAAAACAGCACTTAAAAACATCGTAGAATTTTTTTAGAAAATCTCGTTGAACTTTAACAGATAATAAGGACCTTGATGCTGGGAACAAGTCAGCGAAGATCTGAAGACCAAGAAACGTTAGAACGATATTTGGTAGTGAAAGTTACAAGCAACGATAAACCACTCTGTTTCTCTCGCATCAACAAGCAGTATATTTGGTAAAGACAGACAAACCTACAAACAAGTGCCACGTACAGTATTTGTAACCTAAAATGCTGAAATCGACGCAGATATTGACACAAAATGACTACTGTAAAAACGGAAGGCAAATGTGAACCTATCTAAACATACACCGGCTGACTTGGCTAATTTAACTTCGTTGTTTCAATCATTTATTCAAATTTGGGATTTAGGCGTAGCAAGTTTCACTGATGGACGATTTCTGCAAGTGTTTGGGTTCTGGTGCCAGGTTTTGGTTGTTGAGGGGGCCAAACAGAAAATGGGGGAGGCGCAATAGTAAATGCGATCCAAACCGTTGCAGTAAAAAAAACGTTGTAGGAGAAAGAGAGTGATACAGATTTACCCGTTTATCAAAACTCTTTCACATTTTCACCAAATGACTAAAGCAGGGCCTCACTTCATCCGACTACCGAACCACCCACCCATCACCAACTTTAACACTAATTCCCAAATTAGGAAAAAAATTTCTTAAACTACTGCGCTAAAATCCAGCAGGGATCACTAATTTTAAACGGGTTGGCCCGAAACCACAGTTCTTCCACTGATGATGATCTGTCCGATGTTGCGATCAACTTCTGAGACTTTGTTATGCTTTGATTACTCGTTCATGCTTGCAAGAATTCTGAGCTGTTTTGCAATACATTTGAAGCTGTGGAACAACTACTTGGGATTCATTTGCGATCTTTGACTTTCGTGAAAAAGATAAAACATTTGCAACGTCAACAAAAATCATGAAGGATAAAGGCAACGTCTCAACGGTACGACCGTGATCTCAAAAAAGACCTGTCTGATCTCAACAAAGAAAGTCACAGAGACAAAAATGCCTAATGCAACATCAGTTTGTACTGAATACCAATAGCAGACCGCAAAACACATGTCCTCTGAAGCATTTGAAACGATGGATAGCTTCGGCACATCTAGGAGAAAAAATTGATTGCCAATGACAGTGCACTGAAAATGATTCTGTAGGATGAACAAGGTGCACAAGTAAAACTAGGCTGAAAAAAAACGAAAAAAACTTTTGCCAATTAGGTTGCTTTTAACTTCGCAATATGTGGCACGCCACAGACTCCGAAACGATGGAATACATACTGACATAAAGGCCGGGGGCTCAGGACAACAAAAACGAAAATCATTATTCATTACTACGGGAGATTTAAAAATCAAAACCGCGTGCTAGGCATGCAACGCCTTCAAATTCGCTATATTTTGGCAACTGTGATAATGGAACTAAGAGCACCAATGTTGCCAACACATAACATGGGCGTAAATGACGCTTTTGTTTTTGCATCCAATTCTGACTCGCAGGAAGAAAACACATCACGTTGTATTATTTTCGCTTTTCATGCTAACCAATTCTGAAGTCTACGCGGTAAACAACCTGGACACCACAAGCTGCGAGACCAAAGCGTCGTTTACAATTCAGTGTAAGAAGCGTATCAGTATATTTCCAAAGGTGAAAAACGTTACTTTCCTCAGAGATAACGAAATTATTATAAAATAAAACATGGCTCAATTCGATCTTTTTAAGGTGACGAGATGAACTTGGTTTCTTTTTCTTCCTTGTGTGGCATTAGAAATTGCGCTATCTTCATTCGCACCAATTTTCTGTCAGCTGTTAATAACCAGGTAGTTTCTGTTCAGATTCAAAACATTGGCACTGGGGTGTCTCGTAAGAAGCTATCGCGATTGGATGCCTAACGTTTTTTTGATAGAGTTCTTACACACACCTGCCACAGCTAAGTTGGAAAGCTCTACCTGCGAACACGGTTTTCACGCAGATCCATTAAATAGAACCCTAGTGCCTGGTGCGCGTATTGATGCCCAAAACCAAAGTTTATTAGCCTGGTTCTGACAGATATGAGCAATATCAGGATATGAAAAATGTGAAGAAGTATGGTGAGCACCACGACGTTCACCTCGCCGATGTTTCACCACTGCGATCGGTTACGCTTCAGCGATCTTCCATGTTCCAATTGGCTCGTACGCGGCTCTTGCCCGGATGCCACGAAAGACGAACATATAAACAATTCATTCGAACAGATCTTTCAAAAAGCGCAGATAAGCTTTTGTCGAAGATTTCAGCTCTAATTCTCATACGCTCGACAGGGTACAGCTATCAGCGTTGACTAGAAAAGTTTCAGGTAAGTTCTGCAAATTCTACTAGCTTCATTCGCACGTTACCAAACAGAGCATAATATTTGCATTTGCCAAACTGCAACCCGAATTCCTTAGTTTCAGACCTAAAAACGTTTTCACGGTTACAGCCGCAATTTGCCGTTTAAAAGAATGCTCCGATCTCTGCTAAAACAGTCTTCCTTGTCTTCAATCACCTGCAAACATCTTGCCGATTCCAAAGTTCCCTGTTTCGTGACAACACCACTGTACTTACAGGCCAATACACCGCGCCTTGGTCTCGTACAGCAGGCACGCACAACTCGTGTCCTCTCGACATTCGCCACACGTGCTATGAAAACACGGCTGCTGGGCGGAATGCGGCGAACTCGTATGGCGTGTTTGATCTGGGTCAACACAACCTCTCGCCGAGTTCACGCTCTGCTGTTAGCGACGCGGCAATGACCGAAGACGTAATATTTTTTTCGGCAATGTCACGCCCTGTAGATAAGGAAGGCTGAATGACAAAACGCCGTAAAAAAGTCACTGCGAACTTCCTATAACACTCTGGGATTGCGTGACACTAGAATACCTCGCACAGACAGGAAGTTCGGCAGATGAGCTACATGCATCTAAATCGTTTTGACTTCAGTGTAAACTTTGAGAGTGCACGATACAAAATCTTGCAATACCAGTTTAAAATAAATCTGACCGGGGAACTCACTGGTTTATAAGACCATTTCGGCGGCAACTTTCATAGCAATCACAACAGCAATGTAGCAAACTTAGAGTGGTCTTTTGACTTGGCTCACCAGTCAATTCATAAATGAAATCAATTAAACGTTTGGGTAAAATCTCCTGTTTGTCAAGTAAACGAACAAAACAATAAACTTTGTACCGTATTTTTTGACAAACTTTCTACCGTCGTAACTGGTACAATTTCTTTTGTCCTTTTACTCAATTCCATTTACCTTTCAGAGCTCTTTATACGTTAGATTCACGGCAGCAGTGGGCTTGTGATTCCCGGCCCTTGATTAGGCGGGGAAGCCGAGCTTAGAACCCTCAATACCTGCACAATCTAGGTCCGGGGACTCAAATACGCGACTCGCGGGCCACATGTGGCCCGCAAGCGTGGTGTTTTGTGCGACATGCGATACTTTTTGAAATTTTTCAAATAATTAACATGCACGTTATTTACTTTATTCACGGCTGTTTAAAAGTTCTCGGCTAGCGAATGAATAAGTTCCTTTTAAACAAACGTAGAGACGGATAGAAATGAACTGCATAGATAATTCATGATACCGTTCACAGGAAATAAGGTGTAAAAGCTGTTTCTAGTAAGGTTCAGGTAACGCCATTGTTGCGTCAGCAGCGTCATAATGTGGCCCTCGGGTTACTTTATTAGTCCCCATTTGGCCTTCGGAGCAATTTGAGTTTGAGGCCCGTGGCTAGCTACTGGCAGTCAAAACCTTTTCAAGTTTCTGCACGAACGATACAACCCAGTGAAAAGGTTCCCAATCTTTTTCTGCAAGAGGACCCCTGAGAACATCGTTTGTATCGTGAGTCCCCATTCCCGTAATTGTTTAATTTAGAAAAATACAATACTTAATGACCAAGTTGTGATTTCAATTTCGGAATCAGCGAACTGAAATCTTGTGTGTTTGAACCCCAAAAGACTTGTCAAATACCTTAGTTACCTTCGGCTGCAATCTCCGCTGCGCCAGCATTTTATTCGCAAGTGTTCAGAACCAATGCTGCTGGCACCACACAGTGTCGTAGCCAGCCCAAAAATTGGGGAGGGGCAAAAATTTAGGGGGGGCCAAAATGTTTAATTTTAGGCGAATAACACTATTTTGTTTGGAAAAATGCCTCTCAAAGCACAAAATGACTATGTTTTCTAATAATTTGGCGGGGGCATGGCCCCTCTGGCCCCCCCTAGCTACGCCTATGGCACCACAACGTATAGCCTGAACTGCGTATATAGCCTGAAACGTACGTTTGTACGTATAGCCTCAACTCACCTCGCTTCACTCTATGCCGTGCATTTCTTCTTTAACAAACGCTTGCAGCTTTAAGTGCTGTACTTGCTTTTTGACCCTGAGCTCCTCTTTGACATTGTATCCAAAAACGTTTTCACTCTTATAGGCCTACTCACTGAAGCCACTCACGTTCGAGCAATACCAGGCCTTCACCAACCTCACTGAGTACTACCAGTGAGCTGGAAGATAAACGCAACAGATAAGAAATTAATTATTTTTTCTGCTCTTTTCCCGTTTCCAGAAGCAAAGAAAGCAAATTTGATCAAAAAAAGGAAAAACATTAACAAAAATAAAGCGTAATGCTGCTGGGGCGCTTGTACCGCTTCCTCAACTTGCCCACGGCTTCAACATGTCTTTGTAAGACCGCTCCGCCTTCCGGTCGTAATTAACTTGGTTAAACAAAAACTTAATTTTTCTGCCACGAGAGACGTGCGGGAAAAGCAGGCCTCTTCTTCCACGTGAATAGATGTGTTTTGCAAAGCAACGACTCAATCCAATAATTTTGTTTGAATGCAGAGAGGGTCAGCCGCGTAACCGTGCACCTGTGTTTTACACAGCAGACCAAAACGATGTTACGTTTCATAGCTCAGTTTTTTACGTTCAAACGCGCCGATGTTAATGGGTTTACTAACGACCAGAGCACACAAAAAGCACCGAACTTACAGAGCAGCAGTGGCTCTTGTTACTTGCCATATACAGCTTGAAGGCTTGTCAAAATACTGCTTTCAAACTTCTTCTTATTGCAAAAATGGTAACAATCTCCCATAATAATAAGTGAATCAGATTTCATAACAGCATTTTTTTTGTTTGTTCTTTTCAGGCTACACATCTCTCTTATCTAGAGCAGTTTTTGCCTTGTCAATTTATGAACACAGATGTAGTAGCGGCATTGTTATACTGTATTACGTGAAATCACTTCAAAAAGCAATCTTGTGTCCTCTTTTCCACAGCGTTTTGGGTAGGTGCCAGATGGTTCAGGGGAACTCTGCCGTTCTTACGCTCCTTTTTTTGGTGTTGCCAAGCCGTACATGCATCCGTAATTGTGAAGGCAAATTACCAGCACAGGATAGTTGCGGCAGGGTGTGGGGACTTTGTGGAATGTGACCGACCGACCTGTACGCCATTCAAACGAGCCAGATTAAACAATTCAATAAGCAGGCTGCAGGAAAACCAAACAATAAGTGCTTACGTTTTATTAAGTTCGTGGTGAATTGCGCGCTGATCGCGTTGTTTGCTTATCGTCTACTCGTTATTTTAAGGCTCGTAGTAAGATTCTGGTATTTTTCTTTTCGTATTTAAACTGCTGGCGATAGCGCGTGATCAGTGCGTGCCGACATACTCATAAATTAGGATTAATGTATGAATCAATAGGAGAAAAGAACGACATAACTTTGACAATGTTTATTCGAGCAGTTTTCGAAATCGTTTGATTCCTTGGAAATTAAGCCACAAATATGTTGGGCTAGATTCTTGTAGCGATCTTTCCCTGGAGATCTTATCGCTTAACAGTCTTCATCCTCAGCCCTGGCAAAAGCGCACATATTAGCGGTAATCGACCAGCAACGCGCGTCGCCAGTCAAATACTTCAATCAATGATATCGATCTATCTACAGCAATTATAAATGAAAGAAGTTGTGTGGTGCCGACAACGACTAATCACCACCCTGCAGTCAGCAGAGTAAGTCACCGAAACACATTCTGCAACTGAATTCTTTTGCGCTTTGAAAGTATACCTCGTCTGATCCTCACAAACACTAAATCAAAGTATCAGGCACGGCAATCAGAGGTTTCCGTCGTTCCCGGAGGTGGATACGGCTCCACATATTCTCTGTGTCGCCTCCAAATCTTCCATGAATTAATAGCATCCGCTATCTTGGTCCTATTGTTGTAAGGGATCGCGGCAAGGTAGCAACGTTCGAAATGTCACGTGAGACGCCCAGAACGCCGCACGATCAATCAAGCTTGACGAAATACAAGGGACGTCATGCGTGTCTTTTGCATCAAAACTTTTCACACTTGCACCGCGTATGGAACACATCAATTTGCTGAACCGGAAGTTTTTGTTGTTTACATGTTCTCATCAGCATGTAATTAATTAAGCTCTTCGATGTTGTTCTTTTTCCTCTTGTTGCATTTGTGTTACTTCGTGATCTGATTCGCAAAAATGCATGAATAAACTATTACCATTACCACGGGTAGCGGACTTGGTCCACAACGACTTCTGCAAGTAACATGCTCCAAGGCGCCATCTGCCAGTGGAACGAACGTGCAGAGTACAACATCACCGAGCGTGAAACCCCAACAGGCGTACAAGAAGTTGAACATTTTCTATGTGATTGAACGCACACAGTAATAAACAATTCACGTAATTTATTCACCAGATGTTGGTTTCAAATTTATAGAAAACGTTCTGGATAGAGTATAGGACGAGGCTATATTCCTTTGCCTAAACGTTGTCGTTTTTTGTTCATTTAAAAGCGGTGTAAAACTCATCACAATATTCTAACCGCCAGACCACAGTTTCTTCAGCCTGTTTGATTCGCCGTACATTCCTAAGCTCAGAACTGATGGAAGAGATCGTTGCAGCAAACGATGTCAGTCAATTTAGACGTCTACAAGACATGAGGGTCAGAAACGCGGGGCGGGGCCTTGGTCTCTCCTGTGTTTTGAAATTCAGTATTCTCCTTTTAACGTTTCAGTAGAAAAATATTTTTCTCATAGTGTCGAGTTGGTAAATGAAATTTCACCACTGTTGGCCCTGCCCTGGGAAAAATCCTTTTGGCTACCCACTGCAAAAATCCACTATTGACCCCCTGGAAAAAATCCTTCTAACGCCCATGCTCCCAGACTAAAAATACGAGCATCTATCTGTCATTTAGTGTCAAGTATCCAACAGTTTAGTGTCAAGCACAGCGTGTAAAATCAGAACGTTTTTCGTTTCGGAGTGTCGTGTGTGCCCGTCACGGGTTGTGCCATGTCACGTGACTGGCAACATCAGGCAAAATTTCATTTCAATAAACGGAAGTTCAAATAAAACCCGATTTTAATGGCAGCATGGTTTCCCGTCAGTGGCATACGCAGAAAATTTTTAAAACACTCATCACTGCGTCAGAGCAATTTACAACTGCAAAATGAGGCTGCGCTAATGTCTCGTCGAACACGAACAGTCGAGCATAGGTGTGCACCTTGACTGGCTTGCGCACACCCCGGTTTGCAAGATCGAATCTTGCTAAACGAGGCAATAGGGTTGCCAACCTGCCTTCACCAAAAATGCCAGACCTTGTCCCAAAAAAGCCAGATAGCAGTTTTGAGGCATATAAACATAAAACATGCACAACCACACACAAAATAGACATCAAAACTCGACAAAAACATCGATATAAGGCAAGTCCAATCTTTAGAAGCATATTCTTTCCCCGTAATTACACTGTCGGGCATTTGTTTTTTATTAATAACATCGATCATTTTTAGGGCAACAGTAAAATTTTTGCAATATTCTGTGCACCCTGCATGGTAATAGACCCTAGTCGCAAGAGATTTGCAATTAATATGCAGCTCACACAATGTTTTGCCAGAGCCAAGCCTATCCGACTGAAAACAAGCCAGAAAAAGCCAGATTTTTCTGGTATTTTTTATTTCCAAAAAAGCCAAAGGTCTTCAAAAAACGCTAGAATTTCAAAATCTGGCTTCAAAAAATCCAAATTGGCAACCCTGCTACACAAGAATTGAGAATGCGCATAAAGCACGCAAGAAAACTTTCAATTTTTTGTTAGGTATAGAAGTCAAAAAAACTTAGTTTTCCTTTTCCCCTGCTGAAACATTATCAAATGCCTAAATGCTTCTATGTTAAAAACTGCTGTTTTTGCGCTCGTGCAACAGTTCTACCATGCTGCAGAATTTGATAATGTAGTCAATGCGGTCAGCGCTTGCGCTGATCAGCCATAGCAGACAAAATAAAGACAATTATTTCGCATAAAGTGAACTATCGCGGAGCACAATCTTAAACATGTGTAGTGGACGAAAGGTCTGCAAAAAGTGGTGAGATGGTTTCTGGATGCAGACGATCACCCTGATTCTCACCAAAATCTAGTTATTACTTTTTGGCCCATTTACAATGTTCCTTGAAATTTGCATGCAAATTTATTCCGTGGTGTTTGCATTAAAACGACAAATTAACAAGCAAAAGTATGCGAACACATTTAATCTCCTTTGCGCAGGTAATAAAGATTTTGTAAAATATCAAGCTCATAGAGGATTTTTAACCCCAACCCCACTTGCGTACGCCCTTGGTTCCCATTCACAGATGTAAACTAATGAAACGTAACAAAATCAGCGAGTTTGTTTGTCGGTTTTCAAATATTTTTCCTTCTTTCAAAACATTTCAATGTTTGACAACTCATGGAAACTTAACCAGCTGCAAACACTGAAAAATCATTTTGAAAAAGCGCAGTACAACAACAAGACACTTTAGAGGTAAAAGCGAAACCTCGGCGCTGCCCGCCAATATTACAGATCAACACTTTCTACAGATAGACAGAGTGGCTTAGCCAGCCCAAAATTCTGGGAGGGGACAAATATTTTTACTTTACGCGAGCAACAGTATTTGGTTTGGGACACCGCTTCTTGAAGCACAAAACGACAAGATATGCTTGAAATTTGAAGGGCTTGGCCCTTTTACCCCCTTGGCTATGCCTATGTAAAGACAGCCTAATTTTCGAGCTGTAGGTTACTCGTTTTCACCTTCAAAGCATGGCTTCTTTCAGGTTACAATAATGTGCCACCAGCAGGGCCGTTGAGAGAAATTTTGGGCCCCCAGGGGAAACACCTTGTTTATGGGTCCCTGTTGACTTCGCCTAGTCAAGTGACAAGAAGTGAAAGACCTACAAGTTACCGTGCCTTTACCCTCGACAGTAAATGCGTTTAACTCGAACTGATGGAAGTCATACAAAATGCCAGTTTTTAAAAGTGTGATGCCACATATTTGTGAAACATTTCAAAAAATTGGAAAGGTGTTTGACACGTAAAAATATGAAAGGTTTGAAACCTTTTGAAACGTTTTAAATAAAAACGCGAAATATAACACAAACGACGGTGTGCTTAAGACACAAAGTATATAGGCATTATAAATCACCGCGCTGTGGACCTACGTGCAGTGCTCACTTTCATTGATGGTCAGCTGCGCTAATCTTACTCACGAGACTGCACTTTTCGCCTTCCTTAAAATGCAGGGCACCGAAAGCTATTCTGAACTTCCGACCAAAATATCGTCAATGTAAGCTGCACTTTTTGCATACGTTTTGCTCAGTGCATTGCTAATGCAAGTACGCTAGCTATATCACAAATTAGAAGTCCCTAAAACAGAAACACCGCGCGTGGTTATTGCTGATGCGGTTTTAGCCAGAGCAACTGTAACAAAACTTGTAGGGTGCCCATGTCAACAGGATGCATCAACGTAACCGCATCAAGTTTTCGTAAGCCTTTCAACACCTTACGATTCAATCTGATAAGCCTCCCCAGAAATGCCTGGGTTCAGCTCAACCGCCTGAGGACTGGTGTTGGCCGATTTGCGGCCAACATGAAATTTATGGGCCTGTGCGGCTCAGATTTGTGTGAATGTGGCAAGGTGCAGACTGCACACCACATCTTGCATGATTGCACCAAATTCAAACCTCCGTGCCACATCAATGAGGTGGATAAGCCTGCTATTTTGGAATACCTTACGCAATCAAAGTTCTGACCAACACATATTCCTGTTTGTGTATACGAAAGAAGAAGAATCTGATAAACAAACGTTCTATCCTTTTAACGTCATTACTTTCCACAGTTGACATTATAGACTTCCAGCTCGCTTCGCGGAAGCTCCACGTCAGTTTCCAAACAAACTGCACTCGAAATCGAGGAGACAAGTTGATGGCGATTGTTTACGTCAGAAGTGGTTCACAATGATAGCACCGGCCACTCATGTGCCGGTTGTCAGGTTGGCATTTTTAATGCCAAATTCCAGAATTGACCTTGTTAACAGTGTTTTGGCATGAGAAAATGCATGTACATCATAGTTTGGCACTTTTTTAAAAACTGCCTGTTTTCAGCTTAAACGTTAAGATCTTTTTCAGCCTCTTTGGTGTTTATTGAAGTTATGGGCAAATTTTGAGTACCGATTTCGCGTATCTAATCCATCTGAACCAGGCAAGCATAATGATTTCTCTGTGGGTTCTCTGTGACTGCATTTCGTGAAAGACAATTTGTGGCATTTTGGCATATCTAACATATCAGACACTTGTGTACCAAATTCAAAGTGATTAGAATATATGCCACTGTGTATGTATGTATTTAATGACCTATATTGTATTGGTTCAAACATTTACAGGTATGTTCATTTAGCATTTTCCACAAAAGGAAATGGTACTTTTGGAGATTAGCAATACGTTTTATTTATTTGGTGATGTTCTTGTGTATTTATGAAATTTTCATGCAATAATGCGAGGTTTGGTTCCATAGCAAGACTGCATTTTTGTTATCACTTACCCGGGTAATTTCTAACCGACAGCTATTGGCCTGTTTCGGCTTCTTTGGCATGTTTTGAAGTTCTTTAGCATATTTTGATGAGTGATTTGGCATTTTTTGCGAACTGGCTGGCAACCCTGATACGTAGTTGTAGAGCAGCTGCTATCAGCGCCATGCATCAGTTTACATGCTACAAAAGATTGCTGTGTGATTGTAACTGGGGTGTACAAATCACAGACACATTGATCTATAATTAACGGTGCCGAAGGCAAGCGTAAATTCAATACTTTCAGCGTTTCGATTTGTTTTGCTTCCAGCTTCCGTGTTCTTAGCTGTTAGTTTCTAATAGAATAACCTCTTTGGTAAATATTACGCATTGCTATTTTACTTTACTTTTTACTCTGACAAATACTTGGAATTTAAATGCAACGCTCAAAAATATCTGTATTTAAATTTAATGGATCTACAGAAGGCTTGAGGAAAGGGTCAGAGTCGTGTTAACATGTTGAACAGACGGACACTTGCCCATAGGCCAGGGACTCCATGCGAAACTGCACGTTAAGTGACTCGCCAAAAATATATCGCCTACCACTGTACTGTTGTATTAAACTTGTAGAGGCCCCAGCGCACCAGTTCACCGGGGGTCCATGAAACTGTTAAAACGGCCCTGTGAAACACCAGAAAAGTGGGGTGCAACTTAGGCACATTTGGTTGTATAAGTCGGGAGTTTTACACTCGATAGGGAGCCTCAAAACGTTGGGTAGTGTAGGGAGCTCTGTTAGTCAAATCCGGTCCTGGCAGTTGTCAGCAATGCGAACATATTCGAGATTGAGGCATCCAAACGCCCGACACAGACAAATTCAATTCTTCAATAACGGTGGTGGATCTAGTTAGGGGTCAGGAATGTTGACCACTTTTGTATGATACCCAAACATTTTTCACCACCAGAGAATCTACAATATTTTAAACAAGTGAAGACGCTTTTCGGCGCCAATATATTTGCCTGCCCGTCAACGCCCCCAAACACTGTTCAATAATTATGCAGAAACCGGTGATGCAATGGACGCCTTGAACGTTCAATTCACGTTATATCGTTTTTCAGCTTCTCACTTTGCGGGCCCCCACACAAGCCTGCACCGCAGGTATCCTCTGTCCTGACCCATTCTGCCCCCGCCCACACCAGGCCTACCCACGAGACACGACCACCTTCGCGCTTCCATCCCTTTCGAGTACTAAGTGCACTTGGGCGTTTTGAACTGCATCAGCAACACTTCGAAACCTGTGAATTATTTCAACCAACGCCCTGGTCTATGCGGTCGGACGTTCTCGTTGTAGGTCGCTACATCTAACATCTACCAGCTGTAAAAGAAACACTTCGAACATACTCACTTTTCTTTACAGGCGGCGATTCGACGAGGTGCGTCTCTTTGTTCAGAACGTATTTTCGAAGAGACACCGGTGCGGACGGCCTCCTGTCGATTGCAACCCGCGGCCTAGCGGGTGAAACGGGCGCAGACGGCCGTCGGTCAATGCCCAAGTTGCGCTTGGCAGGCTTCATCACTGGAGTGCTTACGGGCGTAATTACAAATAGCTGTTTCGATGCGAGAGAGGGCAGTTCCTCCCCACGCTTAGGAGACGATCTTGCGTCCTTCTGAACGAATGTCCAAGACGTGGGCTTCGAATCTTCATGAAGATGCTGGGACGATCCGGGTCCCCGCAATCCGACCGTGCGATCGTTGCCGTGCCGCGTCTTAAACACGGACCAGCTGAACTTCGGAAAGCGACGGCGATGCTGCTGGGGGCTCTTGTGGGCACGTGACGCGCCGCCGTTGGGCGGAGATAGCGCGCCGACGCTTTTCGATCGCTTGCATCGACAGCAAGACGTCTCGACTGGCGAAGTGGGGCAGGTGCTACTCTCGGGAAAGGAGTCGAGGGATGAGGGGAATGACAATGGCCGCTCCTTGTGCACGCCGTTGCCTCTCATTCGAGTGAGACCACGCAGGTAAACCTAGCACTTTCCAAACACGTGAACGTTTCTATATCTACACCTGAGGGGAAGAATTGCATTTTATTACCACTTTGGGAGGCAGCACAACACAATTACACGTATGTCACATTCGAACGTCGCTATTCGAAGTTGACGGCACCTTGAACCGATGCCGAAGTCTAAACTCTAAATTACGCGAATGCATCATTTTGTCAGGGACAAAGGTGCAATATGTTAATGAACATGACACGATCTGCGGTGCTGAAAGGCTGAATCGCAAACTCCTGTTCTTGCTCGGACTGAATGGATTCGGGCCTACACACTTCGAAATTCGGTACGAAATTTGCAGGTGCAAAAATCAAAACTTTCGTGACGAACAACTTTCACAACAACCTGTTACAGCCAAAATACGAGAACATCCATTTTCCTCCCGAACATTCGTTTTGATTTATACAAGAACATCGATTTATCCTCAAAATACAGGGTGACACAAAAAAACGGTCGTCACCAAAAATCGAATAACGTCCAAACTTTTATTTAGATTGACACAAAGCTTTAGCTACATGAGGTCAAGCCTGTGTAGCAGACATCTCCAAAGTTTCAAGTCTGTACTACAAAAACTCTTTGTTTCACTGGCGATCAAAAAATGTGCTCCAGATGAGCTCCCCGGCGCTGCAGGCGCATTTGGATCCGGCGGGCAAAGTTCTCGATGACCCTCCCGCATTCCCCCCTTGGGATCGCTCTTATTGCTGCTGTGATTGCTGCCTTCAGGTCAGGGATAGTCTGGGGGTTGTTGCCATACACCCTGTCCTTAGGGTATCCCCACAGATAAAAATCTGGGGGGTTCAAGTCCGGTGAATGCGGCGACCACTGCGGGTCACACCTGCGGCTGATCAGTCGGTCAGGGAAACGCTGCTGTTAGCCATGCCAATGATTCGTTTGAGGAGTGGGGGTGGCACCATCCTGCTGGAACCA
>Ga0210059_1002488_pt1 | contig 28906 bp, 10 predicted proteins | sample Ectturendosymbi2_FD_188042 | JGI IMG/M metagenome (GOLD analysis project Ga0210059, IMG submission 188042) | Ecteinascidia turbinata endosymbiont from Florida, USA - Sample 2 (SPAdes) (version 2) | ecosystem: Host-associated > Tunicates > Ascidians > Unclassified | place: Key West, Florida...
TGGTAATATTTCGCTGAAGTTTTTACTGGAAACTAGGCTACAATCCGACGTGTCTTTTGATACTTTGGATGACCTGCTGGGGTTTCGGGTTCAAAAGTTATGATGTCAGTTAATAAAAATACTTGACTAATTAGATAATTAATTAATTTGTTTATTTTAGATCATAACTTTTGAACCAGAAACACTAGAAAGTCAATCAAAGACTCAGACTCGAGCCTAGTTTCCAATGAAAACTTCAGCGAAACACTTTTGCCTAGCGGTTAGGCCCTAGGCCAAGCAACATGAGCCAAAATGACCCCGAAACCACCCCAAAACTTCATTCAAGTGTTGAAGTATGTTGGTCATTTATGCAAGTTTAGCAATCCAACAATCGTTTTCAAGGTGTTTATGCAGGTGATGGTTGTTCTGACTTGATACGAACTGACTTATTCCATGCTGAGCTCGAAGAGTCTTGCTAAAAATTTGCCCCTTGAAACCCAATGTGTAGATGCATGAAATAGCAGTGATTGATGTTCTGATCCCATTTCTTCATGTAGCAATGAAAAAACACATGTATTCAAGGCTCTTGCTTTAACAATTAATTGATAATGTGGGTACAGTCGTTCATCGTTTCTGACAATTCCTTTGGTAAAACTGATCATCAGGGCTTCCCGCAGGCCCGTAGCCATGGGGGTATTGCCACCACCCCTTATTTTGTTGCGCCCAGAAAAATTTGTTTTAAACTTACATTAAATAAAAATTTTACCTCCCAAACCCTAAAACCTGACTGCGGGCCTGGCTTCACTATGCAAACAGCAATGCATAATTTGAATAGATTCTATTTGAATAAGAGCTGATGATGCCTACTTTGTAGGTGAAATATACACTCATTAAGATCTTTGTGTCTGATTTTTGGCTGAGAAAGGATTCCTTTCAATAGACAGTGTGCTGGATTTCAACGTTTTACTAACACAGCAAAACCCTCCACCTTCACCCACACTTGTTGCTTTATGCCAGGCCTTCCATGTAGTTATGAAAGCATCAATGCTGACGTCACGAGAACAACATAAATGCAAAGTGGAAGTCTAGCTAGGGTTTGAGTTAGTGAACTGAATTGCTCACATTTTCTGATAAAATTATTCCATGAAACACCAAGTGTTGTCTCACGCCGGTTGCAGAGCACTGCCTTAAACACACCACTCATGATTGTAGTGCTCAATCGGAGTAATGCAGTAGTGTATTCACATCATGACCGAAAAAACATCAACATGTTGTCAAGGCAATGCTTTTCAATCTGAATGAAACCATTCTATGAAAAATTGTCCTTTCAAAGTTACCTGCTAGCTACGCCTCTGTTAAATATGAGCAAAAGCCATCATTTTACAAAACCTAACCAAAATTGAATGTACACACTAATAACTAGCATCTACAAAGTAACTCAGCTATATCTGAAGCTTAGACTTTTTGAGAATACGCATAAAGGTACATTTGTACATACGAAGCCGGGGTGAAAAAATTTTTTTTTTAATTAAAAAAGTAGCACCTCCAAAAAGTTGGTAAATGGTTCAAAACTCCCAATTCCATTGAATTTTTTTAGTTGCTCCCTCTAGTGGTTGACGAACGCAAGACTAAAGTTCATGCAGAGGTCCAATTCAGTGAAAATGTTATTACTTTGTAATGGATTGCACTAGAGACCTTAAAATTCTGTGAAAAGAAACAGAATCATCAGAATCATTAAGTTTCTATCTGTCCTAAATGAACTTTTTGCTGTATTTTGTTTAGAAATGAAGATATTATCAAAAAATGGTATTTTAAAAGCTACAATGAGTGAAATTTTGGAAAGAGCACATTGCAATTGGCAAGCCTTTCTGTTTAAACAATAAGTCACTACGAAAGATCTCCAAAGTATGTTGTTATCGACATGTTATAAATGCATCACACAAACTAAATACATATTCAAAGTGAGAAAACCTCTGCGAAGTTCTCTCAACAGTAGTAGCAAATTGCACTAAAAGATTACTCTATCTGCAAATAATGTGCAGCTGTTCATTCTATTTGTAAAACTCCTAAAAGAATGTAGCAAAAAGTTATTTGGATTGATGTTGCATCAATTCTTGGCTGAGTTTACTTACACCAATTCTTAAAGTTTCGTTGAGATGTTTTTCTGGTTTTTGATTCATCACGTTGACATGCAAAAATTTAAAACCAACGCTACTAAAACTGAAGCATGCTTGACTGAGGTATGATTAACAATTTAGAACATCTGCTTTTAATTCAGAACATTTGCTTTTTGCATTGTTAAATTTATGATAATGCTTCTTTATTTGAGGTGAAAAGAGTTGTTTGTTGCTTGCAAAATGAAGAGAATGAGTGCTGAACATGATCCAGAATTGACCAATAAAATCACTAGAGGCGGTATGAAATATCCATTGTCATAGTGCAAAAGCACAAGAACAACAACATTGAAGGTTGTAAAAATATATTACAAAAATTATGTCATTGGCTGTGGTATGAAATAACTTCTCACAATGTCCTAGACTTTTACATAGCTCCTCTGGTTTACAATTTACATGTTATGGTCAAAAGATGAAACCAAAGCCACACAGCAGCTTCAGGTGAGACACCGCTTCGCATGCTACATAAACTAATTTTGGCCAGACATGTCACTTCCTCACGACATCGTTTCACAGATTAATAGACAAGGCCAGCAGTGCCGCATGGAATGTGTTAAGGGTTAAGCTTATTTATGAGTTGCTTCCATTTTTCTGTTTTACAAAGCTTACAAAGCTTGAAGTTGTTATTTGTTACCTTTATGATAAATTGTTGTATCCATTTAAAGAAATTACAGATGGTGATGTGAAGTTTGTCAACAACAGTCTCTGCAATGTTGAAGACATTCTATGGAAAGGAGAAATTCTGCAAGACAAAAAGCAAAAAGTCACCATCGAAAACTACAAGAACTTGCGACCATGTAAACAAGTCTTAAATGCTGATTTTGACCACTGGTGTTGAATTTTACATTGTAATACAATATTTCTTACATTGCACATTGTAATACAATGTTTCTACAAGATTCTTGCCTTGCTTGAATCTAAAAAGATAGATATCAATAACCTTTTTCCATGTGATTTGGTGGTTGTATGATATTGTGCCAAATCTCCATTAGCCAATTTGAACTTTTTAATTGTTCTCGGAATTTCCGATCGCAACAATTGCAAACCAGAAAAGTCACAAAGATGACAAAGTCATGTAAACTGCATTATTAACATGCTTGGAACCAGTGTATGAGTGCATTGTACTTTGAAATCACACATTGAACCGCTAATTCACACCACTTCGCAACTCTATAACTCACCAGTTAATTGTGTTGGAGAGCTTGCAAACCCTCAAAAGACTTCACGAGTCTTCTAGTTTGCAATGAAAATCAAATGTTTTGGTTTTGAGTTACAGTTTTTTTGTGGGTGACGTCATAAATGGGGTAGGTTTAGGTCTTTTTGGCCAAGGTTATTGGGCCTTGAATCTTAACCACAAGATGGAAATGTTTCACTTGAGTTTTTAGTGGAAACTAGCCTAGAATCAGTCTTTTGAGCCTTTGGCAGGCTTTCTAGGGTTTCTGGTTCAAAAGTTGTGGCCAAAAAACATAAAATTGATGATTTTATCAAAAATTCGTAAAAAAAAAGTTTGAACAGCTTTCTAGCACAACCAATTGGCGAGTTATGGAGTTGCAAAGATGTGGCCAATATGGACAATTTATACCTTATAAAGCGTAACTCAATCGGCTCCAAAGGTGTTAAATATTTTGCAGACATTTGCAAGAGTTGGCTGCTTTAATGTTTTTTTAACAGCACGTTAGGAGCAACAGACCAATTTCCACAGTAACAGTTGAAACCTTTAGTAAGTTGTGAGCTATTTTACAAAATTTAGTAGGCTGTTGAAATCTAACACACCTCGCAGGTTACTGGACAGTCCAGCAGTCACAAATGAATGATCATGGCAAAGAAAAATATACAAGCCACCCTTACGCATACATGTATAAACTGATGACAAGACAAAGAATAAATAGAAGCCATGTCATATATTCCAATGAAAATTGTGTATAAAAACTATTATTTGATATAGTAAATTATAATTAGCAATACAAACTTTAAAACAAATCAACTTACATTGCAAACTGAGTCGCTACATACCTTAATAGAAAAGTCAAGTGAATAACCTGTATACAATATTTAGAATACCTTGGTTAACAAAGTTTTTTGCCCTATTTTCATGCTTTCACACATTGACTAGGCGTGCACTTTTTGAAAGTCCAATTTCTTTGGGTAGATGCAGACTTGTCTGTAGAAACACCAAATTTTTAATTACTTTTCCTGTAAGAGATCGCTGAAGAGCTTCCTGAACAATTTTGTAAAGATAAAGCCTGCCTAAATCAAATGTTAGATTTGGGTCTGACAAACATTTCTGAGTAATAAGTAGGGCCATTTAAAGTCAAAAAAGTCATATTTGTTCTGTGCTTCAGGAAGCTGTGAAACGAATTTTAAAACAAAATTGCACCTGTATGAAGTCTATAACAAAAGTTATGAAGTCATAAAAAGCATATTTTATATGTTAGGTCATAACGTCGTATTTTGCATATTTTCAATCTAATTCAATAAGGAAACCATTAAAACAATCTCAGAATATCAGGTAAAACTACTATATCACTAGATCTAAGCTGCATCCTGCAAATTGAACCCACTTGGGCGCCATGCGAATGTTTGCAAAGACATAGGTGAACCAAGATGTTTTGAATGAAATGTAATGCACTGCCTAAAAATGCATGGTCTTGCTGTCTCAGGGAAATAAACCAATGTCTATGTGCATGCTTTCAATTTACTTCAAGCCAATCTACTGTATATGTTTTGCTCATCGTTTGAGTCATTTATTTTAGTGGGGCTTCAACAAACCATGGGGCTACCATATCTTATGCCTATTTTCGCTGCTAATTCTTTTTTGTACAGCAGTTCTATGTTTTAGCTCAGTCATTTTTGTTTGGTCATGTAAAGCCATATTTTATGAAAAATAAAGTCATATCAAGTTTTTTACTTCATTAAAACATGGCCGTAGCAATAAGGTGTTATCAAATAGTTTTATCTTGAGCAGTTTCATGTCTACATGGTCTTTTTTCATTTACATATGCCAGACATTTGTAACTAGTTCTGGGTGATTCTATTTGAATAAGAGCTAATGATGCCTACATTGTAAGTGAAATATATACTCTGTAAGATCTTAAAGTGTCTGATTCTTTGCTGAAAAAGCTTTGCTTTCTTTGCTTTGCTTTCTTTCCATGGACAGTGTTCTGGGATTCATGAATTTTATGTTACATTTGAGCAACTGCTTTAACACTTCCTCTACTGGCCTGCGTATATTTAAGCATCTACTAGATAGATACAAGGATATGTACCAATACAGAGTTCAAATCTGTCGAACAGCAGTATTGAATAACCTTTTACTTCTTAAATTTCATGTATTTACATATGAAAACTATGACTAGAAATAGTAAATTTGACTATTTAAGCCTTTGTTTGGGTTTCAATTGAAGGCTGTTTTGTTAAACTGGTATAAACATGGCAAACTAAAAAAAGTAGCCTCAAAACCAGTCTGTGTAGTGTTTTGTGTAATGATAATTCTTAATTGAAGTTGTTATGAAGCAAAATGAAAGTAGGCAGGTATTAGTGTTAGAGATAAATCCAGTTTATCGCATCGTTAAGAAATTGCATAACGGTTAATTGTATGATATGGTTAATTGAATAAATTTTAAATGATTTATTTTAGTAACTGAGATCTAGATTTTAATGTTTGAGCTAGGTAGGTCAATGTTCTATAAAACAGTTACATGTATGAAATATGTACAAAGACAACCACATTCTTAACCTGTTTTTGTTGCAAAAACTTAATGTCATCATGTGGGGCATTCACACATCTGCAGTGACAACAATTATAATAATGGTTTTACTATAATTATTTGACAGTAATACTATAATTATTTGACAGTAATATTTTATTGTATTAACATGAGATGAATGTAAATAAATTGAGTAGAGAAGAAAGTAAACTGAGATTGAGTTGAATTGGAAGAAAGTTGCAATGACAACTTAGCCAAAAGAATAAAAAAATCATCTCTGTCACCACAGATTAGCATCATTGCAACTGTGTTTCCACTGGCCACTTCTGTTTGAGTTAATAATCACATTCTGGTTAATAGCCTACAAAATCTTGACAAATTATGTGTGATTAACTTGGTTTATGTGTATAGACTTTTGCAAAAAAACAAGAAATTAAATTTGGTTTCATGTTTCAATCTTTTTTTCAAATTGACACTTCAGTCTGTGGAAGGTTTTGCCACAAAGGTTTAGCCATGTTAATCAGTTTGCAGTGTATTGTGTTCATTTTTCTTAATTTATGTGTATAGATTTTCTCGATTTATGTGTGTACATTTTCTCCACATTGTGCTCCATAAATGCAATCGATGTTGAAGACACACTATTCCTTTCTGATTTGCTGCACAAAGTGACCTTCAGATTTATATGCAGAATAAAAAATTTTGCCCAGTGCCTCTTTGTAATTCAAATGTGCTTTTTGGTGAGCTTGATGGCACCAAAATGTCTCTAAAAATTGGTTTTTGCTACCTTGTGTTGTGTAGTTTCTTGGTGAAACAGAGCTTGATGCAAAATGTCCTTTTGCTTGATTCACCATGAAATTTTTCAGAAAGCTATTTTCTGTACATTCGATGTAGAGTTTATTGGTAAGTCCTGAAAAATCAATGAGAAAAATTTATTTCAAGATTTTTTTCTACTACATTTTGGCATTATCTTCTGGGAGTTCATTCTCTATAATGAATGGAGCTACAACAAAAAAGTTTTTCTGTTACAAATTTTTACAGAATGAACAAGCTCATGTGAAACATCCAGCTTATAAATGCCCTGTTTATATGTATGCTGTATAAACATGATGTGTATTTGGTACATTTTGCATTGGTTTTGTTGCTAGGTGCAAAATGCAATCACTGCCCTGCTGTGACAAGTTTGACAGGAAGAAATGCATCCTCAGCTTGCTGGGGACAGTCCAGAAACTTGTGCCAGATAAGTAAGTAACAGTCTTCTTGCAATAACTGATACCTATATGTGTGTGGAGATTTATAACTGTGTGCAATGGTCAGTGGCGTAACCAGAGGTTTGAGCCAGGGTGGGCAAAATGTAGCTCAAGAGGTTCGCTGGCCACGACAGGGCAACCCCAACAACTGCAACTAATGCAACAACCTACCAAAAACCAAAAGAATACTTAATATCAAAATGAAAGCTAAAGGGTGTCTTGTTTTTACCTTTAGCTTCCTGGTCGGGCAGCTTGCCCTCCTGCCCCCTGTCAGTTACGTCACTGACTGTGCAGTGTTATATGTGCAGTCTGCTGTATGAGAGAAAAGGTCTACTTTTTGTGTTTGAAAATAATCCATTGTTGCATATTGTTGAGATCCTGTGTTTACTTGAAGTTACAAAGAGCAGCTGCGGTTACTGCACACCGGACCGCTGCACTCTGTCTTCAACGACATGTTGTGATGGACAGTGTGCTGCAGGGTGCACTAGTACAGTCAGGGGAAGCAAATTAAAATCTTGTTATGTGAGTATTGATATTTAAGTTGTGCTTACTTTTTTTCAAGCTTTGATTTGTAACCTTAAATGTAATGTGTGCTGTAATTTCGTTTTTTTGGTGTGATTCATAGGAAGAATCTCTTGTGCAACAGTTTTGAGTCTAGGCACTATGTCAGCTATGTCCAACCCAAATGGCTCACTGGGCCAAATATTATGTCACTGTCTTACCCAGGGCCCGCACATTGAATGACATATTAATGAGGGCCGCACATTGAATGGCTTACCTTGATCTTAGGAAACTATAGTTAACTTCAGCTAATGTACTGAAAGTGTCTGAATTCTAACTGCAGTACAGTAACAGACACAAATAAGGTGACCCTGAAGACCATTTTCATCATAAAGGTTAAATTGACCATCAAAAAGGTCAGTACATAGGATATTTTACTACAGAGAAAACCTAAATTGGGCCGCACAAAACCTTTGACTGGGCCGTGGGTTGGACATGGCTGCCATACGTTCATCACAGTGTTTTCTTACCTTTGCACATGTTTTTTGTGTTATTTCTAACTAGCAAATTGCATGCCGCCAGTTGTTTGTGTTAGGCTTGTCAAGGAATGAATGACAATGGAACATGTGTAACAAAATGTCCATGGGGAACAGAAATGGACCCCGATTCTGGAAGGCTTATCAAAGTTGAAAAGAAATATCAGTTTGCAAGATACTGTCTTTCTGAATGCCCTCGTAAGTTAATGTTTTTGGATAGAAGTTTTTTGTGGATGTGGAATGTGGGTGCAAATGCACCTTGCAGACAGGAAACAAAACTTTTGAAAAAGGCTTATGTACGCACACAAAAATTATGTCCGTCATGATAATTTAACTAGCAATCATTCCATTCCATCATGCATTTTTCTGCCATCAGGGAGTCCTGGCTTAATAAGTTCATTTGTTTGCATAAGCATTTGAAGCAGATGTCGCATTTACTGATGATTATGTGAAAATTGTTAATTGTCTGGGTACAGTTAATAGAGGTGGCTCTCATCAAGGTGAAAAACTGAGTACAAGTTTGTGTGAGTCAAATGGCCTGTGAAACATGATTCCCTGTGAAGACTTTGCCCCAGTGATAGTTAAAATGTTGAAATTGGGTTGACGCTTGCAATAAAATGCTGTATTCTGTATGTGCCTTGTATATTAGTTTTGTTTCCCCTAATTAAAACTACTTTTGCATTCAGACAATGTACCAAGAACTGACAAGTATTGCAAACGTTACTGTCCTGAAGGGAGTTTTGATTATGCAAATAATGAATGCACTGAATACAAGAAGGACAAACGTGGAAAAAGTATGTTTATTTGTTTTCATAGCATAGCCACTGTAAAAATAGAGCGCAGTAAGTAATGCTACAAGGATAAGAACTTATTTAAAAAGTTCTCAAGTATTAGAATTAAACTCTGTAGAAATTTGCTGTGGTAGTGACAAGGTTTATCTTTGTGGTTTTATTCAAAAAGCAAGAATTCATGTGTTTTCTCATATCTTTTGGAAATTTTTAACAGCTATGCCATATCTCTCGACTTTTAGTAAATTTCATTGGCTTGCTGTGTCTGCAAACTTCAGCTAATGTAACATTAGCTCATGGCTTGCAATGCACATCTACATTTTTTTGAAGTATGGACCAGCTGCGGCTTTTTCCAACTGTTGGCTTTATCATTTTTGGTGGTTTCCCCCAGAAAAACAGGTTGGGCACTACTACTAGGCTGTTTTTGAGAGTTTACTATGTTTATGCCAGTTTCATAAACCACCCTGCAATTCCTGCCATTGAAGCCCAAACAAGGGCTTAAAATGTTAAATCAACTATTCCTCATAGTTTTTGTATGTAAATGTGTGAAATTTTGGGAGAAAAAGACTACAGCTGGTGCCCAATAGATGTGAGATCTGTATTGGTATATAGCCAAGGATATTTCTTGTAAATACAAAGTACTTAAGGTATGTAGGCCAGGAGAGAAAATGTTTAGATATATGTCAATTTAGTTTAAGTTGAAGTTAAATTCAAGCATAGGTGCAATTACATGGGGTTTGTGTCTATCCAACTTTTTCAGATGTGCCATGTCCCCACACATTTTTCTCTTTAGGTTTTGTATCTGTATTTTATTTTTATTCAAAAATGAAAGTGATGTTGTCATGTTTTGTGTGATAAAGTTTTCATGTTAAAGTATACTGAAGAAACTCATTGTCTTGAAACAATCAGGGTTTAACAGCTGCATGTGTGGTAAACCATAGTACAGCCATGATTTGTTTTGTGCAGAAATTCAACTGGTTTTGCTGTAATGTTGGTTGTCACATATTCAGAAACAGACAGCGTAAAATTTAAAGATGCAAGTTTATAATGTTAGAAAGTTATATTTTTAGGCAAATCTCTGCGAAGTTTTTGCTGAGGACAAAAAGCAACACTGTTGTGTTACTTAGTCTTAGGATGAGCAGTTACTTAGCCTTAGGATGAGCAGTTTTGCAAAAGACATTAGTGGAGGTGTATGCTATGCTCAGGTGTGCTAGGTGTGTGGTGCACACCCAATCAAACTGATCATGACATGACCTTTGCCAGTTTGTGTGATCAGGATAAACTCACAAAAAAGGTTTGATAGATAATGGATGTAAAGATTTTCTAAGCCAAATTTCAAAACTGCCCTATTTCAACTTACTTTATACAGGTTACTGTTTCATGCATCACTGGTTTCCCTATATATTTTTGATACAGCATTCCAGGGTGTGCACTGATACAGCCACACACCTTTGAATCAGCATATATGCCAGGACACATTCGAGCTCATCATTAATTGGCAGTTTAGCCGGATTGAGTAAAATGGCTCAAACAAGCCTGTATCTGTTCTGTCCCACCAATAGTTGTATCTTTAACAGCTACATAACAAAAAATGCAAGTTTTCTAGTGCGTTTTATGCACATTCTCAATTCATGTGTCATTTAGCAGGTTTTGATCTTACAACCTTGGCTATGCGGCGTGCACCATTCCAGCCACACACGCGTACTCCACTGCTTGTATTCAACAAGACCTTCGTGCAGCCTATTTTTGCAGTTGTGAACTGTGCTGACCTAGTGCTGAGTGTGTTTTAATCTCTGTTTTAACTTGCAGGGCCTGATTTTGCAGTTATGAACTGCTCTGATGTAGTGATAAGTGTTTTACTCCCCTGTTTTAACACACAGCCTGACATTTTTACAGTTGTGAACTGCTGTGTCATAGTGTTGAGTGTATCTTGCTCTGATATTTTAACTTGAGCTGTGATAGTTTACAGTTATACAATAACACATAAAATAAGGAGAGTGCATGTAGAATAATATGCATAATGTGTCAACAAACTTCGCTACAACGTTGGATTGAAACTGTGAATATGTCACAAACAGTGCACACCCATTGAAAATGTCCACCATACAACACTGCCCATTAGTAAACAGGTTTCATTCAAAACAGTGGACAAGTATTGCCTTAGCTACATATTGACTTCTTATTGCTCAAAACTTGGGGACTTCCCTAGGAATTAAAGATGGCCTACACATTTAGCCTTATTTCTTGTAATGTCATGACAATGGTGAACAACAGATGCAAACGACATTTATTCCGTGACTATAACACTTTGCAATCTTGCCTGTGCTGAATGCATTGTTTGGAAAGTCATCTGATTTACCTTAGTTTAACCAAACCCACAATGCAACAATGTTTTCATCCAAGTGCAGAACATTTGCTTTTGCTTTACTGATATGTAATGCCTAGTTTTGGCTGGACATTCTTTCTGTGTAAATGCAGGTGGAACTTGGTATTTTTTTGCCAATTCACCCTTGGGCATTTATTTCTGTTTATTCTCAAATATACTTTCATGTCCTTATGCAAGTACAATAAACCTCAATTTATCTAGATTTGGTTAATCCAGATCTTGCTGCCAAAACCGGATAAGATTGGTGGTATGAATGATTTCTAATGTTTTTCTTTATAAAAATCTTTGGTTTATCCAGATTTTTTAATCCAGATCTCTACCAATGATGGATAAAATCTGCTCTTCATGTCTTGTAGTTCACATTTTTCTGCACTTCCACGCTCTTGTGTTCTAAGTGCACTGAACGGTCACTAAGATTTGGCAGCTTTCACTAAAAACACTAGTGTGCTCACGACCACCAATGAACATTTAGGATTATGATAACAACATCCAAAACTGCACGCAATATTTGGCTGATTGTAGAGACGTTTATTATGTCACACACAGGCATAGCATATCATGTTGAACATAATGCTCAAGGCATGCTGCCACACCATGGTTTCAGTCTATTTGTCAATATTGAGTGTGCGTGTAGAGCATTAAACCTATGTGTATTGCACTTGGTAAGATGTCTGGAGAGCATTACCAAAGGTCCTTACGAACAGATAAGGTACTGGTACAGACTTTGCATGTTGTTGATTCATGGTGTGCATTCTCTAAAGACATCATGGCTAGTACAGGTTTTGTTATTGATTTCTGTTACAATCAGCCAGTGCAAAAGGATAGGTTTCACCAACTCAACAATCAGCAGCAGCTTCACGATTGTGACACAAACAAGAGACAGCATTAGCGCTACAGTATTCGCATCAACCACACTTAGCACAGGCAATGCAGTGACTAGAGCAGGACTTCAAACTGCATTCCATGCAAAAAAACAGCACTTCGGCCTCTCCTGTCACAGCTATAAACAGAAATGTCACTACTTCTCAGCTTCCTGTCAATTCACAAATGACTGCAGCCACTTATGTTGATAATGCTGCACCACACTTATGAATACAGCAGCGGTGATGGCAGCACTCCAAAATTTTCTGATATTTTGCAATGCATCCTAGAGGATTTGCCACATCTTTTGAGGGTTTGATAATTCAGTCGCCTGGTGAGTTATAGAGTTGCAAAATGACACGAAAATAGCAGTTGAATACACAAGTTCTAGGTATGATGCATTCATATACTGGCGCCAAAGAGGTTAAGCATATATTTGTCACTTGAACAAAAGGACTGCAAGTCATCCCACACTTTCCGAGTCAATTTTCAACTGCAATGTTTTTCTTTGCAGATAGTTGGTTTCTATATTCAAACTATTTTCAATAAACTATATTTTAACTAAAAGCTTGCCTTAAACTTAAATAGCAGACTACTGATAGCATTGGTATATATAACCGAAATGGTAGGATATTCACAGGTTTCCGCTTCTAATCAGTCTACAACTACGATGTCATAAATAATTTAATCATACCCTAATTGTTAGGGAGTTGTTAAGGAACAACTCAATGAAATATGTATTAACATTTTGTCATATTTGCTTTGAAAAGATTGTAACTAATAAAATAAAATTAAAAAAATTAAATTCATATTTGACATTAATGGACATTACTTGACAGCGAACCTATCAACAGCTGCACAAATCCTTTAACCGGGCTGTATGCAGACTGCTGGTTGGACATTAATGCCTACAAAAATATCTGTTTCTGTCAATTTTGAAGGTTTAAGTAAGAATTTTGTGAAACTGTTAAAAACTTGTACTGAGCAATGTTTCGTTTGTTTTGTAGGAATTACTTGTATATTACATCTTGAAAAAGATGTTGTAACGGCAACTTTTTATCTGAAATTATTGTATTTCACAGTTTGTTTTGGACTTGGTCTGGACCATGGTCCTTTGCAGTATGACACAGTTATTGATGCTTCCAACCTTCACCATTTTGATAAGAACTGCACCATCATCGAAGGAAGTATATTTATCAATCTTGGAACATTCTTAGGGTAATGCTGATGTTTTTTGCCAGGTTGTGTAAGTTTTATCATAACCTAATTGGGAAGGTGCAGTTGGAGAGGAGAATCTTGGCTAATTGAGAATTCCTTGGATTGTGTTTGACTCAACCACAATCCATTTGGATTTAAATCATTCCCATAGTGATCAAGGCTGAAACAAAACAGTGAATTAAATTTAAAGCATATGTAAAAAAATGTTCAATTCACCACCAACATCAGGCATGCATTTTGAGAGAATTTCCTAGACTGGTTTGCAGGCATTGCTATTGTACTTTTATTGGTTAAACACTTCAGTGTTTCTTCAGTGAGCAAATTTATGTCAATTGTTGATAACAAGTTATGAGCATCCAAACTACAGCAAAGACAAGAAAATGATTAGATGCATTCGTGTCTTGGTTGAGGTTGTGTGAAAATTTGCTTTTTTGTAGACATTAAGCAGTCAGTATATTTTGTTTTTAATGTCAATGGGTTTTATTGAATGGAAACCATTTTTGATGCAACCAAAATTGTTGTAACATAGCAAAATTCAAATGTGTTTTTCTTTGAGCCGAGTAGAAAATAAATTATCCATGATGTTTGTAGTTTAGCTAGTTGTTCAACAAAATTTCTTTTTAATAATTTGGCATCATATGTTTACTTCTACAGGAAATGTTTTGCATATTTTAATTGCCTGTCCCCATTATCGGGGTGAGATTAATAAGCATTTTACCTTTAGCTGCAAATTTGTATGCTGCATTCCTGAAATCAGCGTTTGTGGAGGAAAGTGGAAAGTATCACAGCAACATTAGTTGAGCGTAGGCTGCTAGCTGTAGCACTATGAGTACCGTAGTGCACCTTGGCAACCTGTGTTGAAATCTATGAATTCTGGCAAGGTTTTTCCTAGGCCTGAATCTGTGTTGTTTACCACTTTCACAGATAATACCTCAAAGTTCAGCACATATAAGTGTCTATGTAATGGTTGCAACATTGAAAATTGCTGCAAACTGTAATGCAAGTTTCATCACAGATCATGCTTATCATATTTACTTGTCAATCAGATATGAAAAATGCAGTTCTTTAAAAATTAAGACAATTTTTGTAATTTGTGGTTGTCAACAGGTTTTTATGAAATGGTTTCAAACAATATTTTGAGTAAGTTAAGTGTGTGGTACTAAACACTAGTGGCTGAGCCCAAATTTGGTTGGGTCATACCAAAAAATTGAAAAACAGTGTTTGTCGGTTGTCCACTCTAATTAATAGATGGGTGTATAGGCAAGGCTCATGCACTTTGTTGGGATACAGCATTAACTACAAAAATAGCTGCATGACCCCTAGTGTAAATAAGCAGAGCTGGTGCCACAGACCACTCATAACACTCCAAAGGGATTGAAGCTTCTCAAATGTGAATCTGCTGAGATGTTAACTTTATGCATGTTAAACTTAAAATAATGGCTAAAAGAAATAAAACTGCTCCACATGTATTTGAAATAATTTGCATTAATGTGAGAAGTTTAATAATTTCTTTTGAAGCATGTTTAGATTAAATAACAAGATTATTACATCTTAACAGCGGGATGTCCAAAGCAGATGTGGTAGGAGGTATAATGGTCCTCCAACAGTTACTTTGCTTTAATACATTGGAGTTTGCCAGGTATACCAAAATCATATCAATGTTGGGAATAAATATTCTTAGTGTGTTAGTTCCATTGCTGTTAAACTGTAGACAGGGTTTCAGTGTATGCTTTCAGGTACTGAATATTGCTGGTTTTATTATGGAATAAAAGGTTTTATATAGATTGCTTAAGCTATTTTAACAGGAAGATAAGCTTTCTTAACACCTGCTATGTGAATGATTTTGTGCTATGGTCTGCCTGTGTTCTTCATTAATTACATGCTGAAATGCTGACACACCAACATTTTTTTGATAAAGGCGGGTTGGAAACAGGTATGAAATTAAGAAGTTCAAAGCTATTGCAACTGCTGCTTTTTATTTAGCTGCAAAACATGGCTGGTGGCATTCTTTCGTGCGATAGTTGTGAATGCATGTATTTGCCAAGCACTTTTTGTTCAGCGCTATTGCTCTGGATTTTTCCGCCATTTGACAATTGATGTTTAAAAGAATCTTAAGCTGTTATTCTTTACTTGTAAAGTGACATTTGAAGCGTCTTTTGGGTTAGGTAACAAGTTCCAATCTGTTATTATTTTTAAAGGAAATCAACTTTGTTAAAAAATAGACAATTTATTTTAAACCCTGTTGAAATGGATTCTGTTTGTTCTTGGAACTTCTTTGAGTTTAATTCACCCTTTTACAAACCATGTTTAATTTAACAAGAATAATCAATTGATTTTGTATATAACATAAACAAACATGTGATGCAAAAGTATTGTTTCATATAAAGGCAAGATGGCATGTCAATAACTTTGTATAGTTTAGGTAACATAAAAGTTCAGTAAGAGAAGTGAAAAATTCATGATAGTTGCGTTGTGTGTGCTTGCAAAATCCACAAGCGTGGCACATCTTGTGTGAATCTAATGAAAACTTCTATGCTTATATGAATTATTTCATAGTCATATTAGTTGAACAAAAGTTTTCATTTTAGAAAAGAATATTTCAACCACATGGACTCAAAGAAAATTCCAGTTAAATTAGTTTGTACAAGTTCTGATTTTTATTAAGCTTGAGACAGTGCACAGTTATATACGTATCACTGGAATTAATTGTGGCATATATATTGTTTCTGTGGAATGTAAAATTCAGCATGTTAACCTGTTGCTACTTACCATTTATAACCTTGACATGCCTGTATGAGTTCTTTCCTCAAGTGAAGTTATTTATAATAAGCAATTCAAAAATTGCCGAGTGTGCTTTTTATGGAGAATTAATTCATTAATTAATGCAATTAATTAGGAGATTAATCAGTAATTTTGATGTTTTCAGGCCATAACTTTTGAACCAGAAACCTTAGAATGCCAATTAAGGGCTCAAAAGACTCAGATTATAGCCTTGCTTCCAATAAAAGCTTGAGTCAACAAATTCTCTCCTGTGGCTGGCATCCAGGGCTTGGTAACCTGGACCAAAATGACCTAAAACCTATCCCACTTATGTCACCCACAAAAAAAAAACAAAATACAAAACTTTACAATTATTTTTAATGCAAACTAGTAGACTTGCTGCATCTTTTGAGGGTTTATACATCTCTCCAGTATAGTGGTTCTCAAACTCTTCTGCACGTTGACCCCCAATTAAAGTAAACAATTTTCTGTAGACCCCGTGGTCTAACCCAACAGTTGCTAATACAAAGATAGTATGTGTAAAAATAAATTTGAGTACTTTTTACTTTAAATGCATGATAAAATAATACACAATCCGAAAATATACTTAGAACTATAGATGTAAGCACAAAATAAAACAACAATTGTTCTCCGTCCTACTGCGTAGTAGGCTACTGCTGTACTACCAGTGTAGCAACTGGCGAACTGCGACACATGCACTACAATATTGTTTGTGATTTAACAAACAGAACATTTTTTGTGGCGTAGCAAACAGTTTTCATAATGCCATCACAATGGATAATTTAATAAAAAACAATTTGAATTGAATGTACCAAGGGTGGCCAAACCGTGGCCCGCGAACCGCATGCAACTCGCGGCTCTTCGAGCTTTCCGAAAAATTGTATTTTTATTTCTACGTATTGCAAAGTGTAGAAATATTGTTAAGTGGTACAGTGGTCAGTAACGGATTTATGCATAAGCTATGGCCTAGGGCCCCATGTTTTTGGTGCACCGCGCAACTCCCTCCTATGGCGACTTATTATTAACTTAAAATTGCGAAAGTGTGAAGACGCATAACTTCACAATTTACTTGAAACGAACAAAAATGCAAATGCCTAGTCTAGACTACCAGTACAATAACAACACGATCATATTGTTTCCACGCAATATAAAAATTATAATATAGATTTTCATTGGAGTTCTGCAGTGGCTGGCCGTCTTGCGTTGTTGCGAGCTTTTTGTCAGTGGAAGATTGAACATTAAATAAGAAAGTGCTGTGTCAAAGGTTTGATACTGAGGGACATGGCTGGGCGTGAGAAAGATGCAGGCCATCTGCATGAAAGTGGTTACAAGTAGTAGCCAGCCCCAAATTTTTTGGGAGACATTGTCTGTCAAAGCACAAAATGACAAGATATGTTAGAAATTTAAGGGGAATGGTCCACTTGCCCTCCTGGCTACGCTTGTGGTTACAAGAAAAGAATGAAAAAGAAAGAACAGTACTTCCTTGATGTTCAGTATTCCAGACAAAAAGCTCGCAACAACGCAAGACAGCCAGGCACTGTGGAACTCCAATGAAAAGTAATATTGTTAGTATTGGATGCTACGTTTGGTTATTACTAGATTACCCGCAAACAGAGATTGCTTGTTGAAACTCTATACGCCTATGTTAGGTAAATCGGGCTACAACAGTTTCTCGTGAGTTTTATTTGAAAAAAACATGTCTACATTGGGCTTACTTCATATGGTTAGCTGAAGATGGTGTGACAATACTTTGCTGTGCAAAACCTGTTTTCATGCTGTTTACCACCAGTCTAAGAGGATTAAAACACTGTACTTTGTATTGCGTGGAAAATGACAACTTAAAAAGGCATAAGTAAACCCTGTGTCCTCTGAATGGATTGTGCTTGTTTGTTCCATAAAATATGCGGTTGCTATAACAAAGGTGTTTACGTACAGCTCATCAGATCGACAACTAAAGGATATTTCTGAGGGCGACAACACGGTCCTGCATGAAAATGTATATATCTGAAAAATATACCTACAAAAAATGCTAGAAATCACGGAAATTCAATGAAGAGAACTTTTGAACTACACGAAAGCCATAAATTCCAAGAACTGATCGCATGCCATTTGTTCCAGAGAAGAATGTAGGAAAGGTTGAAGATCTAAGGCAGACGTAGAACCAAAGTCAGCACCACAAAAGATAGAGCTTTGAGGAGGCACCACACAAGAGGGGCATACTTTCACGCTTTTCAGACAAATGGCCAAATAGGTCACACCTGCATGGGATCCCAAAAGCTAAGATGGCCTAGGGCCCCGCGCCCCTAAATCCGTCCCTGACTGTGGTGTCTAGTTTGCCGTACAGTATTACTTTTGCAAGTCATTAAAGCATAGATTGCAAATAAATTTGTGTTTTTAGATTTTTATATTGCGACTCTTAGTAACTTGGGTTTGACGAATTGCGACTCATATGGAGTAGGTTTGCCACCCCTGGAATGTACTTTTAAACTAATGTAGCTGAGATTTGATCAGCTCTCTTAATTTTGTTTGATTTGTTGAAAAACGCCGTTTGTATTCCTTGCCCGATTAACAATAATTTTGAATTGGTTGCTTCATTGCTCCAGTAGATCCCAATAGTTAACCATTAACCCCCTGGCCATTCAGTGACCCCCATTCAACCCTGTGACTGTTTATCGACCCCCTAGATGGTCCAATTGACCCCTGGGAGTCGATATCGACCACTTTGAGAACCATTGCTCTGGTATAATCAGCTTGTGAGTTATGGAGTTGCAAAGTGATGGTAAATAAGTGGATCTTGCAGGTCTTAAAAGGGCAATCCACCCAGCACGAAGCTGCTAAAAGAAAACAAAATAATGAAATTTTGTGATGCTAACATGCTAAAACATTTCCAGTTTCCTTCAAGAAGGTCTGTGTATCAAAACGATTGTCTTCTTTTCATGCACCATTGGCTGGGATAAATATTAAACTCTTTGATTTCCATATATCTATTGAAACAAAAACCTAGTTTTTGCAAGGTCTGAAGGCAGAGGTTTAGAACATTTTTGCTATTGCTGAGCACATTACTTTTATTTTTATGAATTGTGGCTGTCAGTGAATTCAAGGTATTTTTTGCACTGTGTCTGTTCTGCTTCCACACACAGCTTAGCCTGCATTCACACCTCTGTTTGGCTGCCTTTCAACTAAGTATCCTCATACAGTGGACAAAGAATTTTTGTTAATACACAGCCACCATAATTCAATTTTGGATTGCATGTTAAATTACAATTACAACCACAGGTTGTGCTCCCTTGCTTTTAGGTAACAATGTTGTTATGTTGAAATGCGTTCTCAAAGAATACATCAATTTTGACATTGTCCTATTTTTTTTCTCAACTGGCACTTAAATATTAAAGATTTATGTGGTAGGATCAATGGATGTTTTAAATGCAAGTTGTATACACATGTCATTAATTTCACTTTATTCTTTCCTTTTGGTTTAGTTTATATTTTCTTTATTTCATGTCATTTATTTATGCTGTTTGTTTCAGTAATACAACCTTAAATTTTTCTATAATCACTTTTCACAGGAGTTCCCAACCTTCTTCTGGCATGTACCCCTTCAGCATTTCGACAGATGAGCATGTACCTCTAAAATTTCCTATGATAAAAAGGCCGAGTAAAATTTAAAAAAAAATGAAATTTTGATAGAACTGCTAGAAGTTTAGAACTATAAAGGTTGACTACATTTTAATGTCTCAAAGTTAATTTGTTGCAGCTGTACAATAAATGTACCCCTTCAGATAGGCAAATTTTCTGGTTTTTAATGTACTTGAGTTGTTACTTATTGCACAGATAAGTAGAAAATTTTCTTTCAGTTTTCCTAAAACAACTTATTTGCTTGGCATCAACATTTGGAAAAAATATCTTTTGTCATGACAACATTGAGTACTAAAAGTGTTGTAAACCCACATTGAAGCGATTGGTAAAAAAGTGAAAGAAACATAGATGCAGAACATAGTTTTTTTGCATGTTAACAATCTTATGTCTGCTTCTTGTTACTGCTGCTACAGGTTTTACTGTAGTAACAGAACATGTGAAAAGATGTTGCATGTATGTTTAAAGCAAGATTATTTTACTTTTAGAGTAGAACAATGAGATCATCAATGTTTTTGTCGTAAGTAAAGTTGCACTGTTGCTTTCAACATATGGTGTGGACTTCAAGGAGTTTTAAGCAAAAACTCTGACCTGATTATAAGGAGTGATTATCTGTTTCCTTTTTGCAGTGATACATACTGCAACATACCAGGTGAACGCAATGAATCTGCTTTTTCTGTCTTTGAAAGTGTTGAAGAAATTACAGGATATTTGTCAATTGAATCATGGGAGTTTCATGATTTGTGCATATTTAAGTGAGTTTGTGATTAGTAGTTGTGTGGATTAGCTAGTTAATAGCACTACAAGTTGGTTGTGTTCTGTAAAAGAATTTTTGCAGTGTAAATGCTGGATTACTAGTGTATGTATCAGAGGTGGCCACAGATCTGGAGTGCCAAAGTCGACTCCAATAGGATTCTGCGTTTTTCTTTCGGATCTAGACCCGGTGTCAAATATTTGTGAAAAAACGGTCCCTTATCCAGAGTCACTTCTTATTTTCGGCAATATCAGGAGTTTGCATGGCCATTTCATAAAGAAAAAATGGGCAAACTTTGATTGCATCGACGGTAGACGGAGTCTGAACAGGAGTCAGATTCTGAAATTTGAAAAAGTTTGGACCTGGATCTGGATTCAAAAATTTGGAACAGGAGCAGAGTCGGGGTCTGAAAATGTGACTCTGGCCACCTCTGGTATGTATGCAGGGTTCCTACGGAGTCTTGTATGGAAAAAAGTTTGGTAATTTTCCAGACTTGATCTTTTGACATATACTTTCATTATATTTCATTCAAGATTGATAATTTTACGTTCATCGCGTTAACTGTTTGAGTGCCTGTATTTGACTTGGATGTGTCATTGGGAAAAGTTGAAGTCTGGAAAATTATGTTCAGTATTCCATAGGAACCCTGTGTATGATACAAACCACTGTATATTTTGGTGGCAGTGCATAACTTTGTTCTTTGTGTAGGAATCTAAAGAGAATAAGAGGAAAAGAATTGAAAAATCAGCGGTATGCCTTGACTGTCTACACTGAATCTTTTAATCTGAAAGAGCTGTGCTTTAATTCATTGGAAAGGATTGATAATGGTAAATCATTTAATTTGGAATAAATACTGTGACATTAATAGTCATTTGACACATTTTCAAAATGTATTAGCACCTTTAAACTACACTGTCTATGGAAAGAAATGCTTTCACAGCAAAGAATCAGACACTAAGATCTTACAGAGTATATATTGCACCTACAATGTAGGGATCATCAGCTCTTCGTCAACTAGAAACCTTTAAACTAATTTCATAAAAGTGATGACAAAGCAAAAACCACGATTTAAACAAAATCATATTAGACCTTTCATTCATTGAATCTTGCTGTCTGCGAACTAGTTGTTTTTGAAACATCTGACATGATTTTGTCCAATTTGTGAATTTTGCAATTTTTGTTGTATCATTCTCTCTGCAAGGTTGACATTGTGCTGGCAACAATTTTGATGCATCATTGAATGACATTTAAACATTTCCAAAGTAATTAGAGTGGTTTGAGTTTTTTTCTGAACAATGTACAAGCATGCTATGCAGAAGTACTCTGCTTGTATATGATTCTTGTTCCTTTTTATTGCTCTAGCAGTATTTTGCAACCTCTGATTTTAGGCCAAATACAATATAACTGGTACCTAGGCTGACCTAACGTACTCCTAGTAGAGATGGCACGGTCCAAGATTTTTCAGGCCCGGACCACTCATAGCCTGCAACATCCAGCCCATTAACCGCCCATGGACCGAGGACATTTGTTTTATTTCAAACTGACATGCCTATGGCCCGCTTAACAATTGGTAGACTTGTCTATTTTACCTTCTGAGACAAAATATCTGCTGGGACTATTTTGCCTTTTGTGGAACATGATTGGCTGAAATGGTTATGTTGCATGCAGAATATACAAAGTTACATGTTTGGATTAGTGTGTAGCCTACAGTAAGCCTAAGACCCTCAACCTAAAACCCTGAACCTAAAAATAAAACCCTCAACCTAAAAACAAAACCGCAACTTAAAACCCTTAAACAATCCCATTGCCACAGGGTAGCTTTATTGGGCTTAGCCCCTCCAAGCATAGCTCCAAACTGTAATAGGAAACACCACTGTATAAATCAGTGGAGTTTTTGTCAATTTTAGAAGGTCAAGACCCCCACAGGGAAGACTTTCTGGCGACGGTTCTGCTCTCAACCTAAAACTCTTAACCTACAAGCCTAAACCTACAACCCTCAACTCAAAACCATGAACCTAAATTCTTAAACCTAAACATTTAAACCTAAAACCCTAAACCTAAAACTCTAAACATAAAGCCCTCAACCTTGCTTGTAAAATGATTGTGATTTGGTAGAAAAAACACCTGTAGCACGCCATGAAAATGTTGCATAATACGTTTCCTCTAACAAGCCACTCGGCACCAAAATTGCTGACTGCCACGCTCATGCAAGAAATTGTCGCCATGTAGGCCTACACGAAAAGTTTCTTGAAGTGTGAGTGCCACTCGCGCCTGACGGAGTGCTTACATGTGGGAAAAGCAAATTTGCCTGAAAATCCAGCATTGGCTGAGCAATGCCAAGAGGTTTCACTCATTTTTATTGCCACGGAGTGGTTCTTCTAACTCAAAAAACTTTAAAAAGTTTTTTCAACATTGGTGGGCGGCTCGGTGAAATCCAACCGCTAAAAAGATCGTCAGTGGTCTGGCAGTTCCTCCTCAGTGGCCCGCCCTAAAACCGGACCATTAGCGGCTCGTGCCATCTCTAACTCCTAGCTATTTATTATTGCATCTGATCAACTGTACTTGATATGGCACCAGAGTATGGGCAATGCTTCCTTGGGCATTCTATTACAACATCCATTTTGCGTTGTTCTCTTTCACTTAGATGTGTTCATACAATCCTTAGATTTTGTTTCTTTCCCAACCTTGCAATGTTACTCTATGTCACAATGACTCGTTTATGCATATTAGAATAACTCAGTAAGATGCTAGCAGATTTAATGCATTGATTGCTAGGTTTGTGTTGCATAGTCGTGAGGGATACTGGTGTTCTGCCAATGATCACTGTGGGGTGCATGGATTCCATTGGTGTTCTCAGCAATTTAGGGCCCCTGCGTTCATGTGTGAAAGACCAAAAAAAGTTGTCACTTTGAGACGATGTGGTCTCAGTGATAATTAGTTAATTAATCCCCGGAGGATTAGCTAATTAATTTGTGTTTCTTGGCCGTAACTTGGAAACCACCAATGCTAGAAGGCTGATCAAGGTGTCTGAAGATGTGGATTTTCTCCTAGTGTATTTTCAAAGAAGAAACAAAGAAATTGCCCCTTGTTTTTTTCTCGGGCGTCTATAAAATCATTGACGTTTTTTTCTCAGACCTCAGTGAGATTATCCAATAATTATTCCATTGACCCCCACCCACTCATGACATGACCCAAAAAAATTTCTAACCCAAAAGTGTCTGGATTTTTATAATGGAAGCTAGGAGAGTCTGCTGTTTAGAGGGGTTGAATAGATCGGTCAGACGGCAAGTTATGACAGAATGAAGTCGGTCCTAAAAGGATTTGAGATAAACTTTTATATTATGTTTGATTAAGCTTTGAGTTCGTTGGGTGTTATACAAGTGCAAGCAGATGATTTATATAGGACAATTTTGTCTTCATAGTTTTCCTAATGCACACACAGTTATTGTTGATCCACACACACATGACTCATATCAGCTATTTCATGCATTATTAAACCATTTGTCCTCATGTTATCCATTTTGTATGTGTAACAAATATTTATTTGTAACTAAACCAAAATGTGATTATCATGGAAGTGGTGCAGAACAACCTGAAAATCATAATTACTTGTAAACCTACTGATGGCTTCCTTGGTTTCCTTCGGTTGTGACAAATTTTGGCAGTCCATTATGTTAAACATGTGTAGTTAAATGTACTGCTATTTTACACTTGACAAAAGTGCAATGAGCTCAATGATTTTTATCATGCTTATCATGTGGTCAAAATTTTTTTACTTGCTGTGAACCAGGTGCAAAAAGCATGATAAGGTATTTGTCGTAGATCCATTAAAGCTGTGGTGAATTGCTAATTTGTGAAGACTAATAACTCAATGGCAAGTTTCTCTGGATGAAATATTTCAATGTGTGCATTGGTGGCTAAAAACAGTAGCTATGCAACCAGTTGTTTAATTGAAGGCAGAATGGTTTATTGATGCATTTTTTCTTATTAACTCTGTTCCAGTGGTGGTTTTTTCATGTGCAAATTAAATGCATTTGCTATTTACATTTGTTGAACTAAACAGTCTGTCAGTTTATGAAGTATATATGTGTGCAATAGGATGAAATTTTACATCTGGATTGGATGATAACTGTTATTTTAGCAAAGTGTATCTCTGTACACTAGAATGCATTGAGGTAAACTGACTTACTTGAATTTTTCTTTGAAGCACTGTCTGCATTAATTAATTATTGTAATGAAATATTGTGGTCTCTGTATATGCAACTAATTTTATTTTGCTATATGTATATCAGGGGCTGTTACATTATACCGCAATCAAAATCTCTGTCTGTATACTATTGATTGGTTCTCAATTAAGCAAATGCAGCAAGGCGACTTGTCACATCGAGTCGATGCCATTCGATCCAACCGTCAAATAGGCTGCCGTGAGTTTGGGCATAAGTTGTCTCTATTCCATTTCACCAATCAGTGTATGCTCCAAAGTATTTTTGTTGTATGGCTACTTAACCACGAACCAATTTTTTTGCTGTAAAATCATGTTGGTTTTATCTAACACTGCTTCAGCAGCAATGCTGTGAAGTAGAGAATATGATTCTTTTCTCTAACCTTTTATAATCATGCTTTTGGTGTTAACTATACACTTGTGATTACGTATATGTTAGCTAATGCTTACGCCAAAATGGTGCTTGTCACAAATTGCTTTAACCAATCTTAATGTTTTTTTCATTTTATTTTTGAGTGCATAGGACTCAAAATGAAATTTGATGCTTTAATGAAGGCTTATCCAAAATGTGCATTGATGCCAAAGCCAAATTGTCCAAGTTTCAAATTGTCTTACTGTGAAGCATTGTTGATATGAAAGAGTTGCACTTCAGTCATAAGAAGTTTGTTGCCAGATCATTTAACTACCAAATAGGATGAGACTGCCTACCTTCTTCATAAATATAAAAATTAGTTTATTGTTGCAAAAAATGTTTTCTAATTGAAATTCCTTCAATTTGCAAAAAAAACTACTGGTTTCATTCTGTCTTTTTAATCCTGCTATCTGGTAGCAGAAATATCAAGATGACATTAACATAATACCTCTAAACAGTACTATTTTCAAGCACATTTGAATGTTGCACAAAATTGTGTTATTCATTTACTGAATATTTGCTCCACTTTCGTACACTTTGTTCAAGAGAATGTTTTTAATTTAGCAGTGACACTCTTGATTTTACAAGATTTACATCCATAAGTTCAATGCACATTTTCATGATGATTACATTTATTAACAAAAAGTAGTGGCACTTGTTACGCTTGTACCTGTAATTGAAAATACTATGGATTTCTTTGAAATACTAGGAGATCAAAACACTGATTAGTTTTTGTGGTTGATGGCAACAGTTTCAACATCTTTACAGGACATATTAATATAGCATCAAATGATCTACTTTGTTTTGTACCATCTGTCAATTGGTCACAAATTACTAGCAACAAGTTAAGCTTGAACAACCTCAAAGCAAACCAGGAGATACATAATTGTGGTGAGATAATGCACACATGATTGGAAAATGTGCATGGTTTTGTTCACTTTTTTGTCTTGGTTTTGTTGGTGTTTTATGTTATATCTTAAGAATAGTTTGTATATATTCAAAAATTTTATTATGTTTGACCACCCTGAATAGTTATATTGAACTGATAGATTTGGGCTATTTATTTGGTTGTATAGCATTTGTTCCCCTGACAAGTATTTATTGCTTGTAGCATGACCAGGTTGTGATAAAAGCAGTGACACTGCATATTAGATCTTATTGAAACAATTCAACAATGGAGTGGTTTCTCTGTGCAGTATGCAGAGGTGTATTTCACATGTAATTAGTCAGTTTGTTTTTTCTTTATAAGTAGTAAGCTGGCTTGCATGTTGGTGTTCATCCTTGTACAGTGCTACATTCATGAGGAAAAATAACTAAAACCCAAGATATTTCAAGACATGTTACTAACATAATGTATGTCACGTTTAGTATTTGTGCTATTCAGAGCTGATGCCAATAAAAGCTAACATAACTTATGAAGTCTTCAATTAGTTTAATGTATATGTGACCGTAAAGGTCAAAAGGGTGCTGGCAGGAGATTGTATAATATATATATATTTATCTTCATTGAACCGAATTACATATTGTTATGTAACATGGTGTCAAAAACATGCCTAAAAAGTGTTTCTAATATATTCGGATATTGTGCAGGGACCGGTTACAACAGATGCGGCTCCAGCTTGCTGTAATTAGCTTTGGTTGGGACTAATTTGCTTGAATAGTAAAGCTTAAATCTGTTTAAGCTCTATGATCTAAATATTGTTATCTTCTGCTTAGCACTGTGTGTATCATGCTGTGGCGACTAATTAAACGATATAAGATGTTTTGCACAATAGCAAAAATATTTTTCGAATGGATTTGAAGTATTTATGTAATTCAAACTTCAATTCTTGTAAACAGGGCTTTTGAGTTATTTATGAAGTTTAACACTTCTCACTATAAAACTATTACCATTCAAATCTTATAAATGCTGTCTAAACAAATTGTGGTGTTTGGCCTGCTTGTAAGACTTTTGGGCCGCTAACATTTTTCCTTGTCAATAAGCTGCTGATACAGCATTAAAATTTTTGCATTACCTACATTACAATTAAACGTCATTACAGTGCATCTCAAACAACTCACAAGAAATTGAGAATAGTTCACAGCTGAAGAAATGCACAATTTAAATGTTTGCATTATTGCATGTTTTTTTAAGGTGTCTTAGGGACCTGATTCGAGTCTCTAGAATCAGAGAAAACTATCATCAGGTCCCTGCAAGTCCATACCAGGTACCTAACATTTTCCTTAAAAAAACCTGCATTATTGCAAAATAATGATTTACTAATTTTAAGTCAAAGTTCAGGAAATCTAGATTTGATAAAATAAAGATGAAGTAACACCTTGGGGTATTTGAACACTCCATGTGAAACAATTGCTTGGTGGTTTTCATGAGCAGTTATTGCCAATACATATCAGTAGAATTTAATGATATATTGCACCAGCACTATAATGTATCAGCATAATGATGTTCAGTAGAATTTGGCTGTAATGGCAGTTCGCCTACAATGACACTTTTGTCTGTTCTGGCATAATTCTTATCTTTTCCATGCATTCGAGTTCAGCTATAGCGACTTAGGCTATATTGTCACTTCACCTATAACGGTGCTTTTTGTTGGTCTCTGTAGAATGTTTTGTTCATTTGTAACGACAGTTGTTAATTTTCTTATCAGTTTGAAATGTAAGCGGGTGTAGCCACCACCAAATCTTTCATGACTGAATAGGAATGCAGTAAAGTTAATCAACCAATCATTGAGCTGTGCAATGTAAGAATGGCATTTGCAAATCATTAGATGAGTTTTACTGTCCAGTATTAGGGATTTTTGTGACTGTACTTAGTTTGATAGAAGGTCTTGGTGGAGTAGTGCATAAATTGTCGAACAAAAGAAGCAGTATCCCATTATGGAAAAAGTATGACATCGTGGTTTACCCAATAATGAAAGTGGTATGAAAGCAGAAAAACTTTCAAAAGACTTTGATATTCCAACAATGATGTTGACCACAGGTTCAAAAAAATAAAGACAAAATATTTCTCACATCAGTGTATATGCAAAAACGTAATACAATAAGCGGCAATCCTCATCAAATAACACTGTAACCCTTGTCAGGCTCTGGCATTGAACTAAAAAGCCATTTTTGGAACAATTTATTGTAGTTTGGCTATGACAGTTCACCTACAATGACGCTTTTTCTCTGGTCCCATGAAGTGATGCTAGAGGGCAGTTCTATTGTATCAGTCAAATTCTAATAGTGTCAACAGCATTTGCCAAAAAGCCTATGCCGAGTGCTTAAAATGCAGGGTTGCCTAGTGAAACTACCCAAACCAATTTCTTAAATGAAGTGTTTTTGAAAGCAGTGATGTGGAAGCAGCTTGGAAGACTCTATAACATTTGCTGAACACTTTGAGAACTGGTCTACGATATATTCGTACTTTGATTTCGGCTGAAAAAAAGCAGTTTTCGGTTGCCTTACCAACGCCCTAGCTTCTCTGCCGATTGCGCTAGAGCTGTTCAAGGGCTCAAACAGATCAGCCAGTCTAGTAGATTGCACTCAAAAAAATTGTTGGTTGGGAGGTTGACTGACGTCGTAAGTGAAGTAGTTTTGAGTCATTTTGGCTCATGTTGCCTGGCCTAGGGCCCAACCACTAGGCCAAAGTGTTTCGCTGAAGTTTTCATTGGAAACTAGGCTCGAGTCCAAGTCTTTTGAGCCTTTGATCGACTTTCTAGCGTTTC
>Ga0210059_1002489_pt1 | contig 28902 bp, 19 predicted proteins | sample Ectturendosymbi2_FD_188042 | JGI IMG/M metagenome (GOLD analysis project Ga0210059, IMG submission 188042) | Ecteinascidia turbinata endosymbiont from Florida, USA - Sample 2 (SPAdes) (version 2) | ecosystem: Host-associated > Tunicates > Ascidians > Unclassified | place: Key West, Florida...
GTTAAACTAGTGATTTTCGACCGGTGTTCGATGGAACACTAGTCAAACTTATCAAATTTCCTGCGGAACACCTGACGATCTTTCACGGAACACTAGTTTTCCGCGGAACACCGGTTGAAAATCACTGGTTTAGACGATCAGATCTGTAAGTCTTCGTAGAGGCAGCACTTTGAGTAACCCTGCAGTGGACCTCCATACCTTGGTACGTCACTTAACTAGACCACGACCAAACGCAATTTTCGTTGATGGAAACCCAATGGTGTGCTGGAAAATCGTGCGCAATTCCGAGAAAGCAGTCGATGATGAGGCTGACGAGAGTTATGCTAAATCTTTCATTTTGTTACAGCATTGTCAAGGCACAGAGTAGTGGCAAATCGAAAGCTGCACGAGCAAATGCTCCAAGCAGGTTAAGGCAAAGCATGGCGACTGCTGGATCAGAATTACGGATCGACTGGGTGAAGAAAGTCTCTGAAAGTTCAGAGGTTCGCTGTAGCGTCCACGTGGAGTTTGTGCTGAGGTTGGCCATCTGTTTCTGACAAGTGATCCGAGACGGATAACTTGCTCGGATTTGTGAAGACTCCTAAGCGTCGCCAAAGTTACAAACTCTCCACTGAAAAAATCATAGAATTCTGTGAATTTCGACCTATTACAGCGATTCGCTCATTTGCAAAATATCCATCTTTCTTCCAGTGCCAACGGAGAAGTTTAACTTCTTGGAGCAAAGCAGAAGCCGGTAGCAGAAGCATCATGCATCAGAGACGCCCGCAAAGGAAACATTCGTATTGCTACGATGCTGCCTCTCAGTTGGTCCTTGTATGGACCAAGTTTCGGAAACGCACGTCCGGAATTTTCCGCTGGTGAACTTTGTGCGAAGTGATAAGCTGCATCAGCAGTTGGAAAGCATGTGGAAGGCAAGTGGAAAGCATGCGGAAAGCAAGTAGGAAACATGCGGAAGGCAAGTGGAAAGCATGTGGAAGGCAAGTAGAAAGCATGCGGAAGGCAAGTGGACAGCAAGCGGAAGTCAGGTGGAAAGCATGTGGAAGGCTGTTTTAATGAATCTTCAAGACGGCACAAATGCCCAAGGAAGATAAGCCCTTACGTTTTAATGGAAGGTTACATGAAGTTCAGCGACGACATTACGAAATGTCGTTGCTATGGCGACCGAATGCGTCGTGTTTGCAGCAAAACCTTAAATATAGGCTCAAATTCGTTTGTTTTTAAAGAGGCGTTTACAACGTTCTTCACAGAGCTACAGTGCATTCGAAAAGGCCAGCAAGATCCTACCGATGCACTATCCCAAAATATAACGCAACACTTGCCATACCATTGCGTGATGAGCCAATGAAAGGTGACTGGGAGTCGTGCGTGGCTGCATTGTGCAAGGACAGGTTTATCTCTCAATGACGTCATGTTACATGGTTCCGATCTTCCTGGCTGGCGTGCTAGCAAGGTTTGGTTTGCATCCTGTCGTAGTGGTGGCAGGCAAATGTGCCTGCGACAGTTTACGTTACGGTTTGCTTTGTGATCAAATGGAGATCGCACCGAGGATCCTGTTGACCATTTGTTCGGTTCCACCTTTGGGCCCAATATCGCTGACGTTTGTCTTGAAAGGGTTGCGAAGCATTTCTTGGATCACGAATTCGACTCCGAACAAGGATCACTTGGTGCTCAAAGAAGATCTGCCTGGATCACTGTCTGGTTTGGTTTCCCGATGATGTAACAGCGCTCAAGCCTGTGTGCTGCAGACAGGTTCTATGCTTTTGACGTGTCGTGCAAAATGGAAAAATGGTTGAACAACAGTCAAAATGTTTTGGTAACCATTCCAAACCCGTGAGATCAAGTTCTGTCGATGTGGAAAGTTGCATTCCTGTTCAGAACTGGGTGGGCGCGTACCTAGTGCGCGTTGCGGCATTGAGAAAGACGTCTTTGGGTTTAACAATAGTTCGGACAGTGATGTCGCAAGAACTGTACTGTCAACGACTTGCTCCTTGAGCGATCCTATAGGTTTTACACCACCATTAGCACCGGCGACGACGTTCATGCAAAAGCTTATCAGACGTGATGTGTCCTGCGGCGTCCCGTGTCCGAAGATGGAGAGAGTGGCAAAACCGGATAGTTAACTTCAAAACCTTAACAAAGTTCGTGTCTCAAGGTGCGTGAACTCTTCGCAGCATTTCACATTCACAGCCACACCCGTTCCCACGGGGATACATTTGGGGTAAGTACCCCCTAATACTTTTTGTGCCCTTCAAAGTGAGTCGTGCCCAGGAAAATTTTTTTTAAACATATAGTGAAAACAAAAAGCTTTCCCCCCTAAAATTTATTTTTCCCCACCAAAGCTTAAAACCTGGTTGCGGGCCTGCTCACAGCACGTCGGTATCAGCTCCATCATCATTTCTGTGACGCCCTTATACAAATGTATGCAGCATCAACTTATTAGCACATGGAAAATGATGCTGGACCGATGCATTGCGACCTAAATGCAGAGGCTCTGGCAGCTCAATTTCATCGACTGGTGACCGAAAGTTTGCAGAACAGCCATAAACGCTCCCAGTTTTCGTTTCCTAATCACTTATCAAAAATCGAAGATTGCTCTGAAGTTCGAAACCATCGTCATGTCGTTCCGTAAACTCGCAAGTAAGCCTGGGCTGACTCGTGTGACGGAGCAGCAACAGGTTAATTGCAAATAAGATGGAAAACTCGACCCTGTGTTTACCAGTCTTCTACTATTTGGTACCAATCTCTTTTACTGTTAAAGAAAACCTGTTCGCGTCTTTAAACTTTCTGACGGCCAAGTCATGTTGAATGACAGTTCGACTGACTTAACGCTTCTCCACTTTGCAGTTAGAAAACATCGACTCAAAGTGAACCTGCGATAAATTGTGTCAACGAATTGCAGTTTACTGAGCGGGAGTTGATGAAATGCATAAAACTACGTTCTTTTCCAGATACTGTGCTCGGTTTGTGTAAGCCAGAAGATAGTGGGTGGAAGAAAACGGAAACTCACTAACCAGGCAACGCCCTACGTCCAGCCTCGTGCTCGGCGTTCATTCACACGCGCTGCTACCATTGTCTCGTCACCAGTGCATCATTCACTGCGAAAGTAGCCGCGTGGCCCGCAACCACACGGTAAGGACATGCATGGGAAAGACCAGTAAGATCGACACGTAAGCTTCTGAGTCTGACAGCAATTCTCTCTGAACAAACAGCGTCCGATAAAGACCTCCTTTTTCAACCCGATGACAATGGATTTGTATCATTCAAGCCTCAGGTGCATCAGCGATATTTTTCTCTTCAGACGTGGACTTGTGCGTCAGGCCACGGGAAAACTTTCAGTGTTCGTCGAAGAACTTTCCGTCAATGTGTTGTAACGATTCGTTTTCATTTTCGCAGTCGCAGAAATAGTCAAACGATAGAATGCATTTCTATTTCTTCTCTACTGATGCAGCAGCAACATAGCGATGCCTCCCCCTGCTCTGTCGATGAAAATGCATTTCCGCCTTTTGTCAACACTCAAGCATCGGTTCTGCGGTGTCAAGTTGTTATGAATGTGACCGTTGTGGAGGGACGTGGAACATCGCTAGATACACTTTGTTTAAAGCGCTTATTAAGATGCATGCAGTACAAGCCGCTTGAAGTTTCGGTTGCAGTTGTTGCGCTATTCCTTTTTAGACAAGCCAGGCCCTGTGCAACGCAAAGCAACGCGTTTGAAAGACAGATCGAAATTTCCTTGCGGCGTGAAAGGCACAGACACGTTCATTTCATTTAAACTTGATTCCACAGCTTACCTCAGCCATAGCAATTGCTGCACTGAATCCAGCTATGATCGACAGGTTGTTATTGATCAGGTTCCAAATCGCAACGTAGCAACCCTTGAAGAAAACTGGCAAATTTATGTAGGGCTGCAAATGGCACAATTGCAAATGCACTGGTGATGGTAGCAGGAGTTACCGAAACGTCTGCAAAATTTCGTTTATATCGTTTTCATTAGCTACATAATCGTTTGTTAAAATTCGAAGTGAGACTTCACGAAATTAGATTAACCGGGTATCAATCTGGCTGTGAATCGCTTTCGTGGCATTTTGTTATGGCCAGACGAAATGTCGATGGAAAGCAAACGTTACAGCGTAAAAGTATCATTACAGTCATACTGTAAGTGTTAAGATAGTATCTGCGCATTGAAACCGTTACTTTGATTCAGTAAAGCACATGCCCCTATATTTCCGGGAATAGCAATAATTATAACAACTCCGGCCACACTAATTATTTCTCCTGATATATTTTTGCGCGACTAAAAACAACCATTACCTTCTTGAACCTTGTTAAGCAAAACGTGATGCCAACTGGACAAAACGCAAGTTGAAAACCAAAGCTGGTTGTATAACTTTGAGATATGTTGCAGCAAAAGTTACAAAACTGATTTCGCTTCAAGGACCTCTGTGTAAATCTTAGTCGTTGCTGTCTCCTCCGCCGTGCATCCTGTCTTGTAAAGAGTTCGGCAAGTGTCATTGGTCGAGCTAGTCTCAGTGCAGCCGCATCCTCTCGTGTTGCTATTCGCCCAGTCAGAGCATCCAACCACAAGTCCACAGCACTTTAGCTTTAAAGATCAAGTTTGCTACTTAGGTGAAGAAACTTTACTCTCCTATGAAACCACGGAGAGTTTATGCCATGCTTTGCTCAATACCACGTTTAAGAAATGTTACTTTCATAAGGATCCAAACTGAGTTAAAGGCCACTCCCCTGAAGAAAAATACACTAAACAAAAGATATGTGTGATCAAAAGGAAATCCAAGCAAATGTGTAAATTAATATTGAGAAAAAAAGTTAAAACGGTCTACAACGAACATTTAAGTGCTGTCGTAAAATTACTACGAATATTTAGCATGAAGCCTAGTCACAAAAATTTCATACTTATTATTTTATCACGGTGTGTTTAGGATTTCCGTCAGCAACACTAGTTTCACGTAACCCAATATCTGAAGATCTACTTCTTTTCATTTCGAAACTATGTACAGTTATAAAGCAAAACCAGATTCACTAAATATTGCACAATGTTTAACAGCTTACACTTTTTTGAACAGACACAACAGTATTTGCTACGACGCTGTTCTTTCTGAAACTGACAGGAGTTGATTGACGAAGACTGTTTTTCAAGGTTGTCTCAATCTGAAATAATGCGTTGAAGGAATAAGTGCTGAACATAGGCATGGAATCATATGCATGCCGTAGTCAACAGAGGAAAACCAGGAAGAATTTTACGAATGTCAGAAACAATTAAAATTTCGAAATTTTTCTACATTTCGGCTATGCCAAATATAAACTGCCGCATGGAGTAAAAAACGCTTATCTAAGACTTTCCTTTCATTTTTTCCTATTTAATGGCATTTTAGATTGTTGAAAAAGAATTTCGCTGGACCAAATAATTTGTTTCATAAATCACATACGGTATTTGATAACAAAAGGATTTTCGAACACAAAACTTGTTTTTTTGTTTAGTATACACTCGTGGTTCCGCAAAAGTACCAAAAGATGTAATTCATAGACAAGTTGTTTCCAAACATTTACAAAGCTGCACTGGTTGTTTTCATTTTCTTGCGAAAGTCCCCAAATAATCTAAGTTTCTTAAGTGCTTCGACCACTTTAATTGATAGTCTACTAAGATCAATTCCATGATAAAACATTCAATCATCTCACATTCTTGACCTTGACAATACCAGCACCAGCAGTATCATCATTTAACTGCTTTGGGTGACATAAATTAGTCTTAATTCATGCCTTGTGGATTAATTTCTTGAATTTGTTTACACCGGTAACAGTTACCGCCTTGCACCAAACAGTTACTTACATCTTTCTGTGTTTGAACTTCGAAATCTATACCACTAAACTGGAAAGATAGAAAGTTGGAACTTACCGAATTCTGAGTGGCGTATGCCCAAATACCAATTGCCAGTTGTGCTAAAAATATGGATAGCAGAAGGACAGCGTACTGAAAAATTGCACAGAAAATTGCATTAAAGTTGTTACAAAATTGATCTAAGAATTCGCAAATCATCTACAAAGCCGGTTTCAAAAAGAAATGAAAAACTGCCATTTAGAAATCTTACAATCGCAGAGACCGAAAGAGAAGACTTACCGCAATAAGCAGAAACGCTTTTTCTTTGGCCACTCCGCAACAACCAAGGATTGAGATCGCCATCGTGATGACTCCTGCAGCAATTGACGCATAGCAGACTGCCAATGAACAACGCTCGTTTAAAGTCACAGAATCGATCTTTCAGTGCGAAGACTTACTGCTGAGCTATCAATTCTTTCGTATGACATTTTAAGCAATTATTGTAAACATATGGGAAATTCCAACAGTGGTCACAAGCTGTTTGACTTGAAAAGGTCTAAGTTTGAACGTCAACATACCAATAAACATCATGGCCTTTGCAGTTTGTTTTTTCATTTAAAATGTTCTTAAAATATTGGTACTTACTCAAGTAGAACGCGTTGAAATTCGCAAAATCAACTGCATCAGTTTCTGCTTTGCTCGCAGCTCTGAAGTATAACCCAACAGCTAGAATTGGCACTCCAGCAATCTGAAACGATTGAGCACAGGCTTTTTATTGAAAAATGTTGTTCAATAACTGTAGCTGCATATGAATAATTACAATATATTAGAGTTGATAGTTTTTTTCAAAAAAACGAAATTTAGAAATGCGATAACCTTGCAGATAGTCACATCAACAACTTACGCTACCCATAATAAAACATTGTATGAATAGACTAGAAATTTGACGATTTTATCCATTGATTTGTTCTTCTTTTGTGAGTGGCAAGAGGCCAATGAAGAAAAGCTTGACTCAGTCAGCTCTTGTTTTCCATGCAATACTTTCCCGCTGAATCTACTCCACTTGCTGTAACTTGCTGTCCTTGCAGCACATTGATTGGTGCAAAAAATAGAAGCTGTTAGCTTTGTACTAAAGTACACAGCTCTACGAAACGAGAAAATATTAGCAAATATTTGTGAGCAACAAAAACAGAAAACTGATACGAACTTGATTGCCGCGCCTGAACTCTTTTGAGTGCATCCTGGCATCTTCTCACCAACAAAAAGATGGTTGAAAGCAACGGCGGACACAGGCTAGGCGTTTTGAGGGGCAAGTCAAATAGGAAGGCCATGAAATGTCTTGTTTAAAATATCGCAGATTCTACAGTGGTCACAATTGGTGAGTATCACACAACTGTGGTTACCTTTCTAGACCAAGAAATTTGCTGTTTTGTTCGTTAAACTATGTGATCTTTCAGTGAATCACCTCAATTTCATAAGCGCCTCGTATCATAATTTAGCAAAACGTTTGAAGCGGGTTCACAAATATGGGCCCCCACCCCCATTTTGCACACACTGCAAACTGTTTAAAAGATAAATCCTAGAGCAGAGATCCGCAGCTGTTTTAACACAAGAGCCATTCTGCTTCATCTTCCAGCAGATATGACCGGCCATAAAATATTGACACCGTTTCATCGTCATGCGACTTCATGCGGACGTAAGCTTAATTGTACTCAACTTATTCCTAACAGTAATCATAATCAAATGCGAATATAAATTTCACGTTTTTTCGCATCCAGACAGAGGCGCTAAAGAGTCGCAGGTTGCCGACCCCTGCCCTAAAGCATGCTGCGCCCCAATGTTGGACACTGTTTTGAGTTGATTATCGTTGGCAAGATCAGAAAAAAACATTTTCTGAAACGTATTCTCCACCTGGTTAAAAGTAGAATGGTTCTTTTTAGTCTAACATGAGTCAATTCAGGTTCCACGACAGACGTTCAATGCACAGTAAAATGACAATCGATTTTCCAAGAGCAACGTGTGGAATTTATTTTATTGTATAACGTCTTCTGTCCCACACGCAACGCGCTGACCTTAAACATGCATCGCAATGACAAGGAACACAAAAATACATGAATGGACTCCAAGATATACACGTGAAAGAAGAAGAAAAGTATACGCTTGATGGCCCTAATAAATTCACTTTGATGAAACACAAGCGTAGAGAACACATGAATGATGCCATCGCGATTATTACAGTGCTATGACTTTACAAATGCACCGATTTATAAAATGGTTGGGGAGTGATGGGAGGCTGTGAAGACCATGGCTCATTTAAGCTGCAGACCTCCCAAGCACGAAGCTACTTTTCGTGTGAAGGGAACAGTTTATAGTGGCAAGTAAATGTCTTTTGCTTTGCGTATAAAGTTTATTGTGCGAAATGCGGTTGTATGATTTGTTGAAGCAAGATACGTTGTAGGCAAGGTCAAGCTACCAGAAGAAAATCATTTAACATTGTCACATTTAACATTTGCTATTTTCACGTATTTAAAATATTCGTGAAAGCTAGAGAGGAAGTGCTTCAAAAGTTATAATCTAGTGAAGCATTGCAATTATGTCACGGGATTTAAGCATGTTGAGAGAAAAGCGTCCAAACATGTATTACGGAAAAGATTTCTCAGTGGACGTCGCGAGTCGTGCATGGGAACGGAAATTCGTTTGCAGTTTGGTAAGCACATAATTCGCTTTGCGCTTGTAGACGAAAGCCATCCCGGCACCCCATTGCTTTATACAAGGGTTTGACACGACGAATATTAGTGAACACACCAGAAACCAAACTCAGTAAGATATAGCAACGATACTTTTTGATTCGATGATTTCCATTGTAACAGCGTTAAGTAGTAGATCGATGCACCTGTGTTATGTACACCAATAAATAGAACACAAAGAATGTTTCTAGTAGCCGAGTAATACACGTTTTTTGTATTCTGCTGAAAAAAGTGCCAACACTGTTTATTTTTTATTTCCAAAGGAATTTTTGACGAGATTTCTATTCCACTGAACTTTATCATTTTAGCAACTGAGTTTGAACGTGCTTTGGCAAAGCAAATTGTCGAGATTTAATTTGTCTTTTATTATACGAATGAACATTTGTAATAAATTTAAAATAATTTATAAGTGTAGCTGGCAGCTGAGAGTTAGTATACCTGTACATAAATTTGCTCACATCAAGATTCTATATATCTTTTAGTTTGAGAATTTTCTTCGTTTTATTAATGGCAGTAACTCCGCTAGTCACAAGTTCATTTTCGTTTAAAGATCTCATGGAGCGATTTAAAACAAACGATATTGTTTGTAGATGACATGGCGCTGCTCCTCCCCCGGCAATAACCTCATACTGTGCTCGTGAGTGAATTAAACTGTGCATGCCAAGTATTTTCAGAGCTGAATTTGATGTACAGATGCAACGTATATTCATTGCTGAACCGACGTTTCAAGAATCAAAACGTTTTGACAGGTATTTGCTATAACTTACTCCGAATGCAGGCAGCTGGGTGTGGACGCCATGAAAAGCTATCTCCAAAATGCCATTGGCAGATTCATGCTTGAACTAAAGGTGTAATGCTTAACGTCACTAATACAGGTAGAATTTCAAGCAGGTATTCAATAACTATTCAAAGGTTAATGCTGATGTGAAAAAACGAACTATCAAGCCCCTAGCCCAGGTTATTAACCAGGTTTTTATGCCAATATCACACATCTTTCGACTCAGACATCAACTTGTACTGCAATACTCAAATAGAAAAAAAAGCATCCAAAGAAAACGCATTAGATGTGCTTCAGAAACAAAGCTAAACAATAAAGTCCGTATAGCTTTGAGTGATCTAAAGCATCTAACGTATTTCATTTAGTGTCATGCTTATAGTTGCTCTAAATTAGTTGGTCTAAATTAGTTATGGAGTTTTTTCAGGCACCTAGCAGTTGTTACGGCTCCTTATGGAAGATATGAACACGCAACGGAAGGGAAGCCGAGTCCGCAAGCATAGAGGGCGAGCAACAATTGAGATTCCCCGCTCGACCAGGTTCACTATGTTGTTGCTTTTCGCCATCACATTCTTGAAGTACTTCCGGATTGCACGCTCTAGGCATGTGACGCAATGCACCGTCAAACAGGCGATCACAAAATCAGCGAAGCAACTTCTGGCTTGGTATGGTGGTTGGCTATGAAATAAGGCTATACGTATGGTTATTGACAGAGGTGGGCAACCGCTACTTTATTAGTAGCGTCGCTACCGCTACCGCTATTTGTTAAATTTAATAGCGGCGCTACCGCAGCCGTTCCTGAATAAAAATAGTAGCGAGCTATCGCTACCGCTATTCGCTACCGCTCCTTTTGCTGCACTTTAAAAAAGTTTTGGTCTTGTTTTACGGATGTAGGATCTATTTTGAAAAACCTAACCCTGAAATTTTTTTTTGTAAAAAGTTGTTAAAATAGTCATTGAACAGTTGTGATATAGGAAAAATAATTTTTCAGTGCATGCACATATAAATGAAACAAAGACTGCAGAAACGCCCATATAGAGTCCATTTGGCTTTGTGAGTCGATTTTTGTAGGCTAGCAGTCGCCTTTACCAATGCAAGTTTCGCGCTGTGTGTACAGTACTGAAGAGAATAGTCAAGCAATAAAAGATCAAATGTGTTTGTCACAGAGTTTAATGCGCGTGTAAATTGAATTAGGCCCGCAACCAGAGTGGGGGACAAACCAGGCTATCAAAGCCTCTCACGGAACTTTTATGCATTATTTAAGATTTTCGAAAAAATGTTATGTTGATCTATGTTTCATGTGACCCCCTGAACAAATTACCGACTACTTGTATTTTAAACTGAGGTCCTTGTTTCTGCATGGTTCAATTTAATCACGATAGTAGTTTTATGTAGAACGTAGTTTATATGGCCTGCGTGCAAAGAATGGTTATTTAGATATTCTAGAGCGAATTGACCAACCACCGTTTCCTTAACATTCCAGCTTTTGAAAGTGCAGCCGAAGTGGCGGTAGGAGATTGAGCGGACGCGCTGCAGCATGCTCGGAAACCTAAACCCTCAAGTGACCGGTAATTGTGATTTGGCAACGTCCACAGATTATGCGAACTTTTTCAGCAGCTATCACTGATGCTGAAAACTAAAAAATTATTGTGAAGCAACAAACTTAGCGATTGTACGTACAACGCGACTTTTACAGTAGAAAAAATTTTGATGTTTGGCAAAGTAGCCTTATTTGATTTTTGCTGAATAGCAGAACTTTGAATGAGTAGCATAAAACAAAATAATGCGCTTTCGGTGCCTCGTTTAGTGAAAGTGTAAAATTCTTCAACGAAAATAATTTCACACAGGAGACAGATTTTTTAGTGAGTGGGAAATTACTGATTTGGAGTACTAGGGAATATCTCAAATTAAGTCCGATGTCTAGCAGTATTCCTTTTACAACACAAAGTAACGCAAATGTTTCGAAATGTTTCAAGTGAAGAAAGAGGGGAGCAAACAAAATAAAGTCCAACTTCATCAGCGAAGATTGCAAAACAAAGTGCGAAAAAACTTGAAACTTGGTGCACAACGTTAAAAGCATGACAACTTCAACATTTGAATGTACATTTGTTCTGCGCATTGGATTCATTGCAAAAGCTTACTGCTCGATGTCCAATGTAGGTTTGATACACTGTAATTGACATGAGATGTTTCGGTACAAAAAATAGCCGCAACCATTTAGTAGGTTTGCTTACAAGCAGTGCAACCCATGGAATATAAAGAAGCTTTGCTTTCTACGCGCGTTAATGCTAAGCTGTAAAAAAATTGCATTTTCAACTTCGTCCGTTTGAAGAGTGTTTTCCACGGTGCTTAGGTATATAACAGCTTCGTTGCGAGTAGGAGGGTAGCCCAGCGAGACCGTTGAATTGTAACATTGCATCAAAAACATTTCGATTTGAGCAAAACACGTAGCGCAACAATTGATTATGTTACTTGAAAAGCAACAGTGGATGCCTGTAATCGCATAGATTATGTTGCTCACGATTGACATCGCTTAGTAGACAAACTGGCGATTTTTGTTCAACGTTGATGTTCATTTTTTTTGTTCAGCGAAAAGTTTAGTTTTTCACGGGTGCAAAATTTTTGTTGCTGGACTCGTGAACGTTGTAAGCATCTAAGAAAATGCAAATAGTAATGAAAACAGACAATGCTATTATTAAGGTGGAGTAATAACAATGTCATTCACGGTTCTCAAAGACGATACTTTTTTCACTAGACTAAAGTCGTCAGATTAGAAAAAAGGGAATTGTGTAACTGTTGAGCTTAGTTAGCACAATCCGAGGCACGAAACTCACAGTGAAGACCCGTGCGACCACGCTTACAAAAATAGCGTTTCCCCAAATTAACTGCAATGTGAAAGAAATGCTGTGACGCCTGCAAGAAAAAGAAGGTGCGATGTGACAGAAAAGCGACATTTCATTACAAAGGTAAGTTACAAGAATTGTTTCGTGCTGGTTTGAACGAAATTAAATACGACTACGTAGATTCCAAACAGCATTTTTATCTGCAGTATCATGTTGCTGCAACAGACACGAAAGCAGTTTGCAAAAAACAAATGACACTTCAAGCAATGGCGTACCTCGGGTTTCCCGCGCCTGGGGACAAACTCAGTTATAAGCGCACCCAGCCCGTTCGTGACAGCATAAAATAAAAGAAACACTGCAATCTGATGCTTTATTGCAATTATCTAATTCCAAGGACAAAGTTTTCTTGCCTTTGCTGCTGAAAATGTATCGATTATGTTGTCAAAAAGCTGGTAAGATTTAAATGTGTCGCATATTTTAACCTAGAAAATATCTAACGCCAGTGACTCTCTGCAAGAAATTTTGCGAGCAAGTTTGTGATCTGAATTTCGATAATCATGTCTGTGGAGATGCTCAGCTTAAAGGTGAAACTAAATAAAACACAGGTAACAGCCGAAGCAGCGGTAGGGCGGGGTCAGTAAAGGTATTGAGGGAAATGCAATTTTACAAAAAAACACAAAATTCTTCACCAATATGTTTGTTTCTGTTCAGCAACAATGTTGACCTCAAAAATAATAACAGAGAAAAAATAAAAAATAATAACAGAGAGAACCATTCTGAACGTTGTGGGTGCGTGAATCGCTGCAATAAATTTGTTTCAACGAGAGATTGTTAACCATGAAATTCCCTATGATACTGTGATGAAAAGTTAGCTCCGCTCCCTTTGCCTCCCTTTTGAAAGAACAGGGGAAGCAATGCTCCCGCTCTCCGCGCGTCCCTGAGAGTAACTGAAAAGTACACGATAATAACTAATATACTCAACGCTGTTGTCCATTTGCGATTAGAAGTTTGCAACAGTAGTCAGGATTTATCTAAACATCTTACAAATAAAAATCATCACAATTACCTTCAGAATCACATCAAATCCATTTCAACATAATGTTTGTCAAACCATCAAAGATCAAATAATTTCCTAAACATCAGATACGTTGTCGTAACAACATACTATTAAGGTTTATCGCTGCTCTAAAAGCATGCGCAGTTGCATGCGCTGTGAATGCTGCATTCCCATCCATTGTGACGCAACTATAGAATGAGAACGAAGTGGGAAAGTTCGCAAGCCTGGCTATCTGAAAGCATTGTGACGCAACCGTCAGTCAAACCACATGCGGGAGCTGATTGCTGAAGACACAAGCGACGCCTTATAACGTTACTAAGGTTCGTAATTGCTCCCTTTGCAAACCTTGATGATCTTGATGAGACTTTGCAACTGGGTATCAGCGACTTGCATTCGACATTTGATAAATCGCTATTACTAACATCCGCTGACATTTGACATTTCGTAGTTGTTACGTGACATTCCAACCTCAATTTATGCCCTCAAAGTGCTGCGCCCAGGGGACAGATGCCTCCCTTTCCCCCTGGTTCCGCCACTGTCTTCAAGACAGAATCATAAGTTTGCTTCAAGTTATGCATGCAGCCAAATATCCTGAAGTCGAAACAAGCTACAAAAATTGTCATACTGGCATACACTTCAAAACGAAAACCGTAGTTGCACATGCAGCGAAATGTTGAACCCAGTGCCATGTTTTGCCAAGCATTCAATTCAATCATACGCAGCTTTATCGGTAGAATTAGCCAATGCTTGTGTTTCGAAGCCCCAACTGCTTTAAGTTTGTCGCTGATGCTGAGTTTTTACCGAACTACCGTGGAACCTATCGATCAGGTCAAAAGCAGCCTGAGCTAAATCTTTCCTAATGCTGCTAGCTTACCGCAAACAAATCATCCAAAATCAGCGAAACACGGTGATAAGAGCAGTTACTATCAACGTGTGCTTACGGAAGAGCTCTTGCGAACTTTTTCCTTTGGCCACCACTCACGCCAAAGTAACGAATAGCGGTAAAATGGTGGCAGCTCGCTACCGCATCCGTTATGTTTTTCAAAAAAGAGCGGAGCTATCGCTAACGCTACTGGAAAAGCAGCTCGCTACAGTAGCTCGTTATTTTGGTAGCACGCTACTGCCCAGCTCTGCTTATTGATAATGGTTTAATGGTTTATTTGTTTAATATCGCTCAGCTAACAAACAGCTGTCTGCGCCTCAGTTCTATCTCCGAACCTTATCAGGTTTCTCTGCCCGGCCCGGCTCCAGCAAAGCCACTACCAACCTTCCAGCAGGGAGTTCCTACTTACGTGAAAAAACGCTTTACATGTTTACACAGCAGTGATGGAACCTCGGGATTTACTTCCCGCCATTCAAAACTGATTTCCAGCCTTGAAAGATGCAGATCTCGAATGCTTCGTCCTGAGACATCCATTGACGCATCAACTTGACTGCGACAAACTCCAGCAGTTCAACCTGTTTGATATTGGTCGATCGCTGGTGAAGGAAAAGCAAAGTGAGGTGAAAAAAACTGAATGAACTTCAACGAAATTGAAGTTTTCGAGGTGTGGACACTGGACAGGGCTGTACAAAGGTTAGATGGCGCCTGGGGCAAGAAACAAGTTTGGCACCCCCATATTCGAACTTAATGTCTTTCGGAAGCAAATGTACTGTATTGAAGAAAGTACTTGCGAGTTGCAACATTTTTGTGACTTTTCGTCGCCCACCGATGATTCGACGCCCTGGCATTGTGCTCCTCTTGCCCTCCCTTCGGTACACCCCTGGGTGTGGATGACTTTTTATACACTTTTGAAACTTCTTGACGATCCTGGACAATTTTCGGATTTGTGATCCAGGTCGTAAACGCTCAAATTTCGGTCTCTGGCGTTTTGTCAAAGTTTCACGCTCTGGTCTCGTACTTTGAACTAAGTCTCGGTCTCGCAAATTAACCTTTTCACTACGTCACTGATACACCCGCCAATGTTTTCAATAGTGCAAGCAACAAGCTTGCTTACTGCCTTTGGTAAGTTTGTTTTCTTGTTTGGTTTGGGAGAATCAGAGCACAGTTGTAGTTCGCCAATCGGCGTTAAAGCAGTTGACGGCTGTCTTGCGTATGAGCTGCGTGTTTTGTTGACTGTAAATAACCATAATTGCGTGCTTGTCTAATCGTTAATTGCTGAAGGCTGTGTGCTCAGTTTAGCTGCGCTGGTAGAATGCATAATTTTCATTTTGTTGTGTTTCAGAAACCGTATTCGACGATTAGGCACTACTGAAATATGCTGCGGAAATTGCGATAAATCTTTGCGCTGATTATCATATTCCGTTCGGTAAGCAATTACTGTAGTGGGGAATACGAGGCTGCAGTTCTGTTGATGCGCTATGGATATTGCTCTCCACAACTGCCAATAATAGGCGGGCGTCTCAAGCCTTTTGCAATGACTACTAAAAACAAGATTCTAAATCATGTATTGTCTTTGAACTGCCATGGTTGCCAGAATGGTTGCTGCGACTGTCTCGTTGTTCTCTCTTGAAACGTAATAACAGGAGCAAAACTTGTGTTTTTTAATCTAACACGGCAATGATGGTATGTTTGTTGAAAATCAATTTACGTAATTAGAGAGTGACATCAAAAAACATGGTGAAAACAGCAATGCAGTGCGGACGTTTAAAAAATAGCAAAACAACGCGGGTTTGATGTTGTACACACCGTGTTCGCATTTGTTCGTTTTACCTCGGACAGTTTGCGCTAAGTACAGTAATTCACGGGAATAAGTTCATATTTCACTTCAGAACCTCAAACCTATTTATTGCAAGTAACTCTTTTCTGTTAAATACTCGTGAGCCAGTAAAAAAATGAAAACTATTTTTGTGTGGTAGTGTGTATTAAGATCCTCAAAACAAAAGCTTTGAATGCCAACCAGCTTTATAAAATGCTTGGAACAAAACCATTGGGACTTTGAACAATTGACCTACTGAAAGTGCGAATAGTGACGTATCTTTGTTAATTTATGTCATAAAGCTTTGTCTGGTAGGATACTGTTGAATCAGTGCAGGCAGAAATGCATTTTTAACACTTTGTGTCAATTCATATTATATTTTCCTCCTATTTGAAGCAAACAACAAAAGTTGATAACAAAAATCAACAATGCCAGTTCACCTAAACGCACAACTGAAAATAATGAACTTCGGAAAATTATCCAAGCTTTTGTAGACCAACGAAAAAATACCAATGTACTGTATCATTTGGTTTCTATGTTTTCTTTGCAAAATTTCACGACGACATTTTTTGCTGACTTTTACTGCACATCTTTACAGAATGACAACGTTCTAGCAGTTCGAAGCAACACTGATATCTAACTGCTGCGGTTGAGACATCACTTGAGAAGCATCTTCACCGACCTCTAACTGCATGTTAACACTTTGCAATAACAACAAAGTGCTTTAAGGAAAGTTTCCGCCGTAGTTGTAAAACGTGCACCGACGCTTCCGAATCACGTCAGCACAAGGTTGATTTATCTCTCACACTACGACGCCACCTGACAGCAAAACACTCCTTTGAACTCGTGTTTGCATCCGGAGAATAATGACAACAATCGGACAGCAGGTCATGCGACCATTGGTAGGTGTCTTTCATTTGTAAGAAATTAAAACACGGTGTTGCGGTCGGAAAACCCGAACGGCAGCGCGCAAAACTTCATACAGTGACAGAAAGCAACAATAGAGATCACCCAACGAGATCATTCTTATATCACTTGTTCGCACCCCTCACACAACATAGGCGCTGTTACGGCAAGTAACACTGTGAAGTTTTCAGCAGGCAAATCGTTAACGCGCTCCTTTCACTAAAAAAGAGAAAAATGAACAAACAAAAAACGTTGAAAAACACTTGCAGACGACGCACGCAAAATACTCTCGGACCCAGCTTCAAGAAGTTAGCTGCGCGATGCAGTGCATCAGTGTCGTCGCCGCCAAACTATCATCCATAAAATGAACACACTCAACAAATTGCCTTCCACGAAAATCAAAGCATACCTGTTCAACGCAGACATTTAACTGTAGGAACCAAACAAGAGAGTGATGGAGCGATTAAGAACAATTTCGCTCGTTCCTGCGGTAAATACAAATTGTAACTCCTACTCTCTGATTTCCCGAAACTTGACCGAACTCAAAATCAGCGCAAACTCAGGCGTTTCGAGCACTATTTAGTCATTGCTGAAACAACGCTCTGGCCATTCCAGCACACCAATCTACGGCACAAATGCTATCGAACGCTCTTACAGTAACAGGCGCTATTCTTTGTGCACTTCCCGTTCGTGGTGAATCGCGCATTCAACACCGCTCCATCGAATGGCTGCAACAAGACTAAATAATGACTGCCGATAACAATTCTTTCACATTGTGGCAGCAAGCAACAGTCGAGATCACCCGAGGTCACTCTTCGCTCCCGTTGGTCATCGCATTTAACCGTTCAACACCAGCATCCCTGTGCCAGTACTGATTACGTGGCATGTTCACTTTATCGGGATCTCTCTCGTTGCCATCCGGTACAATCAATTCTTCAACAGGTTCACAACCATTACTAGAGCTCACTAACCGAGGTAAGTCTATTATTGCTTGTTCACACCATTTACATATAAGTGCTATTCTTAACGCATTTCGCGTTCGTGGTGCATCGCGCATTCAACGCCGCGCTGCCGAGTGGTTGCAACAATAGCAAACAAACGTTGAAATCTTAAAATACAACTTTTGAAGAATTCATTTTTTTGGAGACAAGGATTAACTAGTCGCGGCATTCACGACAGGTTTACAACGAGAATTTCACCATTAAAGCTTTTGCAATCACTTTCTGCCAATAAATGTCTTTCTCTTCGCTTATTATCTGAAGTATCGTCCAATTCAGCATTGTGTGTGTGTGGCAGAAACTCTACGAGTGAATGGAATGATTTTTTGAGAAACTTCGAAAGCGATCCCGGGAATGGGCGATAGTCGCCAAGCCGACCATTTATCAGCAAATTGCAATTCGCTCATCGATCACCCATATCTTGACTGATTGTTTTGCATGGCCCAAGAGTCAAATCTACCCTCAAAAAGGCTATATGATCCAGAGGTGCTGAAGCATCATTACTTCGGAACCAGGAGCAGATCCAGGGGAAGGGCGATCGCCCCCTCTGAAACCTACGAAAGTGACTTTATTCACCAAGATTTTTTGTACAATTCGGAAACCAGCTTTAGCTATATAAGGACATTTTGCCGTCCATTGTTTCGTCACAGCAGTATTGTGAAGTATACTTCATCTCTCTTACAGTAGCAAACCCGTAATGAGACTTGACTACCAAATTTTACTGAAATCGTCCCCCCTCCCTAACCTTACTGGCTGGATCCGGCCTTGTTCGGATCACAGCGGACCTACCTGATAATAATGATGGCTGAAGGGGATTTCAGTTTCCCAAAAACTGCAGAGCTTCTTAAATGCAGCCTCATCACTGGGCCACAGATGGGTTCCATGGCCAGGAATCCAGCCATTGCACTCGTTTTAATCGATGCATATTTGTAGTCCACTGGTTCATCAAGCGATTGTAGTTTGGAAAAAAACATTGATGCTGACATCATGCAGGCAAGGTTCAAGCTCAATTCCACATTATGAAAAACACAGTTAAACACCGCGAGCGTCACTGTTTCGATTCCAATTTGGTACAAAAGTCTGAAGACATAGCTGCTAAAAGCGCGCAGCGACACAGACCACTCTATGGTACTGCTACTTAATTTTTTAAACCAGGGCTGTGGAGCCCAAGCAATTTTGGATGACTGGAGCTGGAGCCAAAAACTTTTAGATGATGGAGCCGAAGCATGATATTTGGTTTTCGGTTCCACAGCCCTTGTTGCAACTTCTCCGTTGTCGTTGCGTTAAATGTGCGATTCACCGCGAACGGGATGCGCGCTAAGAACAACACCACATATATGTGGCGCGAACAAGCAATAATAGAGTGATTGCGGCGCATGGTTTCTACTGTTGCTTGCTGACACAGTGTGAAGCTTTGCGCATTTGCCGCTCGGGCTTTCCGATCGCAACACCCTGATTTGTGGGTCAAGCGAGTTAACTTATTGCAGGCGACCATGGGTAGGGGTCATGGGCGTCGGAAGGATTTTTTCCAGAGGGGGCCACTAGGGGATTTTCCCAAAATTTTTTCCAGGGGGGGCCAAAGTGGTGAAGTTTGGTTTTTATCCATCGAAATTGAAAAAGCAACCTTTTTTTGCTAATAATTTCAAACTCCAGGGGGGGCCTTGGCCACCTTGTCCCCCCTTCCGACGCCCATGGTTGCGGCATGTGCACATAATTTTCCTCGTTTGTGTGAAGATCAAGGCTTCTCAAACTTCTTTGCACATGTCCCACTATCCATCCAATCCATCATTTCGCGACATCTCATCTATGCTGGTGTAAAAATACAATTGTATAAATAAAACAACGGTTTTCAGTTTTCAATGCACCAAATCATTTTGGAGCCAACTCGTTCAGATGCTGGATCCAGACCAGAAAAGCTTTAGATGCCTGGAGCTGGAGCCAGAGCCTGAAATCTCAGTTGCGACCCCACAGGCCTGGTTTAACCCTGTCACTGAATTCAATGTATGCTTTTTTAAGGATCAAAGAGGTTTTTAACATTTAATGCAGTCTCAAAGCATAACTTTATTTGACAGCATTTGACACATGCTGTCGCCTTTGAAATGAGATCACATATTTCACGCTATCCGCAATCACACTGTCGCCTTCCCGGGCTCCATGATTCGTGGTTCCTTGTGTCAATCAGTAGAGTTCTGGGGCAGTGATGACTGCATCACTTGATTTTGTTTCTACTCCTCGTGCAAAACAGGCCGTGAAAATGCTGCTCGGCCTTTTCCCAACTAGTGACGTTTTCCAGCTCTTAAACGTATCGCCGTATTCTGCCACGCCCATGCGATGCAGCGAGCTTCTAACAAAATTAACGACCGAAAATCTGAGCTGTGGGACACAGATTGTTTAATACGTATTCTTTGTTTGTTGGAGAAGTTGTGCGCAGTTTCAGTTCGGAAATCAGCATCGAAGTTGGACTTGGGTAGTAGTCGTATGCTCCAGCTGCTTTTTTAATTTGATTTACTGCAAATTACCGCTATTTTGTGCTTGTCTAATTGTTTAAGTCTGTTCGTTCACTTTAGACTGCGCTGGTAGAATGCATCGTTTTCATTCTGTTCTGTTTCAGAAACGGATGTTGACGATCAATCGCTGTTGAACTTTGCAACAAAGGCATAGCGCCATAACAATAGTTACCTTGCACCTGAGGTTGTTCTTAAATGTTTATTATGACGTCACGGAAGCATACACTGGTAGTTTGTTGACAAGAAACTTTCAAACTGTGTCATTCAATGGAGAGCGAATGCAGGAGATGGATCATGTTTAACTGCTCGTCAGTTAAATCTTCGTTGACAATGCAAAAGCATCATCTATATGCTGATCAGCAACAATACATTTAAACAGCAATCTGAGTTCGGAATGAAGATCCATATGAAGGTTGAAATGCTTTAATTAATAATTACTTGAAATTATCGATTACAGGTGGTTGCTAGGCAACATTCAAGAGAAGTTGTTGCAAAACCTATGTCATGCAACTTGATGCATTTCATTTTAAAACAGGAGATTTTCTAAAACCCAGAACATCGCATATCTAATCAAATATTCTTCTTTATTTCAAGTAAAATTATGGTGCCAGCAACCAGGCTCACTTAATGCCACTTTAACTAGATTGATAAACTGGTTGAAATCTGATAAGTCTGGAAAACTACTTTCATTCAGTTAGAATCCATTCGCTGCACTGACCAAGAAGCTTCAACTTTCAGTGATTGAATGTAAAAATAACTAGATTTTCAAACGAGAATTTTTTTCCGCCAGTGGGATTGGTTGCTTGGGCAACCAGTAGCATCAATTGCATTCATGAACACAGCTGTTTCAATGAAATATTTGTTCACAATTTTCAAATGGTCCATCAACCAAGCAGGCTGTTTCCCGTTTATAAAAAAATCACCAAAAACAAACTTTTTTTCACGTAGTTTATCATCAAGAGAATAAGTCGGTATCAGAAGATATTTCGTCACAATAAAGTGACGCCACGACAGTGAAGAGAGTAACAAATATAAGAACAATAACTAACACAATGTACAAGGATCCGCCAAACGCGCATAGAAGATATTAAATCTGTTTAAAAATGATAAATAAAAATTTTTGCAATCGTCACCACGATTCATGTTGATCAATGCTGTATGGATATGCATACGAGTGAGTTAGGTAGATGCAAAGGTAACACTGGAAAATGCAATATGAAGCCATCAAGGGTTCAGTCAACACGTAATCAACTGATAAAACAGCAGCTGATGAGAAACCGGTTCTCTCTGTGTTGTAGCTTTTCAGCGTTGTTTTAGATTTCAGTAATCTTCCCGCCTTTCCTGCAGCCGTTCGGTAGTAACCGCACCTGCTGCCACCTTACGGCAATAACGGGCCTTGGTTTGTACCGCTGCGAGGCGCTAATGCGACGCAGGATGTTCGACAGTGGCGACCAAAGGTCGGTTGCGAACTTGTGAGGAGGAGGGTCGTTAACTGATCACGTGTCTTCCTCGTGCGGATCAAACGCCAATTCCTCCTCCCCCCCATCGTCATCGACATCATCATCATCATCATCATCGTCGGCGCCCAGTGCAGTGGACATAGTCGCGACACTCGTCTTCGCTTGCAACTCCCTCGAACAACGATTGACTCGTTTCTTCTCAACGACGTCATTTCCGGCTTCCTCGTCGCAGGCGAGCAGCTTCCTGATCTCATCACTGCAACTGCTGACGACGTCATCCTGATGACGTGCGACGTCGGGGGGTGAATCCAGATGGTCGTTCGCATTTACGCCTTGGTCCGTCTCGTCGCTTGACGTCACGTCCTTGGCGCCGCGCAGTTCCGTATCACTGCACTCTGACGTAGGCAGCGAAACGTCAGAAACCGTGATCGATTCGGTTATTTGGGACTTCCCCTCATATGACGCAGCGAGGGGGTCTTGATCGTGCCACAGGGTACTGAGCGGGGTCGACGGGGAGTTTGGGGAGCCGAGCAGAGGGGTGCCTTGCTGGTGGTAGGTGGGGTTGCGGAAGCTTACCGAGGGTCCATTCACGTCGTCGCGTCTCTTCTTCAGCTTCCTGTTGGGGAGAATAAAAAAATCATTCTCGTCCCCAAAATACTATTTTTGCAGCAGAAATTTCAACAACAATTTATTTCAGAACGAAATCCTCAACAAGTACCTCCACGTGAAGAACCCGCAACCGGCAAATAGGACAAAGACCACCAGTGCTGCCCCCAAGAAGGCTCCGACCAAAACGAAGGGCTTCATGTTTGCTGAATAACACAACAGCAGGTTTGAAAGGCACGCAATTCAAAGATGACATGTCAAAAATAGTTTCGTTTTCTTGAATCTCTTTTCCTGCTTATGATTATATAAATCTCTTTTCCCGCATATGAAAAGCAAGCAACTTCATAAACGAAAACAGAATGAAACTTTGCATTTAAAATACAGCAATAGATTCAGTTTCGTCACAAAGAGATGTCAATCCAATCATCTTTTTCGGATCAAAATAATTGTGATAAATTTTAACTTATTTGGGAAACCAGCTGTTCAAAACATAATAAATTCAAAACATTTTTAATTCGAGTTGGAGCTTTTTCTACTGGCACCAATCCAAACGCCTGAGCTAAACACTTCATTTTTTTAATAGAGTACTCAGAGTTTTTCTTTGTGATTCATAGAAACAACGATGTATACATTCCGAAAAATCAACTTCAACTTACAATATGGCTCAGTATGACTCGACGCCAGCATACCCGATGACGTCACGACTGACGTGGATCGCACAGACCAAGTCACGGATGAGGGAGGAACAGGATATAAGCTGCAGTTGCGGTCCAGTGCGCTCAGATGACCGGAAGTTGGAGCTTGGGGCTCAAGCTGAGCAGAGCTGGTTGTTGGGGGGGAATCGACAGGGTCGGGGCATGCGCAGTGATACTCGCGAGCCCCTCGCATCAGACAGAGGTGGGTGCAGCCTCCGTAGCCTGTTGTTGCGTCACAAAGGTTCGTGCCTTGTTGCCGGCTGGCAGAAACAGCCTGAGAGAATCATTGTTTCGTCATCAATGGAAGTCATAAGTAAACGCGAAAAACGCACATTACGTAGCATCTCGGAAATGACGCATATGATGGAACAGTAGAAGGGAGTGGACAGTGATGAACGTTTTTTTGCAAGCTCAATAAATATTCCTGCTGTTTCCAGCCATCACTTCGGCTGTGAGCTGCTGCATTCTCCAGATTGCGATTACATAAGTTGGGATCACCTGACTTTCATGTTCGGTTGTTACAGAAGACAAAGCATTTGCTTCAGCGAGCTAGATACTCAACTCACCTTGATGTCCATCAGGCCACTGATATCGGTGACAAGAGTCTTCTGTTTCCGGTAATTGAACGGATAATCCGACGAATGAATGCTCTTTGTCTGCCAATCCGTCCAGTAGATGGTGTCAGAGAGCTGCGGACGCAAAATTCCATGACATGACGGATTTAAACATGTTTGAAGCATGTTGCAGGTCTCGTGAGGACCATGTGCTCTTCACGATAACACATATTAATAACATCAGCAAAATGTGATACACGCAATAAGCGACTTGTGGGCGAGAGTTGACATTGTTTTACGCAATGAAATATTTAACACATTTTGGATGTTGGAGCTGGAGCCAAAAATTTTGGATGCCCGGGGTCGATGTCGGAACCTGAAATATGAATTTCGATCCGGTTCCACACCTCCTGGTTTCACACCCCCTGGTTTCACACCCCCTGGTTCCAACCCACCTGACCAAGAAGACACGAAGTGCACTAAGAGTTGGAATATCAAAATTCCTCTAAAGTAAGTGCTCAGCTATAACTATCATTACTGTGTGAAAAGGTAACAACCGCCAGCTCAAAGAACTAACATAGGTTATGGCAAAGCCGTGAGGCACAGAGGAAATGACGATTCTCCTTTTCCTTCCGGTTAGATCGCATGTCTCTATTCTGTTTATATCGTGGTGAGCGTCGACCCAGAAAATCTTGGAGTGTTTGTAATCGATGGTCAGTCCGTTCGGCCATTGCAAGTTCTTTTTCACCAGGACCTGAAACAACAAAACTTTGCAGTAAAACAACGAGAATTTATTTGTTAAACAACTTTTCAAATTTTCAGCAATTCCACAAAAAATGCGATTTTTCCGCGCGGTCCCGACTTCGATCTCACAAACACAACGCACCTTTCGCGACGATCCGTCCATGAACGACTTTTCAATGCGGGCCTTGCCCCCCCAGTCCGTCCAGAAGATTGACCCCCTCGCTGGGTGAACGCAGATAGCTCGGGGCTCGTCAAGCCCTTGATCGATTATGACTTTCCTGAAAATGAAACAGTTTCACTTTTGGGACAAATAAAATATGCGTGTGTTTGCATTAAACCGCTTTTCAAAAATGAGAAAAGCACTGGATCATAAACGACTTCTACCAATCACAGTCATTGAATAAGATTTTAGGGCTCATGATGCGTCGCAGCATTGCGTGAAATCGATTTCCTATTTAAAAAATTTGCCGATACATTTCTTGCTTGTCTCACAAGTGGAGTGTAGTTACTTGAATGTAGAGAGATATGCACAAGTTTGAACCATTGCAAAAAGATTAGGGCAGAGCCCAGTCGAGTGACGCCTCGAAAGATCACAAAAAATTTAAAGCTTTTAACTGTCTGTCGGCCAAGCCATTTCAAACACGTTTCCGAATTGAGATAGGGGCTGAAGATCAAAGACAAAAATACAAAAACAAAGCTTCACAAGTAACCCATCGCTGTTAAATTGAAACATTGATCAGAAACATTTGGTAGGAAGGTGCTTCCCCCAACCTGCTACTTCCGTCAAGCCTCGCCACCGAGATGACGTTGGGACCTGCGTCAGTCCAGTAAATGTTGTTAGCAACCCAGTCAACCGCGATGCCGTCCATTGTCTTCAAACTTCGCGTCACAATGGTTCTGACGTCACTACCGTCTAAGTTCGATCGCTTGATGACGTCAAGGTACACGTCAGTGAAAAAAAGAAGCTGCAATTTGATTCAAGTAGACATTAGACCAAAGAAAAATTTCAAACGGTCAGTGAAGCGTGTCGAACAATTCAAACTTTCGCGAAAAAAAACGCAAAAATCATAATTCATAATTGAAACGTTATGATGCAAACGTAAACCCATATTTGTTGTATTTGTTAAAGCACTAGCAAGATTTTAGTGAAAAACGAACTACCACAAATGTGACAGTTCATGTTCAGTCAAAAAGAATAGAATAATGAAACTAACAAACAGTCTTTAACAGTGACCTGGCGGTTGTAATGGAAATCAACGGCAATAATGTTTTCAAGCTTTCCAACAGGAAGCTCAGCGTAGACGTTCCTGTCGGCTTCGAGCGACACCCGCCGGACGGAATGTCGGGTTGTGAAGAGGAGGTATTCGCTCGGGAGATCGGAGCAGATTCTGCCGTCGGGCTGGAGCTGGATTCCGGTCGGACAAGCGCAGATGTGCCCGGTCTGTGAGGTCGGACTCCGCAAACAAAGATGGCTGCAGCCGCCGTTGGAATCGCCGCATCTTTTGAATTTAAACACAGTAACATTAACATTGAGGGGATTGGCAACAACGTTGAAGCTTTCAAACTAGTCAACAACAAAAACGTGTTTTGATGTTGGATGTTGCTTCAAACAATCTGGGAGAAGTTAAGAGATCCTTGAAGATGATTAATTGGTTAATAAAATCAAAATTTTATGGTGAGATGGCGTTGCCATGAGAACAAGTTCCAATCAATCCTGTTCTTTAAGATAAAAAATGGTTACTTCACTTTCCCGCAACAGAGGTTACAGAAAAGTCGAAAAAAAGAAGTTTTAATCGGATCAACTCCAACTGAACAAAACACAAGGCAGACATACTTGTTTTTCCCTGTACGCCTCATATCAACCGCTTTTATCCCCATCATCCTTGGAAGGTTCTCTCGCGTCGTGCGAACATTGCTTGTGTTGCTCAGCGACATCTGGTTGATGTTTCGCGTCTGCCAGTCCGTCCAGTAGAGGACGCCATCGAGCACAGCCAAGCTGTAGGGGTGGGGGGTTCCGCTTTGCAAGACACGACGGTTGCGACCCAGCAAGTCCGAGCACTCGATCAGCTGAACGTAAAGTTGGCTCGGATGAATACATGCTGTTGTAGAAAGTGTAATTCCGCACAGGTCCGACTGCACGGTTTTGCAACATTGTCAAAATATTCAAGAACGCAAAGCACGTGATGTTCAATTCACTTTGTTGAAGGAGACGCCAAGTCGTTATCAGTCATTTCTGGCAGTTAGGAAATGACGCCAACCGAGTCGTATTTGCAATCTTAACATAAACAATGTACTTGGTGACAGATTTTGCACAAATCACCAAGTCAGCCAAACATTACGATTGCTAACAAACTATTCTTACACAGAAGCAAAACCGTCGCCAGAAAGTCTTCAGTATAGGGGGGGGGGTTACGTTTCTGCAGGGGGGGCTTGACATTCTAAAATCTGACCAAACACCATTTTTATAGTGCTTCACATTTCAATTTGGGGGGCTTGCAGCTTTATTTAGGGGAGGCCAAGCCAATCAAAGCCTCCCCGCGTTGCGACGGGGTGCACAGAAGTAATGCAATTTACAGAAGCGCCATCTTTCAGTAAGTCACCGTGTGCAATCACAGCATAATGTCAGTGTTTCTGCTTTAAAAAACAATACAAAACAAAACCAGGTACGTTCAGTGTGAAGCTGACAAACATCGAGCGATGTGTTACCTCTGTTTGGGCGTCACCCCAGATTAGAAGGCCTTGGTCCTCATCAATGGCCAGGGCGTTGGGCCACATTAGGTGGGAGGGTATTACGACCGATCTATTGCTCCCATCCATTCCGGCCCGCTCTATCTTGGCGCTGGGAGTGCTGCCCCAGTCCGACCAGTACATGTACCTGGGCACAACATGAGGTTGGATGGCGGTTGGTAAAATCATAACGAATCATGCAGTGATGTGAGTTAGAACATTCTATCCGGATGAAATCTCCAATTTTCGATGATCAGTTAATTGTTTCATCTGCAGCTCAGAAATAGCGGCAGAGAGCTGTAACAAATGTCTCAGCATCTGTATTGATCTTTATAGAAAGCTTTAAAATGATAAACACCATGTCCGTGGTGCAACGGCTACACTTTTGACCTCATTGGCGCAGATGGAAAATTCCGGAACACATGAGATTAGTTGCTGCAGCCAGTTAGGATTATGTTTCATGACGCACCAAGCAATCAACCCAAGGGACTGCTTCATAAGAAATACGAGAGTTTCACTTCGCACTAGACCAGTGGCCTGATGTATATTTACCCTGTGCTGTAGTGAAGAGCTATGGCCCGAGGTGAATGCACGTCTTCGTAGGCTAAAATCCTTCTGTGCTTTCCATCGAGGCTGGCAACTGAAACCACATTCCGGCCATCATCTGCAAACATAAATCTTCCGTTAATTACACTTCCAACTGGTTATTTGAAGGTTATCAAACAGACAACATAAGTAAGAGCATGCACAGACGTGCTTCAGAAAAACTTTGCGAAATCAACTTGAAGTTTAGACGAAAATCCCTTCGAAGACATTCACGTTATATAATCAGTTTTGTCGAAAATCGCCGGAGGGTCCATTATTTATCGGAACCGGCACCAATACAATTGTTCAGCTCCGGCATGCCTATTCACCTGTCCAGTAGATGGACCTGCCGATGTGGTCGATGGCGATGCCTTCAACCGTGTCCAGTCCTGAGCCAATCACAACTCGGGACGACGAAGGGTCAGCCAATGAGCTTGCGACTATTTCCCCGGACCCCATGTCACTCCAGTAAAGAAGACCTGAGGAAAAGTATGAACACGGCTGGAAATGCTTCAAGAGAAGAGTAAGTTAGATTTGTAACAATTTCGTTTATCCATAGAATAGAAACTTTTGGTCTGTCTGTTCTAATAAACACAATACACTGCAGCAGTCATTAGCTTTTTCAAGCATATCACACAAGTATAACAATAACAAAGTTCCAAGGGATCTTTTTCACGTTTCAAGGTTTGACAAGAAATTAACCCTTGCAGTGTCGTACCTGTCAGGGGATCCACCGCTACGTCAACAACATTCGTCATGAACGTGTCGATGGGCAGCTTGACGTCAGCCGAGTAAGGTACGTCAAGTGAGATGACGCGAATGTCCGTTCGACGCGCGACCACAAGAAACCTTCAAGTTCGAAAAATGGAAATAAATAACGAAGAAAAAGTATTTTCCAATAAAATCAAATCCAGTATTGACAAAAAACAGTTGCAGTGAAAATCGCCGAAGTGCTCACAAAGGTTTTCTTCCAGAAAAATAAACAGTAACTGCTCGTTGCAGTAATGCCGCCTGTAATATTCGCTGATTGCATGCATGGGTGAGCTGGTTGCACGCATGAGTAAGCTCACTGCACGCACGAGTAAGCACCTGGTCATTTCCGTGTTGCATTTCTTTCCATCCGCACCAAGGGTAAGTCCAGTTGGACAAGCACAGGAATAAGGAGT
>Ga0210059_1002490_pt1 | contig 28900 bp, 16 predicted proteins | sample Ectturendosymbi2_FD_188042 | JGI IMG/M metagenome (GOLD analysis project Ga0210059, IMG submission 188042) | Ecteinascidia turbinata endosymbiont from Florida, USA - Sample 2 (SPAdes) (version 2) | ecosystem: Host-associated > Tunicates > Ascidians > Unclassified | place: Key West, Florida...
CATGTCCTGTTTATGTGTGCTTATGTCCTGTGGATATGTCTGCACCGTCTTTGCAGATATATGTAGGCCTATATGAATTTTGTAGACTTTTGGTCGTCTTCTGTGCAGTTCGACTTGTATTTCGCGGCGGAGGATGACTCGAAGACCTTGCGGTGATATCTGATTTTTTCAGATGTTAAATAAAAATGTCTGTCTGTCTGTCTAGAAAGTTGGAAAATGCTAAATATCATTTTATTGGAGCTAAAATTGATAAACTATCAGAATCCAGTGAGACCACACCAAACTCTGTTTCAACATCAACTTGGCTATGTGTAATACCCAACATGAAAAGCACTTCACGCATAACGTGGCAAACGTCACTTTTATTTTTGGAACTTCTCCAAATAGAAAACCTGAAGATAAAAAGTGGGGGAACATGGCATATTATATCCCCCTCACCTTAAAAAGTGGGGGGACACGTCCCCCCCAAATTGCGCCCATGGTTCTACGGCACCATTAAATTTTCGGCACATTTTATGAGAAAAGGCAGGGGCGTAATGACATGGTAGCGGAATGTGGGAGTTGGCTTCTTATTTGTGTTGAGCGTTATTTTTTGTTCTCACGTACTTGGAAATTATATGAATAGAAGATTCTATGACGTAGGCTGGTAGCCTCCGTTTCACTCTGTTTACAGAGCAAGCAAAGCTTGGGCGTGGCTCCCTTTCTGGTGTGTATTATCGCCGGATTTAAAATGAAACTTTTAGAGGTAAATGATTATGAAGTGCAAGCACGGACTCGTTATTGACTGGATATAAGTTGTCTTATACCGAACTGATGGTGATCCTTTACTGCTTGCACTAGAAAAAAAAGCGTAGTTCTTGTCATTACAAAGTTCTATGACAGCCTCAAGAGCTTTGCATAGGAACATTTGATCGAATGTATAGAAGTTTTATCTTGCCTGCAGCACTAAGTCGTGGATAGCTATGTCGACTTAATCTTAGAAGCTAGTAACCTTGCTTAAAGAGAGTTTCTGATTGGTTTAGCAACCTGTATAATTAATAAATGCTAAAAGTAGGCTAACCCAAACTCGTACAGCAACACCGCTTCAAATCCAATAATGTCATATAAATCGACTTGGATGCAGAGGTGTTATGAGATGAACGCAAAAAGAACAATCGTTCCGGACGCAACACACTTCAAACAGAGGACAGTGATTATTTATCTCCGAGTTTTGGCTTCATCAAAGCTTTATCCTCTGTGTACATTCCAAGGGAAGAACTAACTAAAGACCCACGGCATTTGGCACTTATCTAATGAGTAGCAGATAGGGCCCATCAAAAATTCTGCTGAGGTAGATAAACCATAAATCCATTCTGGCCGTCTTTCTTGATGAAATTGGCGATTTGTTGATCACGTATGGAATAAATAATGAAAAATAGGTAAGTATTTGTGTCACTTTTTGGTCAATATTCTTCTTGTGCCCAAGTCGATTTTAGGTGAACAAAAACCTGAAAACAGCTTCAACTTGTTAAATATCCGGAATGCTGTGCAAACACCTTTTTAGTTGTTGGCTACGTTCTGATTTTTTCTTTGCAACAGAACCTGGCATGACGCAAGACTTCACTGCCAGCAAGAGGGAGGAGATTTAATCAGCATCACTTCTCCAGAAGAGCAAGAATTCATTGAACGTAATGAAGAGCTTGTTTGAATCAAAACTTTGTAGCAAACCTCGGTGTGGCCTTCGCAGCTACTTGAGTGGTTCACGTTTTCGCGCAGAAACTTTTAGTGTCGAAGTTGCCAACTGATGTGACCATGCATTTGGAAAGCCAAAATCGTAAACCAAAAACAAAACGAAATTTTTTGTTTACTTCAGCAAAATCACCATCGGTTTTAATTTCTGTTAAAAGACACACGCTGCTAGCAAGTCATCATCTATATGTCATTGAAATTTATGTAGGTCATTTGAAATTATCAGTATAATCTTTCCAGACTAACCTCTAATGATACTCTCCTGTGTGCGCGTGAATTTGTCACAAGTTATTACAAATGTTTATTAATTTTGTGAATGCGAACATAAAATGTCAGTTTTTGTGCCCATGAAAATAGTGTACTATGTTCAGAGGCGAATTTTCATTTTCGGGGCCCTAGGCTATTTTACATTGGGGGCCCTTCTGGAAGGCAGGATGGCTGTAGTCACATTTTCAGCCTCCGAATCCGCTCGTCTTCCAAAATTTTTGAATCCGGATCCGGGTCCGAAAAATTTTCAAATCCGACTCATGCTCAGACTCCGGCTACCATCGATGCAACCAAAATTCAGCTATGGCCTATGTTTTTACTCCAGAAATGCCATATATGAAACCACACAGACCCCTGGTGCTGAAAATGAAAAGCGACTCTACTGTAGATCCAGGCCCGTTTTTTACAAATTTTTGACTCCGGCTCCAGGTCCGAAAGAAAAAGGCAGGATCTTGCCGAAGTCGACACTGGCATTTCAGATCCTTAGCTTCGTCTGATGTAGACCCTTCTGGTCCCCAAAAAACTGGGTTATTATTTTCGTCTTTTCAATAACAGCTCGTAGTGCATCTGCTTTCTCATTGGCTTTCCTTCGCTTCCGAGAAATACTCTCATATGTGCGCTTCGACATTCTCAAGATAATGCAAGTAAGCCTACTGTAGATTCACCGTTATCCTAATTACTTTGAAAAAAACAAAAAAACTTGCACGTGAAGCTCACTTTGCGAAGTAAGCTAATAAGCGCAAGCTACAAATTGGCCTAATACATCAAGATGTGTCTGGTTCAACGGTAGTTAGAATATTTTTCTGTGCATTGAGCTGTAGAAGGAATGACCTAAGATTGCTACAAAACAGTTGAAGTCAAAGAACATCCCAGCTTAACACGCGCGGTATTACAAACAGCTAAAATTTTGCTTCATTGCATATCTGCAGCCTTGGCTAGAGTGCAGGCTAGCCTTGTCTTTACCTCGTATCTTACCCATAAAATGCAACAAGAGAGAGGACTGGACTGAACGAAAGTACCTTATTTCACTGGCCTTGTGTAATTTGAAGTCTGAAAAATGGATTCAGGCGTCTTGTTCCACGCATTATACGTAACAATAACCAAATCTCAACGTCATCAAAAGAGAATACTCATCGTCATTCACTGCAATCCTTCGTGCTAATTCTTCTCTGTAGAGATCTTCTGATAACGGCATAGTAAGAAAATGTGCGTTGAGCCAAAACAAAAATACAAATGTAATTACTTAGAAAAATGCTGGAAATTTTCCTTACTCCCAAAATTTTGGGGCCCCCCAAAATCGGGGGCCCTAGGCTTAAGCCTTTTTAGCCAAATGGTAAATCCGCGCCTGACTATGTTGTTCTTGGCACTAATCATTTTAAAATTGCATAACGATTGCCACTAGGTCTGTTTGTTTGCATAAACAACAGTTCATTTAGTTGACATTTTTCACTGTACTTACCAGGGGATGTAGTGGGGTGGGAATGCGTGGGAACGGCGTTCCCATACCTTTTTTTGGTACTACACCCTTGGTACTTACCGAAGTTCCGGCAACCTTCAGTTGAACAGGGTTCTCATAACCACATGCTAGCATTAGCCTTCTTTTATTCCGAACCCGCGTATAAGCCTGAGTAAAACATTGTCTTGGTGAAGCTTACTTGAATAGGTTGGTGAAACGCCGGCAAGTACGTAGTAGAAAGTATCACCACGAGAAATTTGACAATATTTTAATATAATCCTGATTTAGCTCTGTGGCAGTGACCAACGAAGTGAGACCACCTTGTTACTACAAAACTCTCTTGCTTGCTTTCAGCGTGTCGTGGAGAAAAACTCATGTCAGTTATGCTTATTGCCATGGCGAAGAAGTCAAAACTTTATAACTACTTGTGGCCAAGAAGTCAAAATTTTATGCTGCTTTGTTTTTTTTACACGACTTTTTTCGCTGCCTATATGTGAGCAGCCTTCATCAGATACCTGGACACAGCTGAGTTGTGGACCGGAGGTTTTGACACCTACAGTGGTCCCCTTCCCAACGTCAATGATAATTTAGATGGAGGCTGGAAGTGGAGCGACGGGTCGCCGTTTAATTTCATCAACTGGAATGGAGGTCAGCATCAGTTAAAAAGTTGAAGTGCATAAACCAGTTTACACATGCCGACTTGTAACTTTCAAAATTTTGGGTGATTAAAGTTTACTCTTTAGCTTTGTTACTTCAAAGTTTCCTTCAGGCGAACCGAACAACTACAATGACGAGGATTGTCTCCACATACAAAGCGCCACCGGTTACTGGAACGACATTTGGTGCACGTCTTTTTATCCCTACATTTGCGAGAAAGAGGATCCCGAGCAGTAAGTAATGTTGAGCCGAGGGCAGAGCTCGCGTATGAGTGCGTGTAAACGGATGCTGCTCCAACGTTACGCTCCCGCAAATTCCTTGAATATGCTAACAATGTGAACGGTTGTTTGCAATACATTCTGCATGATTTCACTTGCATCGTGAGTTTTTACTCTGTTGTTGCTTATTACCAGAAAGATTTGCGAAATCTGCTCCATCAGCCTAGGATAAAAAGTTAAGTTGTTGCACCTGTAACAGAAACGTAAATTTTTCCCACCCATTCTTTAAATGCTGATTTACTGTAGCTGCTTTTGCTCGATAACTGTACCGACATTGTTGCCAACTTTCACTTGTAGTTCATGTCTCTCGCCTTAGTGTTCACACATTTCGCAAACCACTGCGTAAATTGTCTACATTTTTGGGTCTCTATATCTTGTGTACAATACCAGCCCAAAAAGGGGGGTAACTTGAATTGCAAGCTTGGAAGTTTGCTCCTGGAAATCAAATCAGTGAAATGCCAACATGAATTCCTTTGTGTTTTGCATTTAATAATCTATTTTATACACAGTGAGTCACACGATGACCATGACGAAGAGTGCTCATCTGAAGATTGCTGCTTTCACCACCTGGGTGTTGAGGTAGGAGGTTCGATTCTTGACGATCAGCTGTCCGCTTCGTCACAGTGGAGTGAACATTCACCGTCATCGAGAGGAAGGCTCAACATGATGGATCAGTACATGCAAGTCGCAAACGTTGCCTTGGCAAAGCTTCCTCTTTTTTCATTGTGCTTGTTCTTCAAATTATTGCCTTTCCATAGCTACTATTCGTTGTCTGGGGTTCTGGTTTTATATTTCGGTTGAAATCAGTTTTTGATTTTCTGTAATCAAACGTATATTTCTGTGTCACAGTCACACACTGGTATGCACAATCAGGAGCGAATTTTCATTTTCGGGACCATAGGTTATTTTAAATTGGGGGCCCCTCTGGAAGGTTTGCGACGACTGATGCCATCCAAATCAGCACTACGCGTGCTCGCTTCATTCACTTAACAAGTTGTTCCAATTCATAAACATATTACTTTATTATGAATTCTCTCGATATCAAGAACTAGAACCGTGTCAGCTTCTCTCCATACCCCAGTTGGGGGCCACGCTGTCACAGGGGACCAAAAATTCAGAGCTTAATCCCCCAAACAAAATTTCAACCCCCTAAATTTAAATATGAAAGACTAGAAATCAGTGAAGTTTTTATCAGTCCTTATCCTTTTCTATCCAGTAATTTATAGATGGAGCAGTACCTGCCGTTGCTACTTATAATAGCATCGCCTGATCAGTGCTGGCGCTGCATTTAGGCAAACTAGGTGGCTGTCTCGGGCGCTAGGCCAAAGGTTCGCCAGAGAAGAGTCAAGAAATGTACAACCATGTAGTTCAGAAAGTGACAAACGTCCACCAAGTAAAAGTAAATGAATATGATGAAAGTGAATGGAACACACGTTCACACAGTGTTTCATGTTTCCTGCATAGGGTGAATGCTTTTGTTATTAATTTCAATTTCATATACTATTCATCTAATAAACTTTTCTGAAGTACAAAATATTCCTTCTTATTTACGCAAGGTAGAATGTGATGATACGTGGAGCAAGGATCTTTGTATAGGACAGGTGGATGCTTGAATGGATCTTGCTTAGAGCAGGGTTGACAAGTTTAAAAAGACCTTTCCAGCTAAAAAAATGTCAAAAAAACGGTTAATTTCGCTTGAATAAGACCAATTTATAAGTCGCTAGACCAAGTATCCGCTAGAATCTAGCGGATGTAGGCCGCCAGACCAGTTATTTATCAGCTAGACAGGATTAAAACCCGCTAGATCTAGAGCAGAGGTGACGAACATGCGGCCCGCAAAAGAATTTCGTGCGGCCCGCGAAGCATTCAGGCGAGACCAGCAGTCTTGAACTTTTTATTACTTTCGTTTGTTGTTTCTTTCTGTTGATGAACAATTTTTTTCGTTTTTAACAGGTTTCATAGTATGATTAAAAAGTTGTGCGGCCCGCTTACTCAGCGGTAACTGACAAAGTGGCCCGCGATACCCCTGATCTAGAGGAAAATCCGCTAAATTGGCAACCGTGGTCTACGGTGCTTACAAGTCTATCAGTAACGTGCTTTTGTCAGGGCCAGCAAGGCATGCCCTCCATGCTTTCAACTTCACTTAAAGGTTACCATTTCTATTATTTTCATTTCTTGATTTTTCTGGCCCTGCCGCTTTACCAGAGTGCCTTCATGTCAAAGCCTCCACTAAATCATTTTTCAGCCATCCAGTGTAATTAGGTTAAGAACGCTTTCGAAACGCCACCATTATTGGCATTAGACTATGTCACCAATGAAATTTTTGATTTCAGGACTCATCACTTGTTTTAACCATACATATTTTAGGTAGCACTGAAGGCTTTTTGGCGACGGTTCTGTCGAAATTGTGTCTGCAAATGGAAATAAAAATATAGTGAAATGGAAAAAAGAAAAAATTAACATATTTTGTTGTGAAGATCATACGGCCTCAAGATGTGCCGTTATGTCGAAATATTTTTCAGAAATCACCATTCGGGGTCCTGTAAGCATTTTGGGGGGCAGATTTGGGCTGCTACGGTGTAAGCGCCCTGCAGAGCAGCGCTTACATTGAAAGCGCAAGGAGAAGCGCATACCCGGCCAAAGCATAACATCCTCGATAGTGAAATCACTATCGGAAGCTTCCTTTGGCTTAATGGGTTAAGGCGAAGTAAAATAATAACGGCACTATCAGGAGCAAAAATAGTCACAACGAAACTAACGAAAAAGGTAGCGGTGAATCTGACCACACTCCAGGGTTGTCGCCACTAGGGGCCAGTGGTGTCCTGCCCCCCATTTCATGTTTGACTCCCGTTTGCTGCGTGCATCCAATATTCCATTTAAAAAATGTGGCCCCACCTTGTGGTTTTTGGCTTCCCTTGCTGCGAAATCCTGGCGACGGGCCTACCACATTCCCATTATATACTAATGAGCACCTCACTGGCCTCGTGTAATCTCAAACATGGATTCTGGCGTTTTGTTCCACACATTATATATAATAATAACCGATTCTCAACGCCAGAAAAAGAGAATCCTCATCGTCATTCACTTCAATCCTTCGCGTTCATTCTTCTGTAGAGATATTTTGTTAGCGGCACAGTAAAAAAATATGCGTTGAACCAAAACAAAAATACAAATATAATGCTTACAGAAATGCTGGAAATTGTCCTTACTCCCAAATTTTTGGGTCCCCTCAAAATAGGGGGTCCTAGGCTTAAGCCTTTTCAGCCTAATGGTAAATCCGGACCTGTGCACAATGCTGAACGTTTTGGCCATGAATGAACCCACCAAACGTGATTCTGCGTCTTGTCCAATCATGTGTAAATAGCATATCAATTTGACACAAGGCCTTCGATCAGGTATAGGCAAACTGCGACCACCGGGTCATAACTTTAAGTTGCTTAACCTGGTACGCTGAACGTTGGAAAAGTACGCCTCAAATCCAAAGTCACTGGTGAACACCTCGCGTCTCTTCTGTGAATGCAGGTTTAGACGAGAAAACCGTCACCTTTACAACCCTTTTTTCATAGCAAACTATCTCTTCAGAGTACTCAAAGCTAGCCAGCAGTTTCTCAAGCATGTTTTTTTTGGAGCAGACTGTTATGCTGCTACACAACATACCTTGTCTGCCATCATGAGATAGAAACGCCCTTAAAGTCGTAGGACAGTAGACATTTTGTTTGAGTATATGCTCTCCAGAAAATCCGAACTGATGTAATAAACAAGTACATGTTTTTGCAGAGGCATTTTGGATATAGGGCCGGGACTTGGTGCTTGGATAGCTGCCGACAATGATCCTAATCCTTGGTTCCAGGTGGACTTGGTCGATTTCATGGAAGTTCGAGGCATCGTAACCCAGGTGAGAAATCGCAACGGTTTCAAAACCTGTGAATGGTAGTGGGAATTGCGGTTGTTCCGCTTCGTTCAAACAACGTTTTCGTTCTAAAACTGGCCCGCCTGTACAGAATATAATCAGTGTTTTTGTGCTCTTCATCATTGCCATAAAAATATTTTCGAAGGGGCGAAACGGATACAGTCAGCCGGAAAATCAGAACGACTGGGTCAAGAAGTACAGCGTTCAGTACATGATCAACCAGGCCACAAAAACTCTAGAAGACTACAAGGATTTTGACGGATCAGTTTTGGTAACTTACTCTCCCTGGCTCAAAACTCGATAATTTGAATTATTCGACCTGAAAAATGCAAATGTTTTGCAAAAAACGTGAAAAACTGATGAATACAAAATTTCATAGCATCACAATTTCGGACTGAAAGTGAAGCACGCATGATCATTAATTGTTGCTCTTTGCTGAATTCCCTGAGCCACAGCTGCTAACACTTCAGCTTACACCAAACAGCCGTGAATGTTTTCCGGGAATATTCTCGATCATTACTCACACGGACGACACTCGAATCGTTTGATACAAGACCGTATACATGATACTGGCAAACTATAACATGGCAAGTCCTTTGTCAATTTCTGGGTGTTACCTGTATCAGACCAAGTCGATTCGGTTTGCATGCAGATATTCGATGCCAACTTTGACCAGGACAGTCAGGTGACCAACATCTTCCCACGTCCCATTGTGACCAGGGCCATTCGTATCCTGCCAACCCAATGCCGCAAAAAATGTGCTTTGCGAGTGGAACTTATCGGTTGTGCCCCGACGTGAGTCATGCTTTCGCATTGAATCCTTCACTGATTTACAACTTATAAAGTTATGTATAACTGATAAGTCATTGTCTGCGAATACCACTAGCAAAAGTTACAAGTTTACTTGAATCACCCAAAACAGTTATTTCAGTATTTTAACGAAATTTCTTCGCATTTGTCGACTATATGCATTGAAGCGAGCACTAATTCTAAACAAGTTTGACATAATCAGCTCTCCTGTTGGTTGGAAAAATTTGAAGTGTTTCTTTTACAGCTTCTTAAATCAACACATGTTGCTATCACGAAGTTATCATCACGTAAATTAATTTCCATCAATGCCAAGCTAGTTTCAGCATTGGCCATTTGCAATCAGTCAACGCGACATATAATTTTGGACGGTTTTCATTGGGGCAGTCAGGTTTCACGTGCAGGCCGTAAAATAAAAACTTGCCGTCCAAGCTGTTGTTACTATTCAAAATGTGCGTTGTTGTGGGATAGGAAGCGTAAAACATTTTTTGAATGTTCTTCGCGTGCTTCTAGTTTGCCCGCGTTGTAACTGGCTCTTGAATAATTTGAGCGAGGTATTCCTCAATTGTTTTTTACGATGAAAGTGAGAATTGTTTAAATAAGGCAGAGGTTCCCAACCTGGGCTACATGCACCCCTAGGTGTACATTTGCCATCAGGAGGGGTACATTTAAGGTTAACAATAGAAGATAAATATACATTTGCATACTTTTTATTTCCAGATATTTATACATATATCAGTGAATATTATTTTCAAAAACCATTGTATGCTAATTGTTAAATATATCAATGCTTAATCATGGTGAATATATTTTGTCATAGAAATTTTAGGTTACATGTTCATCTTTCAAAATGCTGAAGGGGTACATGCTCATCTGTCGGAATGCTGAAGGGGTACAAGGTCAGAGAAAGGTTGGGAACCCCTGAAATAAGGGAATGGTGCACGATTTGTCGTGAGATTAAGACCAGCACTGCTTAACACCGTTCTGGCATCGAAAGGGTTTTAAGCAGTTGGAGCTTCCTATGACAGCTCGAGTCACTAGCACGTAAAGTCATTAATCCTTAGTCAACAATAATATCGTATGTACAACGTCCGAACGTTAGTCCTAAAAATCTAGTTAATTCCAAAGTGGTTTGTTTCGGTTGCTAAACCACACAAGGTTGGCACTTTTTCTTCGAGTTTACAAACCTTCATTTGCAGGAAACGTTTCTTAAAATGATGGTATGAGATTCATTTTGCTGACATTTGACAAAACAAAAGCTGCAGACGTGGGCGCCGGAAAGGGTGGTGAGGGGACGCCTTGGCTCAGTGGCGTAGCAGGGGGGGCAGGGAGCCCTGGGCTCCGGGGGGCACCATCTGGGGGCGGCACTTTTGTTGATAAAAATGAAATTTTGAAAGGAGTTTAATATTTCTAACTCTTCTTTATTTCTTTTAAAGAAAGTTTCAAACCGTCAAACTCTTTTCAGTTTTTGTGTTTAGAGGCCCTAGACTGGTAGGCTAGCATAAAAAAGACATTTGGCTGTGGAGTGAGCAAATTGATGAAATGTTTACTCAAAAATATGGGTCAAATCCAATGTGCTAAAGTACCCCGGTGTTTGTCATGAAATCAGGTTTTTCATAACACACTCACTTGGGGAGCAATTGCGCCCCAGTCCCTACACCTTCCTCTGCAGACAAAGCCGTTTGTCCCATCCCAGTCAAAAGTCCTCAGAACAAAGGAAAGAAAAGATTTGATCGCAGTTTTTAGCAAACATCACTGATCCGGTATGTTATTTCGAGGTTTATATGCCCCCTCCTTTGAAAATCTGTTGAAAAGGGCCCTGCATGAAATCGCGTCAAATATTCAAGGATAGCTTAATCTTTTTTCTCCTATCGTTGATTCCTTAGCAACGCGCCAGCGGAACATCATAACATCACCTGACACGTAGGCATTGGCGACGAACATTTCGTTGGGGCGGCAACGGATAGTCCCCTTCTCAATTGGAAGGTTGGGTGTTCGATTTACGGGTGAATCGCCGTAGCGCTCAATGGGAAAAATATTCACTTCATCAACCCCGGAAAGAAACATAGTTCAGGCGTTGACTTACCGGTGCTTGGGGTCACCAAAATTGAAAAAATATTTCTTGGCACATTTCATACTATTTTACAATGTTCAGCGAGATATTTCCAATAACAACAAACAAACTTTAGCCTTGCGGCAAGCTTCTGAGGAATCTGCATGTTTTCTGCTTTCATTCTTCTGCGACGATTAAAACTTGCAAGCGTATCTATTTATCATAGTTAAAGGCCACAAAAATGGCGGCAGGTAAATCAGTCACAGTTTACTGACGGGAAACTACTGTAGTTTCGCGTTTTCCAACGCATCATCAGTCCTGTAACTGTAAGACAAATCTTACAGGCGAAATGTTGGCACTTGAAAACAAGTAAAGAAATATACACGAACTGTGGCTAGTTACAACGACATTACTAAAATTATTTCGAAGCTAATAGGCTGACCTTCCCAGAACCTCATAAATCAGTCACTGCTAAGAAAATCTGCGTTTGGCAGCGGTCTAAGAAAGTCACTTTTCCTCTGGAGTATGTACTTTCCACGATGGGTGTAAGGAAGGAATCGATCAGCAAATTTCTGATAGAAAATCGATTTCACGTAAAATTACGCATCCTCAGTCCTTATTGAAATAGAATCTCAGTCCTTATTCAAATAGAAATAGATTCTATTTGAATAAGGACTGAGGATGCGTAATTTTAGGTGAAGTCGATTTCCTATTAAAAATTTGCTGATCGATTCCTTGCTTGCACCCATCGTGGTAAGCACATACTTGAATAGAGATATGTGCAAGTTTGAATCATCGCGAAAAGACGAAAGCAGATGGCAGTCGACTGATTCCTCGGAAGCATACAGAAAAACTAGTGCTTTCAAGTGGTTTTCCTCTGGAGATAATACACGTGCGCGAAAACGAATGCCAGAGAGAAACCACGCGATTAAGCAGAGCGTAACAGTTCACGAAAAATCAAGAAAGGCCGAGCCTTTCAACGTACATTGGAAGCGTGCAATGAAGCTAATTTTTAGTTATTTCTTGTTCCAAACACAACTTTTTTGATGGTGGGACAGTTCGTCAATTCTCCCTTTTCCTGTCTCATAGTTCTTTCAGTAAATGTCAACATTTGCGGAAAACAGTAGTGACAGGGATTCTCTCAACGGATCGAAGACAACAAACAAACTTTAGCTTTGTGGCAAGCTTCTGAGGAATCTGTTAAAGGCCTGTAAATATTGGCGGCAAGTAAATATTCAAATAGATATTCTATTTGAATAAGGACTGATGATGCGTTGGAAAACGCGAAACTAGTTTCCCCGTCAATAAACTGTGACTGATTTACTTGCCGCCATCTTTGTGGCCTTGAACTATGCAAAATATTTCCAATAAGTGTCATAAGTTGTAGCCTGGTCATTAGGTGAGTTTATCAACATTAAATTTTGGCGGTTGAAATGAAGAACTCTGCAAACGTAACACTGCTCAGTTTCAATGGAACACCTGTTTTTCCTCATGACGTAATGGTGTCGGCAAATGACGTTCTTGAAGCGGGTAGCGCAGTTGGCATATGCGTGATTTGACTAACTGAGACAGTGGTTCTTAACCTTTTTTGTTTCATTTACCCGTCAATGAAATAAAAAAATAGATTTTACCCCCAACAATGTTTAATGTGTCAAGGCATGACTTTTCTGGAAAAGCTCCGGTGCAGGTTCTCCAGGAAAACCTACATTCAGATACATGAAGTTTGTGCTTACTGGAACCAATTTTAGGGTAACACTTATACAAAACTTCTCAGTCTCTGAGATGAAACTTTAATAAAATGCTCTTACAAGAAAGCATTGTTACTTGTGGTAAGAAGTGGTTCACTGAGTTTGTTGAAATCAGGGATAACCATCCTTGGATTTTTTGATATCCCTGATTGAATGTCTAAAAACAGTTACACACCAACCGACATATCAGTGAATCAAGAGGCAAAACGTTTGGAAGAAGGAATACACAGCTATGTTTAAATTTTTCTTTTGTTGAAAAATGACAAACAATTTCAACTATTCAATCACTCAGTGAGACTTTTGTGCATGTTTTCTACGCACAATATCTGCGATTCTGGGAACAGTGTTTGAAAGACATACTCTTATATTATCTTTGGGAATCAATTGAGTTCGATGTTTTATGTTATGGTCGCCATTGACCATAACCCCGCTTCACACAGATGAGTATTTCGAAGAAGTATAACAATTTCACAAAGGCGCGCTTCGAAAAGCTTTGGAAACTCTTCACCCAATCCACACCAAAATTTAGAAAAGTCACAGCTGCAAGATATTAATTTGGAATAAAGCATTGTTTCACATTGAAGATCAATCAATTCATCTTTATAAAGCACTTTGAAAAGATGAGCCTGAGCCCTGATAACATTTACGCGTCCAGTAACAATGTTACTTGTTTCAAAACTATTTTCAAAATATCTGGAAGGGCTTAGCTCGCCAGTGCATGTCGATGAAGAACACTGGGGATATAAATGATGTGCGCCCATTTATTCACCAGAGTTTTAATACCTGACTTCACTGAGCATAGAGAAAAGCCGCCGTCTATGCATAATGAGCCAATGTGATTCCACGAGTTTATTTTGTTGAAAGAAATCATTCATTTTTCTTTCCTGATCATCAGTCACATCGCTAGTCGTGTTTAGACTTTCGCACATCAAGAACTCAATTTTTCAACTCAACTGCATGTAGGCTATATATCGACAGTAAACCAAAAAATACTTGCATTTCGACAGGTCAGTTGACTCATTTAGCTGAAGGGTGACTCTTGCCTCATGACTTCGAATTTAATCTTCTACGTCATCTAAAATATCACAAGACATAACACTTATATGGCAATAACTGTATGGTTTGATAAATAAATTTTCTTCCAATCCACGTATGATTCTAGATAGTTTTCTTCTTCGACATAATGACTGGGAATGTTGAAACCTGCATTTGTTAACTCATGAATAACTCATTAACTAAAAAGACCAAAGAAAAGTGTTCACTGTCCAGTCTGGTTCCCCTTTCAAAACAGACCTGCTCATAACAGACCATTCGAAATAGAACACGTTCATAACAGGCGTGTTCATAACAACCTTCATAACAGGTTTATTATATGAACATGGTGTATTATGAACGTGGTCTGTTATGAAACGGTCTATAGCATGCTGTGAAAGAAGAATGGCGCTAGAGTCTGACCACTGCGAAAGCAGTGAAATTTTTTACACAACGGAGGATTTTTTAGTTCGGAAAGAGCTACTATCTCCGTTTTCGTACAAACTCCAAATGAAGTCGTGAACAAAAACAGGGTTGCGCACATGAGGTGCTCAAATGAATCTGGTAGCCGAAATGTGTAAAGATGAAATAAAAGGAGAAAACTTATCACTAAGCATAACTTGAATCGTAATCCAAGGTGCATCATCTCCAGTTTCTGTGATATATCCATAAACCTGCTCCGTAACAATATCCTACGACGCCGGGCATTAGGCCTCTCATCGATCTACGGACAAAAAATGTTGGATGTACATTCGTGTTTTGCCTGTAACCAACTAGCCTAATAGTTTGGGATATTACATTTTGTAAAAATGTATAAAAATGTACGTTTGCTATAATTTATGATTCAGTAAATTTACCCCCTAGAAAGATGAATTTTACCCCTGGGGGTAAATTTACCCCAGGTTAAGAACCACTGAACTAACAGCTCAGATTGTAAGTTTGAACTCCAGGTAGAGTGAATCAGAGCCAACCGGTAGGCAGTGCGAGTTTTGCAGAAGTCCCCTTTGTTCAACGTATACTAACATTTGCAGTAATAGAAAAAGTTATTTCAAAAAGAAAGCTTAGAAAAGATGTTGCTCTCATTTTGATGGATTTTGCATGTTTTGACAATACAGTTTTTTAAACAGATGTCTCTTGGTAACCAGTTCCGTCGACACAGGGGGCTTTGGTGGGCTTAGCCCCACCCAAACAAATTTCAAGCCCAAATTGAACAATGAACCACTATAAATCAGAGGATTTTTTGTCAAATTTTAGAATGTCAAGACCCCTTTCCCACACCAAATGAAAAGGAATAGTGCACCAAAACAATCGAATAAATGAGGATTCACCTGCAAGAATTTCCACACTGGATCTTCCTGTTTCACTGTAGACTTTTGTCTGGCAGTGCAGATCTGCATGCCACTATCACATCTATGGGATCACAGTCATGTTTTAATGGAGTGCTAAAAGGTTTGGGAACGCCGTTCCCACGCGTTCCCCCCACTACACTCCTGAAAAGTCCAACAGCTAGACCGAGTGTGCATGTCACGATGAAGGCTGCAAGTCAGCATTTCTTACCCAGAGCCAGTTTCAAGCCTATTTGATCTACGTTATCAAAATGGGTCCCGCACCTACAGAGGGCCTCGCGCAAGTGCCGACAGAGTTAACTTTTATGCCTTTTATGTTTTCCAAGAGAATTAAACCACTAATGAAAAGTGAACAATGAAACGTCCTTTAAATTACTGAAATCATATCATGAAATTAATATTATAGTCTGCTATATGCAGTATATATACTTTTTTATTTTTAGACAGGGACACACGCAATAACATAACTACACGAAATAACATAATTAAATATTTACATCTGCAAAGTAGGTATGCCGCCAACACACCCCTTAATTTTTTCGTTTGATCCCTTGGAATGAGTAAACTATTAAAAAGCCAAGCGGTGGGCTTACCGGAGACTAAAAACCAACAGAGAAGGACATTTGACGAAAGTAAAGAAAGCAAAAAAATTAGGAAAAGTAATAATGAGGAAGGTGGCGACAAGCAGAAACAAGTAAGACTTATAATCGATATTGAAAAACAAGACCCATTTCAATTGTAAGTGTTTGGTTGTAATCTTCAAAATGCTTTAGTCCTTATATCTTTAAATACGCACTAAAGATGATCTTCTTTCATTTTAAATTCTTGTAAGCAAATTTGAGAAGTGGAAAGGGCGGCTCTTTTATGGTGGGTCCCGAGCGGCACTTAGCTTCGCTACGCCACTACCTCGGCTCCCATTGGATTTTAAAGTTTGATGTTTTGCTACTGTTATTGCATTATTAGTAAAAGTTCTTTCTCTTAGCGTCGAGTTGGTAAAATGAAATTTCACCATTGTTGACTCCCCTGGAAAAAACATTTTGGTCACCTGGAAAAGTCCACTATTGCCACACCCTTGGAAAAAATCCTTCTGACACCCATTGCTGTACTTATCTGATAATAAAAACGCTTTTTAAACAAGTGAAGTGGTAGTTGTAGGCAATGACGTCGGTCAGACTTCTTCCACTTTGAAACTAAAATACAGAAGTTTGTTGTTGAGAATCAAATGGCCATACAATGGTGTATACAGAAATATTTCAGATCATGCTATAAATCGATTTTGAAAATTCAGAGGAGTTGCTGACCCTTGGGCATTTCTTTGTCAATGTCCACGGCTGGAGATGATGCGGAATGTTTATATCTTTCATTTAATTTTAGATGCGACTCCTCTCTTGGACTTTCATACCAATCGCCAAACCTTTTGCCCGATTCAAGTTTCACAGCTTCTTCCGAGAAACCCGGCTTCGAAGCCCACAACGCAAGACTGGATTTCAGCGCCGGAGGTTGCTGGTTCTTCTGGCCGTTTATCAGTTTAAACAAAGAAACATTTGCTTTATTTGCAACACTAGTACTTTCTACTGAGTCGTTTCTGCTACGTATTTCACAGCGATTGTTTGTTTTTTTGCTCACCTTGGCAACAATTTTCGTTTTACAAACAAAGCACTACCGCGGCTGGGCGCACTGTCGCACCTCACTTTAGTTTTACATTCTGGCCATTTTTGTGCTTACCCAATTGTCCGAAATCTCTTCAGATTTGGAAAACATGCAGTATTTCAAACTGGACAGCTCAACATTCACGTACGACTCGGCTCGGGCCCACTGCGTCCAAAATGGGGGAGACCTGTGCACAGCAGCTCAGATCTGCCCCGACGGCAAACCAGTGATTGTTGGAGTATTACCCGGTGATCAGTGGGCGCCAATCAGGTGTGATTTGACGCTACGTCTTCTGTGATATCGCTTGGTGTAGACTCATTTCGGCATTTTGGAGACATTTTTAGACGCAAACTTCATTTGCTATATGGTGCAGGTCAGTGCGCGTTCCTCGCTGTGTTTACCGGACGTGGCTTAAGTATGGGATAAATCTAGTGGTATATTATGTGACTTGGTCCAAATTATAAACTGGCTAGCTTCAAATGTCAGCTAATATAAGCAAAGATGTGCGCCTGTGTTGGAGCATTTTTTGTTTTACTACTTTTTATGTTACTTTACCTTTGATGCTGAGTCATGCAACGCTGGTAACTTAAGCCACCGGTGAAAACCATTGATATTTAGGTGCATACATATGACGTTCTGACTTCTCAGGCTAGGGGCCGTTGCTGGAAGGCTGACCACGCACTTCATAACTTTTCAACTTCATGAAATAACAGCAAAGATTTGTCCTAGCGCAGAAAAAATTTTCCTTTACAGTGTTCTTTCATCTCAGGCCAGAATGAGGACAGTCATATTCCAAACCAAGTTTGATTCTAACTAAAGTTAATACACGGTTCTTATTTTCCAATTTTTGTACTTTATCAACCCTCAGAGACTCATACAACAACTGGATCGAATTGGGAGACGACAATAGTGACGCCGGACGTGTTTGTTACGTTCACAATGACCATTACTCGCCACCGGGATGGGGAACCACCGAAGGAAATTGTGGCCAATGGTCCACTCCTTCTGATCCTTGCCCATTGAAAAGCAACTTGTTTTGCTGCCGTGAGTTCTAGTTTCAATTGCAAATCTCAGTTTGCGACGTTTCTCGTAGGTTTCAATTCAAAAGTGCAAACCTTGAAAGGCATTTGCGAAGCTAAATCTACGGGAAGTTGACCAAATGTTTAACAGCTGCATTGATCATAGTTTGATCAAGAATAGCATGACAACAATTTGATGTGACAAATTGGGGTATTTCACAAATTATTTGTAAAACTTTCGAATATCGATTTAAATTATATGCAACTTTGAGCGTTACACGCAAATTTGAAAGCGTCCCTAAACAAACAATGTGAGTTCTGACCCTGGAACTGCTGTCCTTTTCCATTAAAGTAGTCTGTTTCTGTACTACTGCCGTATTTTTTTATTTTTTCTTGAAGATGGGTTAAGACTGAATTGAAAGGTCGAATAAAATAACATGTTTTCGATATTTTTGGCTTTACTGTTCACATAAGAATTAAAATTAATTTGATAAGCTTGTCCGCGAACATACAGTGAAGGTTAAAAAGTCCAATCCGGCCATCTCCATTGTTTCTTGCAAACTTTTCACATTTCATTCCCAAACTCTAACAAACCTGACATTTTGTCCATCGTTTACGGCCGATCTGGTTGTCCCGGAAAAGCAAAGCGCTGACGCGGGCACGACGCCAGAACAGGAATCACTAAAAAACAAGTAAATAAGCACAAGTTTCCTTGCCGGAAATTTCACGTTCGAAATGTTACCAGCAACGTGCTAGTGGTGTACGAGTTGCATGTTAGACTGCTCCACACCTGCTTCGCTGTGAAGTTATTTCACACGGCACAGCTTCACATTTTTGGTGCGTGTTTTCCTTGAAAAATATTTCCTTGCATGTTTGCAACCAATTGTCGAAAGTTGATGAAAATCGCGTTTCATTATTGAGTCTGTAGCGCCACTACTTTTTTGCAAAGTTTGTTTTGAGGTCTGCTATCGAAATCGCTTGTCCGTGTGAAAAAGTTGACCAAGTTCTGGACAAAGTTAAAGTTAAGGTAGAGATTTTTTGTAAATGATAAAATCGTGAACCGATCACAATAAGCGGAAAAATTGTGTACGGAAAAGTTTCTTGATTCAAGTTCTTTTTCCATAAAACCCAGAAATGCTGGTCACAGGAAAATATCAATGGCGACGAATGCACTTTTCCATAAATGACCCAATCTTATAATAAAAACAAACACAAGCCTGCCATGCATGACTAACGTTTTCACGCAAACGTTGTCTGTTAAAGCTGTAAAAATGAAAAATCTCTACCTGTGAAATTCTTATATTTATATTTTTCGGTTGTTCAAAAGAGATACAAAGACGACATGAGTAGTAAAGGGAGGGGTTAGGCCAGGGATTTTATGGATTATTGAAGATCAGCAAGATCAGCCAATGGAGCTGGGGTTTGCCCTGGGGTGTGCGTTGTCGTGGGGCTTTCCCCCATCCTCGCCTTCCGACCTATATTTTTAAATATTTTTGCGATTTTTCATATTTTTTGTGTTATGGCAATATTTTCATAATTTTTTATATTTTTGATGTTTTTCCGTGTGTCTGATATTTTTCATGTTTTTCAATGTTTTTTCCTGTTTTTGATATTTTTTTGATCATTTTCTTATTTTTGCGTTAAGATAATATTTTTCATATTTTCACTCTTGATAATTTCTTCATGCTTTTGATTGATTTCATGTTTTATAGATAACATGTTGGAGGTTTTGTCTAAGCTGGCTGCTTCGTGCTCTGACCCGTCACTGATTGTCGAAGACCAATGCGCACCAGGGCCAGTTTTTCACATTTTTTGCGTTGTGGTAATATTTTCATTATTAATTTCATATTTTAAAGATAGCTTGCAACTTTTCTTTGGACAGCACACTGCTCCAAAGGTGGCGAAAAGGAAGGTCACGTTTTATGCAAATACACCACCTGTGTCCCAACTTGTAACAGACTGTGTTGCAAAACGGCATGCCCAAACTTGTCAGTTTTTAATCTTATAAACAAACCTGCACGTAACCGTCACCGACTGACTTCCGTCGGTCAAGTCACCTGACAGATGATGGTGCAACACTTTATGTTTACGTCACAATATATGCAACGATCCATTGCAAAGGCCAGTCTGGGTATGCCCCCGATTTAATCTTGCGTTGGTGATTGCGGTTTCATCATCGGAATCTCATCACAGAAATGATGCAACATTTTGAAACTAGGTCAATATGAACAGTTAAATTCAGCCAAGATCACTTCACTTGAACATCATTCGAGATGATCATGTGGACGTTAGTATCAAAGCAAAACGCATCGACAACCTGCTAACTTCATCAGTTCTTTTGCGTAGCATTCTTCTTTGAATATTTATCGCGTTTTAACAAAAACAAACAGAAAATTACTCATTACGGTTGTTTTAACGTAAAGCACGAAACACTTTCCAGTTAGTCGTTAATCAGGTTTACCCTGTTCTGTAACAAAATTAATATAACCGTATAATTTTTCCAGAGCAGTATTTTAACAAAATTTGTCTTTCTTTTTACGTCATCGTTAACATTTCACATCTTACGACTTCTTTTAACTAAAGTAGCAGCCATTGCAAAGTTATTTTCAATATTAATTTCATATTTTAAAGATATCTCGGAACCTTTCTTTGGTCTCCACACCGCTCCAACTGTGGAGAAACGGAGTGTCATGTTTTAAGCAAATACACCACCTGTGTCCCAACTTGTAACAGACTGTGTTGCAAAACGGCATGCCCAAACGTGTCAGTTATTAATATTATAAATAAACATGCACGAAACCGTCGCCGACTAACTTGTGTCAGTCACGTCAATCACGTAACATTAAGTAATCATCCGACTTACCCTGTTCTGAACACAACTGTACGATCGTATAATTCTGCGAAACACAGTATTCAAAAAACTTGTCTGTTTGTTTCATATCATTGGCAAGATTTCGTTTTCTTACGATTTATTACTCATTACGACTGCTTTAATCTAAAGCCTAAATCACTTGACAGTAAGTAATAATTCAGCTTTCCCTGCTCTGAACAAAACTTGTACGATCGTATGATTCCGCGGAACACAGTTTTCACAAAACCCGCCTGTTTGCTTCATATCATCGTCAACATTTCGTTTTCTTACGATTTATTTATTCGAAAGTAGCAAGCGTTTTAAAAATCAAATTCTAGAGGCGCATCATCTAATCAGGAGCTTAATTTCGCCAGTCACTATTTCTCGTTCGCGTAACTGACCGAGGGTGCAACCGACGCTTGAACATCTTGAACTGCCGTATCTTAAACTATTTTATTGCAAAACTGGGAATGTTTCAGCGTCAGATGGCATTGACTACTGCGCACGTCGATAACTAACCGCACCTCTCCGACATCTGCTCGCTGTGTTGAAGCAATTTTTTCAAAACCTGTATGCAGTGTCATAGGTCTAGGATCTATAAAAAACTTATAAAAAATATCGCCAATGCACTATGCATCATTTTGCGAAAACACAAACCAGCTATGACAGTTGCAGCAAGCTTCACTTCCCTTTTGCAAGTTTTCAGTAACAACAACTAACCCGCGGGAGTTTTCGTTTGTTCAAAATAAACGAACCACGAAAGTTTCGTGGCGTTGCTTTTATACGAAAGTACAAAACATTTCAAAGTTCAAATACTACATGAGCGATACTTCGATCCAAACTAGCCACACCATTGCTTCAACCTGTAACTGATCGCGTAGTGGAAATGCAAACCGGGTTTTAATCCGATAAGCAAATATTCACGTCCGCTTCACTTGAACATCATTTGATGACCGTGCAAACCCTACTATCATAGAAAAACATATCCACAGATGACAACTTGCTAACTCATTCTGCTCATCTGCGTACCATACCCCTCTGACCGTTTATCCTGTTTTAACAAAACCAAGCAAAAACAAGTGTTTCAGCAGGTGCGCTTTCTCCAGTGAACATCGTAACAAGACGAGTTGAAACCGACAAAAACGTACTCTTGCAGGTAAGAGACGAATCGTCCTTTCACGGCCTGATGTTGCTTGCTATTCAGTTCGAGTTGATCAGAAACGTACCGGAATTTCTCTTTCAAAATCTCAAAAGCGGCATCGGTTGTTGTTTCGAGATACTGCATTTTGTCGTGAACTAGGCGCTGTGGACGGGCGTTTACAAAACATTTCGGTTGTTCAAAGTTGGGTACGTGTGCATCGTTCTGCAACGGACACAGTGAGCGTTCAGCTCCGTTTTGCTAGTTGTCGGTAACATCAACCACCCGCGATGTTAAGTTTTGTGGAAAAATTTATCTGTGCAACGTTTTTCTCCTATGCTCTGTTCAGAATTTTAACATCACCACTATCCAATCTTTTGAAAACTGTCTTTACGAAAAGCCACGCTGAAGGTTTAGCAGTCACCTCTTTTGCATGACTTTTCCTTCACACACACCCACATCTAACCTTTAGCATGCGTTCGAAGTGACGCTTGTTTCTTTTTTTTGTTTTTTCTAAAATCATTTGGGTAAACAAAACGCACGATGGTTAAAAAGATGCGTTAGTTACGACCGGTAAGTTTTCTATCAATTTTTGTTCCAACAAATCCAAATGTGCAAAACGTACAACGATGTTCCACTCTCACTCACATGTCCGAGCGGATTCAATTTAACACAAACGAATAATTTCACTGTAAAATCTGTCAAAGACATCTTTCACAGTTTTGATTCGTTAATGGCATGTCGGTGTAACTGCTTTCTTCAAAATATTTGCAGTAGCGTATGTTGACAACTTAACTACACCACTCTGACTCTGTCTGAACTTTTCAAAAACAACTGAACGAAACGTCACAGGTTTGGAGATCGATAAAGTTATACGCACCCGCCATCAGCGGACTGTGAATCATGGCGCTCTTTGCATCGGCTTGTTCGTCGTAATTTCCGACGTTGTCGCACTGTCGTCAGCGGCGTTGATGATCAATGGCAAGCTGATTTGATTGATCTGCCAAATGCGAAAATGTGCAATGACCGTCACACGTTCATGTTGATTGTTGTTGAAAAGTTTTCAAACTTTGCATGAGCTGAGTTGCTGAAGAACAAAACAGGCAAGTCTATTCTCAAAGCCTTTGCAAAAACTATAAACAGAGACGGCTGAAGACGTTGTTTTTGAAAACGGACCGTGGTCGCGAGATCGCCAAAAAGCATTTTCAAAATTCATTTTTTTAACGGCACAAAATCACGAAACAAAATCTTCCATCACCGAACGAATGATCAGAACGCTTTTGTCTCGAATCTAGCGATACTTCACATTTAAAGACAACGAAAGATACGTCGAAGTGCTTCCAGTCTTTTCACGATCCTACAAAGCAACATTTCATCGCAGCATAAAACGAAGTGATCAAAGATGGCTATCGCACAACCAACCCGCGATTGTGCAGAAAATCGGTCAAGCTCACTGCTCGTTGTAAACAAATTTTCTTGCTACCTGTAAAATTTTTTCGCAACGCAAGTCCTTTTGTGTTCGTTTGTATCTTGAAAGTAATTTCAAGACTGTCGTTACATAACGTTAGACAAACTGCTGTTTCAAATCTGTGTAGTCGTACTTCATTTCATTTGAGTCAACACGAGAAATTTTTTGTAGTTTACCTTGGTAATGAAATACCACTTACTGTATGTCTCAGCACCACTGACTCCTTTTTCTTATGAGGATCACAAAGCAAGCGATTAATTTACGTAGGCGCTATCTTAGTAAGCGAAGTAGCACCGATGTTATATACTTTGAGCCTCTTGACCCGGTTTATTCCAACAAAACCGATGGCAGTTACACAACTTCCTTTTTCCATGAACCGATGAATACCGTTTTTTAGAACGGCAAATGCCAATATTTGTCTTTTCTACAAATGACCATAGCGTTGTTTATTATCATGCCCGTTTTGTTCTCGTAGGTACTTTCAAAAAAGCGGTCACAATCCCCGTGACAAAGTTTTGCGTAATTTACAGCTTGTGAATTTTGTCATGAAGTTTTCCTCCAACCAATCCTTCCGGGACGTTTGTAATTTTTTTTTAGTGTGACATCAACCGGTTGTAGATCCGATCACTATCGAATCTGTCGAAAACTGTGTTTACAAAAAGCCGTGCTGAAAGTTTAGCAGTCACCTTTTTTCTATCACTTTGCCATGCCACACACCTACTTCTAACCTTTATCATGCGCTCAAAGTGTAACTTGATTCTTTTTTGTTTTTTCTAAAATCATTATGGGTAAGTAAAACGCACGACACTGAAAAAGATGCATGAGTTACGACCGGTACGTTTTTCATCAACTTTTGTTCCAACCAATCCAAATGTGCAAAACGTTCAGCGTTGTTCCACTCCCACTCACATGTCCAAGCAGAATCAATTTAACTCAAACAAATAATTTCACTGTAAAATCTGTCAAGGGCATGTTTTGTTTTGATTCGTTAATTGCATGTCGGTGCAACTGCGGTCTTCAAAATATTTGCAATAGTACCTGTTGACAACTCTACTACACCGCTGTGACGCTGTCTCGACTTTTCAAAAAACGACAAACTGAACGAAACGTCACAGACCTGGGAATTGATAAGTTATACGCACTCACCACCAACGAACTGCGCGTCGTCCTTTTTCGAAAACAGGGAAGGCAACGTTCTGAAATTGGGCATAGCAGCTGCTCAGTCTCTTCATCTTGTTGGAGAACCGGACCAAAGCTAAAGCTGATACCTGTGTCAGCATGCGCTTATAAAGATGGACGAACGTTTTCGTCACAAGTTACATATGGTGCGACCGGTGTACTTAGGATTTATTTTATTGTAAAGCAGCAAACGTTTATATTTGAATGCTGCAATCGCATCATATATCAGCAACTAATTAGCAACACCACTTCTTGTTCACGAATCCGACCGAGAGTAAAAGTCATAAACAGTGCAACTGCATCTAATGTACGCCGTTGATTTCACACCATTTGAAAAACATTCCCGGTTTTCATTACGACCTGCTGAGCAAGCAAAACACGACAACCAGTTATGCTTTGCAAAGACTGGCAATGCCTTTCCCCATCTCCGCTACAGTACACAATCTATTATGAAAAAAGTGCTGTCTTTTCATCTTGTTCTTACACTGCACCTTAATCCATATTGCATTGGTCGTGTGAAACGAAAAAAAGTCGATTTATATAAAACCCTTGATCTGCGTTGGAGTGCGTTTTGTTTAAGAAATATGGACGAACGTTTTCATCACACGTTCACATGCATTGTGGCAAAGTCAACAAGTTACGGAAAAACTGAGTTTGTGGCAAAATTTATCCAGCATGTGAAGCAAATGATGACACCTACTCCGCAAAGAATCATTTGGTGTTACGGCGAGTGGCAGCAGTTTACTGTACTCACCTGTCACTGATTGCAAAAGGGTGTATCGGTTATCAAATATGCTACCGGCGCTACGATTTCGGCACTGGAATTCATTACAGAAGATAAAACATTTTACGTGACATTTAAATTTTCATCCATTTTCGTATTTTAGCATTTTTGTATTTTTGAGCTTCTGCCACCCCAAGGCATGTCATGTTTTATCTGATGAACAAACATCCACATCGCTATCGCCGACTGACGTCTGCCGGTCGCAGTTTCATCACCTGCGATGTCACGACAGATGATGGTGCAACACTTTACGTTTACGTCTCAGTATACGCAGCGATCCATTGTAGGGGAAAGTCTGGGCGTGCTCCCAGATTAAACCCTTCAGCGTTGTTGATTGCAGTTTCGTCACGGGTTCGTAATTATGCAACAGAAAAAAGATTGATCGGAACAGTTGAATCGCGCAGTGGATGGTCTTTAGCATCCATTTCTATTTAACTACGAAACTAGTTGTCAGTAACGTGGACTGCGTTTACTGGTGTTTCTCAACTAACGCAATCAGTTGCTGCGTTAAGCGTTTCACTCAAACCGAAATGTATTCGATCCGAGATGTTACGCTTCAACCATCTCGTTACATGTTGCTCACGCAACAACTATAAACCTCTTGACGATACACGGAAATGGTACAAGTTCATTTTTTCTTCAATTTTGTTTTTCAATAATTTATTTTTGTGTGTTTTAAATGAACTTGTACCAATTCCGTGTATAGTCAGGAGGTTTATAGTTATTGCGCGAGGAACATGTAATGAGATGGAAACCCCAGCTCCACTCGCTGATCTTGCTGATCTGGCTGATCTTCAATAATCCGCAAAATCCCTGGCCTGACCCCCTCCCTTTACTACTCCATGCACGAAAATAGTAAAAAAATTATAAGACTGAAGATTATCTTATTGTAGTTACAAATAGGACTTTGGTTGACCAACCTTAAATACGGTTAAGTGGATCATAAAGTATTGTCATTACGAAATCAAATATCAACGGTCAGAAGACTTTCGCGTCCGGTCTAAATCAAGTGGTTCGTGCAAAAGCAACCGGATCGCACGTGGCTTTGCGCGGGAATTTCTCTGGTCCGGTAAGCGCTACAGACCTGGTCAAAAGCTCAAAAGACTCGGCAAGTCTTGTAGTTTGCACTAAAAAAAATTGTTTTGGTTGGGGGTGCGGATTTTTTGTGAGTGACGTCATAAGTGGAGGACTTTTGGGCCACCTTGGCCCATTTCACCTGGCACTGGGCCCAAACCATCAGATGGTAGTATTTCGCTGAAGTTTTTATTGGAAACCAGGCTGCAATCCGAGTCGTTTGATACTTTGGATGACCTGCTGGGTTTCGGGTTGAAAAGTTGTGATCTAAATTCTGAAGTAATAAAAATATTTCGCTAATTAGTTAATTAATTATTTTTTTATTTTAGATCATAACTTTTGAACGAGAAACGCTAGAAATTCGATCAAAAGCTCAAAAGACTCGGACTCGAGCCTACTTTCCAATCAAAACTTCAGCGAAATGCTTTGGCCTAGCAGTTGGGCCCTAGACTAGGTAACATGAGCAAAAATGGCCCGAATACTACTTCACTTATGACGTCATTCACAAAAAATCCGCAATCCCCAACCAAAAAATTTTTTTCGAGTGCAGACCAGAAGACTGGCCGAACCGTTTGAGCCCTTGAACAGCTTTCTAGCCGAATATATCGTACTCCGGCTCTCAAAGTGGGCCAAACTAATGGGGACTAAAATGTCTATACAGAACAACGAGTAAAAGCAGCTAAACAGGCGTGGAAAAGTTCACCTTAGGTAGATTTCATGTGACATTGGCTGATGTCGGAGATCGTAAGTAGGTTTTATGGAATATCTAAAACTAAATCGAGTTTCGAGGTTGTTATTTCAGCAGTTGTGCGAAAACTGCTTCTCTTCACAACACGCGATAAACAATTAACACTTTTGCAAATGAAAAAGACCGGATTATTTTCGTGAAAAAACGTTAAACATTTCAATAAGCACAGTGTTCACGCAAACATAGTCGTCTTTCGATAATCATTTCTTCATATGTGCCCCAATCTTGAAAACGTATAACGTCTTTTGCAGAACTCTGATGCGCACACACTCTGTTTACGATCGTTACCGTAAAAGCAGCTGATGTGTTCAAAGATCAATTTCAAATTTATGTAATATGGGTAGAGTACTGCTAGCCAAGCACTTTCTCTTACAAAAGTCTAAAAAGTTTTCCTCTATCTTTTGCAACGTTGTGCTAGCTTTTGCTTTATCTGCTTATACATCGTGATTGCTGGACTTTAATGTGCTGTATTGAAAATTCTTTTTAACAGCGGCCTGATCCAAACGATAAACTTGTTGCAAAGTGTTTTTTGTATGTAGTGTAATTAATGATCAGGCAACTCAGCAACAAACGTTTGCCCGCAGCTGTCAATACACTCAGCTGGAAGCCTGCGCAGAACTCCAAGAGTGAATATCTTCAAATTGATTTCGGAACGAGGAAGAAAGTAAGTGGTTCATGTGCCTCGGCTGTTTTGTGCACGTTAATATCATTTTTTAAATAAGACATCGTTCATAGACTGAGATACACATTGGTAACTCACGTGCTTGAAAACACTGAGCAGTGTGCAAGAGAGCGTGCAGCAATAATATTCCTAACCTGCAGACACATGCAAATTGAGCCACACTGTGTAAGTTTGCGGTACTATGCAGCATATTCGAACAACAGTATGTCACTCAGCAACCAGATCAGCACTCCACATTTATTACTTGTTTTAATGCTGGGTGCCGGAGATTCTGGACAAGCGTGCTTCAACATCTTGACAAGACAAAACAAATAAACACCAGCTTTTCTTCATTCTACTCATGGTGTTGCGTAACATTTGCCACCAGGTTTCAAATCAAGCAGATAAATTCGATCTTCTGGCAATTATTTCATTATTTTGCCGACGTTTCGCCCACCTATTCAAGTAGTCTTTCTCAGGGCAATGTTTTTTAACCACATATAGCAGGCCTGCCCAACCCTTTTAGTGTTTCAGGCCACTTTCACATGAGAAAATTATTGTGGGCCACAAACGTTTTTTATTACGTAACAGTAAGCTATTGTGACGTCAAAATCCCTTGATTTTGATTTTTATGCGATAACACGAGGTGATAATGCATCCTATCAGTGCACGCAGTGTTGCCAGCTTGTATGGATGTAAACCAAATCTAAAACATTGGCATATTTTTACAAGTTTTTGGTTGGTAGGCCCATAACAGGAACAACAGGTATAATTTTGGTGTGTATCGTTGGCAAATATACTTGAGTCTACAAAAAAATACAAAAAAATTAAAGTCTGCTTACGAACTTATGACATCACGGGCCACTTAAAACAACCCGCGGGCCGCATGCGCAGTGGCGATTCTAGAATGAAAAAAGTAGGGGGGCCACTGCGGGGCCAAGGAAAAAAGTAGGGGGGCCAACATAAACGTAAAATATTGCTGGCCGAAAGTTATCTGCTGTATGGGTCAGTCAAGCGAACTTGAACGTGAAATTAAGCAAAAAACT
>Ga0210059_1002491_pt1 | contig 28898 bp, 14 predicted proteins | sample Ectturendosymbi2_FD_188042 | JGI IMG/M metagenome (GOLD analysis project Ga0210059, IMG submission 188042) | Ecteinascidia turbinata endosymbiont from Florida, USA - Sample 2 (SPAdes) (version 2) | ecosystem: Host-associated > Tunicates > Ascidians > Unclassified | place: Key West, Florida...
ACGCAAGGACGGCAGTGTGGCCAAGTTTTCTGGTGGCAAGAATTGCATTCTACTGAGTGAAAGCCAAGGCTTAGCCTACTAGGTGTAGCCTAGTCTATTCCAATTTGCAAAGACTGCAGTACAAGTTTAATACTAGTGAAAAGTACAGTCATAATCGGCAAAGCAATGTCAATGTGTTTATAACTGCATGACCTCAATGCACTGCTGAGGTTGAAAGAACTTTCTCCCGCTTGAATATGGATAAAAACAAGCTGAGGGATTATCTGGCTGTGTGCACTTTGGAAGCAATAATTAAGTCTAGTGATAATTTTTCAGGTGACTTTGAAGTCAACCAAAGACTTAGGCATTTACAAATTACCTGGCGAAGCAAAGGAAAACATTTTGAAAACTTAAAATGCTGAAGCTGTTGGTGCTATCACTAATGAGACTTTTTCCTTGGTAATTGCAACCAGCTGGAGAGTTGCAAGGGATTATGATTTATTACCAAAAGTGCTGGCTAATCTTAGAAGACATTGAGAATTTTTTTTGAAAAAAATTGACATGTAGTTATGCAGTGGTGCTTTCTGTAAACTTGTATTATTTTTATACTTGTAATTTTGATCTTGCACTCATAATTATGCAACGTATATAGTATGTCCTGTTTCAAAGCCAAATGTTGTAGCTAAGGACTATTGCGTTTTTTGTTTCAGCTTGTGTAGGGAAATGTAGGGATTTTTCATTCTTATTGTAGGGAAAACTTGTTAACATAGAGTGGCAACATTGATTCAGAGAGCGGCTCTTCAACCCTCAGCCTCTAGTCTGAACGGCCGCAAGACATAGTACACCATATAACAAGATGAAACCTTAGGACCTCTCGCTGTACAAACCATACGCCAAACTGCAGCACAGACCACAGCGCAGTGTCTTCATAATAAGACAATGACGCAATGCGTTTTCAGCCAATGGGCTGAAATCTGCAGCTATACGAAGGAACAAATATCGTTTGGTAGAAGCACCGCCATAATCTTGATCGAACGATGCAAAAACTGGCCAAAAAGGGGCGAGACAGCTCTAAATGTGATTGGTCAGGTTTCAAGCATGACACACAAAAAATGCCTGGTCATCAGCTGCTTGGTCGGTGTCATAACCCGGGTCAAGAACAAAAACTGGAGGCTGGAGGCTTGCGCGGATGCTCAGTCTTTTGTTTTTAAACATGCAACATGCACCGAAAAATTTGAGTGATGTACTGTACATGTCGTTTGTTGATTTTCGTTGCTCGTCCTCTCATTCCGCAAGGACCACATTTTAATATTTCCTCCCCTTCGCAGAAAATACGGTATCGGCTTCAGCAGGCTGGAGGAATGCAGCGGTTTTTACTGAGCGCCTTGTGGAAATCTGCTTTGTCGCAGGGAACACAAATTAATCTTTATTACGCTACTATGAATCTTTCTTACGTTTTTGTGAACCTTCATCAACTTTTCACCATGCAACGAATAAAAATGTTTTTGATCGCAGACGATCAACTTATCTGCGAACAATAAGGGGTTTCAGCCATTATAAAGAGCAGTTAAGTATAGACATAATCAGTGTTTATAAGAAGGCGTGCATTTTCGCATTGAAATTAAATTCTTCAATGATATTTTTTCGACTATTTCTTCAGCAGGTGCTTGGAGAAGTTGCGGATTTCTTACGAATCATGGAGAAAATTTACAATTAATATTTGCCCATATGGTTTATACGCAAAAAGGCTTGAAGTTCTTAGAAATAACTTGTTTATTTGGAATGCAATGGATTAGTTGTCAGAAGGTGGCAAAGCAACCACACTGATTGTCTAGACTCTAGACAAACGTCACAAACATTGACGTCAACATTTTCGTTCGACAGTAAGACTTTGGCCAAATCTGCAAACACCTGAAAATCTGGGTAAAAGGAATGTAGGAATTAGCGCTTTTTACCCACAATATAACACGCATCGATGACTTTCACACGTTTTGTGTCTGTCACAAAAATAACGTTCTCTGTGGACAGTGTTTTCAAAATCTCAACAGTGCCGCTCACGAACTCCCTCACGAAGCGTCCACCCTTTGCCATGTGTGGAATTTCCAGCTTGGTTTGTTTGATTGTTTGCAATGACGGCTTTGGTGTTTGTTGCTGTGCGGGTGGACGTGACTTCGAGTCGTGCAACTGTGGTCCGATGAAGGCTGAACCAAAAAGCCGGAGGGCCTGGATGCAGGTCGAAATAGATTTCATATCCGAGAAGTACTTCGAAAAGGATATTGACCGTACTTTGACCCAAAGCGACCTCCAGAACATGTAACCGGAACTACTGTAAATCTGAAATTTGTAAACTAAAAAACATTTCCTTATATGTTCATGAGATAAATAAACTGCAATGACCGGAATTTCAGATAAAACCAATTGGGTTTTTGCTGTGAAACTTGAAAACCGTATAAAGGGAAATTTAATGCACCCTCACTTTTCAACTAACAGTGATCAGGAACACAGCAAAAAGGGATTCCTCTGAGCGTTGCATGTGATGCATTTTGCGTTTGCACGCAAGCTTGAATGTAATTACTTTGCTACAGACTTGAGACAAATAAAACAAGCGACGCATTTCATCTTGGCTTGATAGCTTTCAACGGATTCGTGAGTAAAGTTCGCTCTCTCATTCCATGAAACTGTCCATTCAGGCGTGGGACGAAACCGGATTGTTGGTGCCGGTCACCAGTGATTGACATTTTTCATAAGAATTGGATATTTCAAGCTGGAGGTATGCTTAAAGACCCCATAACGTGAACAAAAGTGTGCTTCAGTGAAACCTGACTCTTACTTAATCTACATCCATGTGAGATCGACTACGAACGTTGACAAGTATCTCTCTGTCATTCAACCTGAAGTTTTGTGATCGTGTCTGACCTCAGGAGAACACGCAAGAACAACATCTTTACACATTTCGCCTTGTGGAAGTTTCTTTGCTTTCACGAATATCGCACAAGTTTCAAAATAATTCTTTTCACCTTCTTGCGAATGAGCATTTTCGCGTTGTTCAAAGCAAAAGCAAAATTGAGCGCAGTCTCCATCGCGGTAGGTAACGAACGTTTACACTTTGTCACTTTTGCAAAAGCATTGTGCAAAACAGTTGAAACTTTTGCGGTGTCTGTCCCTTTGGAATGTCGTTATTGTTACGTCATTCAGACAAATATGTCACCCACGTTACGTCTAAAGCGGGAAATTTAGAGCAACACCGCATTTTAGTAATCTGCCTCAAGTCTTACTTATTTTAAGCAGATTTACGAAGATACTCGTTTGGTATTTATCGCTCACAGGAACGTAATGACCTGCTAATAGACTTCCTAAACTGCCCACCGTTTAATGTAAACAAGTTCTCTTTGAAGAAGGGTGCTTTGCCAGTTAACGTTGAATCACAAGATCCTTTCGGAAAGAATGGAACAGCTCATCTGAGACAGAGCTGATGACGCCACAGAGCTAAAAATTTCCGCACGCCGCAGAAGTACGTAAAGTCGGAAGGGGATCGGGGGTTCAAGGGCGTTGCGGACTTTTCTCATTTCCAGTTGAAACTCTTTACACACAGTTTCTTTCAAGCTCAGCTTTTGTTTCGGGTCAGACACGCCAGGTTGATAACAAGGGGGAAGAGGCCGAGTGTTTTGGGCAAACCGCAAATCGCTTGCTTTGAAGTCGTGCCTGCGCACTTTCGCAAATCACGTAACAATGAACGCGTGCAAACGCGGCTGTATAATGACATCACCAACCACGTTAAATGCTATAATTCTTTCAGGTAGCCAAGTGAAAGACGGATGCTGCCTCTGTTACGAAGTGGCAGGGAAGTTTTGCAGCAAACTCTCACTGACGCGCAGCGCAGCAATGCGCAACTGCGAAGCTCAAGACCCCGCGACACTGAATTGAATTAAGTCGCTAACTGTGCTGGGATCGCCCTCGTCCGGTGGTTAGGAGCAATCGCTTTATTTCGAGACAGCCAGCTCAGGAACTCACCGTTCATGATGAACCAAGCTCTCCTGGGAATGGCCTGGATTGACAACGATTCCGACGGAATGGAATGCTTGGAAAGATCAGAGTGAATGGTCAATGGACGGACAGCGGGTCGACTAACTGTGTCACCTCACGTTGAAATAAACGGCGTTGGACTTGGGAATGATTGAATCAGACTCATTTGTTGGCGTCATATAACGACGCACAACGACTTGTTTCTTAGCCCGGGGCAACATTCTCGAAAATGTGTAACACTTCTAAAAAATAGATAAGGAGTGGAATGTTGATCAATGTTAAAATGTAGGGTAAGCATGTAAGAATTTACACACAGCTCAGTAAACTGTAATACTGTTCAAGGTAGATACTATGTTGGAGGTTATTTTGGCAAACATTTTTGAAGTGCAATAGGAATAGTGTTGCTGGGTGACTTCGAAAGGCAGAAAAATTCAATTTCCCTCTCCCGACTATATCCACTAAATGCATGTGGCTCGGAATAACATAAAACTAAATTTCTCACAGCATCATACTTTTTAAACGAGCAACAACTGCTGCATTGTTTAAAGAACATTTATCAAACCGAATCAGCATCGTTCGAGCGTTCAACTACAGTTGTCAAGTTTGTAGTATCGTGAATACCAAGCTCTGACCTTAGTTCAACATGGGAGTTTGTTCTGATGAAGATAAATGTTGACTCAGCGCTTTCTTCTTCTTCGGCTGAGCTAAAAACCTTATGCACGAAAATGAGATGCAAAATGCCCGCCATGCTCGGTTCACGTAAAGGCCAAAAATAGCATCGCTGGATTGCTTGCACTGCGCTATTGATTTACGAATCAGGGTAGCAGCAGTGATTTTGCAGAAAAAAAACTATTAGGGCATTTTCATGTTTTCAGCAAAAAATCGTCATTTTCTCATGAGATCGTAATCCCAAGTAAAATGCAGACGAAATGCAACGATCGGATATGAAATAAGGGCAACACAAGCGTGAAGAAACCGTTTCTGAATGAAAGAACCTTTTGCAACTGCTGATGCGAAGTTGCTTGAAAGAAGCTCTGAGATTTCGGATTATGAGGCGAATTCCAGATAAAGGACACCCAACCCAATGACGGGGAGAAAAATATGAATTGAATTATTTTTGTTTAATTTTGTTGACAGCACACGGTGAAATGAAACCCGCTAAACCCAGACGTATTTTTCTTTTTTCGTCCAGGAGGTTGTCTAGCTATTTGCGAACGTTTTCACAAATCGAGCAACCGGTTTGTGTGGAAATGGAAATTGCGTTCAAATCTCCATTGCAGCCGATACCGTTTCTACCAATGGATTTTGGGCCTTCGCGCAAAAACTTGAAAACGATAACAAAGAGACCTGCATTATGACGTATGAAATAATAAGCATGATGGATTTACAAGCAAAAACACGACACATTAAACAGTTTTGTTCGGTTTGAGTAAAAGAATAGAACATGTCTTGGTTTGAGAGCAAAACCAGTAAACATTTGTTGGCGTTGCGATTGTTCATCCACCAATGGTTTCTAAACAATGTGGTCCACGGAAAGAATCTGAACCGAACTTCCAGCACAGATAGAAGGCGCTGTATATTTGCTTGGAAGATTGAGGCCATCAAAGTCACACTAATCTTTTACGCCAGTAACCAGCGTGTGGGGAACTGCGAGGGACCAACTTTTCCTCGTTTCGCTTTTCGCCGTGACCTGCCTGTCTCGTCCTGGTTCACAGAGAAGGCAGGGGCAGATCAAACACAAGATCAATGAATCATATCGTGTATGCTTGGGTGCATCAAAGACCAATACCGGCGCTACCACAGCAGCAGAACAGCTGTTCAGAAGAGCGATTGACAATTCAGCAGCAAATAAAAATATAACTTCGTTTTTCCCATTTGTTAGACCTCGAAATGTTTTGCTTGTGTAGTTCTTCAGTTGTTATTGGTACCAAACCATGGTTGCTTGGAAAAAATAGTGTTTAGCCTAAATGAACTGGGTAGCATTTCTTTCAACCCAGGTCAGACAACACAATAAATAAAAAGGTCTAATCAACATTTGAAACACCGCAGCATTTGATATCAGAACAGTTTAGAATTGCGCATAATTCAGTGAGCAATTATTTGAAACAAGTAAATTAAATACGTCTGCCGGTCCAAACTCACATGATGAAGATGTCCTGAAACTGGATGATCATTATCAGTTGACACTTGGGTGGTTTGGATGTACGACGCAGACAAAAATGTCTGTGATGTCATTTTATTTCTTTTCGTGTAGGTTTGTTGGGAAGAAGGTACGGTGTGATTTTCTGCAGAAAAATATTGACAAAGAACATGTTTGTCAATCATGTTGAAATACCGACTCATTAAGCAAAAAAAAAGAATCTGAATTTTCCATGCTAAGTTTGAATGTAAAATTCTCACCAGCGGTAAAGAAGGTATTTACCCTTCCATTTTTCAAATAGTGTCGTAATTAACCTCAAGGCACACAAACTGCTGGGAGGGGGGGTGACCATTATTATTTTTATTACTATTTTCTGAACCGGAAGAGGCGCAATTCACTTGTTGAAGATTTGTTTCTTTGCTGTAAACGTTTTGCTAAAATAGTAAAGAGTAAGAAAGGGTCGTCGCTTTTATCTGTGAGAACGAATGTTTCGTGTAAAATATTGTTTCGAATCGCTGAAGATTTGCACCATTTCACAATAGAAACTATTTGCTGAAAAACTGCATAAAAAGAGGTGAGTACAGTGGGGGGATAATACTTGAGGGGCAACTTACTGCAAAGTACTTCGGTTGACGACGCCTGCATGTTTCATGTGAAACAGAAGGCCTTTTTCAGTGTGTTTGTTCTAGTCTTCATCACTTCTATCAATTGTACAAGAAGGCACTGTAGCCTGCGGGTCACAATGCCTATTTCAGGTTCAGCTGAGCGGCTGGCTGCCCACAACATTGTTATTGTTGCAACAAAATGAAGACATTAAAATGAAGCAAGGCTGAAAGGCATGAGACAAATTCTTTATTATGAGCGGGTCACTCTCAAAAAAATATAAGAGAAATAGACGAGATATTGGCTTTGATAAAAAGCCATGCAATGACCTATTACGAATGTCTGCAGACAAAGAACTCAAATAGTTACTCAAAGCAAAAGCAACTCCTATTATCCCGTTCTTCGAGTTAATAGTTTCATTCTTGAAAAGACACCGGTTCGGCTAAACTTTCAAACTGCCTCTGATCAGTGCTGAACATTTTAATCATTAATTATTTTCCAGCTTCACATTCGAACTGCGCTAGAAAGGTAGTGTCTCACTTTATACGCTTAACCCCTTTCCACTCTCGCATGAGCAGTACTATAGAAGAGAAATAATTAATCTTCTTAGTTTGTAGTCATTGGTCCAATGCTGTCCCCTGTGCACATTCGCCGCCAGCCTCTGATCGATGGAAAGTAATTAAGCTGGCATGGTTTGACTATGGCGCGTTTTGTTAAATCTGCTATGCGCGCCACAGCGACGAAAAAGAAATCGATAAATCTCCACGGTACCAATCGATAAAAACTTATGAATGCACATAAAAAATTTTTGCGCAGCTGCAAGCAGCAACGGCAAAGTTCCGAGAAAGTTTTTAGTAAGACCTGTCAGTCGCTGCTTGATATGATTTTCCATCATGAGTAAAAATGTTTGTCGACTGCGTTTTAACTCGCGATATGTTGCCAACAGCATGACGTCACTATCCTCTGATCCTTTCCTAGAAAACTTCGGCAGATGAAGCTATAGACGTAAGTTGCGTAAAGGACAATTGAAAATCGCAAATGCTGCAGATTAGAAACTTACCTCCGAAAATGTTTAAAATGCGGTTAAGTCATATTTTTAACGTTGACGCCACCAGGCATAAAGCCTGCTTCATAGCTAATCTATCGGATTTTAAAGGATTATGTCTTCTTCCCCGAGTAATCCCGCTGGGAGAGCCTTCGTTAAGCACCCCCATCAAGCTACTACCGCGAGTAAGCACGAACTCAAATGTGGCACTTTTAACAGTTTCATTTTTCTGAAGCGGTTCCTTTTAGCGCATTCTACTGTATAAAAATAAATACCAGCATTTATCTTGGCGCAACTTCACCCAGTAACTGACGTTGGGCGATCTGCTGTAAGAGCAATCCGATCAATGCAGCCATTAAACGAGCGAAGGCGCCCCGGTCATTAAAAGAGAAAAAATAGTACTTTGCTGAGGAGTATTGCTTTAGTTGTGTAGAAGCGACTGGTGAGTTCGTCTGACGGGTTGCTGACGTCACCGCTTGAAGTAGCGGATGCCAAACGGAGGGGTAGAAAAACAATAAAGTGCAATGTTTTTTGAAGCGGTTGAGAAGCATAAAAAGCTTTTACGAAATCGTAACTGTAAAATTTCTGTTGGCAATTCAAAATTTCTAAGTTTTCCGTTGTCCCTCTTCAACTCGCCAACGCGGTTTTTATCTCACAGTGGTCGTTGCAAACGATTGCAAGTACTGGCCGCCAGGTTCTTTTGTAAACTGCAGCTCCCAGTCATATCCAGGTAGAGATACATATTTTTCCTTCTTAGCATAACTACCCCGAAGAAAACGTTTATTTAAAAACGAAGAAAAATTGATTGGAAAACTTGACGTTTTTGACTTGCCATGTCATTTTGGGTCTTCCAATTATAATTACCTCTTTATTTTTTCCATACGTCTTGCGTTTCCCTAGATGCTCATTGCCTAGCAACCAAATTTCATGTTTTTCTCACAAGAGCAAGGGAACGACTGCACTGTCCATGAGTGTGACGATATAGTTCGGAAAGGATTTGATGTGGGTAACAAATAGTTGACCCTGCCATGTTTGTCGCATGTTACGCAGAAAAACGAAAGCGACACTTAAGCTGTCTTGTTGGGGTTTGATGGGACAGGAGCAGGCTTGGGAAAAATCGATGGATCGCAGCCAAGTAGATCTACGGCTGACAGCCTGTCTTAGAGCACGTCCAGCGCCTATTATTGACTGAAATTAGCTCTTTCTGCCAATCCAGGCATTGAAAAGAATCGATAAATTGGCGGAACAGAATGCCCTAGCCATATAAAACAAGATACCCTCTCCAGTGAACGAGCTCGTTTCATTTGTCTTCTCAGTTGTTGTTTTTCCGGTCTGTTTGAGACTACGTCATTACTTGCTTTGCCACAAAGCTGCACAGAAGCAAAACATGACGCTGTGGACAGCGCTTTCATTGGCAGGGTTTTAATCGCACCTCGTAAATTTCGTTAACTCAATGGCATTCTGTCGATATTGATGGAGTATCACCGGATCGGTCGCTAAAACTGGTGGATCGGTCGCTACGTCCCTCACAAAGCATTGAAACGTTTGGTCGTGTAGTCAGCTTCGAAAAATACGTGCGACAGAGTTTTTTTTGTGTTTTTGTCTGTTGTTGTTGTGTTTAAAACAAAACTCTAACTGGAATGCCACAAACATCACTTATTTGATACCCGCGATGCATGAACCCCTACAAAACCGCCCAACTCACCAAGATTCATTTTTCAACTCCCCATACTACGTACAACATGATATAGTTCCACTGAACCCCGTATACTTTACCTCAACTACGCCGTTGATTCCCAAAATTAAACTTTCATGCGACAATTACAGCTGTGGACGATGATCTGTAGTTTCTTTTTCCATTTTCGACCTTTGCTTCAGTAGATCGCTATGCAATATTGCAAGGATGGAGACAAAATTGCTGGGTACACTGGGCTGTCGCAAGAAAAGCGCACCAAATACCCGCTGTCTTGTTGAATAAATGATGAGTTAAGAAGGTCGCAACATTTTTCTGCTGGATAGAATTCCGTTGGACGTGGCAAGAACGAATATAATTTAAATGATTCTATAAAAGAAGTTGAAGCATGAAATATTCAATGCTTTCGGCGCTTCTCGCGCGTTCGTTGCAGACAATTTCGCAGCAACGTGGATGACCCTCCCCGGCAGGTCGAACCGACGGAACTTTTGCGCCGGCGAGCAACCTGCTTTTTAACGACGGCCGTTACGGGAAATGTGGTGTGATTTTGCAATTGATACGTCATAAAACAAGTGGCGTAGTCGATGACGATAAAACCTTCCGTGCTGCTGAATCTGCACGCCGGTTACTCTCTGCTCTCTTATGATCTAAATAATAATTAGAAAGCGAACAAAGGAAGTTATTTTATTAAGTGCTTGGTCTATTTTTCTTTCAAACTCAATACAGCGCTGCATGAAAACGAATATCTTTAAAGTTATACGAACGTTGTGTGAGGAGTTGCTTTGTGATTTGCAATGAATCGATGCAACGAAGCCCAGAACCAGGAGTGGGGGGCCTGCGGCACGCGGGCCTAATGCGGGCAGCGTGAACATTTAATATGGCCGGCATCAGAATTTTCCATAGCACCTTGGGAATACAGTCCTACAACTGTAAAACCATAGACAATTCTTTGTGACAAAATGCGGTATTTTTCAAACTAACTGGTTACACAAAACTTAAGTCATTCGCAGTTTTGTGGAGACTATTGCACAACACGAAAGAAACTTCTGGAAAGGAGCATAGAATTTGCAAAACTAGAGTTGTGTTTCAGCTCCGACTTGTCCTTGCGCCGTTAAAACCTATGCGGAGCCGTCAAAGCGCTTTTTACCCAATTAAATTTTTAACGGTCAGTCTTGAGGTTCGATTTGTACAATAAAATAAACACTTGGCGCCGTCAGTTTCTATTCAAAAGCAACGTCCACTGAGTGGCTGCACTGAGCCGTGACGTTTGTTGGCTCAGCGCAAAGAAGTGACGCTGAGTAATTTGGTTTGAAATAACCGTTTTCAACCAATAGCATGTTGATGATTTTAGTAAGGTTTTCAGCCAGTAATCCCACAAATTTTACAACACCCAACCGCTATCTGTCAACGCTGTGAAAATCATGTGGCTCTCTTTCATCTGTTGGCAGCGAGTTGGTCAAAAGTGTTGTATAGTCAATCGGTGTTTATTTTGTCCTCGAAAACTTTTGATTTTTTGACGTCTTCACATACTTCGCTGATGTTCAGTTGTTATTATCGAAAAACGAATAAAAACTGTTTTTAAATTCCCGTGTTGAGTTACACTTCATACTTTATTGGTCATTGCACGCAAACAAAAAATTGTTAAACTTTATTTTTTTCACTTTATGTCGTCATGAAATAAATCTTAAAAAGCTTTTACGTTGTTTCTTAACTGTTCGGATGATTTTAACAACTATAATCAACGAAACGTCGGGATTACGTCATTAGCGTTTATCGCAATGGCCGTTATTTTTATCACAAAAAAACTTTTAATAAAAACATTGACGTTTCTTAAATAGAGCGACCTGTCGCAAATATATAAAATATTAAAATATTTTCTGAAATGATGTTTAGAAAACTTTCGCATACTTTGAAAGCCGAGTTAACAAATATACGTCAAGATATTTCTTGGCGAATATATTTATCTTTGGCAAAAACAAACATTTCTACACAAACAAGACTAAAATGTTTTGGCAATGTTAAAAACGAGCAAAAAGTCCACTACCACACGTTTCATGGGAAAAATGTTCAACATCTGCAACAGACGTACATTGCTTCCTACTCCGCCACTGCCAAATATTGAACTTGTGAAGGTGAAAAAGAATGTGAATTGTGAAGCATGAAAGGCAAGCACATAACTTTGACTTCACAGGAATAAGATGACCTGGTGGTATTACGGACAAAATAAGCAAACACAGAATACTGCGTCGGACGATGTAGGTCGTTTGGGCCACGGGGAGGCATACTTGGTCAAATTGGGCTGAATACTTCATCCACTGAAAGCCATGCAGTTTTCTCGAGTCGCAAAAAATCGACTAGGCCAATTTAGGCTGCGCAATATGTTGATTAGGTTAGGAAATTGTTTACACAAAGATATAACTTGAAGCAACTCTAGATGAGGAAATTTCGTTTGGCGCGAATGAGAAAAAACAACACTCGTTTTGTCCAGTTCCTCAAATGCACTTGACTTCTAAGCTTTAAAGCATAAACTTAGCATTATGATTTCCATAGAATCTAGTCAAATTTTTTGAAAGCTCAAGTCTATTCAGGATCTCTCTAAGCTTTTGAAAAGTTGAACAGGGTAGTGATCCAGCACAGATACCAGTTCATAAACCGAATGTCAATGTGCAACGTGGAAAAATATACATTAACAGAGATGGGCTGATGGTGAGAAAGTTCTGTCGTTGCAGGCGAATTTGTTGTGATATGAAAATTTCAGTGCTGCAATTTTGTTTTCGCATTTTGTGTTACAAATGTCAAAACATGTTCGTTTGATACTTTTTACAGCCATATTTGATTTTTTCACTTACAGAACTTTGTGAACTGTAGGTTTTATTGCTTTTTATTTTGAGTAATCCAAGTTTTGATTGTACTTTTTCATGTCTTTTTGCTGTCATTGTATTTCAAGTTTGTCTAGGATGGACTTCGAAACCTGTCAGTTTTGGCGAACATTTTGTGCTACAGTTGTCAACATATGAGACACTGTTCCTTGATTGAACAACTGCAAATATGCAGATTGATCAAACGCGGCGTGGTAAGAAAATAAAAAAGAAAGTCTGATCATAGGTAAGCAAAAGTACTGCTTTCAGGTGATGCAACATTTTCAGATAATTTTAAAAGCGACCAAGGTCTCTCGAATGTTGATGAAATTTTGCTTCAACATGCGTGTCACTGTTCTATGGCCGGATGAGATTTTTTCACTTCCAAATATTTCAGAAAAAATTGAAACTGAATAGATTAAGCTTTAAAATCAATAGGACCGGTTGCATATAAAAAATTTTCTATGTGAACCTAAAGATGGCTGAAACGTCTTGCATTCTTCGTCATCAATCTCACACAAGCATTTCTCTGAATTGTTTGGTTAGAATTACTGTTCAGCATATAACCTGCTCCTCTCGTGTTTTCGAAAGCTAAGCTCGCATATCCACACTTCATTATCACACAGAACAGCCAGCATTTGAAGAAAAACGTGAAGGCTACACAAACAGGAACTCACGTGCACTGGCAGTCGGGCCGATTTGAGGCAAATAGGCCGAGATACGGTCCTGTGTCACTTTTTCCACCACGGCGTCATTGTCACAAGGCAAAGGTGGCGTCGTCATGGTCTTCGTCAAGAAATGTCTCTCGGCTTGCGCGCTGGGCTGGGCGACAGCGGCTGTGAACAAACCGCGTTGGGCGGAGGCATCGAGCGGCAGCGGCATAATGGAATTGTGCTGTTGCGCCTGGCAGGCGAGTGGTACCACACCGGAGATCGGCTTTATTAGCAGCTGATCAGCCAAATTGGGTTGCAACAGGGTGGAAAGTTGCAGTTGTTGCTCGACGCACGTTCCATTTATCAGCGAACGGTTGCTGGGGGCGAGAGGCAATTGCTGTGTTGAAGCAACCCTGGCGCCGGGCAGAGCAGGAAGATAATACAGGACATCCCCTGGCGTCCCGAGGAAGGGTAGCATGACAGGTGCGTGGCCGGTAGATGGCGCAGCGTCCATGTCACTTATGTATCTCAACACGAATCAGCAGGGCACCAAATAAGGCTACGTTTTGTACATTTGAATAAAAAAATTGTCCAATTAACATAAACCGACTGGAATGGAAAAAATATCTCTCGTTGGCAAATTCCAAACTGTGAACTTTGAGCAACTACACCTGTTTTCACCTTTGCAAAGTTCACACCTAAACAAGTTTTTGCAGTTTCCTTTGCAGCTGTTTGTAGCTTGTGATATGAGCAATTTTATGTCTTGCTCGCCACGGGGACTCACAACTGACACGGTAGCAGTTTATCTTGTTTGCAGCTCAATTACTGAAAATAATTTCCCAACAGTATGAGCACCGTATGTTGCCCTCAATTCTGTTATGCTCTGCGCATTTATCGCAATAATTCACTTTCAATGACAAATAAAAACAGCAAACAAAAAACGGCTGGACAAAAATGACTTGAAATTTAAATTCTTTCGCAAAACCCTAGTTCACCATAAGATTTGGACTGTCTTGAGAAATTAAATTTTCAAATAAAATCCAGACATGCTACGGAAGATATGCAATGGTTCGTGTATTACTGCTCACTGCATCAAGTGCTGATTCAGAAATTTTAAGTGGAACGTTTTTCTCATGGCAGTTGATAAAAAGGTTGAGTTTTGCACTTATCGCAGATCTTGGTCTGACTGGCGGTGAAAATTATTTCGTTAATTGGATGTCAACACAGCTTCGCCTGTAACTCAAGTGCCATGTTTTTCGTGGTGTTATTTTTGCCCAAGTCTCTCGACAAGTAAAAAGCTATGATGCAGCGTTCCTCGTCCTGACGTCAATCTGTTCGAGCGGTCCGCGCAAACACGTCCACACAGCTGAGGCGCTGCTGCGTCAGACTGGACAATTAGAAAAATAGAAATGAGATGATGAAACTAGAAAAAGAAAAAACAAGCGATGTTCTTCTCGCAATGGTTCCACTTCATACCTTGTGAGGTCACGTATAATTTACTGCAGCTTAATCGAAAAGAAAAAAAAAATTTGTGGTGACTTAAAATAATTCTTATCCTTTGACTACGATAAAATCGCTCGAGAAAATTGAATAAAGCACTGACTGAAAAGTGTAGAAAGCACGCACTTAATTGCACCAAGAACTTATAGAATTTTTACATGACTTTGTCAGACAACCAGACAAAACACACTCAGATGTCTTCGAAAGATATGCCGCTTGAAATTGCGATGTTAGTTAGTGGTTAGCGACATCTGGCGGATGGTCAGGTTCTTACCAGGAACAACGACATTGCTTCGAACTGGTAAGCTGCGAGAACTGCAGCATGTCAGCGTCGGCACTAACAATTATATCAGATCTATCTGACAGCATTTCTTATAATTGTTCAAAGAGAAAGTCCTCTCTAACAGTCGCCGTGAGTTTCTTAATGCGAACAGTGCCTTAGTATCTTGCTGTTCCAGCTGATAGGTAGCAATCACCAGATATTTACCCTGCGCTGTTAATCTACATAATGAATGAATTCCATAAAGTTTCGAGATGTTTGTAGACTTCAGGCGGATTTTTGAAAACTTTTGCTGTAAAACTGTTGCTGTGCAAAGCTGTTGTACCGGATCCATAACAAACGCCTCTGAAACACTTTGACATTTGCTTTTGTTTTTTCTTTTATTGTTCAAACAGAGCCACGAATGGAAGATCGATAACTTAACTTGTAGAACAAAAAATATGTTGAACATGCTTCTCGCATTGCAAATAGTGTAATACCACTTGCAGTGAAAGTCTCGGTAAAATAAACGTTTCAATTCTGGAAGTGATTTTTCTGAAGAAAGCATCAAATCAAAGCAAACCTTCGATTCTTTAACTAGCACAGCATTCACGAAGTATAATGCTGCGTGACTGTTCCTTGCCTGTATAAATATTTTGCAAACTGGTGACAGTTATAGTTCGCAGTAACTTTGTAACTGTAGCTTTTGGAGTCATAAATTATGTAAAAGATCTGAGTAAATATCTTCTTAGAAGCCCCTAACTTTATTTTTCTATAGAACAAAAATTGCGAAACAGCTAAATTTCACAATAATGATCCACAACAAAATATTATCTGTCGTTAAAACAGTCTTCGAATTTTTGTCATAAGTACTGTGTTTTACGAAAAACTTGAAACATTCTCCAATGCCATTAGGTGGTGAATGTGAAACTAATTTTATTGGTTGCTTTTTTCCTATGTACTTCCATACTTTCCATCCAGATTTGAACTCACCTTGTTGGTGTTTTTGTGCTTGAGCTTAAGATATATCATCAATACAGTCTCACCATCTCCCAAGCAATCATCTAAAATTTTGAAAACGCCCACAGTACCCGAAAAATTTACTTCTTTACATGACCTATATAAACTGTTTTTCAGGGTGGTTCTAATCAATAAGTCACGTGAGTTTTCATCCTGCATTCAATTCAGTTACGGATCTTCACTGTCACAAACATTGCAAGCACTAAGCACAAATTTAGCTTCCTTGCTGCAATAGGAAACCACTTTCCTATTGATATTTTCTAACCTCCATCAACTAAACTCAGATATTTCACAAACCACTGGTCAAACACTCTCTGAACAAATTGAAAATGTTTAACAGTTTTAAATTCTGAACTAATCGTAGTAGGGACCCGTTGCCAAGCGTAAAATTCCCACTATAGGAATCTTTCCACTTGCTTAAGCGCAGAACAGTTAATGTTTAAAAGACGTCTGTGAAAATATGAACTGTATCCGGTTCTCTTTTTTCTAATGGTTACGTGTGTGTGATAGTCGCAGTGTGTTTTGTTCAAAATATACGATGGCGGGCTATACCGCCCCTACTGCTTTTCCAGGATTTCTCGTTGAGACAGCAGACAAAACATTTTCCACACTGCTACAAAAAAGTCCTACTCGCCGCGCAAAAGCTCGAAACAAACCCGCGCGTCGACGCAAATTCATCATCAGCAGACAGACGTTTTTTGCACTCCGGTGTTAACTGCTCCATTTTTTCCCGCCTGTCAAGCTCCGCCAGCTTTCTCACATACATGTAACAATTCTGTTTGCTTAAGGTTTTACCAAGCTGTTTTAACACTCGTGCAGATCAAACAGAATATTTACAACGCGCATCCGTGCCTCGTCGTAGGTGCTTCTTCACTGAGTTAGATAAAAAAATAAATGGACGAAACTGACGAGCCACAAGACATCATCCCGTTGCTGGTCTCGACATATACTTCAGCGTTTCAAAGTAGCAATCTCACCATGCTCTTCGCTTTTATTCTTCCAATTATGACGTCGGCCCTTTAGCGCCAGTGCAGCTCGGCCCAGTACTTAGTATCTCCTGTTAAGTACCCGGCCAAAAGGCAGAAGTATCGCGCTAGTGATATGTTTATTGATTTTTTATCACGCTTTTCAACGCTATTGAGCTGTTTTTCCAGTTTGGGCAAAGGCGTTCGTCTCCACATAAGAAATACTGGGGAGCGAAAACCGATTGCGCAGCATTACAAGTACCGTTCTTTATACCAGCTATGTCCAAACGAAATTGCTTACTGAACCAAAAATTAAGCCAATATCTTAATAAGGGCCACACATTGAATGGCTTACTTTGATCTTAGCAAACTAAATTTAGTTTGAGCTAACGTACTGAAAGCTTTCGAAACCTAACTGCAATGGTAACGACTGTTTGGCAACTTTAACCACTCCGTAAAGTGTGATTTCATGAGCAAGTTTAGTGCCACTGGAACAAGGGTAGAAATCAGAAAATTAGCAAAAAGTTTTGCACCAAAGGTGTCAGTGGACATATGGAAATCTCCCAGCACGCAGTACAGGTGTGATGAAGTGGCACTGAGCACCAACTGCATCAAAAATGTCAAAATTAAGATTATCAAAATAAGGCAGATTGTCAGTATGTAGGCTACTTATAGGCCACTCCAGCGAAAACCTAAACTGGGCCGCGCACAAAACCTTCGCCTGGCCGCGGGTTAGACATAGACGCTTTACATCCGGGGTTCTCAACCTTTTTTCTCCCATTTACCCCTTGGCAACCTCCTAACATAAAATTTACTCCCTGTTTAATGTTTACTCACTAGCGCTGTAGAAAAATGTACAACAGCATCATTAAATTTACCCCCAGGATATGTAAAAATTACGCCTAGGGGGTAAATGCAGCCCCGGTTGACAACACCTGCTTTACATGAAAGAGTGAAGGTTTTGCTTGTTAGGCAGTTGCACCGATTAAGCTTTTTATGACTGATTGGTTACTTCACATACGCCCTACACTTACAGATGCGCCATTTCCGTTTCTGCCATCTTTTATCAAATATAAAGTTTAGACCACTTTGAACGACGAAATACGGAAGACATATTGAAATTCATTAGCGATTTTGCATTCAAATCAAATTGCAAAGTTATAAAACCTTCTTAAAACATCTTCTTGGATAAGTTTGCTCCTGTGAAGCGAAACAGGAGGAAGCAGAAGGTAACAACCTGCTAAAACTTGTTTGTACAAAGCAATAGGAAGCTCTCATTGACACAGGGGGAACAGGGGTAAATTTTTCCCATGCTTTTCCTGTAGATACATGAGAAACAGTGACGGAGTTGTCAACAGGGGTGTAGTGGGAATGGCGGTCCCACACCTTTTTTGATGTGAGAATGCCTTCCCTCACCTTTACGCATTAGTAACGTTACTTGAAGATGTGAGATACAAACGATTACATTAAAGCATGGCTGCGATCTCACAGATGTGCTAGCGACACGCAGATCAGCACTGCTAGTCAAAAGTCTACACTGAAACAGGAAAATCCAGTATGGAAATTGTTGTAGGCGAATGCTCACTTTATTCGAACTATTTGGTGTAGTCTTCCTTTTCGTTTAGAGTGGGAACGGCGTTCCCACTCCTCTCTTTTCAGCACTACATCCCTGATTATCAATATATAGCTACGTCTACCATTTTTCCTGTAACACTGAACATTTTAAATAAGCGCAAGAGCAATGAATGTTTTACCTTTTCATGGGGGTTTCAATCGATCTTGGAGGTTATTTCAAGAACTTGTGCAACACTTTTCAAAATTTTCCCCGACTTTTTAAACGCTTATATCTGCCTTAGGACTATGCCATGTTGTAAAATACAGAAGAGCCTGCTATCCTTCCAGCTTTCCATACAATACAGCATGCCAATTAAAACCGCTGCATGCTTCTTCTGTGATAATGTCTTTATCCACGTACAAACAGATCTTGATTGACGCTACGCTCATTGAAAACGATACGTAGTCATTGAACTAGCATCAGCGATGCGCCATGATTGGTTGTTTCAGCCGTAGAAAAAAGTAATGAGCTAATGACGAGTGGCAAACGCGAAAAAACTTGTAATTTTTGAAGATCGCTCTTACGAGAGCGAAATGTGGCGAGCGACACGGTCGCGGCGTCTCGAAACGACATTCAAATTGAGATCTTTTGAACTTACGACGGATTATGACACATGCTCGCCTCGGGCTCGTTGGATTTTTCCCGACGAGTTGTACTGCAGATGATGAAACTGCCGGAGACAGCCACTGGCAACCAATAAGTGCTACTGAGAGACAAAAGTGACACAAGACTGGCACGCGGTAATTTAAGTTGCCGCCACAGCTTTCTTGAAATTCCATCCAGCACAAACCTTTTTCTAAATCTCTGCTGTCACTGATGGCAAGCGACAAGACTTAAACAGACGACACCATTTCAGTAATTCCAATTAGGATTGAAAAAACAAAAGGAATTCATCACTTTTTGCAGCTGATTTTTGTTTGTTGTCACCACAAACACATTCAGCTGACCCGCCTGACCAGCAAAGATATCCTCAACACCTACACGTTACGAAGCACGAGAGTAGGACATGCTATTCTGACTTTTCAAGTGAGAAAAGCAGTCCTTTTACTACTGGATTAACAGGTCGAAGAGGTAAAGTGGCTCACTGGCAATCTGTTAATCACCAAACCTCCTCTCACTTGCAGCTTCACCGGCAGGGAAGGGCAACAAGAAAGGAAATTTGAATCAGTCAAGCGAGCACACCATTCATCCATTTTCACCTTCATTATTCGTAAAAAATGTTTCAAAAGCTTCAGATTGATTGTTTTTTGGACTCAATACGTCCAATTTATGTAACACGCGCAAAGATTTCCCCAACCCGAAGCTTTCAAATGAAAGAACTTGCAGAAAATTGAGTTCAGTCTGCTATCCGCACTAAAGCAGCACCTCTTTCATCGAGTAACCCAGGATCCCGGTGAGTGATGCAGAATGTTTGTTTTCTCAATCATGATAAGGTAGCAATGCTTTATTTACGTCCCAGGGAGAGCTACATTCGGTGTGCATCAAACGTATTTACTGTAAAGATTCCCCAGACGTGTATCCTTTGAAAAAACGTGGATGAGATTTAAAACCTGAAATTTTGCGAGTGCAATTTAAACTCTTTTCTGTTGTTCCGTATCTTTCGCAATATTCCCAGAAGCAAATCTGGGAGTTTGTTTTACCTTTGGGGAAAACCCCCAACCTACAAGTGCAATATACAACAAGTTGTAATACAACTGAAGCACAGAAATTTGTACAACCCTTCACCCAAATTTTCTACCCAAATTTGTACATCATGGGAATTTTTAAAATCGAGATTCCTCACCTAAATTGAGGAAATTCATCCTTTGGGTGAACACATATGTACCAGGAGTTGCAGGAGAATACTCTAACAAAAGTCACATTGCTGTCTTTCAAGAACAATTTCTAGGTTTCATTCCAGAAGAGCGTCATTATCTTGAACATGAAGCCTGTGTTTTCAAAAGTACATCGCGACTCTGTAAGCGAAGGGTCAGTTTTTACTTTGATTGTTGCACGGTCACACTTCAGGTCAACATTATCGAGTCGCGTCGTTGAAAGGCTGACTTGCTGTTTTGGTGGAGCCTATACTGGTCAGAGCCTGTTGTTTTCTTTGAAAATTATATAATTATCATAAAAATTGGAAAACATAAGCATTGAATGAGCGAATCAACGTATTAAATGGTCGTAGTGTTAGAATATTGACTGCCAAAAATATTTTTTAGCAGTGGATGTGAAAGGATTGAGCAAAAAGTAACAATTTCACTGATTTTCATTGTTTCCTATAGATGTTTTTATATTCATAAAAGAAAAATGTTCCTTAAAGATTTTTGCCACTCTTCTTAACTTTGCTTACTGATTTAATTGTTATACCAGACAACCGAAAATGCTGTGGTGAATTTTTTGCTAGATTCGTAAATTGCTAGTTTCTACTTCGTAGAAAAATTTGTTTGTCTTTTTTTCCTAACTATGCTTATTTTATTTCCAACTGTCGTTTTCTAACACTTGTTAATAATTAATAAACGGGCCGATTGACTAGATGACAGACATGGTCTTTCACCGATCCTATGTGACACTGATAATCTTTGTTAACAACAACTTCTGCTGCCTTGTGTTTTCATTTTTTTAATTTCCACTGACCATTGGTTGCTTTTTTGCATAATGACTAGGGCAAGTTTTTGTTGCAGTAACAAAGCGAGAAAGTTGCATTTATTTTCAGCGAAAATTGCATTTATGCGCTGTAAGTTGCATTTATGCGCACATTTGACTGTGAAAGACTTGAAACAACCTATTTTGCATGCAAAAATCGAAAAAGTTGCGACAAGTAACATGCAAAAATCGAAAACGTTGCAAAAGTTGCATGCAAAAATCGAAAAAGTTGCAAAAAGTTGCATGCAAAAATCGAAAAAATTGCAAAAAGTTGCAATATAAAATTCCTGGAAACAGCTCAAAACATTGAATTATATATATCTTGAGTATTTAGGAAGCTGTTGGAAGCTGTAAAAAAAAGTTGCAAAAGTTGCAAAAACTTGCCCTAATAATGACTTTTGTAGTGTTTCTGTTTATTAACTGAGTAATATGAAACAATAAACGAATCAATGAATGGAATGAGAAGCAGCCTGAATATTTTTTTCTTGTTGCTGCTTGAAGTGAACCTATGGAAGCCATGTCATTAGTCGTGCGAGCATGGGCGTGGAAAGATTTTTCCAGGGGAGCCACGAGAGGATTTTTCAAAAATATTTCTAGGGGGGCCAAAAGCGGTGAATTTTTTCCCACTCAACACTAAAAAACAACTTTTTTGCTGAAATTTTTAAAATCCAGGGTGCCCAAGCTCCCCCTGTCCTCCTTCCGATGCCCATGCGTGCGAGTCTAAAACCGTTTTTCTTTTGTGGATCTATACTTCAGGTTGACTGTTGGACTTGTTTTGCTTCCCCGCTAACAGACCAACATTTTTTGCATCAGAAGCTTTATTTTCTCGATAGGTTGAACTCAAGGCTTGGCCTGAAACAAACAAATCAACCAAGGAATTACGAAGTTGTTAGAACAAGTTAACGCACAAGCTCAAACTAAAACTTGCCAAAGCAGATGTCATAACAGCCTGTTCTCCTTGACATAATCTGCAGCTGTGCATGTTAAACAAGCCTGCATATCGGATCACCAAGACAACCAATGCCTCCAGCTAGCATTCAGTGATCGTACAGTGGACCAATACTTCCTTCAGATGTGGTCTGTACGAACAAGGTGCATCAGCAGCAATCCGCCAGACTTTCTAATGGCTCAAGGCGCTGCTATAATGCGCTTTAATTATGAAGTGATCGCTAATTACGGGCCGGGCATGTGTAGCAACGCACTGGTCACTCATTCATCAAGTCAGACGCAGGCAGCAGTTGACGATACATCCTCTTCGCTCGACTTCCTCAACCTATTCTTCTGTGAGCGATGCGTACGTTCTTACAGCTTTCAACGACCTTTCTCAGCTCAAGACCAAACATTCGCACTCCGACATACGAGCTTGTGTTCATGCATGAATCGGTCAAGGAAGTGAGCACCAGTTTTATGTACCTAAATTTTACCTTGCTGAAAAAGCATTGTTTATTTTTTTTAAACAAATAGTTCAACTTGTTGATGGACCAGATGGAACTTTTAATAACAAACGAGAAAGCATGTACGTTGACATTTTGCATTACGCCAATTTTATCTGACAGAAAATGCCTGAGAAATTGCAATCAGCACAGAAATCTAACATATTTTGAACCATATAGCTCGTTCTCCTATTTTTTTTCTGATGAGTAAGATCGACCAGCAGCACAAGTTTTTGACTGATATTAACCTTATACACAACGCGTTCTTAACAATCAAGAAAACGTGAAAGAAAAAGAAAATGCATTACAAATTCGTCTTTCCAAACGAAGTTTAGTGAAAAGAAAGGAAAAGCGTTTCATTTGAATTTTATGTTCTTTATTTCCACAAATCAATCAGCTATGATTTAAATAGTTTGAAGATTTTGGAAAAAGACAATTTTATTTTTTTACAAGCACGTTAAGGAAAAATGACTGGTAAACAAAACAGTAATGAGCTTTTCTTACTATGGACAAACTAAGTAAATTACGTTTTGGTCTTGCAGTCATCGATCTTTGCTAAACCGAATTTAATGAATGAAATCATTCTTCCTACAAATGGCTCAATACTTCCAACCGTGTCTGCACTGAAAATGAAACAACAGCCGATTGCTTACAGCCGTTAGCTGCTGCACTGTGCGCTTTTTTGCAATTATGCTGTGAAAGCAGAATTTTTCATATAGTTTAAAACATAAATAGCTCATTATAAACAATCTCCAAACGTAACCAAGCAACACCACACTCCACCTGCAGCTGATCAGACAGGGAAGGAAGAAAAGAGAAACTTTCAATTCAGCTCCATGTTTTCACCTTAACTAACTGACTATAGCAGTTTTTTGGCGTTCGCCCTCCAGTCTGCGCCGCGTTATCCCTGGTGCGTGTCAGAAAATTTGAAATGAGGAAATCACAAAATTAATCAGCCCATACTTCCTGTGTTCAAGCAGAGACTACGCGTCGCCCAGTACCGACGGTCGGCCTGCCGACGATCACCACCGTCGTATAAATGACATAAAACGAGCGCGCAAATCACTTAGCCAGTAGGTCAGTTCTGTTGAGCCTGGCCTGTTGGTGTTGAAATAAGTAGAGAACAACTCTATTCATTAATTAAATCCAATTCGTTTGTCTCACCTGCGTGTGTTTTTCTTCGCAGCAGTTTGTGAAAAGGCACAACATGGAATCGAGAGTACGTTTTTAGAACACGGCACATTTCGTTTGCCAAACGCAACAGAAAGTCTCTGTTTGGCCTATTTTTGTTTAAGACTCAACTAAAAAGAACAGAGAATTGATAACAAAACTGCCTGTTCGATCGGAGTATAAGCAAAACATTTTGAGATTGATGCTAGAATATGAAAGACCCTGACACTGTGTTTCGAAATTTCTGAAGTTCCAAGACATTTTTTTTTCAAGTGGCAAAGGGTTTGATTGGTGCCTCAAGAAACATTTAGCGGGGGGGTCTGACGCACCCCATATACCCTGCCTGAACCCAAATCGACGTCCTGTCTTAAAGTCTTGATAACTTCCGTGTTTCCAGAAACAACAGCACTTGGTTTTTCAAATGTGAAAGTAATGAAGCTGTGAACTATTAACAGGAGTGAAAGTTGTAAACTCGCTTGCTTGAAAAGCTTAAAACATACTTCGAAAGCGAAATCAGACCATCCTAATGATCTCCAGCAGGTGGTCAACGTGCACTCAGGAGAAAACTGCAACTCATCCATTTTTGATTTAGGGAAGTGAAATGTTTTCAATGAAGCTAAACTAGCATGAAAACAAATCGCTTTTTAAGATGTTTTGAAAACCGCAGAAATGAAAGTGCTCAGGTACTTACAGAAAACTGCCAAGTAAACATGCTGTAAACAGAGCGACCACAATCGTTAACACTTGCATGGCCCCGCGCGGTCACTCACACACTGGTATATCAGAGATGCAACTTGTTCTGAAAGAACGGGGGTGGCGGAGGGATTTTTAGTGGGGCTGATCCAGGGGCGTACCGAGGGGGCCAAGGGTGCAAAATGCCTCGGAAGTCGAATCACTGGTGGGCGTAGAAAATTCCCAACAAAGTCGCAAATATTTTCTTCGATGCAGTACATTTGCTCCCGGAAGACCTCAGGTTCAAACATGGGACGACAAACTTATTTCTTGCGCCAGGTGCCATCTAACCTCGGTACGCCCCTGGCATGATCTCTGCGGACGTTCTACCTATACGTCACGATCATTCAACCTTGGAAATTTGCATAATTTCTAATAAGGTTGAAATACGAAAATGCACCTATACACTTGCTGTGATTTTATTGCAGATTTTTTGGTGTTTTGTCAATGCCACTATCTGCAGACGATACATGATTCTCCATAAAGCATAAAGCAAACGTGATGTAGAAACTCTCAATTTCATTAAAACAAGATTAGTACCAACTTTGAAGTAATGTCAGTCAAAAAACATTTCCGTCATATCCGTTTCGTAAGATTTTCTATCCTTAGACTCTGGGCGCCAACATCTCGTATAAATATGTATTTGGAAATATACGTAACATTTTAAAGTTTTACTGCGCATATGACAAATCAGCGGATTTCCTTCCTGCACACAGCCGGTTCAGTAATATGTCACAGAGATGTTTTTATGTCAGGATAAGCTTGCCTCATCTTCCTCCCCTTAAAACAGTGGGGTACAGAACTCCCTGACCCCCCGAAAATATGAAAGACGGACAGTGGCGTGCTGTTATGTTAGCTATCGTATACCGTAGTTACTTCCAGTAGCTATCGAGGCTCGACTTTTTCCAAAAAGGAAACAATATCATTATCGATTTTTGAAGGTTCAACTTTCAGGTACTCGCTGCCCATTTGCCAACCGTTAGAAATTGTTAAGGCGAGATGATACAAACTGCAACATGCTGTTTCGTGAGTGTTGTCCATGATTTCTTATCAGCTGTGAAGCAATCAATCAGTCGCGCTGTAACGGTTCATGTGATGCGCGTAATATTCTTCGCAAACTGATTCATATTATGGTCAAAGAGAGCCCACGTTAGCACCGGATTGATGATGTCATCACTGCTAACGACACGCTAATTCGAAGAATAGCTAATGGAATCAGGGCCCGCAGCCTTGGTTAGCACAAGGGGCACATTGCGCAGACAGAAAGGCTGCCAACTCTTGTTCATAGAGGAAAAAGAGCTGGGGCATTTAATGTTGCTGTAGAGTTAACGTCAATTCAGTGATTATCAATTTGGACATAAAGACTGTACTTGTTGACGGTTAAAATAAGCAAACTGCTGTGATAGTGAAAGTTGATTCATTAGGCAAAGTTTAATGACTGAAACAATTATCTTTTCTTCTCCAGCTATAAAACTTTAACAGACATGCCAGAAATTACCTAATTTGTTTTCAACAAATCAAAACAGTTTTAAACGAGGGTGTTTTTTACGACTAGCTTTCTTGATCTTATACCACAGCATTTTTTACGAACTCTCAATGCCATTTCCATCTATCTTGAAGTCTCACACAACTTGCATTACATTGTTTGACCTTGGCTTTGGAGAGAGGAAAGTATTACAGAATGAGGAAAATGAAATACGAAGTCACTGTCATGAATAATTAAAACAATTCAATGATGGGCAGGACCGGAAAATCTGTGGATAGGACATCTTCTCCGGTCTTAGACTTCATTTAGGGATCCTCAGATGCAACAGCATACAAAAATAACTAAGCTGCAAGTAAATGGAATTTTAAGCGTTGAGAACAAAGTTCCAAGAAACGAGCAGGCATATTATTTACGAACAATGACACGTCCCGAACCCGTACAGGCACCGATTTTGAGTGCTTTCCAATGCGGCCGTGGGTTTGCTTGCTAAACACTTAAAATTTTGGCGTTTTTGAGTTGGTTGTCTGCTTTGTTCAATGAAGCATTTGTTGGATAAAAGGATTCTATATCTGAATGCACTCTTGACGTCTGACTTGTAGGTTTTCCCACCACATTTTCGGATTACCAGTTTAATTTATACCCTACACCTCACTTTACCCTTCCCCTAACTGCGAATGCAACACATGGCAATGACTTCAGGGTTTTTAGAAGAAAACGAGGCTCCCTGCGCAACTCTGCTCTGCTTTCGACATACATAAGTGCAGTTTGTTCAGGTTTTCATTTGTAAATTTTAACATTTCAAGCCTCAGTCAAATTAACAAGCGTTCATAGTTGGAGTCAAAAATTCAAAAACCGTACATACCGCGAAAACAAACATATTTCTTGGTCTGGTTTATGCAAGTATACGTCAACAACTATCATATGTTTTTACACCAACAACATGACTATATTCTTGCAGTTGGAGCGTAAATCGATGTCTTTCCATCAAGAATTAAGTAATGATACTTATCAGCGAAATCAATTTAACTCCAAATAAATCACACGTTACCCGATACTGGCTTATTTTCCCATGGAGACCTTGTATTTATCAATGAACAGGTTGCTAGTATGCACACGTTATTATTTGGTTAGGCCAGAATCATTGATGATTTCTTGTTAGCTCAGAATTTTACCAAAGCGATATTTGCAAATCCCCCTATTTTCTTGTTAAATTGCTATGCATGCAAATACTTTACATTGACAAAGAAAAAGGAAACTAAACACATTTGCTTTTGAGGCTTATCGAAAGTAGCTACAAGTCATTCGGTGTAGTAAAACCTTAACGAGAAAATTTTGTAAAAATTGTTTTGACCCAAATCAACCAGAAAACGTCAATGAAACTGGGAAGCAGTGTAATATCCTTCCTTCTACTTTTGAGTGAAGTAAACAAAATAATTAAGGTCTAGTTACTGTAGTTCAGAACCTAAATCCTGCCTCTGTTGGTTTTAAGTAGCGCCAGAGTTAATGCACATTGATATATTGCAGGAAAATCGATTTCCCGTTATCATGACATCTAAGGGACTGAAGATTCCGTAATAACAGCAAAATCGCTTTACCTATCTATACATCAATGTGCGCTGATTCTGGTGCTACTTATCCGATAGAGACAGGATTCAAACTAAGATAGGGGCAGTCAAAAACTGCTACAGATAACAGAAAGTGCCGTAGGAAGGTACTGAAGCTAAAAAAATCAGAGCTTCCCGGCACATTAATCCAGAACCATCTAAACTTTCTCACAGAGAAAAATGTGTACGCGTCTGTCAATTGTATGTGTGTGGCCAAATTGTGTCATTTGCTCTTTTCAATGAGTGTTTACAATGGAAGCAACAAGCTTCTTGAAGAAACTGTTTTTTTTTCGAATAAAAAACTTATAAAAACACAGTAAATAACAATCAAAAAGCTTAAATTTTATTCTTGGAAATCTTTAACCCCGCTCAGGTGTATTAAAAAAATACATGTTGGTATAATTTGGCCCACTCTGGCAAATTTGTTTCCCCCACCACCAAAGCTTACGCAAACGTTGTAGGTGCACAGGCACGTGTTTCAACAAGCTCATCTCACCCTAAACAAGAAAGTTGTTGCATGTCGGAAAATTTTTATTATTTCAAAACCAAACACATCCCCTCTCCAAAAAACGCAGGTAGTACAGTTCCAAACGGCACGAAAAATGCACGAAAACATCCGAAACTCCACCAGTAACTTTTATTGGTGTTCTGAAAAAGACCCATGGCATGATGTGTTCGAAGCTGGTGGAAGTACATGCAAAAAACGTAAAGTAGGTTGAGACATGCAAATTTGTTATTTTTATGATATTTTTGTGAATTCTAGCCAATAAGGTGTGCTTTGCCCAAACTGGACAAATTCCTTACGATAATATCTGGCAATCTGTTGCACAGAATCGATCAAAAAAAAGGAAAAACAAAATGATTTAAAACATGTGGCGGCAATACTTGTTTTGAGTTAAAACACCTTTAACAAAGTCACAGCAGGGGTCAACTAAATATTTCTGCGATATTTTAGTGAATTCTTGCCCATAAGGTGTGTTTGGCCCAAACTGGACATATTCCTTTACGATAATATCAGGCAATCTGCTGCACAGGATCGATCAAAAAAGGAAAAACAATGTCATTTCAAACGTGTAGTAGCTGCATCGATTGTTGTGAGCTATTGCACCTTTTACAAAGTAACAACAGGGTTTTTAATGACAGACTAATGTGCTATTGAATTCTCTCACAAGCGTAACTGGCTAAGTACTTGTTCGCATAACCACAACCCTTGCAGACAAACGTCTTTCACACAGTAGCAACGTTGAAGTGTGCTATACAACAAAAACGAAAGTGCATGCAACGCTTTACTTTCAGCAGTGAGTTTGGGCAGAAGATTCGAAAGTGTACACAGGAACTCCACACTTCCGGCACACGAACCTCGTCTTGTTTCGGCGCAATGGACCACAAATTTGGCAGCGGTTTCTTGCCGTCAGTGGTTCATGGACTTGCGCCGGTTAACGTTGATGTCAATTCACGAAATGTTGGCCTGCTGTTGATGTTGGACCGCATGGTG
>Ga0210059_1002492_pt1 | contig 28897 bp, 17 predicted proteins | sample Ectturendosymbi2_FD_188042 | JGI IMG/M metagenome (GOLD analysis project Ga0210059, IMG submission 188042) | Ecteinascidia turbinata endosymbiont from Florida, USA - Sample 2 (SPAdes) (version 2) | ecosystem: Host-associated > Tunicates > Ascidians > Unclassified | place: Key West, Florida...
GCCATATCACCAACAATGAGAGCGGCTGCGTCTCTCGGTGGATGGAGCATATCAGTAATTTTCTCCCCCACCCTCCAGTAAGTCTTGATCAGGATTTGGAAGCTTCTTCACACGCCACTGAGCCATCTCTGGAGTGCTCCACCGATCCAGTAACCGTGGATGAAGTAGAAAAGGCTGTGTAACTTCTGAAAAACAACCGAGCCCCGGGCATCTGCAAGATTACGTCTGAAATGCTTTAAAGCCGGTAGCAATAATATCATTCGGTGGCTGACGCAAATCATCAATGAGGCCTGGCACTCTGAAAATCTCCCCGAGGACTGGACACGCGGAATCGTATTGCCATTCTGGAAGAGAAAAGGTGACAAGCTGGTCTACAGCAATCACCGAGGTATAACCTTTCTCTCCATTCCCGACAAAGTCTTTACCCGTGTCCTACTCAGTCGCTCGCTCCCAGCAATTCGTTGCTACAGGCGGCCACAGCAATCCGGTTTCATGCCAAACCGCTCAACGATCGACCAGATATCTGCTCTTCGCCTCATCATTAAGAAGACTCGAGAGTTTCGTAAGGGCCGTCACTTGCATGCCCGTAACCAGCTTGAGACACCAGGAGGGGCGAAGAGTTTTCCGAGAGGGGCCCAAATTTTTTGAACTATGTCCAATAGTTTAAATTATGACCAACACATTTTTCCTGGACTTCGACCCTGGCTCGTTCGGCTGGAAGCGACCCCTTGCACCCGTTGGTTCGGCGTGGTCAAACGCGATCTTGACCAGCTCGGCCTCGATCCAGCCGCAATTGAACCCCTCGCGCAGGACCGTGATAAATGGCGGGCTCTCGTGAATCTGGTTGGCTCAACGCACGACGCGCCGTACACGAGACACGATGATGAATAGTAGGTTCACCTGAAGTAGGTTTCGTTGTGAAACGTTCTACAAGCGCATGCAGTGAATTAGCCAGGATCGTTTATTGGAGGGGATACGAACATTGGGGACTTGTTGTTCCTGATCAAAGGGCAAAATTATCAAAAATTTCGCAATTAATTTTTCATTGAAAAGACGTGAAGGGCGAAAAAATACGTTGCTTACTGCTTTCACCGAAACGCGTCGGCATTTAAGATAGTAGCGTAGCCAGCGCAAAAATTGGGGGGGCAAAATGTTTGATTTTAGGCGAACAACACTACTGTATTTTGTTTGGGATACCGCCTCTCAAAGCACAAAATGACTATATGTTCTAAAACTTTGGGGGGCATGGCCCTCTAGGCCTCCCCGTGGCTACGCCTTTGATTTAAGACAAACCAACCTCTTCTTTCCGTATTTTATTAAACTTTTGCCTTGAAAACAGAGGACAGCCGTGGCCCCCATGCCTTCGCTCTATGCATATGGCTGCACGGGAACTTGCGCGAACATACACAGCGTAAACTCGAAAGTTAGGAAAAGAAACAACAGTAGACAAAAAGTTTATAAACAAAAGTAACAAAATTAAACTAGCACCTCGGAATATGCAAAAGCTTTTTTCACAACAGTTAATTTTGTCATGCGCTTTCGACGTGACGCAACTCAACGTCACAATTTAGTGTGATGTAGGGCGTGGCGGCAGGCGGCGAAGATCTTCAGCAAGGAATTTACTTCATCAGCAGCGAGCCTTCGGCGGCAGAGCTTGGTCCTCACACGGCGCCAACTTTGTTCGCATTGATGTTGGTTATGACACAGCACGCACATATGATGTCCAACAGCTGCACAGCAAGCGCCGTGGCAGTTACGGCACCGACCGCAACGGAATACTCACTGACAACCCTCAGGAGTTCGGGGTAACATCCCTGAAACAAGTAAAACTGATACAACATTTGAATAAAACCTTCCTCCATTTGGTTACTACACAGTGAAGGTTTAACGGAATTATTGCTAGTCTTGATTGAAGGAGAAAGCCAATAGTCGCAGTCAAATAGCACTGGATTTCTCTTTGTCTCCACAAACAAGTTTTGCCTGTTCCACTAAAACCTTTAAACAGTGCCGTGGCAAGGCAGCCCCGTACCCCTCGGTCGGGGGGGGAGACCATTCGTAGGAGGCCCCACGATATATATTGTATTGGTAAGTTAGAGCCGTCTCTCTACCCTTGACGTTTAGTCTTCTGGTTTTTGCCCTCAATGTAGAGCCGGCAGATTAAGCATGTGATATCATGATTCGTTAATATCGAAAAAGAATTGCGGACGTGTGGACACCATAGCAGTTTTTGTAAAGTTGTGGTTACGTCAGAATAAGGCCAATTGTCATAAAGTGTTGACCTTCCCCACTTGAATTCGCTTTCTTCCCCCTTGTGCGTTGAAATTCTCGGGGAAATTTACGTCATAATGAATGTGCTGTGGAGTGTTGTGCAATCGCTTTGTAGTTGCGTACAGACAGAGAGAGAGAGACTAGGTTTCTAGTTCAACGTTAAAAACGTTTTCTTGAAATCTGCTTAAGACAGATTATGTATAGTTGAAACGAAGGAAGGCTGTTATGTCAGTGTATTATACATACGTCTGTGAAGACTGTGTTAAGACAGTCTAATTTAAAGTTTCGACCAGAAAACAGGGGATATTCTCGATAAGTTTGACGCTCGCTTGCTCGATCTTAAAAAGCCTCTTCAGATTTAATCTCACTTGCTATATGTCATGATGAAGATGGATGGCAGTGGCGTAGCCAGCCCAACATTTTTGGGGGGCGAAAATGTTTGACTTTAGGCGAATAGCACTATTTTGTTTAGAAACACGCCTCTCAAAGCACAAAATGACAATATTTTCTAAAAATTTTGGGGGAATGGCCCCTTTGGCCCCCCCTGGATACGCCTATACAGATGGTGTCAGATTCCAATAAATTCGCTCTTATTAGAAGTGAAAGCAGAGTGAGTGTTGGGAAGCAGTTAGTTCTGCCCACTGCTTCCTCCTATCAGCTTTTGGTGAAAGCACCAAGTTGATTACAGTGAGACTGGCTATTAAAATGACGAGGCTGCACGACCACCAGGTGCTCTGTGATTGTCGGGATGCAAATCACAAGCATTAATGAGACCGCCAGTTTCACATATTGTCGTATACCACGGGGGTGCAACCTTTATTACTGAAGGGCCAAACGCAGCTAAACAGATTAGACTGCGGGCCACGCCTTTGTTTCACACAGGCTGTCTTGTACTAGTGACCGCCATAAAAATCCACTTTTTGTATTGCATTTGGCCCGCGGGCTGCAGGTTGCACACCCCTGTCGTATAATATGGTTGGTGCAAGCAGTCCCATCGCCATCGGGGGAGGCTTTGGTGGGCTTAGCCCCTCCAAACAAAGCTCCAAGCCCCCCAAATTGAAATATGAAACACTATAAGTTAGTGGAATTTTTGTCAGATTTGAATGTCAAGCCATCCCCGCACGAATGTAAAGCCCCTCTGCACAAACGTAAAGCCCCCCTATTGACTGGCGACGGTTCTGTATGCAAGTGCGGCGACTACATCAAACAGGTAAATTACATCATAAATAATTTCCTATCACATCACAAGAAGAGATATTTGTTTCGCTTTATTGATGATAACAACTAACAAGCGATAAAGCTAGTTTTCACTTCTTTTGCATTGGCAGTTCATTAAAGTTATTTTCTCCTAAGTTGTACATTGTTAGTTTAGCTTGGTTAGATTTTGACACAGCGCTGCTAAAGGGGCTAATTTGCAACTGGCTCGAAAAAGCACGCCTCTGCCTAAATGCTTGCTGATATCAAAGGACCCGATCTGGATTTTCTGAGGGGGCCCCAACAGCCTTTCACATGGCTCTGCCTTCAAACATTGCAAAAATGGGACTTCCCCACAGAATGATGATTGCGGTGGTTTTCGAAGCTTTTTCATGGCTGGAAACAGCGGAAAATTTTGGTGGTGACAAAATGTTAAGCGCCAAACTCAGACTTTTGTCTTTGTCGGCATCTTAGAGCAGCGGTTACCAATTGGGGGTGCTCACACCCCCCGGGGGTGCGAGAAGGGACTTCTTGGGGTGCGAACTTCCCTGAATATACAAAAAACAATACATTGAATGGTACAAGGGGTGCAAAAATAATTTTTTCTTCCGGACGGGGTGTGGGCTTCAAAATGAATTGAGAACCGCTGGTTTAGAGCATCATCTGATCAGCAAGCGTATGTGCTGCTCCTCTGTTTCTGCGAGTGAAGTAAAAACAACAGGTAAAGTTGGTGAGCGACCACCCAAACTGAGCTTTTGTGAAACTTCTTAATTCCTTATTAAATTACAAGTGGCTCTTAAATCCAATAATGAACTGTCAGGTAGCATCAATTCCAATACTTCTTCGAACAGTTGTTACCAACCTTTTTCTCATTGGGGATTCCTGTATCACTTTTCGCCGCTGTCCTTCAGCCGCAAATTCGCTTAGTTAGAAAAAAACGCGTGAGAACTCTCGATAACTTGACGTGATAGGAAAATTCTTGTACCAGATTTAAAATCATCCAACTGGAACCATCCCAATACAGCAACTGTTTCTGACCCTACACCAAAGTGTTGGCCAATGTAATCATGTGGGAGGAGGCTGTAACTCGATGATCCCAAATTGTAAGCCGACATTTTTTAGGATTTTTAACATACTGTTGGCACAGTATAGACATAGCATGCTACATCGGTTGGGGAGAACCTTAATACAAGGACTCGGTTTATATTAAAAGTTCATCGTCAAGCTGAAGCTGTTATTCGAACAAAGTCATAAGTTGGCCTCGTTGGCTAATGCTGCGTTCTGGTGTAGGCTAATTCTACAAACAAGAGTTTTTTCTACTTTACCATCTGTGAGTCTTTTACCATTCATGGAATTTTGAGCTTCGGTTTCGGCCTTGAAATGTAAGAGTCTCGTGCGTCATGTCTCGAGACTTGCTTGTTTGAAGTTGACATTTTCAAGAAATATTTCATCAAAACTACAGGTTTGGAAAAACGCTCGTTTAAACACAACACCTCTAGTACCCAAACCTGTTCGCTGTAACGTTGGTGGCATGTTGCATAAAAGCAAAGAGTGAACTTGGTTACGCAGTCTTTTCCTCAAGAGAAAAATAACCAAAAAATATTTGCGAAGCACATAGGCATGGAAGCAGTTCCTAATTCTCACAGTTCTCATGTTTTAAGTTTGCGCCTTGATCTTAGAGGTTGAGGCCTCGGTCACAAGCTTCCTTAGGCATTTTGGGAAGAGGCCCCATTTGATGCAAATCTCGGTCTGGACCGCATGATAATTTTCTGCCACAAAAGTTCCAGCAGTGCATAAAGTGTTGATTTTCAACATCCGAGTCTCACACTGGCAGACCTACAAGTCATGCCCATACTTGCATAGCAGGGCCATTGAGCTAAAAGAGCAAAACGAAGAATGTGTTGCAAGCATGGCGGCTTTTCTCTTTGCTGCAAAATAGTAGGCCCATCTTAATCTTGGAGCTTCACAAGGATCTGTTTTGAAGAAACCTTGCAGTCAAGCACTGGTGTAGGCGGCAGGTGTGCAGGGGATGCGAGCGCACTTTTGATTCGGTGAAAATCCGCGGAAATCTGGGCAAAATCTCTGAAAACTTTCACAAAATCCCTGAAAATATGAGCAAACTCTCGTAAATACGAGCAAAAATGACGCCCGACATACTTTGATTGGAAAAAAATGGCGGCCAAAATGACAGGAGATTTTTTTGGAGGTCACTTTTTTTGGAGTTTTTCCTGGCAAGTTTGGGAGAATTCGGGCAAAAATCCTTCGCACCCCCAAAAATTTGCCTGCTCCTACACCCATGCAGTCAAGCATAAGCCAAGACGAAATGACAGGCAGGGTTTGCGTGCAGCTGGTTGAGAGGACATCCTGCTGCATCCTGTGCATATGCTTATGTGAATGCTCAATCAATAGGTTGTCGCTTAATTCGCTCAATTTGAAATGTTTGTGCTTTGTTAAGTAACTTGGATAAAAATTTGAAGGGTTTGTGCTTTTCGTTAGATAATAATTTGAAGTGTTTGTGTGTTGGTAATAGAATCTTTTTGTGGAAAGGAGGTACAAAGGAAAGCAACTTGTTGAAATTGCATTTTTTACGAGCAGGCAACAAATCACACACAGTTACCTCACTTCTAATCGCCTGGTTTAAGCGCAAATGCTCCAGTTTAAGTGAACAAAACGCTGAAAAAATTCAATTGATGCCATAACAATCTATACAACTATACAGTACATGCTACAAAGCAGGCGTTTTTCGTATGGAGTTTTGTTTGTATTGCAGGCTGATTGCACCTATTTTTTTCTGTAGCTAGCTACGCAGGCGTTAAATAAAATATATTGTGAATTATAATCATTTCCTTTGCAGTCTGCTGTAGCAAAACAAATTTTCTTTAATTTCGCCTAATATCTGCGGTACCAGTGGAGTGAAACCTGTAAGTAGTTCAGTGCGGCAATTCTTCACAAAAAAAACTGAGTGTCCTTGCAAGCATTCGCCATAGATTTTACTTCGGAAACAAGCGAAAGTAGCACAACCGTTAGAAACACACCATGAAACCAAAACAACGAACAAAAACGCGACAGTTGATAGCAAACGTGACCGAGTTACCGTTAGAGCGAAAGTGTGCCTCGATTCGACTGTCGCGGACTGGAGGCAAGATGTTCCATTCACATAAGCCTCCGAACCGGGCATTCGCTTGCAACAGGACGATGGCCAGGGTTGGGTGGTGGACGTGGCGAGGTCGAATGGGGTGTTTTTGTAGTCGGTACCGTTGTTAAACCCACAGCACTGAAACTTAAGCGTAAACAGTCGATTACAAGAAAGGCTATTGGGTTTAACCTTCAAGCAGGCAGCAGTTTAAATTCCAAAAAGTTACCGTGGTCTGCACGTAATCCCAAGCCACGGTAACAGCCTTGCTCTTTTCGTATGAAAGAATTGAAGACATTGCAGCCTTGCGGATGATGATCTCAACCGAAGAAGTGAATTTGAAGGCTAAAATCAGAGCAGTGACTTCGCTGATCAGGACGGAGACGAGAAAGTTGACAAACTAAATACAAAAAATAACAGCAGTCTGTTCATACTTTGCTTATCCTCGTTTTTGTGGCCCACCCGAAGCAAACACAAGGTAGGTTGTTTCATCACTTCAACATATTATTTGATGTCAAAATTACGACCGTTACAGTGATAAGCGTGACACGAGTCAAAGACTCGACTCGAGTCACGTTTTCTACCGAATGGCTCGACTCCATTCGAGTCACAATCAGTGACTCGAGTCAGAGTTAGGCATACCATGTTTTTGTAACGAGCCTTATCAGATGAATGTGATGCCTATCTTACTTGAAGTATGTAGTTATATCGGATTCCCACAGTTAAGACACCAACAAATACTAAAACAATGCATTTTACTAAAAAACGAAACAATGTTCAAAACCCATTCGCCCAATCATATTTTTCCGTAGACAATACTTTCTTCAATAAATCTTTGCTCGATTTTATTTTCTCGTAAAAATCACAGCAGCAAAAGTCAGTATTAATTTTACAGATGATAAGGGGTTTCTGACATTCTGCTTCTAATGTCAGACCACATGTTATGCATGATAGAAAAACATCTTTCAACAGGTGCTGATGTACCAGGTGTAGCACTATATACTGGATGACTGATGCCTAACCGGGACGTTTTGGTAGACTGACCGGGATGCCGGGACAAAGCCTTCAAACCGGGATTGTCCCGGCCTAAACTGGACGTATGGTATGCCTAGTCAGAGTCATTTTTACAAAATCTCCAAACATCTGATTGACAAAACCAGTTCATTTGCACACAAAGAAATGAGCTTTTTTGATTCAGTGATGATCAATATTGGAGCAAATTTTCTGTTTTGACTATCTAGTCGTGCTGTGCCACATTTTAAGTATAAAGTGTTCCACCTACCACGGAGGTAGAGCTGAGACGTTGCTTTTCACGGAGGGGCCAGCAGTGCACAGTTCTTTAACAACATTATCGTGGTTTAATGTAGTATTTGCATACTGTAATCATGGCAGTTGGCCTCATACTTTTACTGTGGGTCTTTTCCCGAGACGAAGGGATTTATGTTTTTCAAATCCAATCCAACGATTATATTTCAAAATCTAATGCAAACCCGAAAACCAAGTCTTGTTTAAATCCAAATTCCTATGACTGTTACTAGGCTAGGCCCATACGTAATCTATCTCAAAGATTCAAAGTTAAATAAATAGTTCGGAAACTAATTTTAGTTAATTTATGCTCTATCTTTTGGCTCACAACATCATAACAATTGACACTGCAGAAACTTCAAAATAATCACTGTTAGCAGCAATGAGAAGCTAAGTAAAGTTCAGCAATAGCGTGTAAGTATCAAACCAGAAGACTAATAGGCATATACTATACAACAGAAACGACTCATTAGAAGTGGGCTACACATATAAACAATTGTGAACTGTGTTAAATGCTATGAGATATAGGTATTACGGTATGTATAACAATGATGAGTCAAGAAAAGGGACTATGTCAAGTCAGATTAATTCTGTAACTTTGATGACATGATACATAAAAGAGCAGATTTGGTTCGGTGGTCATAGACAAGGCTCAACATTTAGGCCTAAGCAAACACACTATGCAATCGCGACGGATTTGAGGAACTCAGCCGAACCAAACTATTAAATAAAGTAAGCTAATCTGCAGGTATTGAAGACCTTGTTCAAACGATACTAGATGTATCAAATCGTGCGCAAAAAGCAAACGGTTGATCCTTGCAACTTACGACAGTGACCCACATCGTCATCGACTTGGCCCTGATTGTCTATCCAATTCATAAAGACTATGAAGAGGGTTTGTGACAACTTACTCTTGTCCGGAGTCCAACACCTACGATGAACAGTGGTGATTTAACTCTGCCGACGCGGACACAAACTTCTGAGCAGGAATACAGTGACTTGGCGGCCATTAACAGGCGGCCGTCAACATCGTACTCCGGCAACACTCCCCGAAACTTTACACGTGGGACCCATTCAAATACTTTCTCAGGTCAACAAGACAAGAGTAGACGTCTTTGACATATTCCCAGGATTTCTCGAAAATTTGGTGGAGAGTGAAAATTGGCCTACAGTGCTATGGGCGGGACGAAAACTGCACTGGATAGCTTTCAGCTTTGTTTAATTATGTCCTGGCATCTTTTTTCAAGGCATAAGGCACACACTTTTCCAGGGAGGCTAAGGAGAGAGATGACCCGGTAGTTAGTGCATTCTCTCCGATCTCCCCTCTTGTGTATGGGATGATCACCACAGTTTGCCTACCTTCCGGGGCTCTTCAAGAACGCCAGGCCACTTAGCACACTCGAGTCAGCCAAAGAACTTTCCTGTTCAAGTCTTTAAACATTTCAGGTCGGATTGCATTATGACCTCCAGCCTCCCGTCTTTTGACCGCTAGCAAGACATGGATCGCAGTAATGGTATTTCTTTCACGAAATGCACTTCCTGTGCATCCGATGGTGTGCGAGTTACTCTTCTCAAAAGATCTTTGAAATTCTCTCTCAATCTGCCATGGATGTCCCCTTCATTGCTGAGTAAGCACCATCTCGGTTTTTAATGGATCTAGCAATATTAGATATTTTGGCGCGTAGACTTTTGGTGTTTTGTTAGAATGCCACTGTAGTGGCTTGCCAGTCGAGGAGCGGATGAAGCTACAGAGGTTTTGAACAGCGGATACTCTTCTTCTGCGTCCGCTGGACATTCGGGAAGATCTCGGAATTCGGTAGATACGCAAAGGTCTTACTTCCATCCTTGTCGACCAGGACCTCCCACTTTTCTCACCGTAGGACTTCCATGTCCCACACGTTCGCGTTGGCCCTGTTGTTTTTTCCAGACGTAAGTTGCAGACCAGGTGGTGATCAGTCGATGAGGAAACAAAATAAGAAAAGTGGATGTGAAAATGATAAAACCGTCAAAGAAAAATCTAGAAACAATCAACTCACCAGGGTCAGCAACATCTTGCTTTCTTTTATCGCTCCAATACAACCGACAAAAGCTATAATAGTGACGACAGCTCCAGCTGCAATAATAATATACGCCGCATTCTGAAACTCAATTCCAGCAGAGAGAACTCCCACAAGGGATTTGTAGTAGATAGAAACCCAAACACCGACTGCAATGAGAGCTAATCCTCCAAGCTGCGAAACAGAAATGGTACATCGCACATGGGAGCAAATTTGAGCATCTAAGACGTGCTAGGGATTCAATAAACAAGCGACTGATATGAGTTTTAGATCAAACGCAACAATTTTACTTCAAGTAAATTCAAAAATACTTTTAAGAAGAACGTTGCTTCTTCAATATAGTCAATGCCTGAAACTGCAAAGAATAGAAAAAGTTTTTTTGTAAGCAGAAATGATTGAAAAAATGATAAAATTTTAATGTTCAAAGCCGCTTTCTCTAAGGTTGTATTTTTGTTTCAAGCAATGAACCAATGGTTGAAAAGCTGCAAGACTTCATAATCTATGTGAAAGGCGTTTCAGTGTATGAATGCTTGGCATGCGCAAAGCGATTTTCACTACTCTTTGTTGTGGTCAAAACATAGGAAATGATGAAGATTTTCACGTATTTAGAGTAAAGTTTAATGGTGCAGCCTAATTCTAAGTCAGTCTATTTTAGCACGAGCTAATAAAAATCACAATTTTTCCGCCCAAACTGCTTGAGCTGCATACAGTTCGTGTTTCGTAAATGTGCGAGAAAAACTGATTCTTGGCAACAAACTCCAGATACCTGACAACATCCGGAAATTAATGTTTGTTACATCCAGCTTTTCACAAAAAATATGAAGCATTTCAGAATGAAAATGGTAACGTACAAAAAATATTATGCTAGAATTTGGAAACAAATAAGCCTATGTTTGTTTGATTTATTAAAACAAAAATGAGTTCCAAAAATTTCAAGGATTGAGTTATACCCTCTCCAGCCACGAACGAAAATTTGTGTCCATGGCAAGATGTTTTCCTCTATTTTTGTTTGACATTTTTAACCGTTTTCTGTGACGTGGCCTAAATACTGTGCAGCTGGATCTGCAACCCAGCTTTAGGTTGCAGTAATATGTCTTGTGTTGGGTTTTGGTATCCAGTACAGCTTATCGCTGCAGTTTTGTTGACCAACCAAACCGTTCGCATATCAGTGCATTGATCGGATTGGATCGAAGGCGAGATCCAACCTCCACTGTTTTTTGAGATCGGTTTTTGCCTGAATTCATTTGCCATGGTTGGGTCACGAAATGGATATTTGCAGTGTTTATGCATTTTCCTCCGTTGGTCACAGGCAAGACCAAGTCAAAACCGAGCTTGGTTTCTCCTGACCCACCTTTTTCAGTATTTGTTTGTAGGTTGAATCTATCACTGCCGAAGGACGTCGCAAGAGTAAGTTCTTATAAAAATCGACGCTGCGAAGAAGCACGTTGACAGACTTACCAAAAAAACAGTGTTGAATCCGATCATCAAAATCTTACAGGTTTTAGGAGAATCTTCATCCATTGCAGCTCTTTATCAGACTTCTGGATGATGTAGCTCAAACACTTTGCGTAAACTTCAGTGGTGTTGCGACGCGACTGAGCCCAGAGATAAAAACACCCTCACGGAGGACAGTGAAACAGCGTCTTGTCTCAGCGGAACCGAAATAAAAGCAAGACTTTATAATCTTCTATACCAGCTTAGGGGACCTATGTCGAGCAGCTAGCAAGTGGTACGCTGGAAAAAAAACAGATTGAAGCCCTTTGTGATGATCTTTCACGGTGTCATCATCAGATGTTGGGTGGGTCAGTTGAGCTCTCGAGCGTTGCGAACATTCGCAAACACTGGGCGGGTAAACGGCAAGGTGCAGATCAGTGATTGAGTCTCGAGACTTGGTCTCGGTCTCGAGACGTGTCTCGAGACCGTTTTTTGGAGTCTCGGTCTCGAAGGATTTTGGTCTCGGTCTCGAGATCTTCGTTTTGAGACTTTGCATAGGTTATTTTTTATGAAGTTTTGCAAGAAGGAGTTCCTTAAAAAACGGTTTAAAAAAATTATTGTTCAAAATTTAGCCGTTCAAAGAGGTCAGTGGCTAAGCTTTCTTTGTTATTATGTTATTTGCGAGATGGAGAAAACAATTTGCCCTCTAGGCCTACCCCGTTTAAAATTTAAACTGAATTCAATAAAAAATGTGCATGTGCCAATTAAACCGCAGCGCATAATCTCTGCAACGAGACGATGGGAGTGCTTTGCTAAGGACTATCTTTGAACTGTTTTTTCCAAGAGTTTTGTTATGAAACCCATAGGCTTATTCAAAAGAGGTGGAAGAGTGCCAAAAAGTTTCTTTTTTGAGAACCCAAATAAAAGGATGTCATTTTTTCGAAGTGCTTTTCAAAGCACTCTGTTAAAACACGCTGGTTAATTTTTTTTTGTTCTGCGTAATGCAGACTTTTTTACGTTCAAAAATGCCTCGGAACGCTCTTGAGGAAAAGTTTTGCTCATAAGAATTTTTAAACAGAGAGCAAATAATGCGTCATGGCTGATCAGTTACTTTGACGAACTGCTATAGGCTTTTCGGCCTTTCTGCGTTTTCTAACCGACATGCGGTGTTGCGAAAACTCTTAGTGTGTCAGCAAAAACGGAAATTTGGAACAGTTGTGAATATCAGTATAACGTAAAAACATGGAAATTATGAAAAACTTGAAAATACAAACACTTGAAACAAAAAAATAGCAAATCTAGGAATTCTGCGTTTGGCCATAAAATCTGGGGGAGGGTGCTTCACCATTTCACTGCTAGACAACTGCACCGGTAATCTCGAACTTCTACAGCATGCTGTATCCCAACAATGCCTGTCGAAAAAATTTAATACTTTCTTTCTATCAGAGATAGAAAAAATCTTAAATACGGAAGCAATGGTTACCTGCAAAGATCTGCCGCGGTTGTAAAAAAACTGACAAACTATAGCAGCACCTTGCTCCAAGCAAGACAAAAAACAACCCGAAGTTGCTTCAGGGCTTTATTAGCCCAGGTGCACTTTGTTTTTGCCATGGAAAACACATCGAATCCACTGTGCCAACTTATTCAAAAGTAATGACAAAACATAAAACTTTCCAGCTAAACCACAGCCTAGCATGTGCCAACTATGCTATTTATTTAGCCATATATAGATACATGCATATGTAAAGAAGGCAGAAAAAATAGGAAAAGTAATGACGAGAAGGGTGGCAAACAATCAGAGAAAGCAAGATCCATAATCGAGAAGTAAAAACAAGACCCCTTTCAGTTTGTGAAAATTTGATTGTGATGTACAAGAGGCTTTATTATTCCTTATTGTTATAATAAGCATGACACATTATTTTCTCTCATTTAATATTGTTGCAAGCAAATGTGAGGAGTGGAAAAAGGAGGCATTTTTATGGTCGGCCCCGGGCAACAGTTAACATCGCTACGTCACTGCAGTAGAGCATGCGGTGGGGTATTGCCTCGCTGGTTGAAAGTTTAAACTTAATTTGTGCCAAAAAGTCTATTACTCTAATTGGCTTAAATATGTTTGTTTTTTCTTTGCGTCAACAGCAGAATCACGAGCAAAATTTTTAAAACTTGTTTTGGACAGAGTGAGCAAGTATGGATGGATGAAACAGTAGTTACAGTTTTGCTTTTTGAAATTCGAAGTAGTGCTTTCATTTTTTTAAATCTCTAAATTTTTCACCTCTTAATTCTAAATCTTTGGAGAACTCTTAATCAATTACTTGTGTGAGGAGAAAAGTGACTTGGAAAGGTGTAGGCAACGTTACAAAAAATGGCAAAGCTTTGTTCGCCAAAATACACGAAATATGTGACGAAGAAATTTCAGTGTCAGTGCAGATGTCCAACGTTAATATAAAAAGAATGTAGTGAAACAGGTATGTGGTAGGTAGTAAAAAACTTTAAAAGTTTGTTGCTTCATTGGCAAATGATATAAACGACGAAACACCTTGGCAAAAATTTGAATGATGGAAAGCAAGCTTTCCTGTGGAGTTACCACTTTACTGTGCTGTTTTGACCAGTGCTGCTGGGGCTGTATACACTGGCCTACATCGACTGTGCTTGTATTAAAATAAAAAGTAATGATTTGCCTCTTCTCCACTTTCTCAAATAACATAGGCCTACTTCAATACTAGATAGGAGACCAGAACATGGGAGCTTCATCAGGGCATCACCTCCTGTCCTTACAAAGAAGGGTTGGTATGGTTTTGTAACGAACAAACGAACAAAGTAACGAACAAAACAATTGCAAATGTGTCTGAGTCAAAACAAATTTATTGAAGCATGGCAACGGCAAACACCTCCACCTCAAGTGTTCACCGACATTTTTCGAGTGAAAAATCGTAGACCATCTAAACGCTGCCAACATTTGCAATTCCCATGTATTTCTTCAAAGAATTTGTAAATAGTGTCACAGGTTTGAGGTTGTAAATTCCTAAGAGGAAAGTGAAAATGAACGTTTGCAGTATTTGGCCGTTTGCACAATTTTCGGATAATTTTTATTATCTTGGTATTTGGCAATGTGCCAGATATTTTGTTGTAGCGTTATTCAAGGAGTTAGCTTTAATTATCGTCAGAGAAATGTGAGGTCTCGAGTCTCGGTCTCGAACTTCCAGGTCTTGGTCTCGGCTTTAATGACAAAGTCTCGGTCTTGGTCTCGTCTCGAAATTTGAGCCAGGTCTCGGTCTCGGAGGTTACGGTCTTGACTACATCACTTGTGCAGATAATACGATATTTGTGAACTGGTTGTTGTTTGCACCAAATTGAGATGGTAAAGAGCATGCAAACGCGTAAGTACAAAGATTGCTGCATAATTACAGATTGTTGACAGTAAGCAAACCATTAACGCTTGACGTTATTTAATTCTTTTCCTTTGGCTTAAAGGTCAGTGGTTGTGAAAAACTAAACAATTTGCTCCAAACAATTTGGTTACACTGAAAATGTTGGTTTAGAGAGAAAGTTTTCCTGAAAGCAAAAATCGGCACGAAGATGGCAACATGGCATTGTTCTATTCTTGACACGTGCAGTCAAACTTTCACAGTTTTAGAGAGGTCGATGACACTGCGTTTTGAATTTTGAAACTTCTCAAACCCGTAAACGTTTACACCCAATAGGACTTCGAAGAGCGAATGACTTAGGTATAAAATGGGTATAGGTACAGTACATATACTTTGGGGTTGGGCACAGTGTGACGCAGCTGTAGGGAATCAAATTAAACATCGATCTGTTTTCTGCTACATTTCCTAACGAATTGAACTGAGAAGCAAGGTTTTATAATCCCAGCGTTTTGTTATTGTTGGTTTACTGGGCTGTTTTCATGCTTGGGAAGGCAAGGCCAGAAGTAGTCAATGACGATGGAATCATGTGCTCAAGCCTGTCTTGTTCATTCATCTTCCCATTTTCAGGTGAAATGTCAGAGCACACCACACAATATTTAAAAAAATTTTTGTTTCACTACGTGGGCTAGACCAACATGCGAGTAAAGAACCTGCGACTAGGCACTGTCACAGTGTCACTGCAGCTTGTCCGTGACCTATAATTAAAAGAGAGCATCAGCCGCTAGCTCCTAGTCTGTTATTTGACTTTGTGTCTTTTCCAGTGGTTCTCAAAGTGGGCGAAATCGCCCCCTCAGGCATAGGCGTAGCCAGGAGGGGCCAAAGGGGCCATGGCCACCCCCAAAATTTTTAGAAAATATAGTCATTTTGTGTTTTGAGAGGCGTTTTTCAAACAAAATAGTGTTATTCGCTTAGAATCAAATATTTTGGCCTCCCCAGAAATTTTGGCTCCCCCGCATTTTTGGACTGGCTACGCCACTGCCCTCAGGGGGATTTTAAGGGGCAGGGGTGGCGAACAAAACAAAGGAGTGAAAACGCTCAACCAATGGATCATTGAGTTAACTTCGACTGCGGCTTTAATGCTCTCAAAGCAAAGAAACCGTTTGTTGATACATTAGCAAGGTGATCTACGACTGTACCTCACTAAAATGTCTCCCATTATTTCGAAGCTTTGTGAAGGCCGCCAAGTACATCCATCACACTAAACTGGGGACCATGGTATGTATCGATTTCTTTAAATAAAATTATTTATAAATTCTACTTTGTGTTGGCTTTATCAGCCTTGGGGTGCGACAACGATGTGTCGCGAGTGAAAAGGGGGTGATGGAACAAAAAAGTTTGAGAAACGCTGTTGGTCGCTCTGTGTATATGCGTTATTCACATCGCATAACCAGCAGTACTCCAGCTCTATAACCGACCGAGCAACTTGTGATGTTCTATTTTTGTAAACGAAAGCCACCAGAAAATATTTTTAAACAGCTAACGTTCATTTTAAATGAAAAGTGCGTGAGTGTTAAGCAAGTATAGCACGAAACGTAGCAGGCCTACGACTCCTGCTTCGTTTACTAGGAGTTGTGTTCAACTTTGTTTGCTAGTCAAGCTTGGTGTCAGCATAAGTGCTACGTAGTGCTTTATCAATACAACACAATTAAAGAAGATTAAAGGAGCTAGTTTTGTAAATTCTCAACATCGCATCTCTTTAAACCACATATTGGACCTAATCTGTTTTCAAAGTCATTTTTACCAAAACTAAAATATCACCATCTGAAAAATGAAAACCTAACACTACACCTTGTCGTGAAACAGATTTAGGCAAAAAAATTCATGTTGCGGACTGGTTAGCCAGTTAAGCAAAAAAGAAAACTGGAAACTGCCATACTTATAAGTTCATGAATAAAAGTTGTGGGGCGCCATTGGTGCGGTCTTCGGGATGAGGTAGAGAAACAGTTTGGGAATGCTTTTTACCACTCTCTTTAACACAAAACATGGTGGTCAAAAATTTTGGTTAAACATTTCCAAGTGAACGTTCTCCTTTTCCGAGTTGAATGTACCACACAAGCAAAGTAAAATTTTAAAAACATCTTGTTTAGACCTTCTTGCAACATGTAAGGGTAGTAACAAGTAGGCTAGACGCTTCTAGATTACCCACTCTTTACTAGGCTTTAGCCTAAGCACTGTCACATGATATTTTCATTTACTTATCAATGCAGAAAAACTTGTGCAGAGGACACTTAAACATACCTATATCGTGTACTGATTCTCCAAAACATGGCCATCACCCCTTACTGTATCATACAACACTTTCGACCTAATATCCAGCCACGAGCTATTCAACCTTTCCTACGCTGTAGCTTTGTAACTGGATTTGCAGTAGTCACTTTCATTGATATTGCATTAAAGCAATTGTGAATCACAATAACAAAGAGAGCACTCAGGAAAGGCATATTTGTTGCGCCCCTGATTGTTGGCCTACGAGTAATTAAAAATTTGAAGAAAAAAATGATTTAAACCCAAACTTACGCTTGGTTTAACGTTGCAGAGTAGCATAACGCAGTAGAGAACTTGACGAGCGAAATCATCGTTTACGTAGTGATTCAGTTAAGTCAGGTTTCAAATTACCACAGCACCATTGCAATAGTTGAAAACGATTGGTGTAGCCAAGCGAACTCGCTACACCATCACAACAGGCTAAGTTAGTGCAAACCACTTCATAACGCCACCAAACCACCAACACCTGTTGTTTGGAGCTAATATGCATCAATTTACTGTTCTTGCAACTTGCTTCAAAGTCCAATATTGGAGGTGAAGGCAGGTATTAGACTATTATTTTGTGCAAATATATTGTAAGGACGACTGAATTAGTAAATACGTTCATTTGCCCAGTGTTTGTACTTACGGGCTGTAGTACGATTATAGTCCGTTTTCTTCGCAGTGCATTCATACACATACCCTGTGTCAGAGCTTCTGAGCGAAGTTTTACCAGGAGCCGGGGGCACGTACGAAGACCGATACGGGCCCCCTGGCTTATGCAGCTCTCGTCGAAACTTGTATAGGCTATAGCTTGTTTGTATAGTAATCAGAATATGGGTAAAGCAGCTACCATGCTCAGATTTATAAATAGATAGATTGTTATATTGGCAACTGGCTTCCCCTTGTAAATTGGACTTGATTACAGAAAAACACCGTTGACGTTAATTTTATAGCAATATGCAGAAGGCTAGTCTTGCGTGCAAACCTCGGAAGAAGGCGACTAATGCCCAACCACAAAGAGTCTTGTTCTGCTCTCATAAACACACAAGAATTATTAAGATGCTTCTTGAAGCACTGGTAATGGAGGGTATCAGGTTTGATTACCAACCGACATACTTTCTCTCGAGTGACGGTCTAGTCTGGACTTCTTTGACACACCTTGGTCTTGAAGTTTAGACAAATTTTAGATTTGCGAGGTCGAGGTTTCAACTAAGCGATATACCCTTGATCAAACAAAATATTAATGCTACCATTTCTCTTTTCGCGGATGACACTACTTTATATTATTGTGCCAAATGTCTTATTCACCTGCACAGGTTACTTTCACAAGATCTTTCCATGTTATGCAACTGATCAAAGGTTTGGTTTGGAATATTACCTTCAATCCTTCTAAAACTGCCGTTATGACAATATCTAACCAGAGGAATATCTATCCTCTTTTATTTTTCAATAATACTCACCTTTCAGAAACCGATACACACAAACATTTGGGTTTCATCTTCCATCACAGTCTCTCTTGGCATACTCACATTCTCCAACTTCATCAGAGAGTGATGACCAAAATAAATCGTCTTCGCTCGTTTTCTAATTCATTACCTCGCCACTCTCTCCTTACTATCTACAAAACAAACATATTACAGATTTTTGATTATGGAAGCATTACCTATGACAACTGATCTGATAGCGACAAATATCTGCTAGATCAAGCGCAACTCTTTGCGGCTGAACTCATATTAGGCTGTTTAAAAACTACATCCTATTCAGATGTTCTACTTGATCTGAACCTCAAACCATCGTAGAGAAATATCCATTCTCCGCTATTTTTCTAAAATAATTTTTCGTTTGGTACCTTGCCCTTTCCCTATGAATCTCTTTAGATCGTTCAGTAAATTTGTTCCCTACGCTTTGCGCCATAATCTAGACGTTCAGATTCCGCTGTTTAAAAAATCTCTGGCATTTAACTTTTTTCTCCGTAAGGCCTGGAGCTTATGGAATTCTCTCCCATTAGAAATTAAATTTTCTCCAAGCCACCCTAATTTCATGAATCGTTCAAAATCCTATTAGCATGTTGCACAACATAGTATCCTCCACCTTTTGGGAGTTAACCCTAGTTTGACATCCGTTCGTTGTACGCTTCGCCTCGCACACAGTCCATGAAATATCAATAAAAAAAACTTGTCGTACTTGCGTTTGCGGTGATATCGAAACTGAGATTCACCTTTTCTTTTACTGTAAATTTCATGATGTCACACGAGCGATCCTTTGCAATAGGGTCTGTCATATGTAACCGACAACAAATCACCTGAGCTCTTTGATTGTCTGAGCAACGTTCAGTGGCTGCGTATATTCTTATTTGGCCTGCCTGATGATGATCCATCACATATATCTCGGTGGTTGTGTTTTGCGCTGTAGATTATTTTCTTAAGTCTTGTAATAAATTTTGACAACATCTGCGTGACCTTGTGCATCGTTTATGGGAGATTCATGCTTTTCTGTTGTATTTTTGTGTTTTTTATTCGTGCCGATCTGTTGCAACTATATCTATATGCTGTGCCTGAGCGTCGATCTCCGTTTCGGGTTCTGTATTTAATACTGTTGATGAGTTTCTAAAATGCTGAAATAAATTCTAGCAATACAGTGTATTCGTTTTTGCATTTCCGTTTGGTTTTTAGAGTTTTTCTTGCGTTGTTGTATTTTGAAAGCTCGACATGACACGACAAGATTGCACATGTCAGGCTGCCGCCTGCAGCAATAACTGTCGTTAAATAAACTAATATACACAAACAGAAGGCTTTGACTGCTGCGTCAAAGGAGCACAGCAGTCCACTGGTTCAGTCTACTAGTTTTTAAAACACGGCATTGGTCTTCAATTTTTCGCTTCTTGGATAATTACGAAGGAAGGATTTTTGGCGAACTTCGCCGTATAATAGAAACTAGTGAAAAAAAACTTTTGTTGTCTATACTAGGATCAAAAAACACATGGCACATGAATTAAATATGACGGTAAAACGACGTCCACACAGCGCGTTGTAGCTTTCATTACTGGAATTGTATTCAATAAAAACAGCAAAAACACGTTTAAAGTGGATGAAAGATGCAAAGTCTGGTATATACCCTCTGTATTTCCGTGTAGCTTGAGTATGTGCCTCATGCTCTCTGCAGAAAGAATTAAAATATATGGCGGATCTTAGTGTGTCCACCCCTGTCTAAGCGCAGGTTGTACATCTTGCAAAAACCCTTCCGAAAAAACTTACAACTAGCGCATACGTTTCATGCAAGGCAAGTAAAGTGCGTACTTTGTGATAGTGTTTCCAACTCGGGGCAAAATTTTTAAACCCGGGTTTGGGGTAGCCGGGAAAACCCGGGTTTTTCGGGTTTTGAAATGAATGCGATTTTGAGCGATAAAAAGTCAATATCATGGTGAAATTACTACTGTTGGTCCCTGCGCAATTTTTTATTAGCGAATTATTAATTAAGTTATCCACAACTTTTCAATAATGTTTACAATCCTGACGCATGACAATCAGCACACTTTCATCATTCAGTGTATTTCTGAGTTTTGCGGCAAATAACCCCGTGGCTGAAAAATCTCTTTCTGGTTCCACTGATTTGGGCTTGATTGTAATTAAGGCATGGAAAAGTTTTTCAAGGTTATTTGACCTCTTCTTTGTGGCCTCAAAAAGACTCCTTTTCTTTTTCACAATTTGTGATCGGATCTCTTCCTGTGCCTGAATAGTTTTGTGGTCTTCACCCTCATAGATTACACGGATTCTGTGCTTTGATTTCAAATGGTTGATCAAACTTTTGATGCTTGAACCACCTCCTTTTGTATAACGCAGCACAAATTGCACTTTGGTGTTGGTTGAGCCTTGTTGTATAAGAAATGGTTCTAAGCTTCTGAGTTTCTTTGATTAATAACGTCTTCAAACTGAATTTGTATGATTAAAAATATACTTAAAGTCGTTTCTGAAGGAAAGCCAAATATTTCGTAGAAACTCATTGCAAACTGAAAAGGAATGAATCGATTTTGCAAAGAATCACAGCTTTTATATGAACTAACACAAAACAGCTTATAAATGAACTAACTAGTAGCTACGAAACTACGGCATAACTTTGAAGAACTACCTCACGTGGTAGTTATTTAGTGAGGTTAGCGAAAAACTGAAGTTCGCGTAAACACCTATTATGAACAACATGACGTCACAATCCGTCTAAATAGGTCAACTGAACGCAAATATAAACGGACCAACCCCGAACTTACGATGGGCAACGAGCAAAACCCGCACCTCGTGCCTCGTGATAATAGTTTAAAGTTCAAACGTGCTAACTTGGCCGTTACACGCGTCAGTCTGCAACTTCAGTGTTATCAGAATTACTAATATTTGAATGCAACAGCAATTCCAGGTTTTTAAAATACCCGGGTTTGGTAGTTGAAAAAAAACGGGTTGGGGTTAGAAGAAAGTAGCCGAAAAACCCGGGTTTCGGGTTCGGGAAAACCCGGGTTGGAAACACTACTTTGTGAAAGCTGAAAAATACTTCACAACGTTGCGACATTGTACATTCGAGGAATTCGCAGGCTTTCGTCTCTCGTGACTACATCATAGTTAAAACAGGATTCAAAACAAAGTGTATTTTGTGGAAACGTGAGGTTGTTCCAAGAAGCCACCATGCAAAACTATTCGCTTTCCACGTATACGTTTCAATAACCTTTATGAAAACATGGAACTAGTGACGTAGTGAGAAAAAAGGAAGTTCTTTCGATAAAAATCTTCATGCACATGTACGTCTTCGGACAAAAAGGTAATAGTATTCCGTCCCCCCATATTCTTCCGAACGCACAAGTTTGGGGAGAGCTTTGCCCAGCGTTTGGCACTACATCACTGCATAATACTAAACTTATGTACTTGTCTTCGTCGTTTGAGCGAGTTCTTATTCACTGCTAGGCCGCACTAAATATCGGGGCAGATGTTGAGCAGCTATTCGATTGTTTCATCATCCAGGACCGTCAGGCCGTGCAGTCCATGGGAAGGTCGATGGATTGGACAGTGGAGGATGACATGACCAACGGTCTGTTCGTCTGCGCTAAACGTAGATGTGAATGCTAGCTTCGAAAGTTATTTATAATGAATCAGCCTAGCTTTGTCTCAGAGCGAGTCCGGCAACTACTGGTCGCATGGTGGTTTCATATTCACCTAGATTTTGTTTGCCAATCATTGGAAAGGTCTCCAACCTGATAAGGCCTGCAAGCATCGAAATATTTAGGCAGACATCTACTTTGAATGCGATCATCAAAATCTTGTAGGTTTTAAAAGAATCTTCATCCATTGCAGCAGTTTACCAAACTTCTTGGCTTAACTCTTTTGCATTCTTACGTCAATAAAATAAAAATCCATTTGCACAGTGTTGCGAGCAGATAAAACATCTACAGTGTACATTGGCAGCTGATGATAAAGCGTTTAAACGTTCCACATGACAACAGAGCATCCCCTACAGTCGACCAATTCAGGAAGGACATCGCTGAAATCCTAAGAATATCAAGCCTTAGCTTTAATTTGAAACCGCAACTCTCGTAAGGAGCAAAATGAAATGGCAAATGAAAACACAATATTGTGTAGACACTTCACTTGAAAAAAATACATGATGCTGCTCGATGCAAAATAACATTTCCATTATTTTTCCAAAAATGTGGAAGACTGCCTTTTAGGGTTTTCCTGCAACTAGACCCGAGATTAAAATCCCACCAGAATACTTAAACCGACACATCCCCCAACTCTTTTGGAGTAGAGTTCGCTCTTGGCGTTGCCTCATCCATAGCACGGATTACATAGCATGAGCAAAGCAGTAAAATCAGGTGCAAGAAAATGAGTGCGATGCTGGAGGCGCCGAGAGCTGTACCGTTCCTTACAACCGCTGCTTCGATGTGAGGTCGACAACCCTGCAGTAAACAAACACGTTTCATCTCCACCGCAATATTCATATACACAGAAAGTACCAAGGAGCTCACGTAGTTGTAGAAAGTGGGTTGAAGAGGAGCGCTGAAACGTCACATTTTTTCGAAAATATGCATCTTGGCTTGTTTTTGGTTACAAACAACACAGTTTCGGTTTATACACAGGTACACAAGCAGTTGATCGCTTTGCGTTTGCGAGGACATTCCAATTTCGACAAAAATACGTTGGAAATTATGGATTTGGGACTTGTTTGAATTCATACCCTCAACACTGACAAAAGTTTCTGTGCTTCACAGTTAAGTGGTACTTAGGCCAACGTAACGCATATATAAGATGGGACTGCTGTTTATGCTAGAGCAAGGGTTCCCAACCTTTCTCTTACCATGTACCCCTTCAGCATTGCGACAGATGAGCATGTACCCCTTCATCATTTCAACAGATGAGTGTGTACCTCTTCAGCATTCGACAGATGTACATGTACCCCTAAAATTTCCTACGATAATGCATTTTATCATAATTATTCATAGATATATTTAACAATAAGCGTAGAATGATTTTTGAAAAGAATATTCACCGATATATGTGTAAATATTTGGATAGGCTATATATTATATGCAAATATATTTTGCTCTTCTATTGACAACATTAAATGTACCCCTTCGGATAGGCAAATGTACCCCTGGGGGTACATGTACCCCAGGTTGGGAAACCCTGTGCTACAGCAACATCATCGATCAGCGGTCACTCGTCAATTTCCTATCATTTGCATTGTACAGCCATGGAATGCAAATCGATGTGATTATTAAAATAGGTTACCTAAAAAAAATTATCATTTTCGCGGAGTGCAGTTGAGCGTTGTACAGCAGCTCATCTTGTATAGAAATGTCTTCCAACCTTTTTACTTACGGTGGCCCAGATAACGTTTGGTAAAAACAGGGGCGTATCGAGGTTCGATGGCGCCCGGGGCAAAAAACAGGTTCAGAGTTTGACCTGTAGGCACAAAAAAGTTCACAATTTGACCCGCAGGCTTAGCCAAGAATACAAAATGTGAGTCTCATTTCCTGACAATGCAAATTTATTTTCGAAGTAGAGGTACAGTAATTTGCTTGTGAAAATACGTCCACTTTGGGAATACCACAAAAAGTCTTTCAAGAGTTTCAAACCAGCTCAGAGAACTTTACCTTTTCAGCATTGGTGCTATTCTGAACAATTTGACTGCCGTCAAGACAAGATATGAGATCAACAGGAATACCAGAAGACGACAAAGCACAACAAGAACTTGGCCAAGGATTACGATGCAGTGCTGTGTTCGCAAAATAACTGTAATTGTAGTCATATCCATCGTCAAAGCCGCAGCATTCCATCTGAAGTGTTTACAGCGTACTTTAAAACCTATTTTGGCACTTATAAATCGCGGAAAATATGTTGGTTTAACAGTGGTTTTACCAAGAGGAATGTTCAGTGGAGTAATGCTGCTGAAGACAATCAAAATTTACGATGAGCAAGCTTTTCAAAGAAATGATCTACCTTATTTTAAGTGGGAGCATTTTTATAGGACAAAACGTCAAGGAAATTTTCTGCACAAGGCATTTTGGCCTTTATAGACATAAGTCGTACCTCAGTTTGTCTTTGGAGAATTCTGTTTTGCAACCACTAGAAGTAGTGCACAATAACATTCTACGAACTATTACATATAACAACTATAGATGTCATATTACACCTCTGTAGAAATCTCTCAATATTCTGAAACTTCACGATATTTATAAATTAGAATTAGCTAAACTGATGCTTAAATTTCACCATGAAATGTTGCCAACATCGTTTAAAGACTTGTTTCAGAAAACGGCTGAAGTTCATTGTCATAATACAAGATATGCAACCAACCAAAACTACTTTATACAACAAATTTCAACAAACGCTGGCAAAAAAAACAATTTCTCATCGAGGAGCTGCTCTTTGGGAAAATGTAGATCAACAATTCAAAGATAAACCCACGCCTTTAGTAATCAATCCCGATCATTTTTGTTGTTGCAATATGGATGAATGTCTGAAAAACTATACTACTGGATACATCTAGTTAAATTTTCAACAAAAATATTATCACTTCATCTGTCTTATCGTTTACGCATACGTTTGGCATGCGCTTCGGATTGCTCGTATGGTTTGCATCATGGCGCTTGGCATTTTGTGCTAGCCAACTGAAGTATTTCCATGACCCTTATCTCAGGCCTGTTTCACTGTTTTACGCAATTGTGTCTTTGTTTACACTTTTGGCAATCACTGAGATGTTTCATTGTACTGGGGCACTTCGACTCGATAACCGCAAGGTTTTTCGGTGTCCCGGCTGCAAGGTTTCACTTGTTTTGTTTTTTGTTTTATGAATAAGTGCGACTCTACATAGTTAAAATGCTTGTTTCTATCCACGTCGCCGATAGCTTCGTCTCGTGTGTGTTGGGGCGTGTATAATTGCCTCGAGCATGATATATTCGCAAGTGTCTTACTTTGTTCTGTATGTGCGCTAGCCATGTCTTGTGGACCTTGCGGCTGAAATCAGTAAAACTGTCAAACTGTCAAACTGGAGAGCGGTGTTCGGAAACAAACTTTTAAAGAGCTTGTGATGGCAACGCCGCTCGAAGGGTAGATTCACATGGGTGTAGCTTGTCTTGGAGGCTTGCCTTTATAGCACATAACAAGTATATACATTTCAAGCGTTGCCCCAAGTAGTTGTGTCAAAACTGTTGCGAACCTAGTCTTTTTTTCGTTAACTGTGGTTGGTTAACACGCACAAGGTTTAGATGCGACATGACAACCTGTCGCCTATTCTGCGCGTTACAAGTTTCGTATCACCTGTGTTGTGTTTTCTATCCAAAATACGTGCTGTTTCGATTGGAAGAGTTTCGGCGTTACATACTTCAATCATGGTTCCTATCTACACACAATGTTAGATCTGCAATGATTGATAGTATAACCCTGTTTCTTTTTTTCGGGTGAGGTGTAACAATAGTGTTTTGTGCTGCTGGCAGCCTAATGATGATAAAAACATGACTTAAGTACAAGACTTGAGTTATCTTAATTGGCTATATTCATAATCATGAGCAAGACACGTTTTTGGATAGAACAACCAAATTTGTCTCAACTTTTACCAGTTTTTCGCAACTCACTGATTTGCTCTTATTGCATCAACCTTTATGAATGATTTGATTGAAAATAGATTATTGAGTGAACAGCGTTTTTTAATCATGCGTTGATCAACACATTGTCATTTTTATGATCGTGTGTTGGAAACCGGGCCAAACGTATTTTTCAAGCTAAAGCTGCCGCCCTGGTTATTTTCAAAACTATAAATTTTGCCGAAAGTGAATTCAACTTGAGAATTTATTTTTGTCTGGTTTCTTTGCTTGCATGCATTTTCAAGATGTTGAAATTGGCTGAATTGGGATTAGACTTCGACGGTCTTTGGAAAAGAAATTGTACTTAGAAAATTTTACTAAGAATTGTACTGAGACTTATAATGAATATCACGGCCAAAGCAAACGATACAAATGACATATTGCAAACGTTTCGATAACTCCTGTTATCATCATCAGAGCAGAACAATAGAACTGCAGTGATCTTGCTGCAGGTTCTTATTGGTCATTCAGGAGAAAAGCGCTGTAAAAAAATGATAAACGCAAAAGGCTGTTTCGGTAGTGACGTAGTGGCGCGAAGCATACGTAGTCACATGACTCAGCTGGATACGCGCCAATGGTGATGGCGCGTGACGTCACGAGTGAAGCATGAAGCTCTGTTACAAGTTAAAAATGCATAGAGGGATCGACGGGATGTTTGCATTCAGCTCTGGTTTGTGTTCTTGAATCAACAAAGATTCAAGAATCTGCAGCCGCCGCCAATTGTTGTCACTGCCAATGACCTCAGGGTTGTGAAAGTCAACCCGATGATCTGGGTTGGCTTGCAAGTATCTGCATACTGAAGAGCTTAGTGACGTTCGATGCTCTTCTATACGATTTATTAAATTGCGTTGCGTTTGCCCGATGTAGGGGGCACCGCGTGAGCAAGTAAGCTTGTACACAACATTAAACCGGTTTAGTAAAGCTTGCCGGTCTTTAACAGAGAACCAGCTTTGAAGCTTTCGAGTACTTTGAAATCAACGTAGCTTCACGTTCACTACAGCCTTGTGTCTTATAAAGCTTCTGAGTTCCTGTCGTATGTTATTAGATATAGAACCCAAATACGGTAGTTGTAATGAAATATATTTGGGTGAAGTAGAGGGTTCAGCCGGTGCATCACGTTGTTGCGTGACAACGTATTTTCTGTTTAAGAATTGCCGAATGCAACGGTCCAGAAATTTGTTGGGGTATTCGTTGCGAGACAACATTCGCTTAATATCCATAAATTCCGTGTGCACCAGTTGGTAGGAACTGACAATGTCATAAGCGCGGGGGAGTAAAGAGTTGACAAGGTTTCGTTTCCTGTGCAACGGAACGAAACTCGACCCTTTCGAGTATAGACCTGTGTGGGTGGGTTTTCTGTAGGTAGAAGTAATAAAACCTGTTGATGTTTCCTCAACTAAAACATCAAGAAAGTGGAGGCAATTATTAGTTTCTAGCTCCTTGATAAAGACAATATTCCTGTGAACAGAATTAATATTGGTAAAGAACCTGTCGAGAGAATATTTGTTAGGAAATAGTAAAAACAGGTCATCTACGTAGCGGCAAAGCAGGTCTGGTCGACACTCCGGTGGTGTCACCGCCAAGGCCTGATCTATAACGCAGTTCACGCATACGTCAGCCATTAGCGGTGCTATAGGTGAGCCCATAGTAACGCCATCGACCCGTCGATAAAAATGACCGTTAAACTGGAACGTAGTGTACTGAGACTGTTTTTAAAAATAGTGTACTGAGACTGTTTTTAAAAAACCGTTAAACGTAGTGTACTGAGACTGATTTAAAAAAAACGTTAAACTGGAACGTAGTGTACTGAGACTGTTTTTAAAAATCTGGACTGGATTTGTATTGAACAATTTCACAGTACACCCATCATTGGCGGAGCCATTGAGTCGAGTATCTAGCATCAACTGCTACCAGTGATCCAACAAAATACAGTAAATATTATCTGATTTCATTCGTACGATTGCAAACAAACCAAGTAAGCATAAACAAAAGTCAATACATAGCCAAGATGGGTATAAACTATTTCTGGTGTCCAATGTAACCGTCGATTCGAACAACCGATTGCAAATTACTCTGACACTGACGGTCCACTCATGTCATAGGTCAAACTTATGACTTGATGTAACTCAGTAAAAATTATTTTATTATAATTCAGGCCAAGTTTTTCTGTAAAAATGTTACTCAGAGTGATGATACCTTCGTTACAAACAGTGCATTGAGTCGCCAAATCTTTATTACTCTAGTCGGGTTGTCGACTCGATTCACGCGAACAAGTTTAAAAAATCGGACCCCATCATGAGTGTTGTCATAGGCGAACGGGAAGGCATTTGCTGGGGGGGCGGAAAAAATTTGCCCTGAAAATAAACAATTTGCCCTGAAACTAATTTTTTTATTTTAATCCAGTGTTTCTCAAAGTGGGCGGAATCGCCCCCAAGGGGGCGATTTTGATGGGCAAGGGGGCGAAAAAAACAAAGGGGGCGAAAATGCTCAACTACTAATCGATCCTTGAGTGAACTTCAGTAGCCTACTACTATGACCTGTTAGTTTCTTGCAAATTATACTTTACTATGATGATCGTTGGAGGTTGTTGCTAAAGCAATTTATCCGTTTATTTTTATGCAGTCTTGGTTGCTACCCAATTATAAATAAACCAACCAGAGTGGTAAACGAAGCAGAGACATGCATCGACCATATATATACAAATAATATATCT